>Ga0209350_1000248_pt1 | contig 34677 bp, 32 predicted proteins | sample GraSoi013_2_20cm_2_FD_185822 | JGI IMG/M metagenome (GOLD analysis project Ga0209350, IMG submission 185822) | Grasslands soil microbial communities from the Angelo Coastal Reserve, California, USA - Sample 09_27_2013_2_20cm (SPAdes) (version 2) | ecosystem: Environmental > Terrestrial > Soil >...
GTCGCCGACAAGGCTTACGCCTGTCGCGTCGAGTCCGAGACGCTCGCGATGTCCGACATCTACGTCGAAAGCGCAGCGCAGCTCGATGACTACGTGCGCGCTTTTCGCGCGCTGCCCGGGCAAAGAGGCGCCGTGGTCGCCATCGGTGGCAAGGTCATCGGCCTCGAGCTGTTCAACTGCCCCACCGCCTTCTCGCGGTATCTCGAAAAATTGGTGCGCGCCTACGCGCTCGATGCCATCGAGACGCCAGCGCTCGAGCCGCGGGTGCCCTCGGCCACGGACGCCCAGGCCTTCCTCGATCTGGTCTGGGCCACGCACGCCGAACGGTTTCCCGCACTCGGTGAAGGGGACGACGTCCGGCTCACCGGCGCGGGGCTCGCCGGGGGCGCCCTCCTTGCGGACGGCCGGCTCGTACACCTGGCGGCCTTCGTGGTGCCGTAGGAGGATACGCGTGGCCTGGTCAAGCGGCTTTCTGGGTTTGGTCCTCGGGGCAACGCTCTCCGGGCTGTACGCACGCATCGCACTGAAGCGGCTGCGGCGCGAGGTGGAGAGCTGGCGCTCCAAGCACGAGTCGCAGCAACTCGAACGTTCACGCCTCACCTCCGTAGCCGAGCGCGTTCCAGCCCTCGAGGGACGCATCGAGTCGCTCCTGGCCGAACTGACAGGCGTCAGGTCCATGAATGTCGAAGTCCAGACACGACTGCAGGAGCAGGCTCGCGCGCACGAAGAAAAGATCGCGGCGCTCACCGATGTACGTGGCGACATCGATGAGGGCCTGAAGACGCTCACCGCCGAAGCTCTGTGCGCCAACCAGGGTGCGTTCCTCGAGCTGGCCAACCAGGTGTTCGAGAAGCACAAGGTCGGCGCCGACGCCGAGCTCATGGCCCGGCAAGCGGCGGTCGCGGAGCTCATCTCCCCGCTCCAGGACATGCTCCAGAGCTATCGGCAGCAGATCGAGCAGCTTGAGCGCAATCGCTCGGAAGCCTACGGGGCGCTCTCCGGGGAGCTCAAGGCGGTCGCCGAGACCCAGCACGCGGTGCGCGCGGAGACCTCGAAGCTGGTGCAGGCGCTGCGGGCCTCGCCCAAGACCCGCGGGCGCTGGGGTGAGCACACCTTGCGGAACGTCCTGGAGCTATCGGGCTTGAGCGCGCATTGCGACTTCTCGACCGAGGAGAGCTTCTGCCGGGGTGAGGATCCGCTACGCCCCGACACCGTCATCCGCCTCCCGGGCAACCGTCACCTGGTCGTGGACGCCAAGACCTCGATGTCCGCGTATCTCGATGCCGTCGATGCCCTCGACGATGTGGAGCGCGAGCGCTGTCTCGCCCTTCACGCCGTGCAGCTGCGCGCGCACATGAAGAAGCTCGCCGCCAAGGCCTACTGGGATGGACTCACGGTGACGCCGGATTTCGTCGTGATGTTCGTGCCGGGGGATAACTTCTATGCCGCAGCCCTCGAGCGCGATCCCGCGCTCTTCGAGGACGCCGCGGCGCAGCGCGTGATCATCGCCACCCCCTCGACGCTCATCGCGCTTGCCAAGGCCATCGCGTTCGGCTGGCGTCAGGAAAAAGTCGCCGAGAACGCGCAGCACGTCCACGAGCTCGGCCGTGAGCTCTATCGGCGCATCACCGTCATGGCGGAGCATATCCAGAACTGTGGCAGCGCACTCGGCAAGTCTGTGAAATGCTTCAACGAGTTCATCGGGAGCCTCGAGCACTCTGTCATGCCCCAGGTACGAAGGTTCAACGAGCTCGAGGTCGAGGGCACGGCTGCGGAGATCCCAGTGCTCGGGCACATCGAGATCGAGCCGCGGCTGCTGCGGGTAGACCGCGACTTCGCAGATCAGCTCGCGGTGAGCGCGAACTCGAGCACGGACGCTAACAGCCTCCCCGCGAGCGCAGCGTAAGGAAGAGGTTTTCGTGGCGACATCTGCGGGTAGGGGAGTTCGGCCCGAGAAGCTCGGCCTGGCGCTTTCAGGGGGCGGGTTCCGCGCGTCTCTGTTCCATCTCGGGGTACTGCGGCGGATGGCGGAGCTCGACATCCTGCGCGACGTGGAGGTGCTCTCTACCGTGTCCGGCGGCTCTATTGTCGGCGCGCTCTACGTGTTGTTCCTCAAGAAGCAGATCGACACGCGCGGCAACCTCACCCGCACCCATTACCTTGACATCGTGGACCAGGTCCAGACGACGATGATCAAGGGGATTCAGCTCAACTTGCGGTTACGCCTGTTCATGAATCCGCTCGGACTCCTGCGGGTACTTTTGACCGAACACACGCTCGGGCGCCGCATGTCTCGCCTGTACGAGCGGTACCTGTACGGGGAACCGGTACGTCTCCTCGATCTTGATCCGACCTGCGCGAGAAGAACGAAATGGTGGCGGCCAGGATACATCCCACTGCGCGACGTCTGGTTTGCTCCGGAAGGACACGACGTAAAGGGGATCTACAAATACAACACCGGTAACTCGAGCAAGTTGCCCAATCTTGTACTTAACGCGACTTCTTTGAACTCCGGGCAATCGTTCCGCTTTTCGGCAGCCGAGATCGGCGATAGCAGACTCGGGCTCTTTCGCTGGGACGAGATCGAGACTGAGCTTAATCCGCGTAAACGGTTGCTTGAACTGCCCGACTCCACATTTGACAAGGAGGCTTCGGCTTCTCCGAACAGTCCGCTCTACGACTACGCGCGCTGGTGGCGGGAGTTGCGGTTGGGTACCAAGCCTCGCCGGCCCGCGCCCTGCCGGCTCTCGGTTCTTCCGGGGCCTTTCCCGGGGGCTGAGCTTGGTGCGCTGCGCCGCGCCAAGATCGCCGCGTGGTATCTCCTCCGTGGGATCACGCAAGAGATGCTGGTGCGCGGGAGTCACGAATATGCAGCCTGGCTCGAACGGTTCTGGAACGCTGTCCGCCGCATCGACTCTCCATTCGCCGACACGTTGTTGGACGCGACGCGGCGCGAGCCGAACGACCTGGACGTGCTGCTCGAGTGCGTGCTGCAGATCTACTACCTGCGCTCGGCGCAGGCGATGTCGCCGCGCCTGAGGATGGACTACCAGGATCTCGCATTGAGCGAGGCGGTCGGGGCATCAGCCTGTTTTCCGCCAATGTTTCCGCCCTTCGTCGTGCTAGGCGTTTACGACGACGCGCACGTCAGTCGCCTGGCACTCACCGACGGCGGTGCGTTTGACAACGTCGGCACTGCCACACTGCTCGAGGAAGACTGCAATTACATCATCGCGAGCGATACCGGTGCGCTATTGGAAGTCGAGGAGCGCGCCGCCGGTGGTCGGATTTCTTTGGCCGCACGCGTCCCGGGGATCCTGATGGAACGGATCGGGAATCTGCAGAACGAGGAGTTGGAGTACAAGAATGCGCTCGCTGCACTTGGTACGTCGGGCGACGGGCTGTATGGCCTCGCTTATTTCCACATTGAGTCGCCAGCGGTGGCCGGATCCGGGTGCACAACCGGCCTCGACCGCAAGGTGCTCGGCCGCATCAGGACCGACATGGATGCTTTTGGCGACGTGGAAATTGCAGCGCTGGTCAACCACGGTTACGACGTCGCCGATAGGCACATCCGGGCGAAGTTCGGCAACTCGCCCTTCGTACGCAGCCGAAGTCTCTGGACCGCGCCGGCCTCCCCACCCATGACACTTCCCGCACCCCCTGGCGCGCGCGAGCAACGGATTCTGCGGGTTGGGCATGCGCGCTTTTTCCGTGCGCTCAAGCTGGGCATACTGACGTCGTGGCTATTCGTTGCAACTCTTGTCGTTGGTGTTGGTTACGCTGCTCGCGATAGCCAGCTGTCTATAAGCGAGCTTGCGACCGCCGTTGCGGATCAGGTAACCGACTGGATCGAATACCTAGTTCCCGTTGTCGGTGCGAGACTGATTCACACGCCTGTGCCAATACTCTGGGCAATAGTCGTAGTTGGAACCACGGCGTGGATCGCAATTTGGGGATGGGATTCGTTGATCGACCACTTGCGCGGGACATATCCGGTGATCGCACGGCGACTGGCTTTCGCGGCGAAATGGACCCGCTCATATGTTGTCAACCTGGTCTGGCTGGTCGGACTTGTTCCCGTCTGGATTGCCCTCGCCATCGCTGCGACAGCGTGGGCCGCCTATGTTTTTCTCAACCTACCGTTCTTGCGAAACACGAAGATCCGGTAAATCGAGCTGACCTACGTCTTTGCAAAGCGCTGGACCTGGGCGCGGACGCCGTCGCGGATCGTGGCGTAGACGCGCTCGGGGAAGGCACGCGGCAGGCGTCCTTCGACGCGCTCGAGCGCAGCTGGAGCTGATTCGACGAACGACTGCATTCGATTCCAGAGATGCGGGACTGTGGTTCGCGCGGCGAGCTCCTGCCAGTGGCGGGCGGTGATCTCGTTCAAGCGGTAATGGGCGCCCCGGCCGCGCAGCGACATGGCGAGCTTGGCTTTCTCGATGGCGAGCTGATTTTTGCCCTGACCAATGATGGGCCACGCGGATAAGACGTCATAGAGTGGCGTCAGGCCGTAGGCGCCACCCGCCCGTTGATGCAGAGAGAAGTTTTTGCCGTGGCCGTCGGTCGCCGCGAGCAGCCAGAAGGCGAGCTGCGCGAGCACGAAGCTCGCCTGGTCCCTCGCGCGATACTCGCTGTTGGCAAGGAGTCCCAGCGCGTCCGAGATCGAGGGTCCGCCGTCCGCCTCGTAGCGCAGCGTATGCGGCAGCCCCATCGCCTGGCAGAGGTCTTCCTGCGGCAGACGTGCGATCCAGGTCCCCTTGGATGGCTTGAAGCGTTTCCTCTGGACCTCTCCCGGTTCCACGCCGATCCACCGACGGTCGAAGCGCGTCACGATGAGCGCGCGTTGCTCGCCGAAGCGTGCGATGGCCACATCCGCCACCGGCAGCTCGAGCTCGCGCAACACTTGCGCGCACAGCCACTCGTTCTCGACCGAATCGGAGAAGTCGCCGCGGAAGCCGCCGATGATGCCGAGCGGGAGCTTCAGGATGTGGGTGGTCGGAGTGGCGCGCTGCGGTCGAAACCACCTGCCCGCCATGTGAAGCAGGGCCGTCTTCTCCTGGGCGCCGGCGAGGGATATGCGGAAATCCTCTGCCTCATCGCGCACCAGGGGTGTGGCACTTGTCACATCCCGAAGGATCTGCTCGACCTCCGCCTCGGTGAGCGGCGTGGCATCGATGCGATCCCATCCCAAAGGCTCCAGGTTAGGCGGCAGGAGCTGTACCGCGCCGACGCAGTCACGTCCAATCGCGGTGAGCAGATCAAAGGCATCGGAGGAGCGCGTTTGAAAGCGCGTACGGATGCGGCTGCGGATCTCGGCGCTGTCCGGCAGCAGGTTGTCGAAGTAATACTCGACCGCCTGACCGCGCAGCTGCCGGTCCGCAGTCACGGGCAATGACAGCGAGAGTGCTCGCCCCAGGGGAGCATTGGCCCACGACTCTTCGTAGCGAAAGAAAGGCGTACCGGCGCCCCGGAGGCTCCCCCATTTCCCTACCCGCTCGCCGTTCATCCATACAGTGAGTAAGGCCACCAAAGCGCTACCATTCCGGCGCGCGCGCGCGAGGTGCGGATCGCGGCTTGTCGCTCGCGGGATCGAGGAGCACCCGTACCTGCAATACCGCGAGCAGCTGCAGCAGTTGCCCGAAGCTCACACGCTTGGGGTCACGCTCGATCTTGGCGATGCGAGTCTGGTCGAGGCCCGTCAACGCACCGAGCGCAGCCTGGGTGAGCCCGCGCGCCTTGCGGAATGAGCGCAGGTGATTGGGCAGCTGCGCGGGGGTCTGGAGCCACAGGGGTTTCATGCTGCGCAGCATATGTCTTTAACGGCATAAATGGAATATATGACTGTAACGTCATATATGGATTATATGACTCAAAAGGCATAAGTCGACGCGCACTCAATGTGGTGGCGCATCAGTGTCTGGTTTGACAACCAACACCTGAATGTTCGTTGCACCCCTCAGGGCTCATACCCCGCCCCGCGCAATACCTTCCCCGGCAGAGCCCCCGTCATCTGCCCGTGATCAATGACCGGTACGCCGTTGACCAGTACGTACTCCATGCCCTGCGACAGGCTGTTGGGGGACTCGTAGGTCGCCGTGTCGCGGATGGTTGTCGGATCGAAGATCACGAGGTCGGCCCACACCCCCTGCTTGAGCACTCCGCGATCCGTGAGGCGCATGCGCTGGGCTGGCAACGCGGTGAATTTGCGCACCGCGTCCTCGAGTGTGAGCTTGTGCTCCTCCCTCACGTACTTGCGCAGGACCCGCGGAAAAGTGCCGTAGGCACGCGGATGCGGGTGCTCCTTGCCCAGGATTCCCTCGGGCGAGGTACCGCTGGAATCGTTGTCCACCGACACCCACGGTTGCTCGAGCGCGAGTGCGACGTCGGCTTCCGACATCCCGAACACCGCCACCTCGGTGAGCGCATCATCCTCAATGAGCAAATCGAAGAGCGTATCGATCGGATCCTTCTTCCACTTGCTCGCCACCTCCGCCAGAGTCTTACCCTGCAACGGCAGGAGCCCGGCCTTGTGGACCACGCCGACCACGACCGCCTCCGGACCCGGGATCTCATCCCATTCATTGTCCCACTCCGTTGAGGGACGCAGTATCTCTTCTCGAATGCGCTTGCGCAGCGCGGGGTCGTGCAGGCGCGCCGCGAGTTTCGCGTTGCCGCCGTCATGGGCCCAGGGTGGAATGAAGGCGGAGAGACCGTTTTCCCAGGCGGTGTAGGCATAGGTGTTGGCGCTCACGTCGGTTCCGGCCGCGCGTGCCGCATCGATCTTCGCCACGACCGCCGGCATTAGTCCGAAGTTGCGGCGGCCTGCGACTTTCAGGTGCCAGACCTCGACCGGAATGCCGGCACTGCGACCGATCCTGATCGCCTCGTCGAGCGCGGCCATGATTCCGTCCCCCTCGCTGCGCATGTGGGTGGCATAGATGCCACCGAACTTCGCGGCCTCCCCTGCCAAAGCGATCAGCTCCTCCGTTTTCGCATACGGCGCCGGCGCATATTCCAACGCGCTCGAAAGCCCGACCGCCCCCGCGCGCATCCCCTCCTGCACCAGTCGCTTCATCTCATCCAACTGCTCCGGAGTCGGCTGCCGATCCTCGTCACCGAGCACCATGCGGCGGACGCTCGTTGCGCCGATGTAGGTCGCGAAGTTGATGCCGATTCCCTGCTTTTCGATCCGCGCAAAATACTGTCTCAGCGTACGCCAGTCGGGCGTCACCCCGTAGTGCTCGTAAACCTTCCGGTCCGACTGGATGATGAAGTCGTTGAGCGGTGCGACCGAATTCCCCTCCCCCGTGATCTCCGTGGTGATGCCCTGAAAGATCTTGGAGGGGACCCGCGGCTCGACCAGGATGCTGAGCTCCGACTGCCCGAGCATGTCGATGAAGCCGGGAGCGACTACTTCGCCGTGCGCATCGATCGTTTTCGCGCGCGCGGCCTTTTCGAGGTTGCCGATCGCCGCAATTCGTCCGTCTCGGATGCCGAGATCGCCCGAATACCACGGGGAGCCCGTTCCATCGATGATCCGTCCGTGCACGATCACGAGATCGAAGCGCTCGTCTCCGGCCTGCGCGACCGGCGAGACCGCGGGCCAAAGGAGTGCCAGCCAGGCGGCGGCGCGTCTCGCCCGGAGCGCCCACTGGGTTCTTCGCGCACCGTGGCGGCGTGACATCGACCGGCGTTCCACCGCCCCATTTCGGCGTCGCATCGCGGCATTGTCAATGATGCGCGCGATGCTCGAGGGGCGAGCACCTGGCTTCGGGCCCGCGCCAGGCCCGGGCGCACGCCAGGCCCGGGCGACAAAGCGCCCCGGCCTGGCAAGCCGTAATCGCCGGTAGAGTGCCGCCTGACCCGCGATCGGCTACGGGTGGTACTCGATGAGCGTCGAGTAGTTCCCTTTGGCGGCGCCGGTCTCGCCAACCGCCCACATTCCGCCGCCGGGGATGGCTGCGATGGCTTCCAGTCCGCTGTCGGAATTCCCAAGACTCGGCGTCGGGACGAGAGACCGGTCCGCGAGCTCGGGCGGCGAAGCCGAACGGTACGCGTTATGTTGCGCCGGCCGAAATCTTCCGCGCCACTTCAGCTCCATCGCGGTGCAGCAAACCCGGGCGTGAAACCCGACAGTGCAACCCGGTTGAACATGCCGTGAGCTGGCTCACATTGTTGGATTCGCCCTGGCGCTATTGTTACCCACAGCGGATGGCCAAAAAAAAAAGACCTCGGCCTGTATGAGCACAGACCCTCCCAAGAAGCGTGATTCCAACACAGGCGAATGGCGCGCCAGGACTGGCCTGCACAATCGCCTGGACACGGGCCAGCTCAGGGCGCTCGACGGAGTGTCCGGCGTTGACGAGCTACAACGTGGAGCGTTGCCGGACACCGATCCATACAACAAGTTGCCTGCCGACACCACCTTGAAGTCCAGGCGCCGGTCGCTCGATGATATGCGACAGCTCAGCGAGCGGATCAGGGCAGCCCGCGAGAAGAGGACTGAGCCGGAAGAAGGCTGAGACAGCAGCCTGCTGCGACAGCAGCCTAGCTCCCGGCTCGTCAAAGACTTCGCCAGTGCGGGGCGAACACCGACATGCCGAACCGCCGGTTTGTCGTCGTGAACCGACGTCGATTTGTCGCGGCAGACGAACGCAGACGGGCGGACGCGGCCTTGGCCGCGTCCGCCGCGCGGGTCAGCCTCCGCCGCGCTCTTCAGCCGGTCTCATTCGGGGCGCCACTCGCCACGCGGGCCTTGCGGGCGGTCGCGTGACGGCTCTCTGCGAGCTCCGCGGGCGCGGTGAGCCCCTGATCTTTCGAGCCCCGCGCCGCGTCATCAGCTCGTTCACCGGGATGAAGCGCATGGGCCGTAATCACGATTTCAGGAAGGTCCGCGTCGGGCGCCGGTGGATCGGGCACGTTGGCGGTGGACGACGCGGACATCTGTGCATTGCAGGCAGCGAGCCCGACCGCGATCGTGGCCGCCATGAGTGCGCGCGCGGGAATTCGACTGTGGATCTTCCAATTGCTCATGAGTCCCCTCCTCCTTGTGTGGTCCAGGTTGGAGTGATAGACCCGAACGGAAGTTCGCGACGAATTGTGAAATTTCAGTGAACTCTCCCTGTCGCAGAATTGCGATATTGACTTTCGAGAGATGCGAATGTCGCAAGCGTCTCGCTGTTTATCGACAATGAGGCCGGCTCGGGCGATCATCATCCGCGGCCTGTGGTGTCATCGGCGTGTCGATCTGCGAGGACGGCTCATGGCGCGGCGACAGTCTCGGATGCTCCCCCTCGGCACGGCAGCTCCCCGATTTGCGTTGCGCGACACGATGAGTGGTCGAACCGTCGCCCCGGAAGACTTTGTCTCATCACCCGCGCTCCTCATCGCCTTCATGTGCAATCACTGCCCGTTCGTGAAGCACATTCTCGATGGGTTCGTCGCCTTCGCGCGCGACTTCGCACCAAGGGGCCTGGCTGCGGTGGCGATCAGCTCGAACGACGTCGAGAGCCATCCCGAGGATGCGCCCGCCGAGATGAGCCGGATCGCGAAGCTCAAGGGCTTCACCTTCCCGTACTTATATGATGAGTCGCAAGAGGTGGCGAAAGCCTACCAGGCCGTCTGCACTCCGGATTTCTTTCTGTTCGATCGCGATCGGCGACTCGTCTATCGCGGGCAGTTCGACGGCAGTCGGCCGGGGAACAGGACTCCGGTCACCGGTTCGGATCTTCGCGCGGCAGCCGAGGCGCTGCTCGGCGGCCTCGCTGTTCCGCAGCAACAGACACCGAGCGTGGGCTGCAGCATCAAGTGGAGAGCGGGCCAGCAGCCGGATTGGGCGTGACGCTCCCGCAAAATGCGGACGACCGCGTGCTGTTCCTAATACAATTCTGCCGTGAGCGATCTTCTCGACGACGCATCAGGAAGAGCCCGGCGCTACCTCGCCGCCCTCGATTCGCGCGCCGTCGCGCCCTCCCCTGAGGCACTCGCCGCACTCGCCCGGTTTGACGGTCCGCTGCCGGAACGCGCCTCGAGCCCGGACCGAGTGCTGGCCGAGCTCGATGAGCTCGGCTCGCCCGCGACGGTGGCCTCGGCGGGGCGCCGGTACTTCGGTTTCGTCACCGGCGGCTCCCTGCCAGTCACGGTGGCGGCGAGCTGGCTCGCCTCCGCCTGGGACCAGAACGCGGGGCTGGTCGCGTGCTCACCGATCGGCGCCAAGCTCGAACAGGTTGCGTTGGATTGGCTGAAGGATCTGTTTCATTTGCCCCGGGACAGTGGCGGCGGTTTCGTGACCAGCGCTACGGCCGCGAACTTCTCGGCGCTCGCGGCCGCGCGCCACGCCCTGCTGGCACGCGCCGGCTGGGACGTCGAGGCCCAAGGCCTGTTTGGCGCGCCGCCGATCACCGTCGTGGTCGGCGAGGAAGTGCACGCGAGCGTGCAGAAGGCCCTCTCGATGGTCGGTCTCGGGCGCGAGCGGGTCGCGCGCGTGCCCTGCGACGCTCAGGGGCGCATGCTCCGGGAGAAGATGCCGCCAATCACCGAGCGCACCATCGTGTGCCTGCAGGCCGGCAACGTGAACACCGGTGCCTTCGATCCCGTCGCCGAGATTTGCGAGCACGTCCGCAGCCGCGGGGCGTGGGTACACGTCGATGGTGCCTTCGGGCTCTGGGCCGCCGCTGCTCCGGCGCGCGCGCACCTCGCCAGCGGCATCGAAAACGCCGACTCCTGGGCGACCGATGCCCACAAGTGGCTGAACGTTCCCTATGACAGCGGCCTGGTGTTGACGCGCCACGCGGATTCGCTGCGCGCGGCGCTCTCCGTCGGAGCCGCCTATCTCGCCCAGGGTGAGGCGCGCATTCCCTACCAGTACACGCCGGACTTTTCGCGCCGCGCGCGCGGTGTCGAAGTGTGGGCGGCGCTGCGCCAGCTCGGGCGCGCGGGACTCGAGGATCTCATCGAGCGTACCTGCCGGCTCGCCGAAGCGTTCGCCGCGGGCCTCTCGCGCAAGGGCTTTCCCGTACTCAACGACGTCGTGCTGAACCAGGTGCTGGTGTCCTTCGGAAGCCCCGAGCGCACGCGCGAGGTGATTGCCCGCGTGCAGAGCGAGGGCACCTGCTGGTGCGGGGGTACGATCTGGCAGGGGCACACCGCGATGAGGATCAGTGTCTCATCGTGGGCGACGACCGAGGCTGACGTCGATCGGAGCCTCGCCGCCATCGTGCGCGCCGCGGAAGCGTGATGCTTGCCGGCCCCCACGGGGCATCGGGCGCCGCTCGCCTGGTGTGAGCTAAGTGAGCAATCCCAAAGCACTGCCGTGCGGCGAGGTCGCGATCCGCTCGAGCCCGAGCGTACCCGGCTGCGCCGAAGTTAAGTCCTGGGTGCTCGCGGTCGCCGTGCTGGGCTCGACGCTCGCGTTCATCGATGAGTCGGTGGTCAACGTGGCGCTGCCGAAAATCGAGAGCGACCTGCGCACGACGCTCGCGGCGATGCAGTGGGTCATCAACGCTTACACGCTGTGCATGTCGGCCCTGCTGCTGGTCGGCGGGGCGGCGGCGGACCGGTTCGGACGCCGGCTGATCTTCGTGATCGGCGTGAGCATCTTCGCCGCGGCCTCGCTCGGCTGTGGCCTCGCGGCGAACGCCGAGGTCCTGATCGCCGCGCGAGTCGTCCAGGGCGTGGGGGCGGCGCTGCTCATACCCTGCTCGCTCGCGCTCATCGGGGCGGCGTTCGAGGAGAAGGAGCGCGGGGCTGCCATCGGCGTCTGGTCGGGAGCTTCGGCGATCGCCGCGGGTGCGGCCCCGCTTCTCGGCGGCTGGCTGGTGGATCATTGGTCGTGGCGCGTGATCTTCCTGATCAACCCGCTGCTCGCGATTCCCACTCTGTCGATCACGCTCAGCCGGGTGCCGGAGAGCCGCGACCCGGATGCGCCATCCGGCATCGACTGGCCTGGAGCCGTGCTCGCGTTCGCGGGCCTCGCAAGCCTCGTGTACGGGCTGATCGCGGCCTCGGATCTCGGCTGGAGCGATGCCGCAGTGGTGGGCTCGGTGACCGCGGGAGCACTGTTGCTCGGCGGCTTCGTGCTCGCCGAGGGGCGCAGCCGCTCGCCGATGATGCCGCTCGAGTTGTTCCGTTCGCGCGTCTTCAGCGGCGTCAACCTGCTCACGCTGCTGCTTTACGGCGCCCTCGGCGGAGCATTCTTCTTTTACCCCTTCCTCCTCATCCAGGCCCGCGGCTATTCCGCAGCGGCCGCGGGAGCTGCGTACCTGCCGTTCACGCTCGTGATGGGTGTCCTGGCGCGCTGGGGGGGCGGGCTCGTCGACCGGTTCGGGGCTCGTTGGCCTCTCATCGTCGGCCCGGCCCTCACGGCGCTCGGCTTCGTGCTCCTCGGGAGTGGCGCGGGCCCCCTCTCGGCCATTGTGTTGCCCATGAGCGTGCTCGCGCTCGGGATGGCGATCACGGTGGCCCCGCTCACGACGACCGTCATGAATGCCGTGCCGGCGCATCGGACCGGCGTCGCCTCCGGGATCAACAATGCGGTCGCATCCGTCGGGAGCCTGCTGCTGATCGCGGTGCTCGGCACCGTAGCGCTCGGCGCCTTCAACCGCTCCTTGGAGCGGCACCTCGAGAGCTCTGCCGCCTCGCCCGCGGTCATCGAGGCGGTGCACGCGGCGCGCGGTGGATTCGTCATTCCGCCGATGCCGGCGAGCCTCTCGGATGAGGAGCGCCGGCGCGTCCGCTCGATCATCGCGGACTCACTCAGCACGACGGTGCGCACGATGCTGTGGATCGCGGCCGCGCTCGCGCTCGCTTCAGCCGTGTCGGCCGCCTTGACGATCCCCGGGGCCGAGCGGCCGGCTCGAGCGCCGGCGCGCGCCTGACCGCACCGCACCGCGCCTGAGTCAGGGCTTCGCGCGGCGGGCCACGGAGCTGGCCGCGATGAAGTCGCGCAGCAGATCCCGATGCAGAGCGAGGTAGCCCGCAGCCCTCACCTGTACGCGCCCGCCGACCAGCGCATTCAGCTTGCCGAGTGCGTGAAACGGCACGGAGGGAACGCAGTGGTGCTCGGCATGGTAGGGCATGCGCCAGGCGAGGAGAAGAACCGCGGCGTTGGTGCACGTGGTGCGCGTGTTGGCGAGCATGTCGTCGCTGAGGGCGCAGCCGATGTGCTCTGCCATGAGAAAGAGCCGCAGGAACGGCTGCCCCAGCAGTGCCGGGATCACCCAGTAGACGAGCGCGTCCGCGCGGCGGAGATAGAGCGAGAGCGCGATGACGACGAGGTAGCAGCCCCACAGTATCCGCGCCTCGCGGACGACGAGCGCGGACTTCCCCGCCGGTATGAAGGCTTCCGTCACGCGCCCGGTTAGCGCGTGACGCAGCGTGACGGTGAGTCGATCCTGCCAGTACGGCAGCCCCGAGACACGCCACAGGTACGACTTGAGCGTCGACGGGCCGGGCTGCGCCAGCTCCGGATCACGCGCCGGGTCCTGCGTGAAGCGGTGATGGGTGTAATGGAAGCAGCGAAAGTATTCCGGCGGCAGCACGAGGACCGTGCCGCAAACCCAGGCGACGATCTCGTTCGGCCAGCGACTCGCGAACGCCGTGCGGTGGATGGTCTCGTGCAGCGCGCAGAACAGGAAGCTGAGGGCGATCCCGTGCAGCACCAGCGCGGGCGCGAGCCACACAGTCCCCCGACTCACGAAGACCCCGGCTGCGGTCGCGCCGAGGAGCGCGAGGTGCACGGCGAGCTGCAGGAAGCCGGGAGCGTCAGACCGCTGCGAGAGTTGCCTCACGGTCTCGCGATCGAGGCTGCGTATCTCGATGGCGCCGATATCCATGACTGTCGGGCGATATCCTTAGACTGCCGGCTTAGTCTAGCGACACCCGCGCAGCGCGCAAAACCCGCGCCGCTGACCGGCTCCGCGTGGACTCAAGGCGGGGAGCTCGTGAAGTATTTCCGGGCGAGCTCGAGGCTGCGCGGCGCCGCGAGGCCCCCGAAGCGCGCGTCGAGCTGGTGCAGCAGCTTCTCCGTCTCGGCGCCGCGGCCCCCTGCAATGAACGCTTCCACCCGCTGGAAGCTCTTCGCGAGCTCCGACTCGATCGTCGACCGGCAGCGCGCGAGCTTGTCCGGGTCGGTTGGCGTTCGCGCCCGCAGCGCTTCCAGTGCCCGCGACAGCGCCGCGCCGTCGGCGACGGTGTGACCGACGAAAGGCGTCGTGAAGCTCTCCAGGCCGAAGACACACCAGTGCCGCATCGACTGCATGCTCACGGAATCGTCGCTGACATGAGGATCGTCCCGCTCGCCGGTGACATAGACGATACGCGTCGAGCTCTGAAAGCGCATGAACAGATCCCTCGGCGGCAGGGGAATCTCCGCGCCGCCGATCGGGTCGCTCCCGGCATTGAGTATCGCTCCCCGAAAGAGATCCGGATAGCCGAGCGCGAGACGCATCGCCACGCGCGCTCCTCCCGAGAAGCCCCCGACATAGACGCGCTCCGGGTCGACCGGATAGCGCTGCATGAGGTTGTGAGCAGCGAGCAGCGCCAGCGGCTCGCGGCGGGCGAGCACGCTCGCATCGTTTCCGGATCGGGCCGCGCTCACGAAGATGACACCCTGCCGATCGAGCGTCGCGGCCCAACGCGGCGGCAGGCTCGCCTCCGGCCAGGGAGGCACGAACGCGAGGAGCCCATAGCCCTGCCGGGGCGGCGCCGCCGGAACGTAGACGATGAACCGCTCCTCGGAGAGCTCGATCGGCTGCTCCGCAAGCCTCTTGCCGGAGCCCGCCACCCGCTCTGGAAGAGTCGCCGCGGCCAACGGAGTCAACAGCCGCCTGGCGAGCTCCAGATTGCTGGAGAGCGGCGTGTAATCGGTGAACACGACATCGCGCAGCAGCCCGGTTTCCCCGCGTGCCGGGTGCGCGGCCAGCAGCAGCACCGCCAGCGGCACCAGCCGCGCGCTCACGGGCGCGGTGGCGCGAGCGGCGGGGGACGCCATGACTCTCCTCCCCTACTCGAGCCGCTCGTAGACGGCCCGGGCCTCCTTCAGCTCCCTGAGGACCCCGGCCTTCTCGGCCGGTGAATTCCAGTCGGGATAGCTGGCGGTGGTCTCGAGCAGATGATCGATCCACGCCTCGAAATAGTGCGCGTCCTCGAGCGAGCGCGGCCGCTCGCCGCGCACCGAAACGTACACGGGGCTCGTGGTCGCGTAGACGAAGTTGTCGAGGATGGGATACTCCGCCCCCGCGGTGAACGCCCGGAGCAGGCACCAGCCGCTCTGGGCGATGGGCAGCGTGCCGCTGACTTCGAGCGCATCGCGGTGGGCGCCGAGCGCGAGCTCGCGCGCCACGCGGCCGTTGCAGACGACCTGGGCGTGCTCGAGCGGCACGATGGAGCGCAGCCCTGCGGTAAACGGCACGCGTTGCCCGCGCGCCAGAGGCACCGTCGAGCCGATTGCCCGGCCGCCCACGGAGAAGTTCAGCAGCGGTCCGTTGGTGGCGAAGGTTCGCCCCGAGCGCAGCGACTCGAGCCAGGCGTCGCTCCTGAGCGGGCCGTTGGCCACCGACGCGTACACGCGGTTCAGGCCGACCGGGCCGCGCAGCGTCGCGTAGTTCGCCATCGCATCCGTGCCGGCGGCGGCCGGGATCCTGAAGCCGAGGTTCAGCAGGCGGTACCACACGCCGGCGGTCGCCTTATGGTCCGCGAACGCGACGATCTCCATGTAGTCGACCTTGCCGAGCGCGACGTCGACCGGCAGCTCGTCGGCGTCGGTGTGGGCGGCTCGGGTGAGGGGCTGCGGGTCCTCTTCGAACGGATGCACGTAGCCGATCAGCGCACCGCGCGCGTGGGCCAGATCCGCGATATCGGCGTTGGTTGGCGAGAGACTCGCGGCAGCGGTATTCGGGTAGCCGGCGTAGCCCGGCAGCAGGATGCCGCCCCGGAGGCCGAGGATGCCGAGGTGGCCCCAGTAGCTCGTGTGGAATTCCTGCCCGTGCACGACGAGCGTCCCGGCCGTCGATGCCGGGTCGACCCCCACCCCGCTCGAGGCGATGTCGGGGATGCGCTGCTCCTTGTTCACGATGAGATTCTCGACGATGTCGAGATCCTCGGCCTGCGCCTGCAGCACGAGGTGCGCCGGGGTGTTGCGGTAGTGCCCGCCGTAATTCATGTGCACGTGCACATCGGCGCTCACCCAGCGCCGCTCGCTGCCGTCGAGCCAGGGCCGCGCGCGGAGAATCGCCTCCACCTCCGTCGTGGCGCCGGCATGCACCTCAACCGTGCGCCGCTCGGGCGCACGCGCCGGGCCCTTCATCAGCTCGATGCTCACGGTCCCCGCGGGGACTTCGATCACATCGTCGCCGGCGGTATGGAAGTAGCGCGCCTCGAACGGCTGCTCGTTGCGGTCGAACTCCGCATGATGGGTCCAGGCATGCGCGGGCGCGTAGAACCGCCCGCTCGCGTCCGTGACCACCGCGCGTGCGGCGGTGAGTGAGCCCTGCTCGTCCCGCACCGTGAGGTGCAGGGCGCCGCTCGGACGCAGGCGCCGGCGGTTGCTCGCCTCGAGCGCGCGCGAGTTGCCTGCGGGGAACCGCAGCACCGTCCGGCGACCAGCGCGGCCCCGTCTCGTCCCACTCGCCGTAGGTGAGCGGAAACGGCTCCCCGCCGCTGGCGGGCATCAGCCACAGTTGCATCCAGTTGCGCCCGAGATAGGAGCTGTAGACGATCCGCGCGCCGTCCGGAGAGAAGTCCGGCCGCGCCCCCCAGCTGGTCTCCTCATAGCGCAGCTCGACCGGCTCTGCGCCCGCGACGGCGGCGGCGCGCCAGAAGCCCCCGGTGCCGTGGATGCGGCCGCGATTGGAGACGAACACGATCGACTTGCCGTCGCGTGTCCAGGTCGGGTTGATCTCGTGGTCGTAGGCGCTGTAGTAGTAGCGCGGCAGCGGGCTCTGGTTCTCGCCCGTGAGAAGCGCCGGCTCGCCGAGCTCGCCGTCGCGAAAGTCGGCGGCAAACACGTGGAAGTGCCGGTGGTAGGCCGTCGACACGTAGACGATCCGTCCGCCGTCGGGAGACCAGCGCGGCTCGACGTTGACCGCACCCGTGTGAGTCAGCTGCCGCGTGCGACCCGATGCCGGCTCGAGCAGCCACAGCTCCATCGCCTGCCCCTGTGTGGACACGTACACGATGTAGCGTCCGTCCGGCGACCAGTCGGGCTGGTAGTCGTATCCCGGACCGTCCGTCAGCTGCTCCGCGAGTGTTGAATCGGTCCGCTGCCGCCAGAGCGACCCTGCCATCGAGAACACCAGGGCTCGCGAGTCCGGCGCCCAGGCGAGGCTGCTCGGGCCGCTGGTGAGCTGTGGCAGGTACAGCTCCCGGTAGTAGTATGAGTGCGGCAGGTCGATCGCCGGCAGCGGCGGCTGCGGCGCAGCGCACGGCGAGCGGGTCCAGAGCAGGGCGAGCAGCAGCGAGCCGAGCGGCAGCGACAGGGACAGCCGGGACATGGGACTCTCCATGCGGCGTACGGGCGTGCACGCGGCGGCGGTCGGCGGACGCTAGACGACGCGCTGGGGCGAATCAAGAGCTTCGAGGAGATGAGCCGATGTCCGCACCGGAGCCGCCCGCGCCGCGACGCGCCCGCCCGAGCGCCCGCGTGGCACGTCGGAAAGCGCGCGCCACGCCGCCCGCCGCCGAAGCCCTACCTCACCCGGACGATCCCGCCGTACGAGCTGTTGTCCGAGGAAGGGCTCGTTGCGGTCGAGCGCCACGCCGATCAGCTGCGCCGATCGGCACCGCGCGAATTCACCCAACACGCGCGCAATCCCGCGAGGAGCGTCCAGATCGGCGCAAGCCACACGGTGTTTGCCCCCGCTTACGGCCCGCCGTTCGTGTCGGACCTCGACGGCGGGCGCCGCTACGGCACGCTCGAGGACTTCCGCAACTTCGTCAAGCTCACCTATGCCTCGCCCTGGCTGCACCACTCGGGCGGCACGGTGTGCGAGCCGGTCGACGTGCCGGTCAACAAGCGCCACCTCGACATGGTGTACGCGCACATCCGCTACTCCGACAAGCCGTTCATGGGCTCGGTCACGAGCGCCGCGCGCGCCGCCGATTCCATCGAGATGTGCCGGCTGCTGTTCGGGGCCGACTTCGTCGAGAGTCACTGCGTGATCCTCGGCAACGTCAACGTCAATTCGCCGCTCGTGCTCGACGGTGAAGCCAGCCGGGTGATCCGCACCTACGCCGCGGCCAACCAGGCGCCGGTGTGCGTGCCCTTTATCGATCGGCTAGCTGGCGCGGCGGCTCGGCGTGCCGCTGCGCTGCGGCGGGAATCTCTGCGCGTCCAAGATCGCCGATGCCCAGGCGGCCTACGACAGCGCGAACTCGATGTGGCCGGCGTTCCTCGCGGGCGCGAACTTCGTGCTGCACGCGGCGGGCTGGCTCGAGGCGGGGCTGGCGATGTGCTACGAGAAATTCGTCATGGACGGCGATCAGTTGGGTGCGTTCCATACGCTCGCGCGCGGCATCGCCCTCGATGACAACGGCTTCGCGCTGGAGGCTTTCCGCGAGATCGGGCCGGGCAGGCACTACCTCGGCTCGGCCCACACCCTCGCCAACTACCAGAGCGCCTTCTATGACTTCGAGCTCGCCGACAACAACTCCTTCGAGCAGTGGAGCGCCGAAGGGGGGCGCGATCTGCTGCAGCGCGCCAATCGGCGCTGGAAGAGCCTGCTCGAGGCTTACCAGCCGCCGCCGCTCGATCCGGCCCGGGACGAGGCGCTGCGCGAGTACGTGACGAGGCGTAAACGAGCCATGCCCGACTAGCCAGGGTGAAGGCCACGCTCGCTGTTCAGGTCTGCAAAATCAATTGGTTACGTCCTCGATGTATTTCCACTAGGGTGTTTACCTGACCCGTGACCGGGGCTTTCCTGATGCCCCGCACCACGCGAAGCTGTTACTTCACCTTATGCCGTGCTGGGGGGTCCCGCCAGGCCGGCTTTTGCCTTGGGAGGTCTGCATGCAGAGTGACAAGAACCCGCCGCGGGGCTCCGTGGCGCAAAAAACCCGCACGCCTGACCTGGCGCGCACCGAGCCGAAGATCGAGCTGCTGCGGGAGCTGGTCGCGCACCTGCGCCAGAACCGCACGCTGCTGCGCGAGGAGTGGGTGGCGCGCATCGCCGAGGCGCAGCTGCTGACCGCGATGACTCAGGAGGAGATCTTCGCGGAAGCCACCTCGGTGTACGACAGCTACGTCGCGGCTCTCGAGACTGGCACCTTCGAGGCACTGCAGGCCTACGCGCGCAATCTCTCCGAGCGCATCATCCCCCGCGGCGTCGAGACCCACGAAGTGGTGGGCATCGTGCTGCTGCTGCGCGACGTGCTGGCGCGGTCGCTGTTCGCCAAGTACCAGACCGACTTCGAGAAGCTCAACCGCATTCTGGATGCGTACGAGCCCGCGGCCAACCGCATTGCCAACACCGTGGCGGTCGGCTTCGTGCAGGAGCGCGAGCGCGTCATCCGCCAGCAGCAGGAAGCCATCCGCGAGCTGTCGACGCCCGTGTTACAGGTGCGCGAGCGGCTGCTCATCCTGCCGATCATCGGCGTCATCGATCCGCAGCGCGCGCGGCAGTTGACCGAGCAGCTGCTGCGGGGGATTCGCACCAACCGCGCCAAGGTGGTCGTCATCGACATCACCGGCGTCGCGGCGATGGACGTCACGGTCGCCAATCACCTGGTGCAGACGGTGGAAGCCTCGCGGCTGCTGGGCGCTACCGTGATCGTGACCGGCCTGTCGCCCGAGATCGCGCAGACTCTCGTTACAATCGGGGTGGAACTCGGCAAGATGAACACCGTGGGCGACCTGCAAGGCGGCATCGAGCAGGCCGAGCGGCTGCTCGGCTACAAGGTCTCCCCGCAGAGCGAGGCCCGTTAGCCAGGGAATCCCGGGTGCAAGTACCGATTCTCAAGCAGGGCAGCGTCCTCATCGCGACCATCCAGGCGGCCCTGTCGGATGCCGATCTCCTCGAGCTGCGTACCGCGCTCGTACAGCAGGTGGTGCGTTTCCGCTCGTCGGGAGTCATCGTGGACGTCACCGCGATGGACGTGATGGATTCCTTTGCCTCCCGCACACTGCTCGAGATCTCGCACATGATCCGCCTGCGCGGTGCCGCTACCGTCATCGTCGGTATCCAGCCGGAAGTCGCCTTCGCGATGGTACAACTCGGATTGACGCTGGAGGACGTCCCCACCGCGCTCGATCTGGAGGAAGGCCTGGCGTACCTGCAGCAGAAATCGCGCGGCATGAACTGAAGGTGCGGTGTTGCCCTTGGCCGCAGAGACCCAGATACGGATCGCATCGGACAAGGACGTCGTCACAGCCCGACAGCAGGGTCGGGCGGTGGCGCTGCAGACGGGTTTTACCGTCAGTGAGGCGACGCTGATCGCGACCGCCATCTCCGAGCTCGCGCGCAACATCGTCTCTTATGCCAACCCGGGGAGCGTCACGCTCAAGCCGGCCAACGGGGCCAATGGCGCCGTGGGCATCACCATCATCGCGAGCGACTCGGGTCCGGGGATAGCCGACATCGCGCAGGCACTGCGCGACGGCTACTCGAGCTCCGGCGGCCTGGGACTCGGGCTCCCCGGCGTGCGCCGCCTGATGGATGAGTTCGACATCAACTCCCGCGCCGGCGGTGGCACCACCGTGACGGTGACCAAATGGCTCCCCTGAGCCTGGAATTGGGGATCGCCGGCAGCGCCGCGCCGGGGCAGCGGGTATCCGGCGACCTCGAGGTGGTGCACTACTACGACCGCGGTGGCGGCGTGCTGGTCGCGGCCATCGACGGCATCGGTCACGGCGAGGAGGCTGCGGCGAGCGCGCGGCTCGCCGCCGACACCATCCTGCGCCACCCGCAGGAGAACCTCGCGGGTCTGCTGATGCGCTGTCACGTGACGTTGCGCGGAACCCGTGGCGTGGTCTTGAGCATCGCCAGCATCGATCTGCGTCAGGCCACCCTGAGCTGGCTTGGCGTCGGCAATGTGGTCGGCGTCGTCTTCCACGCCAACGGCCACGCTACCCCGCGCGAGGAGCTGCTGGTGCGTCCCGGCGTGCTCGGCTACGGCGATTTGCCTGCGCTACACGCTTCTGCTATTCCCCTCCGACCGAGGGACACGCTGATATTCGCCACCGATGGGATCAACCGGCACTTCTCCGAGGGCCTCGCTTTCGGCGCCTCGGCGCAGCCGCTGGCCGATCACATCATGGCCCATCACTGCCAGAGGAACGATGACGCCCTGGTGGTGGTGGCGCGCGCGAGCTGAAGGCACATGGGCATGAGCGCCATACGTCCGAAGCCCGACTTGCTGGATTCGGATTACCGCGAGGCGCTGGCGGCTTACGTGGCGTACGGCGGCGAGGCGCTGCTCGCGCGTGGGTACGAGCTCGGGCGTAAGGCGCTGGCCGACGGCCGGAGCATTCCGGAGCTGGTGGGCGTGCACAGCCGGGCGTTACGTACCCTCGCCTCCGACGACCGCGCTCCTCGCGACCCGGGCTTGCTGATCGACTCGGCGGAGACTTTCCTCGCCGAGACCCTGTCGCCCTTCGAGATGACCCATCGGGGCTATCGCGACTCGCTGATCGCCTGGCGGCACATCAACGAGATGCTCGAGCAGGAGATCCGGCGCATCGCTCACGCCCTGCACGACGATTCGGGGCAGCTGCTGGTGTCCGTGCACCTGCAGCTCGCGGCGGTGGCGCGCGAGATACCCGCGGCCGCACCCAAGATCCAGGAGTGCCAGCAGGTCCTCGATCAGGCCGAGCAGCAGCTGCGGCACCTGTCCCATGAGCTGCGGCCGATGGTGCTCGACGACCTCGGCTGGCTCGCCGCGATCGAGTTCCTCGCGGCAGCGGTATCGGGTCGCACGCGCATTCCGGTTGACGTGCGCTCCAGCATCACGCAGCGCCTGCCGGCGCCGGTGGAGACGGCGCTGTACCGCGTGGTCCAGGAAGCGCTCACCAACGCCGCGCGTCACTCGAAGGCAGCGCACATTGTCATCGAGATCGATCAGGAGCTCGATTCGCTGCGCTGTCTGATCAGCGACGACGGCGTCGGCTTCGAGGTCGAGTCGTGCGTACGCCGCGGCGGACTGGGCCTGCGTGGCATGCGCGAGCGGCTGGGCGCGCTGGGAGGAACGCTGCACATCGTCTCCGCCCCTGGGCAGGGCGCGCAGATCAAGTTTAATCTGCCCCTGGGAAGGTGACGATGGGCATACGACTCGTGCTCGCCGACGATCACGTACTCGTCAGGCAGGGCTTGAAGACGCTGTTGCAGAGCGCGGGCTTCGTGGTCGCCGGCGAGGCCGCCGACGGCCGCGAGGCGGTACGTCTGGTGCGCAGCGAGAACCCCGATGTGGCCGTGCTCGATATCGGCATGCCGCAGTTCAACGGGCTGAACGCGGCGCTCGAGCTGGCGCGCATCTGTCCGCGCGTGAAGCTCGTGGTGCTGACACAGCACGACGAGCAGCAGTACGTCACCGAGGCCCTGCGCTGTGGCGTCAAGGGCTACGTCCTGAAGAGTCAGGCCGCGCGCGATCTGGTGCAGGCCATCGAAGGGGTCTGCCGCGGCGAGGTATACCTGAGCCCCGGGGTTGCCGGCGCCGTGGCCAAGGCCTACCTCACGCCGCAGCACTCGGCCGACGCGCTGTCGGTGCGCGAGCGCCAGGTGTTGCAGCTGATCGCCGAAGGCCATTCCACCAAGGCCATCGCGGCGCGCCTCGCGATCAGCGCCAAGACGGTGGAGTCGCATCGCTCCAAGCTCATGCAGAAGCTCGACATTCACGACACCGCGAGCCTGGTGCGCTACGCGATCCGCAGCGGCGTGACGCAGGCGTGACCGGGCGCGCCGTGAGCGGTGACACACCTGTGATCTGACCTGGCTGTGATCTGACCTGAAGCTGTGATCTAACCTGAAGCTGTGATCTAACCTGAAGCTGTGGCGCGGCGTCGCGCCGCCATCGGGAAATTCCTGATCCTCCGACGCGACCGCCGCCCATCCTCATTTGGGGCGTTCGCCGTTTTGGCGCAGAGCAGCAGCCGACTATGCTTGGACCATCGTCTATTGACATATCGCGTCTGGCTGCCGGGGAATCTCATAATGGACACGGGCTCGGTGCAACGGTCCGCCGAGGGGACGCCGCGCACCCGTAATAGTGAGCTGGCGGGCGAGTTGCGCGCCGCCGCTGTCGAAGGGGACGACGTACGCGTCACGCAGCTGCTGTCGGATCTGCTGCACCTGCAGGGGCTCTCCCGCGGACAGCGGATCTCGATGCAGCTGACAACGCTACTCAACATGGTGCATTCGCTCCGGTGCGTGACGCTCACCGACGAGCTGACCGGCCTCTTCAACCGGCGCGGGTTCGTGCAGTCGGGCACGAGGCTGCTCGACGTCGCAAGCCGCGATGTGCGCGCCGCCCATCTCATCTATTTCGACCTGAACCACCTCGAGCGGATCAACCAGACCATGGGCCGCTCCACCGGCGATGTCATGATCCGCCAGATGGGGAATTTCATGCGGGATCTGTTCCCGAGCTACGGAGTGTACGAAGTGCTCGGGCGCCTCTCCGGGGATGAGTTCGCCACGCTCACGATGAGTCCGCAGTACGCCTCGCGCGGTGCGATTCTGCTGCGCGCGGCCCGCACTCCGCAGGAGGGCGGCACGGACCTGCCGCCGCTGTCGCTGAGCGTCGGCGTCGCGCACTTCAATCCGCGCCGTCCGCTGAGTATCGACAAGCTGTTGGAGAGCGCCGAACAGGCGATGTACGAGCACAAGAAGGGTTTGCCAGATCGCGTCGTCCGAGATGACCCCCCACCCGGTCTGACGCGTTTTTAACGGCCTCGGAAACGGAAGGATGCACTGTGATCAGAGGGCTCGAAGGGTGGCCGGACACTCCCAAGGGACGGCCACACTGTCAGCCCCTCTGCGCGGCGTCCTGAAGGCGTAGCCTTCTCGAAGGCTCACCTTCCACGTCTTCGAGGTCGTTCTTTCTACTCTTGACCGCCGGCGCACGGAGGCTCCGGCGGCGTAGGGAAGTGAGCGGCGCGCTGACACGCGCCGCCCCGGGCGCAGGGACGCGCCCCCGCCGGTGCAGGGACGCACCGGCGGCGCAGGGATGCCTCTGGTATCCTCCCTTAGGTGAGCCGCACCCTCCTCACCCCCTTTCACGTCGCCGTGCAGGTCCGCGATCTCGAGGAGGCGCGGCGCTTCTATAGCGGGGTGCTCGGTTGCTCCGAGGGCCGCAGCGCCGCCGACTGGGTCGACTTCAACATGTTCGGGCATCAGTTCGTCTGCCATCTCAACCGGCAGCTCGGACCGCGGGGGCGCGTCGACGCGCATTTCAACGCCGTTGAGGGTCTGGGGGTGCCGGTGCCGCACTGTGGGGTGGTGCTCGAGCCCGGCGACTGGAGCGAGCTGGCGGGGAGACTGCGCGGGCACCCGGTCGACTGGGTCATCGAGCCCTGCACCCGTTTTGCCAACACCCCCGGAGAGCAGTCGACGCTCTTCATCCGCGACCCCACCGGCAACGCGCTCGAGTTCAAGTCCTTCCGCGACATCGGTCGCCAGCTGTTCGCCGCCTGACCGGGGGGAGCGAGGGGGGTGCGGGCGGTCCTCATCGCCGAGCGGCGCAACAGCATCGCCTTCTGGTTGGGCTGCACGCTCGTCACCGCGGGCGTGGTGCTCCACCTGCCGATGTTCCTGATGGCCCGCGGCAGCGGCTACATCCTCGCGGGCATGCCCATGGAGCCGGGCATGTTGCTCGGCATGGCGGCCATCGTGGTGGGGGCGGGACTCGCGGCCTTCGGGCTGCTGCCGAAGTCCGCGCCGGAGCAGGAGTCCCTGCCGATCGATGTGATCGCGCCGCTCGAGAATGCGCCGCTGACCGCGGCGCACTGGCGCGTGGCCGGCCTTCTCGCGCTCGCCCTCGTCATCGACATCATGAAGCCGGCGAGTCTCGGGTTCGTGACGCCGGGAATGCGCACCGAATACCACGTGAGCGCGGGATTGGTGTCGTGGCTGCCGTTCGCGGCGCTCGCCGGCACTGTCGTCGGCTCCTGCCTCTGGGGTGTGATGGCCGACATCTACGGGCGGCGCGCTTCGATCGTGTTATCCTCGGTTTTTTTTGTCGGCACCTCCATCTGCGGCGCGATGCCGGATTTCTGGTGGAACGTCGCCATGTGCTTCATGATGGGTGCGGCCGCCGGCGGCATGCTGCCGGTGGCCTACGCGCTGCTCGCCGAGATCATGCCGACGCGGCACCGCGGGTGGACTCTGGTGGTCGTCGGCGGTATCGGCGCTCTCGGCGGCTTCTTCGCGGCGAGCTCCCTCTCGGCGCTGCTGCAGCCGATCTTCGGCTGGCGCATCATGTGGTTTCTCAACCTGCCGACCGGCCTGATCCTGGTCGCGCTGAGCCCGCTGATTCCGGAGTCGGCGCGTTTCCTGCAGCAGATGGGTCGCGCAGATCTCGCGCGCGCCACGCTCGCGCGGTTCGGCGTCGAGTTGAGCCCTGCGAGCGTGGTGAGCGCGGCCGCCGCGACCGAGCCCGAGAGTCACGCGCCCGTTCCTCCGGTGGGGCGCGGATTCCTCGGCGTCACCGCCGCACTGACCCTCGCAGCGCTCGCCTGGGGCCTGGTGAACTTCGGCCTGCTGCTGTGGCTGCCGGCGGCGCTCATCGCCGAGGGGCGCAGCGTCGGCGCCTCGAGCGCGCTCATCGCCCGATCCACGCTCATCGCGGCTCCGACCATCGTCGTCTGCGCCTGGCTGTTCAGCGCCTGGAGCACCAAGTGGTCGCTGGTCGCGATGACCGGCGTCATGGTGCTCGGAATGCTGGGGCTCACCCTGCAGCAGCTCGGCGCCGGAGAGATGTCGCACCCCCTCATCCCCGTCGCTCTGATCATTCTCGGCTCGAGCGGGGTGATCTCGATGCTGCTGCCCTACGCGGCCGAGAACTATCCGCTGCGCATCCGCGGCCGCGCCACCGGCTGGGTCGCCGCCTGCAGCAAGCTCGGCGGACTCGCGGCGCAGGCTTTGAGCGTGGTCGCGGGCGTGCCGCCGCTTGCGGCGGCCGTGACCGCGATCGCGGTGCCGGCGGTCGGCTCCACGATCCTCATTGCGCTCTACGGGCGCGAGTCACGCGGTCGCAGCTTAGGCGAGCTCGATGCGCCGGGCGCGGCGCGCGAGCCGGCGATCTGAAGCGCTCAGTCGATCACGGACGACTGGATCGCAATCCCCGCGCGCAGCAGACTCGCGACCGGCGTGGCGGCGGCGACCTCGAGCAGCCGCGCCTTCTGCTGCGCAGTCAGCGGACGGCCGAACGACAGTCGCCGCTCGATGTGATCGGCTCCCGAGGGGTTGCGCGACCAGCGCACGCCGACCGTGATCTTCCCGAGCGTCCAGTCGTTCTGGACGGCGTGCTTGCGCAGCGCCATCGCAGTATCGGCCCCGAGGCTCGCGAGCAGCAGCTCGCGCGGCGCGAATCCCGCATCGCTCCCGCCCGCGGCGACCGGCGCGTCGGCCGTCAGGTGATGATGCCCCGAGACGATCTGCTGCACGTGCTGGTGCTCATTGATCACGGTGACGTAGGCCATGTGCGGGTCCTCCGCCGGGCACGCGCGGGCTGCGCCCGGAAAACACACCGGCGCCGGCTGCGCGCCCGAGCATACTGCGGCCGATGCTCATCACGCTGGCGCTGCTCACATGATCGAGCCGGTAGGACTTGCCGTCGGTGATCGCCTGCGCCGCGCGCAGGCCGCTGCGCACCGCAGGGCCGATGCCCTCGCCCAGATCGCGAGTCGCGAGTCCGGCCGCATCGCCGGTGATGAAGGCGTTGTCGCGGCGCACGACTTCGACACGGCCGCGCAGGTAGTAGCTGTAGCCGGTCGGCTCGTAGCGGGCGCCGGGAGCAAGGCGTCCCTCGAGCGTGGCCGCGAGGTGCGCCCAGTGCGCCCGGATGTCCTGCCCGCTGCGCTTCATGCGCTCGGCGATGCCGCCCACCCCGACGTTGAGCCAGCCGTTCTCCTTCGGCACGTACCACGAGTAACCGGGCAGTCCCTCCTCGAAGAACCACAGGTGACAGTCGCAATCCCGCCAGTCGTACTGGAACTCGTGCTCCAGCGTGACGATCTGCAGCTCGCTCGCTCGCGGGTTCAAGTCGCGGAAGAGCGTACGGTACACCGGACAGCGCGTGCCGCCGGCGCCGACCAGCCAGCGGCAGCGGAAGGCGTCGTCGACGACGAAGCCCGCGCCGTCGGCGGCGATGTGACGCACGTTGTGCTGCTCGAACGGCGCGCCCGAGCGCTCGAGGAGCCACGCGTCGAACTCGAAGCGGCGGATCGAGTGCTGCACGCAGGGTATCGGTACCTGCAGCCTTCCCCAGTGCACGCGCAGCCGCGGGAAAGTCAGCAGCCGGTGCGGGTAGGCCTCGAGGTCGATCTCGAGATCGCGCACCACCTCGGGCGTGATCCAGCCGGCGCAGAGCTTCAGGCGCGGGAAGCGCTCGCGGTCGAGCACCAGGACGTCCGCGCCGGCGCGCCGCAGCTGCCAGGCGGCGCTCGAGCCGGCCGGCCCGCCGCCGACGATGAGCACGTCACACGAGCGCATGCGCCGGGCCGCTCAGCCGGTGTACAGGTGCGCGCGCGTCCACGGAATGTCGTTGCTCTCGCCCGGCGCAAACAGCACCTGGAACAGCTGCAGCGTGCCGCAGGCGAAACCGGCGACCGAGCCGGCGAGATAGAGACGCCACATGCGCACGAACTTCTCGTCGAACATCCTGCGCACCCGCTCACTGGCCGCCTCGTAGAGCGCGAGCCAGTGACGCAGCGTCTGCGCGTAGTGCAGCCGCAGGTTCTCGACGTCCAGGACCGAGAAGTTCCAGGGCTCGAAGATGCGCATCATCTCGGCGAGCGAGGGCGGATAGGCTCCCGGGAAGATGCGCTTCTCGATCCAGGGCTGCATCGGTGCCGGACGGTTGCGGCCGATGGAATGGATGAGTCCGCGACCACGGCCGTCGAGGCAGCGGTGCGCGACCTGCCCGAGCGTCGTGTAGTTCTCGGGTCCGACGTGCTCGAGCATCCCGACCGATACAAAGGCGTCGTAACGGCCGCTGATATTGCGGTAGTCGTCCTCGACGTACTCGACCGCGGAGGCGAGCCCTTCGCGCGCCGCCCGCTCGCGCGCGTACTGCAGCTGCTGGTGCGAGATGTTGAAGGCACGCACCCGCACCCCGTAGTGACGCGCCATGTGCAGGGCCAGCGTGCCCCAGCCGCAGCCGGCTTCCACCACGCGCTCGCCGGCCTCGAGCCGCAGCTTCCGACAGACATGATCCATCTTGGCCGTCTGCGCCTCGTCGAGGCTTGCCGTGGGGCTCGGGTAATAGGCGCAGGTGTACGCCATGGTGCTGCCGAGCCACAGCGCGTAGAAGTCGTTGCCGATGTCGTAGTGGTGGTGGATGTTGTCGCGCGATCCGGAGCGAGTGTTGGTGCGCGGGCGGCGCAGCGCCCCGGCGGCGCGGCGCAGCAGCGAGGCGCGCCCGCCGCCCGAGCTGCTCGAGTGGTAGACGCTCTCGAGAAGGTTCACCAGATCGCCATCGATGGCGACGAGGCCGTCGCTGTAGGCGTCGCCGAAGCGCAGCCACGGATCGGCCATGGTGGACGCGAGCGCCGCCCGGCTTGCGAAAGTCACCCGCGCCACCGGTGTCCCGTCCCCCGGCCCAACGCGCACGCCGCTCGCCATCGCGAACTCCACCGGTGGATCGCCGAGAGACGAGCGCAGCCTGGAAAGAAGCCAATAGTCGAAGGAGCTGCTCTCGAGGGCCCCGCCGTCGGTCAGAGCCGACGAGGAGCTCCCGAGTTCATCATGGGGTGGCGAAGGCTGGGCGCGCTCTGTGGCGGCGGCGAAACGCTCGTCGCGGGCATTCACGGCTCGGCTCCTCCTGTGGGCAGGGCCTAGCCTAGCACGGGCACCCGCTGCGAAGCCTTCAGGCGCCGCGTCAAGGGGTTGTTGGGCTCATCGGCGGCTTGGGAGAATCCGCCGGCTTCGGGACCCCTGCCGGATTTGGGGCTTTCACCGGCTGCTGCGCGCTCGGCGGCCTGGGAGCGCTCCCTCCGGCCGCGTAATCGGACCAGTAGCGGATCTCGCGCGCAAGGCCGGGCTGCGCTTCAGAAGCGGCCAGCTCGTGCGGCTCGCCACCGGTCTGGTACGAGACGGCCCTGCGGAGCCTGCCACGGGCGGTGAGCCGGTACGCGACCGTCGACTGCTCCTTCTCATTCACCACGAACACGACGATGTCGCCCTTGTCGGCGACCACGACGTTGAAGGTGTGGACCTTCTGCCCCGCACGGCTGACGAGCTGCCTCACGGCGATGCTCTCGCCCTTCTTCGCGAGCCCGAGCACCATCGCTGCGTGGGGCGGCAGCTTGGCCTCAAAGCCGCTCGTCATGGCCTCTTTCGTGAGCGCGTTGGTCCAGGGCGGGGCGTCCTCGGCGTGTGCGAGGCCGAGCCCACCGCCCAGCACCAGCGCGATGCCCTTGAGAAAATTGCCTGCACCCATCACGAGCTCCCCTGACGACTGCCCCGGCGGGCTTAAGGTGTCCCGCGGACTCGACGCCCCAGCCTCTCATTCAGCACGCCGGCGAGCCGCGCGCCGGCCAGCAGCAGCCGCTCGCGCACGATCGCCGCGGCGCGCGCCTGATAGTCGCGATCCAACACGACGATTTGCGACGGTACGGTCCCGCAGACGAATGCAGGGTAGTGGTATGCCACGGTGCGCGCCAGCTCATTCGATTCGAGGGCCCAGCCGTCCGGCGTGCCCGGCCCGGCACGGCCGGTCAGCCTCCCCGCCTCCACCGCCAGGGCTCCGATGTCGGCCGGCACCCGCCGGTGCCGGCCCGTCTTGAGCGCCTGCCCCACCAACTCGTTGTCCCAGGCGCGGTGCAGGCTTTCGCGCCCGCGAGTGCGCACGCCTGCCAGCGCCACCGTGACGAGATTGCCGCCGCGATCGGCGTTGTCCGCCGCGTGCAGCGGCTGGTGGACGTCACCCACCAGGTGCACGACCCACTTGAGCGCCTCGTTCCGCTCCCGTTTCGTGGCGTGCGTGTCCCCCACCACGGTCAGGAGCCGCTCGAGCTGCCCGGTACTGCACTGCCCCTCCGGACAATAGCGCGTCTTCGGCGCGCTGCCGCAAACGGGGGCGTCGTCGTAGTGCCAGCGGGGCCGTGAGGCCGGCGTGCCGGAGATCTCGTCCGCCCAGTCGGACACCGACTCGAGCGTGCGCCGTCCCGAAGGCGCGCCGAGCTTGTCCACATCGCCGCTCAGGAGTTCCGCCACTCCGGCGCGCGCGGTGGGGCCGAGCAGCCGGTCCGCGATCGCACCCATGGTGCGATGTCCCAGCCCACCCCATGCCGGGACGCCCGGGGGGTACGCCGAAGCGATGGTCAGCAGGGCGGCCAGCACGCTCTTGCTTCTCATCGGCCCCGCCCTGCTCAGCCCCTGCAGAACGGAGTATTCACGCAGCGCGCGCACGGGTTCAACACCCTCGGCCCGTGTAGACTAGCCGGCCCCGGCGCATGCCGCGCCGCCTAAGCTCGGAGGAAAACTAACACAATGCATCGCCCGCCCCGCTCGCAGCTTGCGCGCCCCCTCACCGTGGCCGCCGCCCTGGCCGCGCTCACGCCGGCTGCGGGCCCGCCCGCCGCCGCCTCGCCCGGCTCCGTCCCGCACGGCCTCGACCTCGCCGGCATCGATCGCGCGGCGGCGCCCGGGGAAGACTTCTTCCGCTACGCCAACGGCAACTGGCTCAAGGCGACGGAGATCCCGCCCGACCGCAGCTCCTACGGAACCAGCGCGATGCTGGCCGAGCTCACCACGCAGCGCACGGTGGATCTCATCCGCGCAGCCGCCGATGGCGCCGCCGCCGGCTCCGAGGCGGCCAAGATCGGCGACTACTACGCGAGCTTCATGGACGAGGCGGCGATCGAGAGCAAGGGCCTTCGGCCTCTTGAGCCCGCCCTGAGAAGCGTCGACTCCATCGCCGACCGCGCGGGGCTCGCGCGGGCGCTGGGTGCGACGCTCCGCGCCGACGTCGATGTGCTGAACAACACGAGCCTGCACACCGACAATTTCCTCGGCCTCTGGGTGGCTCAGGACCTCGATGATCCCAGCCGCTATGCGCCGTTTCTGCTGCAAGGCGGTCTCGGGATGCCGGACCGCGACTATTACCTTGGCGAGTCGGCCAAGATGGCCGAGGTGCGCAGCCGCTACCAGGCGCACATCGCGGCCGTATTGACGCTCGCGCACCTGCCGGATGCGGCGGGGGCGGCCGGCCGCATTTTCGAGCTCGAGGGGCGCATGGCACGGGTCCACTCGAGTCGCGCCGAGTCCGAAGAGGTGCTGAAGGGTAACAACCACTGGGCCCGGCAGGACTTCGCGCAGCGTGCCCCGGGCCTCGACTGGCAGGCGTTCCTCGGGGCCGCGGGGCTTAAGGCACAGAACCGGTTCGTGGTGTGGCAGCCGGGCGCCGTGATCGGGCTCTCCGCCCTCACGATGAGCGTGCCGCTCGAGACCTGGAAGGAGTACCTGCGCTTTCATGCGATCGAGCACGCCTCCGCTTATCTGCCGAAGGCCTTCGTGCAGGAGCACTTCGCGTTCCACGAGCGGACTCTCTCCGGCACGCCGCAGCTGCGCCCCCGGTGGAAGCGCGCGGTCGACGAGACCAACGCGGCGCTCGGCGAGGCGGTGGGCAAGCTCTATGTGCAGCGCTACTTTCCGCCGAGCGAGAAGGCGCGCGCGGAAGGCCTGGTGCGCAACCTCGTGGCGGCGTTCGCCGCGCGCATCGATCGGCTCGAGTGGATGACGCCCGGGACGCGCCAGAAGGCGAAGGCCAAGCTGAATACGTTGAAGGTCGGGGTGGGCTACCCGGACAAGTGGCGCGATTATTCGGGCCTCGAGGTCATCCGCGGCGATGCCCTGGGCAATGCCCGGCGCGCCGAGTTGTTCGAGCTTCACTATAACCTCGCGAAGCTCGCGCAGCCGGTCGATCGCTCCGAGTGGTGCATGACGCCGCAGACGGTGAATGCCGTGAATCTCCCGGCGATGAATGCCCTGAACTTCCCCGCCGCGATGCTGCAGCCGCCGTACTTCGACCCCGAGCGGGATCCGGTCATGGATTACGGCGCCACCGGCGCCGTCATCGGACACGAGATCAGTCACAGCTTCGACGACCAGGGTGCGCTCTTCGACGCCGACGGGCGGCTCCTCAACTGGTGGACCCCGAGCGACTTCGCGCATTTCCGGGCCGCCGGCGAGCGGCTGGTCGCCCAGTTCGACGCCTACCGGCCGTTGCCCGACATCCACGTCAACGGCAGGCAGACACTGAGTGAGAACATCGCCGATGTCGCCGGGCTCTCGGTCGCCTACGACGCCTGGCGGCTCACGCAGAAGGACAAGCCTGCGCCGGCAGCCGCAGGCTTCACCCCCGAGCAGCTGTTCTTCCTCAGCTTCGGTCAGAGCTGGCGGCAGAAGATCCGCGAGCCGGCGCTGCGGCAGAGGATCGTCGTCGACGGCCATGCGCCGGCGGAGTATCGGGCCGACACGGTACGCAACCTCGACCCGTGGTACGCGGCATTCGGCGTCAAGCCGGGCCAGAAGATCTACCTCGCGCCTGCGGAGCGGGTGCGCGTATGGTGATGCCGGGCGCGGTGCGCGAATGAAAGTCGAGCTCTCATCCCTCGAGGCGCGCCTGATCGGCTGCCTCATCGAGAAGCAGATCACGACGCCCGATCAGTATCCCCTGTCGCTCAACGCTCTGGTTCTGGCGTGTAACCAGAAGAGCAACCGCGACCCGGTCATGGACCTGGACGAGACGACGGTTCAGAACACGCTCGATCAGCTCGCCCGCAAGCATCTCGTGATCGAGAAATCCGGGTTCGGCAGTCGGGTGCCGAAATACCAGCACCGCTTCTGCAACACCGAGTTCGGAACTCTCAAGCTCACACCTCAGGAGCTGGCCCTCGTGTGCGAGCTGCTGGTGCGTGGCGCGCAGACCCCCGGCGAGCTCCGCGCGCGCGCGAGTCGCATGGCGTCCTTCTCCGATGTCGCCCAGGTCGAAGCGACCCTCGAGAGCCTCCGGACCCGCGAGGACGGCCCGTTCGTCGTCCAGCTGCCGCGCGAGCCCGGGCGCCGCGATTCCCGCTACGCGCACCTCTTCAGCGGCCCGGTCGCCGTGCCGCCGCCGCGGGCGGAGCCGCCGGCGGATACTGCATCGGGCACGGCCGAGACGACCGGCGCCCGGCTCGATAGTCTCGAAGAGGAGCTGCGGAAATTGCGCGCAGAGCTGGATGAGCTGAAGAAGCGAGTGCCGCAGTAGAGGCGGTGTCGCCGCGCGCGGTGGAGCGCATGCCGCCGCTCCGGGGCTTAAGCTGCCGGACGGCGCGGCCGGCGGGCGATCAGCCGGGCCGGAGCGGTCCGAAATAGACCAGCGTGCGATATGGGAATGTCACCGTTCCGGCTCGCTCGTGGCGGTCGTACACCTCGCGCAGGCCCGCCATCATCGGCTCGAACTGTGCATCGCCCGGCTCGGGCGCATAACTCGTCGACAGGAGCCGGCCTTTGAGCCCTTCGAAGCCGAAGGTCTGCTCGTTGGGAAAGGTCTCGAGCTCCATCGCGCCGCCGAAGAATCGGCGCATGCTCTCGACGTCCGCCCGGCGCGCAACGATCCGCACATACTCGGGGGCGTGACGGCGCAACAGCGCCTCGTAGTCGGCCATGAACGGGGTCAGCTTCTCGGGGCGCTCATTCCACAAGAGCGCCGCGCAGGCGCCGGGCTTCAGCACCCGCAGCGCCTCGCGCCTCGCCCGCTCGCCGTCGAACCAGTGGAACGCCTGTCCCACGACCAGCAGATCCACACTGACCGCGGGCAGGGTCGTGGCCTCCGCGGTCCCGTTCACGCTGCCAAAGCGCGCCTGCCCGCCGAGGCGCGCCTCGGCCGCCTCGCGCATGCCCCGATTGGGCTCGACCGCGAGGACCCGCGCGCCGCGCGCCAGGAGGAGCTCGGTCAGGATTCCGGTACCCGAGCCGACGTCCGCGACGAGTGCGGCGGGCGACAGTCCGCAGCTGGCCTCGAGCAGGTCGATCGCGGCGGCCGGATAGCTCGGCCGGTAACGGGCGTAGTTGTCCACCCGCCCGGTAAAGCGCTCGGTGGGCTCTTTCACGTGCACCGCCTCCGTGCCGGCGGCGGCTGTACTGGCCGGGTGCCGGCACAGTGCCCGCCACGGCGCGCTCCCGTGTCTCTCCATAAAGGCATACGGACACGGTAGCGTATTGGCGTGACAATCTCACTTTGCGGAGTACCCCGATGTCCGAGTCATCCCTGCGCATCGAAACCAAGCTGGTGCACGCCGGCGAGCCGCTGCCGCGCATCCTTGGGGCGGTGGAGATGCCGATCTTCCAGTCCGCGACCTTCGAGTACGGCGGCGAAGGCAGCTACCACGACGTGCGCTACCTGCGCACCAACAACACGCCGAGCCAGCTCGCGCTGCAAGCCAAGATAGCCGCGCTCGAGAACGCGCCGGCCGCGCTGGTCACCGCGAGCGGCATGGCGGCGATCTCGACGACGCTCCTCACCGTATTGTCGGCGGGG
>Ga0209350_1000254_pt1 | contig 33879 bp, 34 predicted proteins | sample GraSoi013_2_20cm_2_FD_185822 | JGI IMG/M metagenome (GOLD analysis project Ga0209350, IMG submission 185822) | Grasslands soil microbial communities from the Angelo Coastal Reserve, California, USA - Sample 09_27_2013_2_20cm (SPAdes) (version 2) | ecosystem: Environmental > Terrestrial > Soil >...
ATCAGCGTGCAGCCGGCGTGGTCGAACTGGTAGCCGACCGAAGGATTGCTCTTCAGATAAGTCGCGTAGAGTGTCGCGTTACCCTTCCCGTCGGCGAAGTTCGATCCCGCGACGATCGATATGTCCTTGTTCTGTCCGGTGTTGACGGTGCCCGGCGGGATCGGCGCGCCGAAGTTCTGCAGGTATGTGAGGTACGCGCCGTTGTCGTTCTTGTGGCTGTTGAAGCTGTAGTTGCCGTCGATCTTCACGCCTTCGTAATGGGTGTTGAGCACGAAGTTGACCACGCCCGCGACCGCGTCCGCGCCGTAGACCGCGGATGCGCCACCGGTCAGTACGTCAGCGCGCTCGATGAGGTCGGCCGGGATCTGGTTGATGTCGGGGGCGTTGGCTTGGCCGCCCGTCACACCGCCCGCGCCGCCCGGAGGCATGCGCCGGCCGTTGATCAGGACCAGCGTGCGCTGCGAGCCGAGACCGCGCAGGCTCAGCGTGGCGACGCCGACCGAGCTGATCGACACCCCCGAGCTCTGCTCCGCGACCAGCTGTGGCAGGTTGTTCAGCAGGTCCTCGGTGCGCACCAAGCCCGTCTGCTGAATGTCGACCGCCGACACGCTGGTGATGGGGCTGACGGAGATGTCGTTCGGCGATTGCAGCAAGCGAGATCCGGTGACGACGACTTCCTCGACGGGCGGAGGCGTTGCTGGGGCCGTAGCCTGCGCGTACACCATTACAGGAGCCGCTGTCGACGCGCATGCCGCGAGAGCGAGGTGCACTGCTTTCCGCACACTTCGACTTGAATTCGACATTCTTTTCACTCCCCTTGAGCGAATATGGTTGTGTTCGCGCCGATGGCATGAGCCCCCAAGCGCAGGAGGCTGCGGCGAATCCGCCGCGTCAGCTAGTGCTTAAATGCTACACAGGGCCGTCGGCGCATGCAAAGAATCCGAGCCCCGGGCCAGGGCTTTCACCCCCAATTCAAGGTCTGTGAATTTTTTGTATCATCCGCGCAACATGCCAATTCGAGTTAGCGCGACGGAGCCTTATCACCCGAGAAGGCAGCTTCGTCACGCGAAAACGCCCGCTCGTGACGCGAAAGTGACGTTTCGCCCCACGAGAACGGCCGCTCGTGCCGCCCGGAGCTCGTTTCGTCGCGCCAAAATGCCGCTGGGTCGCACCCTTAAGGTGGGTCCATCACGAGTAAGGCCAGTTCCTCAGGCAAACCAGCAATTGGTCGCGACGGTGATGCGCGTGCCTGCGCCGTAATAGGGCGCAACATCGTGAAGAAAAAGATAAGAAGGGAAGGGAAGACCACGATCTGACCCTCGACGAGGTGTAGCTCGATCGACCTCAATCCGAAAACATCGTGCAGGTGCTCGTTCGCCGGGTCGCGGTACGCGTTGGCGCCCGGCCGCGGGTCAAAGAGCGCGCCGCGAGCACCGGATTCAGGGCTTGCGCCTCCGGAACGGTCACGACACCGAACGGGGTGGCGAAGATCGGCACGACGTGCGGCGCGGGGCTGCTCATCGGTGCTCCGCGGTTCCGGCCGCCGGAGGCAGCAGATCGGCCAGGTACTCGCGCAAGGGAGCGAGCTCGTTCTCGTAGTGACGGCCGCGTCCCGAGGAGTGCCGGTAGAGCGGCTCGCGCACCTGCCAGACGCTCGCGGTCCTCACCGCGCGGCGCGAGGGGGGAAATTCGAGGAAGCGCGGATCCCATTCGAGTCCCAGCGCCTCGAAGAGCGCCGACCCGGTCGCTTCCGGAGCGCGCACGAAGCGGTCGTAGTCGAAATCGACGATGGCGGCGCCGTACAGCTCCTTCCAGTGCGCCATGAGTCTCCGGTACTGGCGGTAGAAGTGACCGGTGTCCATGAGGTCGAGCGCGTAGCTCATGCGCGGGTCGAGATGGAGAAAGTACACCGACAGGCAATTGTCGAGCGCATCCCGCGTCGTGTGCACGATGAGCGCGTCCGGGAACAGCGTCTTGATAAGCCCGATGCAGAAGAAGTTATCCGGCCGCTTGTCGGTGACGCAGGCAGCGTGAGGGAAGAGCGCCGCGATCCGCTCGCGGTATTGCCCCGCAAGCTGCGTGAGCTTCGCTTCCGGCGCCGCCGCCAGGGATTCGGGAAACGGCAGCAGCTCGCGCGCGATCATCTCCGGCAACAGCTCGAGCTCCCCGCCGGCCGCGACACCCGGGTGTCCGGCGATGAGCTGCTCGGCGAGCGTCGAGCCCGAGCGGAACATGCCGCACACGAAGATCGGCCGAGGCCCGGAAGCTCCCGTCGGCGTGCGCCCGGGGAGCGTACGCACCGGGGCCGCGATGAGCTGCTCGGTCACCCGCTCCTGCACGGCGCGGTCGTAACGGACCACCGCCGGTAACGCGCTCGCGCGGCTGTCGCGGTTCGCTGCCTGGTATGCGGCAAACGCACCGCGATAGTCGCCGACGGCATCGAGCGCGCGCCCGAGGGCGAATCCGAGGAGGGCGCGATCGGCGGCGGAGGCCTCCGGGCGCGCGAGCCCCTCGCGCAGCCGCGCGATCAGGCGCTCATCGAGCGCGTCCGCCGGCTGCAGGCTGGCGAGCCGCGCGAGCGCCAGGAAGCACCACGGCTCGAGCGTGAGCGCCCGCTCGTACAACAGGCGGGCCTCATCGCGCTGTCCGCGGTCCTCGTGCAGATTGGCGAGATTCAGCAGCGCCGGAACGTAGGAGGCATTGAGTCTCAGTGCCTCGCGGAGCTCGCGCTCCGCGGCCTCGCTCTGGCGCAGACAATCGCAGTAGATCACCGCGCGGTTGAGGTGAACTTCCTCGGGACCCGAGATCCCGCGCATCAGCGCCTCCTGATAGGAGGCGAGCGCGGCCTCGAAGCGACCGCTGCGACGCTGCACGACGCCGAGGTTGAACCAGCAGTCGGGCAGGGACGGCCAGCGGCCAAGGATGCGGAGGTATGCCGCTTCGGCTTCGGCCAGGCGACCGGCCTCACGCAGGGCGTTGGCCTCGCGTATGAGCGTGGCAGGGACGGCGCTCATGGTGCATCCGCGCGAGTATGCACCCACAGCTCGACCCGAGGGCAAGCCTCAACGGCGCGCCAGGCCGTCAGGTGCGGATTCTGTGCGAGGAGCGCACGCACCGCATCCTCCTTGCCGCTCCCCGCGACCACGAACAGCGGCTCCGCGACCCGGGCGAGAAAATCCGGCGTCACGCTCACCGCGGACATCCCGTCCGGACGGTGTACGGCGATCGCCAGGCGTCCGCGCGCTCGCTCGAGGTCCGCAGTGCCGAAGAGCGATGCGGTGTGGCCGTCGGCGCCGAGCCCGAGGAGCCCGAGCCCGATGCGCACGCCGGACTTCATGAGCGAGGCGAGCTGCCGCTCGTAGTCGGCTGCGGCCTCATCGAGCGGCAGCTCGGTGCGAACCCGCTTGACCCCCGCCGGCGGCAGCGCGAGCGCATCGAGCAGCACCCGCGTCTGATGGAAGTTGCTCGCGTCCGAATCGGACGGCACGTAGCGCTCGTCCGAGTACACGATGTGCAGCCCCTCATCGTGAGGCGGCGGTATCTCAGCGAGAGAGCGGTACGCCGCGAGCGGCGTCGTGCCGCCCGCGAGCATGACGGCCGAGGGGCCCTGCGCGGCGAGGGCCTGCGCCAGGCGCTCCGCGAGGGCCGCGTCCAGCGCGGCGCGCGAGGGGAAGCGGCGCGTAATCAGTGTAGTCATGAATCGAAGCTCGGACGCACCGGGTGGGGGTGACCACTGGCTGCGGTGCGGCGCGCGCGGCGCGCTACGAAAGCGGGTTTCGGACCGGGAGCTGCGGAAATCTGCTGAAATCCCGATCCGCCGACCACAGCTCCGAAACACCATGATGCAGGCATAGTGCCGCGAGCCGGGCGTCGTGGACCAGCGGGCCACGGGCTTGCGCCGCGCGCGACTGCTCGCGCAGCTTGTCGAGATAGCCCTCGCTTTCACTCAGCAACTGAAGGTTCTCATAGGCCTGCCACGAGTCGATGGCGTTGAATGCAACCGCGAGCGGCGTCGGATCCTTGAATATCCGCGGATGAGTGACGATGGCGAGAAACTCGTGCACGCACGGCCACGGTATTGCCCAAATTGCACGGCCGCGGCGCAGCCCATCGAGCAGCGCCCTGGCGGGAGTGTGGAAGGGGCTGTCCGCGCGGTGAGAATAGACGAGCAGATTCGTGTCGATCGCGATCATGCCCCGCGGCCGCGGTAGATCTCGGTGCGGATCCGCTCCCAGTTCGAGTCCTTGAACTCGTCGCTCAGGCCGCCTTTCCCGTAAGTGACGAGCGCAGACGCCTTCTGCAGACGGCGGCGCTGCCCGCCGGACAGCACCAACCGCAGTCCGGTCTCGGTCAGGGCCCGAAACGTGGTCTTCTGCTCACGCGCGAGACGCTGCACGCGCTCGAAGAGGTCGTCGGCTATCTCGATCGTCGTCTTCATGACTCGATCGTATGCGATATGGCTACCCATATCAACGGCAGCACGGCGGTCAACGGCAGCGTGACGGCGACTTACCCGCTCCGCGGCCGCTCACCCACCTGCGCCCGCACTTCGAACACGCGGCCGCCGCGCAGCCCGCGCAGCACAATGTTGCTGCCCGGCTTGCACCTGGCGATGCGCACGAGCGCATCCTGCGCGTTCGCCGGAGTAGTCCCGTCGATGGCGAGCAGCAGATCCCCGGGCCGCAGGCCCGCCTGCAGAGCGGGACTGCCGAGGTACAGCTGCTCGATCAGAACGCCCGGCTGCGGGAGCCCGAACTGCCGCGCCTGCTCCTCCGGCACGTCCTGAGGGACGATCCCGATCCAGCCGCGGATCACCCGGCCGTGGGCGATGATCTCGGAGAGTACCCCGCGCACCATGTTCACGGGGATCGCGAAGCCGATGCCCTCGACCCCGAGGTTCTTGGCGACGATGGCGGTGTTGATGCCCACCAGCGCGCCGCTCGAGTCGATCAGCGCGCCTCCCGAGTTGCCGAAGTTGATCGGGGCGTCGGTCTGGATGAAGTCCTCGAGGGGCGCGATGCCGAGCTGCTGGCGGCTGGTTGCGCTCACGATCCCGTGAGTGACGGTATGTCTCAGCCCGATCGGATTCCCGATCGCGAGCACCACGTCCCCGACCAGAAGCTGATCCGACCGGCCAAAGCTCGCCACCGGGAGCTGGGTGAGGTCGATCTTCAGCACCGCGAGGTCGGTGTCGGGATCCCGACCCACGATGCGCGCGTCCGCCTCGCGCCCGTCCTCGAGCTGCACTCGGATCGAATCAGCGTTGGCGATGACATGGTGATTCGTGACGATGTGACCGCTCTCGTCCACGATGACCCCGGAGCCGAGGCTGCGCTCGATGCGCTGCCGGTAGCGCGGCATGTATTCCCCGAACAGCTCTCCGAGCGAGGGGGCGAGCCGCTCGGTCACGAGCCGCGCGGTGTTGATGTTGACCACGGCGGGCGCGGCGCGCTGCACCGCGGCCGCATACGTGACCCGCTGCGGCGCCGGCAGCGCACGCTCGGCAGCCGGGGTGGCGGGCTCGGGCGGGCGTGGCGTCGCGCGAATCAGATCCGGACGCAGCGCGACGACCAGGAAGGCGAGCGCCAGCCCGCCGATCACCGATCCGGCCACGAAGACCAATGCGCTCCCCGCGCGCTTCAGCATTGCTCGAGCTCCGGGAAAACCCGCGAAAGGGCTTTCCATCCTCACTCATCCGCGCCGCTCTCGTGCGGCCGGAGGGGGGTGTTCGTTTGTGTATAATGCGCCGCCCCCCGCAAGGTACGAAATCGCGCCGCATGCGCTCCTCGTCCGCGCGGGCGCGCGGTGCACGGCAAGCGAGCGCGGGGTCAGGCGGGAGAGTGGTCGATGGCGGAGCACGCAGTCGTCGCTGAGGATGAAGTCGACCTGAGCCGGCGCAAATTCCTCACCCGGGCGACGATCGCGACCGGCACGGTCGGGGCTGTGTTCGCCACCGTTCCGTTCATCGAATCCTGGAGCCCGTCGGAGAGCGCGCGGGCCCAGGGCATACCCGCCACGCTCGACCTGAGCAAGATCGAGCCGGGACAGATGACCACCGCGGTCTGGCGCCGCTCCCCGATCTACGTCGTGCGGCGCACGGAGGAAATGATCGCCCGGATCGCAGGTCACGACGCACTGCTCAAGGATCCCAATTCAGAGAATTCGATCCAGCCCCCGTACGCGCACAACGCCCTGCGCTCGCGCAGCTCCGAGTTCCTGGTGCTGGTCGGCACCTGCACGCACCTGGGGTGCCTGCCCAAGCAGCGCTTCGGCGCGGGCGAGCTGTATCCCAGCTGGCCGGGCGGCTTCTTCTGTCCGTGCCACGGCTCGCGCTTCGACCTCGCCGGCCGGGTGTTCTCCGGCTCGCCCGCCTCGACGAATCTCGTGGTGCCGCCCTATCAATACCCGAACGAGCACACGCTCGTGATCGGGGCGGACGAGAAGGGGGTGGCCTGATGGGCGTGAAGACCGCGACCGGCGCCCCGGCCCGCCTGCCGGGGGCTGACGCAACCGGCCGGGGGAGCCTGTGGATCTGGCTCAACAAGCGGCTGCCGATCGGCGAGTTCATCGAGAGCCAGCTCATCGGCTACTACGCGCCGAAGAACTTCAACATCTGGTACTTCTTCGGGTCGCTGGCACTGCTGGTGCTGGTCATGCAGCTCGTGACCGGCATCTTCCTCACCATGTTCTACAAGCCCGGCGAGCTCACCTCGTTCGACTCCGTCGAATACATCATGCGCGAGGTGGACTACGGCTGGCTCATCCGCTACCTGCACTCGACCGGCGCCTCGGCGTTCTTCATCGTCGTGTACCTGCACATGTTCAGGGCGCTCCTCTACGGCTCGTACCGCGCGCCGCGGGAGCTCCTGTGGCTCATCGGGATGCTGGTCTACCTCGCGCTCATGGCGGAGGCCTTCATGGGCTACGTGCTGCCCTGGGGCAACATGTCCTTCTGGGGGGCTCAGGTCATCGTCAACCTCTTCGGCACCATCCCCGGGATCGGGAAGCCCCTGGTGGAGTGGATCCGCGGCGACTACGGCATCGCCGATGCGACCCTGAATCGCTTCTTTGCGCTGCACGTCGCGGCCATACCGCTCGCTCTACTCTTATTCGTGATGCTGCATCTGGTAGCGCTGCGCCAGACCGGTTCAAATAACCCCGACGGCATCGAGATAAAGGCCAGACTCGGGCCCGGCGGCAAGCCCCTCGACGGCATTCCTTTTCATCCCTACTACACGGTGAAGGACATCGTCGGCGTGGGCGTATTCCTGGTGCTGTTCGCGCTGGTGGTGTTCTTCAAGCCCACCCTCGGCGGGCTGTTCCTCGAGGCGCCGAATTTCGAGCCGGCCAATCCCATCTCCACGCCCGAGCACATCACGCCGGTGTGGTACTTCACTCCTTACTACGCGCTCCTGCGCGCGGTGCCGGATCAGCGCATGGGGGCGCTCCTCATGCTGCTCGCCGTCGTGTCGTTCTTCTTCCTCCCGTGGCTCGACCGCTCGCCGGTGAAGTCCATGCGCTATCGGGGCTGGATCTCGCGCACGGCGCTGGCGCTGTTCGTCGTTGCGTTCGTCGCGCTCGGGTACCTGGGGCTCCAGCCGGCGACCGGCGCGTACGTGGTGTTGGCACGCATTTTCGCGGTGCTCTATTTCGCCTTCTTCTGGCTGATGCCCTTCTACACGCTCATCGATCCGGTGAGGCCCGTGCCCGAGAGGGTGACCTACCATGCGCACTGAGCTCGCACCCGGCGCCCGCGCCGGGCGGGCAGCGGCTGTGCTGGCGGCGGCCTTGACGGCGGCGGCGCTCGCCCCTGGCGTGGGTGCGGCCGAGGAGGGGGCGGGGAGTGCCGAAGGCGCCGGCAAGCCCGGCGCCGACTGGGAGAGCTGGCGTGCCGACAACGAGGTCTCGGACATGGCCTCGCTCCAGCGCGGCGCGCGCAACTTCGTGAGTTACTGCCTCGGGTGCCACTCGCTCAAGTACGAGCGCTGGTCGCGCCTGGGGCAGGACCTGGAGATTCCGGGGCGACTGCTGCAGGCGGATCTATTGCCCCCCGGTGACCAGCCGACCGAGTACATCCAGACGAGCATGCCGGCGGCGGATGCGCAGAACTGGTTCGGCAAGACGCCGCCCGATCTGGCGCTCATGGCGCGCGCACGCGGCGGCGATTATCTCTATCAGCTCTTCAAAACCTACTACGTCGACCCGACCCGGCCAACCGGCGCCAACAACCTGCGCTTGCCCAACATCGCCATGCCGCACGTGCTCTCGGAGCTCGAGGGGCTCAAGCGCGCGGTGTTCCGCGACGTGGTCCGGCACGGCGAGGGTGGCACGGAAATTCACGAGCAGGTGTTCGATCACTTCGAGCAGATCGCACCGGGGCGTCTCGGCGCCGCGGAGTACGACGGCTTCGTGCGCGACACGGTGAACTTCCTCGACTACGTCGGCGAGCCGACGCAGACGGCGCGCCGCGCTCTCGGCATATGGGTGGTGCTGTTTCTGCTGGTGTTCAGCTGGCTCGCCTGGCTGGTGAAACGCGAGTACTGGAAGGATGTCCACTGATCCTCGCCTGGGCGCAGGCCGCGGGGCGCCTCCATGAGACGGATCGCGGGAGCGGAAACTTGTCGAGCAGACGATCCATCATGACGCTGTTTTCCGCGCCCAACGACCCGTGGAGTCATCGCACACGGATCGTGCTGGCCGAGAAGGGCATCAGCATCGACATCGTGAGCGTCGAGGCGGGGCGCTTTCCCGAGGATCTGCTCGATCTCAACCCCTACCACAGCGTGCCGACGCTGGTGGACCGCGACCTGGTGCTGTACGACTCGCGCGTCATCATCGAGTATCTCGACGAGCGCTTCCCCCATCCGCCGCTGATGCCTGTGGACCCGGTAAGCCGCGCGCAGTTCCGCCTCGCGCTCTATCGCATCGAGCGCGACTGGTACGGCCTCGCGCGCCAGATCGATTCTGAGCCGGACAAGAAGCAGACGGTGAAGCTCAAGAAGATCCTGCGCGACACCATCGTGCAGAGCACCGAGCTCTTCAAGGTGAAGCCGTACTTTCTGTCGGACGAGTTCTCGCTGGTCGACGCCACCATCGCGCCGGTGCTCTGGCGGCTGCCTTACTACGAGATCGAGCTCGGGCCGCAGGCGCAGCCGATCGAGAAGTACGCACAGCTGGTGTTCTCACGCCCCGCGTTTCGCGAGGGGCTGTCGGAGCGCGAGCAGGAAATGCGGCTCTAGAACCACATGAGCAAGACGTTGCCCAAGCGTCCCTATCTGCTGCGCGCCATGCATCAGTGGATCACCGAGTGCGGCAACACTCCACACGTGATCGTCGACGCCGGGCGCGACAGCACGGACGTGCCGCGCGCCTACGTCAAGGACGGCAAGATCGTGCTCAACCTGAGCGAGGGAGCCACTCAGCGCCTGCGGCTGGGGAACCACGCGATCGAGTTCGACGCGCGCTTCGCCGGCGTGATCCACCACGTGAGGTTTCCGGTGAACGCGGTGCTCGGCATCTACGCGCGCGAGACGGGGGAGGGGATGGTGTTCTCCGAGCAGGACCTCGGGCCGGAGCCCCCGGCCGAGGAGCGCGGTGCGCGCCGCCCGCAGCTGAAAGTGGTGAAGTAGCTCTCCTGCGCGCGCCCCGCGCGCGCCAGCGCGTAGAGTGAGAGTCGGCCTGTAAGCCGGGTTCTGTCGAGGGCGGTCATTCCTCTGGGGTCCCCGTCACCGTGGACCTCTAGCGGCCTACCCGGAAGCGCGCGCGGATCAGCGCTGCGCCGGCCCCTTTTAAAGGACCGGCGCGGCTTCCCTATTTGGCCTTGCTCCAGGTGGGGTTTACCGTGCCGTCGCGTGTTGCCACCGACGCGGTGCGCTCTTACCGCACCGTTTCACCCTTGCCGGTCCCGCGAGGGACTTGGGCGGTCTGCTCTCTGTTGCACTTTCCGTGGGCTCACGCCCCCCAGGCGTTACCTGGCACCCGATCCGCCGGAGCCCGGACTTTCCTCCGCTCCCGCCATCGCTGGCGGAGGCAGCGACTGCCCGGCCGACTCTCGCGAGCCACGATACGGGCCCGCGCGCTGAAGTCAAATGCCCTGGCGCGGGGGCCGACGGGTGAGGAGGGTGGCTCTTCATGTAGCCGATCCCTGCACTCGATCGGCCCCCATGACAGCGAACCCATGAGCCTGCGCGGCCAGCCCCAGGGCGGCGTCATGAGTAGCCATGAGTGGATCAATGCCCATCTCATCTCTCCAAAGCAGTGCGGATGCGAGATGAATCGCATCCAGAGTCCCCAATTCCGTTGGCATGGGTTGCGCAGCGCGATCAAGAACGATGGCGTCGACCTCGACGAGCTCGAGCGAATCGACGAGTGCCAGGATCGTCGAACGGCGTAGCGCAACCTCAGTATCGGGAAGGTGAGCGCGTAGCCTCGCTCGATCGAGCGTGCGCAGGCTCTCGGTTGTAATCAGTGCGCTCGATACGCCGCAGTCAATCCGCCTCCACTCCGGCAGCGCGTTGGGTTGCGCAAAGGCCACGCGGAGCAACACGGATGAGTCGACATAGGCAATCATCGATGGCTCTGCCGCTCTTCGAGCAGCAAGCCGACGATATCCAGGTCGAGTCGCGCCGTCTTCGGTAGGGGGACCCTGTTGGGCGCTGGCGTGCCTGATGCGGGCTTTCGGATCCGCAGGGCCGTGCGTTCCCGGATCGGAACGATGTGCGCGATCGCGGTATTGCGATCCAGGACGGCGAGCGTCTCACCCCGCTGAACGGTGCGCAGGAACTCGCTCAGGCGGGCCTTGAGTTCCGCAATTCGCACCTGCTTCATGACTATATATGACCATAACTAGTCACAAAAGGCAATGCGAAAACCCGGCAATGCGAAAACCCGGCGATGAATCAGGGCATGCCCTCGTCCTCGGTCGCGCCCCGCTCGCCCGGGCCGGAGGCGCCGCGGGTGGCGAGCGCGTACGCTGCGGCGCGGGTGGCCCCGGTCAGCTGCGCGGCGAGCGCTGCGGCTCGCGCCGGCGGCAGCTCCTTCGCGAGGAGCGTCACGGTGCGTTGCAGCTCCCCCTCGTCCACATCGCCCGCGACGGGCGCGGCCGCGCCGTGCACGACCAGCGTCAGCTCACCGCGCCGGAAGTTCTCCTCGGTGCGCGCACGGGAGGCCAGCTCGCCGAGGGTGCCGCGATAGACGGTCTCGTGCGCCTTGGTGAGCTCGCGCGCCACCGCAGCGAGGCGCCCGGCGCCGAATTCCGCCACCATGTCCTCGAGGGTCTTCACGATCCGGTGAGGGGCCTCGAAGAACACGAGCGTCCGCGGCTCGTGCGCGAGGGCGGCGAGCGCGCCGCGCCGCTCGCGCTCGCGAGCGGGCAGGAAGCCCTCGAAGCAGAAGCGCCCGGTCGGCAGTCCCGCGACCGCGAGCGCGCTCACGATCGCCGACGGCCCGGGAATGGCGTGCACCTCGAATCCCTCGCGCGCCGCGCGCTGCACGAGCTCGAGACCCGGATCCGACAGGAGCGGCGTGCCGGCATCGCTCACGAGCGCGATCGTTTCGCCCGCCTCGAGACGCGCGAGGAGCTCGGGCACGCGCTGCGACTCGTTGTGCTCGTGCAGGGACACGAGCGGCCTCGCGACGCCGATGGCCCGCAGGAGATTCAGCGTGTGGCGGGTGTCCTCGGCCGCGATCAGGTCGGCGCTCGCGAGCGCCTCCCGCGCCCGCGCGCTCAAGTCCGCGAGGTTGCCGATCGGCGTCGCCACGACCTCGAGCCGCCCGCGCATCTTCGCCACGTATAATCCCCGCCTTACGCCGCCTGATCCCGCGGCTCCGTTCAGTAAGCGCATCCTGCGCGCCGACGAGAGGCCCATCAACCGATGCTGCTGGCACGCCCGCTGATCCGCCTGATACTCGCTCCCGCCCTCGCGCTCGCCCTCAGCGGCTGCCCGAGCCTTACCGAGCGCGCGGGACTGCCGCCGTCGGTCGAGCGCGCCGAGACTCTCGAGCGCGGCGGCGATGCCACGGGCGCGGCGCGGGTGTACGAGCAGCTCGCGTCCCAGAACAGCGGCGCCGAGCGCAACGACTTAGCTCTGCGCGCGGCGCGCGGCTACCTCGCCGCGCACGCGCGCGAGGATGCGGCGCGCGTGCTGGCGATGCTCGAGGGGCCGCTCAGCGCCGAGCAGTCGACCGAGCGCTCGCTCTCGGGCATCGAGCTCGCCCTCGAGCGGGGGCAGAACAAGGAGGCGTGGCAGCAGCTGAGCGCGCTCTCCGAGCCTCGCTCCGGTCCCCAGGCGGCGCGTTACCGGGAGCTGCTCTCGCGGGCGGCGCTCGCCGCCGGCGGTCCGGGCGCCGCTGCCGGACTGGCGGAGGAGGCCGCACCGCACATCGCGCTGCTGCTGCCGGTCACCGGCCGCGCCGCTGCCGCCGCGATCAGCGTGCGCGATGGCTTTCTGACCGCGTACTACCAGACCCGGCCGCAGGAGCGGCCGCGCGTGCGCGTTTACGACACCGGGACTCAGAGCGTGGCGGACGCGCTCACGCTCGCCACCCGACAGGGCGCCGACTTCATCGTCGGGCCGCTGACGCGCGAGGAAGTCGCCGCGGCGGCGGAATTTCCGGCACAACACGCGCCGCTTCTCGCTCTCAACTTCCTGCCCGCGGAGCGGCCCGCTCCGCCGCAGTTCTATCAGTACGCGCTCTCGCCGGAGGATGAGGCGCGCGTCGCGGCGCGGCGCATTCTCGAGGATCAGCATCGCCGCGGCGTCGCGCTCGTGCCCGCGGGCGACTGGGGCGAGCGGGTGCTCGCGGCCTTCAGACAGGAGCTGCTCAGCGGGGGCGGGGAGCTCCTCGCGACGGCCGCCATCGATGCGTCGCGCACCGATTACTCGGGCCCGATCACGGAGCTCTTGGGGCTCAGCGACAGTACGGCGCGCTTCAAGCGCCTCGAGGCCGCGATCGGCACCAAGCTGCAGTTCGAGCCGCGCCGGCGCGGGGACGTCGAGTTCATCTTCGCGCCGGCGCAGCCGAGCACCGAGCGGCTGCTGCGGCCGCAGCTGCGCTTCCACTACGCCGGCGACATCCCCACCTACGCCACCTCGGACGCGTTCGAGCCCGACGTGCGCGCCAACCAGGAGCTCGACGGCCTGATGTTTCCCGACATGCCGTGGATGCTGGGCGGGGACCTCGCGGAGGCCGTGCGGGCGGTCACCCGCGGGGCGTGGCCCACCGGCGGGCCGTACCGGGGGCGGCTCTTCGCCTTCGGCTTCGACGCCTTTCGCCTGGCTCAGGCGCTGCGCCGCCCCGGCGCCGGCTCCAGTGTCGGCATCGACGGCCTGACCGGGCACCTGAGCCTCGATGCCGAGCGGCGCGTGCGGCGCGAAATCACCTGGGCACAGCTGCACAACGGCGAGTTGCGTCTGCTGCCGGCCGCCGGGACCCCGTGATGTGACGCCCCCGCTCGGCACGCCTCACGAGAGCGGGCGGCGCGCCGAGGAGCTGGCCGCCGACTTCCTGCGCTCACAGGGTTTCGAAATCCTCGAGCGCAACTACCGCCGGCGGCTGGGGGAGCTCGACATCATCGCGGAGCGCGCCGGCGTGCTGGTGATCGCGGAGGTGCGCACGCGCTCGAGCACCGCCTTCGGCGGCGCGGCGGCGAGCGTCGACCGGCGCAAGCAGCAGCGCATCACGCGCGCCGCCGCAGCGCTGCTGCAGCAACGCGCCGATCTCTCGCGATTGCCGGTGCGGTTCGACGTCATCGTCGTATGGGATGCCGTCGGCGCCGCGCCGCGCATCGAATGGCTGCAGCACGCCTTCGAGGCGTGCTGAGCGTGAGCGTCACACTGAGCGTGGGCGGCGCAGCTCCGACCCGATTCGCGGCCAAGCCGCTGATTGCAACAGCGAAAGCGCTCACGAGAGCCCTGCGCTGTGATTCTTAACATAAGGGCTTTCCACATAACTCGTTGTGACTGCGACGAATTTCTCATTATTTTGAATTGACATAGTCCGCCCCCGATTCCATAGTGGCGCCTTGTGGGGCAATGTGGGGGCAAATGGGCGAAATCTCGCCCTGACGGATCATGTTGCGTGGGGCAACGAAGATCACCCTGGACGACAAGGGGCGGATGGTCATGCCCACCCGCTACCGGGCGCAGATCGCCGAACTCGCCCAGGGGAAGCTGGTCGTCACGGTCGACAGGGATCAGTGCCTCCTCATCTATCCACTGCCCGAGTGGGAGCAGACCGAACGCAAGCTGATGAGCCTGCCGAGCCTGAACGCGACTGCGCGCCGGCTCCAGCGTCTCATGGTCGGCTATGCGACCGATCTGCCCCTCGACGGGCACGGCAGGGTCTTGCTGCCGCCCGAGCTGCGCGAGTTCGCCAAGCTCGGCCGGCACGGAATGCTGATCGGTCAGGGCAATCGGTTCGAGTTGTGGGACGAGGCCCGCTGGAACGAGCGGCGCGACCTGTGGCTGAACACCGAGACCGCCTCGACTGATCTGCCGTCCGAGCTCGAGTCGCTGTCGCTGTAGAGATCTCGACGAGGCTGGGTGGGCGTAGGCCGTGCCAAGCGCACTCATGGGGGCGGGACCGTTCCGCTTCGCAAGTGGATGAGCACACACCGGTGCTCGCCGCAGAGGCGCTCGCCGGACTGGCCGTGGAGGCGGGCGGTTACTATGTCGACGCGACGTTCGGCCGAGGTGGCCACACGGCACTGGTGCTCCAGGCGCTGGGTCGGGAAGGCCGCGTGCTGGCTCTCGACCGGGATCCGCAGGCCATTGCGGCCGGCGGGAAGCGCTTTGCCGACGAAGTGCGGCTTACGCTCGTGCACGCGTCGTTTGCCGACCTCGGCACGCTCGTGCCGGCGCACGCGCGCGATCGTCCTTGCCGCGGCGTGCTCTTCGACCTCGGGGTGTCCTCGCCGCAGCTCGACGATCCGAGCCGCGGCTTCAGCTTCCGCGCCGACGGCCCGCTCGACATGCGCATGGACCCGACGCGCGGCGAACCCGTTTCTGCGTGGCTCGCTCGCGCGAGCGTCGACGAGATACGTCAGGTGATCGCGACTCTCGGAGAAGAGCGGTTCGCGCGCCGCGTGGCGCAGGCGATCGTCGCGGCGCGGCGGGAGCAGCCGCTCGACAGCACCCGTGAGCTCGCCGCGCTCGTCGCCTCCGCGGTGCGCACGCGCGAGCCCGGCAAGCATCCGGCGACGCGCACCTTTCAGGCGCTGCGCATGTTCATCAACGACGAGCTCGGGCAGCTCGAGCGCGGTCTCGCCGGGACGCTCGAGCGACTCGCGCCCGGCGGGCGGCTGGCGGTGATCACGTTTCATTCTCTCGAGGACCGCGCGGTGAAGCGCTTCATGCAGCGCGAGTCGCAGGTCGACCCCGCGCTCAGGCGTCTGCCGCTGTTGCCGGCCGCGGCGCGGCCGCGCTTGAAGCTCATCGGGCGCAAGACGCGCCCGAGTGCCGCCGAGCTCGAGCGAAATCCACGCGCCCGCAGCGCTCTGCTGCGCGTGGCGGAGCGACTCGCGTGAGCCCCCGCCGGGCACTCGCGATTGCCGTGCCGCTGCTGTGGCTGGCGGCGCTCGGCTCCGCCGCCGGAGCGATCTACTGCAAGCATCGCGCGCGGGCGCTCTTCGTCGAGCTCGAGGCTCTGAACGCGCGGCGCGACAATCTGGAGATCGAGTGGGGCCAGCTGCAGCTCGAGCAGAGCGCATGGTCCACCCACGCTTTCGTCGAGCGCGTCGCGAGCGCGAGGCTCCATATGGCGATGCCGCCCCCGAAGGAGATCGAGGTCATCAGCCCATGAAACCGCGCAGCCCACGGGAGCCCGTGCCGCGCTCGTTCCGCTGGCGGGCGCGCCTGCTCTTCGCCCTGCTCTTCGGCGGGGCGCTCACCCTCGCCTGGCGCGCGGTGAATCTGCAGCTCGTCGATCACGGCTTTCTCGCCCGCGAGGGCGCGGCGCGCTTCTCGCGCGTGCTGGACATCGCCGCGCACCGCGGCACGATCACGGATCGCTACGGCGAGCCGCTCGCGGTCAGCACTCCCGTCGACTCGGTGTGGGTGAATCCGGGCGAGCTGGCGCTCGCCACCGACCAGATCCCGCGCCTTGCCGCCGAGCTCAAGCTCGACGCCCAGGAGCTCACCCGCCGCGTCACCAGCAGCCTCGATCGCGAGTTTCTGTACCTCGCGCGCCATCGCCAGCCCGCGGAAGCCGAGCGCATCAAGGCCCTCGGCATCCCGGGCGTGTACACCTCGCGCGAGTATCGCCGCTATTACCCGGCGGGCGAGGTGAGCGGGCACCTGCTCGGATTCACGAACGTCGACGACGCCGGACAGGAGGGCCTCGAGCTCGCTTTCGATCACTGGCTCGCGGGCGAAGACGGCGCGAAGCGCGTCATCCAGGACCGGCACGGGCACATCGTTCAGAATGTCGAGAGCATCCGCCCGGTGCGCCCGGGACGCGACCTGGTGCTGTCGATCGACTTGAGGATCCAGTACCTCGCATACCGCGAGCTCAAGGCGGCGATCCGCGACCAGCGGGCGCGCGCCGGCTCGGTGGTGGTGCTCGACGTCGCCAGCGGCGAGGTGCTCGCCATGGTGAATCAGCCGGCCTACAACCCGAACGATCGCGATCAGATCCTCCCCGCGACCTACCGCAACCGGGCCGCCACGGACATCTTCGAGCCCGGCTCCTCGATCAAGCCATTCTTCGTAGCCGCGGGCCTCGCCTCCGGGAAATACGACGAGCGCAGCGTCATCGACACCTCGCCCGGCTTCTTCAAGGTGGGCGTGAAGATCTTCGAGGACGAGCGCAATTACGGCGCGATCGACATCGCCACGGTGCTCGCCAAGAGCTCGAACGTCGGCATGGCGCACATCGCCCTCACGCTCTCGCCGCTCGAGCTCTGGAGCACGCTCACCCGGCTCGGCTTCGGCCAGGTCACCACGAGCGGCTACCCGGGCGAGTCGGCGGGACTGCTGCCCGCCTACTCGCAGTGGCGTCCCATCGGCATCGTTACCATGTCGCACGGCTACGGGCTGTCGGTCACGCCGCTCCAGCTGGCGCACGCCTACGCGACCATCGGCTCATTCGGCTTCGCCCGGCCCGTCTCGTTCCTGCGCCTCGAGACCGCCCCGCCCGGCGAGCGCGCGCTGGAAGAGCGCACCTGCCGCGAGCTCGTTGGCATGCTCGAGTCGGTCGTGGCCGCGGAGGGCACGGGTAAGCTGGCCGCCATCCCGGGCTACCGCGTGTCGGGCAAGACCGGGACCGCCTGGAAAGCGACCGCCGGCGGCTACTCGACCGATCGCTACATGGCCGTTTTCGGCGGCGTGGCCCCGGCGAGCGCACCCCGGCTCGCCGCGGTGGTGGTGATCGACGAGCCGGGCGCGGGGCTGCACATGGGCGGACAGGTGGCGGCGCCGGTGTTTTCCAGGGTGATCGGGGGCGCGCTGCGCCTGCTGGCCGTGGCGCCCGACCGGCCCGTCAACACCCCCGAGGAGCTGCCGCAGAGCCCCACCCTCGGCGGCACGCGCGCGGCGGCGCCGCTGTGAGCCGCGCGAGCGCGAACGCTGGCCCTGCGGCGCGGCCGCTCGCCGAGCTCACCGCCGGCTTTGCCGCCGTGCCCGCCGACGTGCTGGTGAGCGATGTGACGCTCGACAGCCGCACCGCCAGGCCCGGCGCGCTGTTTCTCGCCTGCCGCGGCCGCACCCATCACGGGCTCGAGTTCGCAGCCGATGCCGTCTCGCGCGGCGCGCGCGCCGTGCTCTACGAGCGCGCTGCGGCGGACGGCGAGCCCGTGCCGGAGCTTGCGGCCGGGACCTTCGTCGCCGCCGTGCCGTCCTTGAGCGAGCGCGTCGGCCTCATCGCGGATCGCTTCTTCGGCGCGCCCTCCGAGCAGCTCACCATCGCCGCCATCACCGGGACCAACGGCAAGACCACCTGCGCGTGGCTCCTCGCTCAGGCGCTCGCGATGAGCGGGCGGCCGGCGGCCTACATCGGCACGCTCGGCTTCGGTCCGCCGGCGCGGCTCACTCCGACGCTGCACACGACCTCCGATGCGGTGTCGATCCAGCGCCAGCTGCGAGAGCTGCGCTCCCTCGGGGCCGAATGCGTGAGCATGGAGGTCTCCTCGCACGCGCTCGACCAGGGACGGGTCGATGCCGTGCGCTTTCACACCGCCGCCTTCACCAACCTCACCCGCGATCATCTCGACTATCACGGCACCATGGAGGCCTATGGGGCGGCCAAGGCGCGCCTCTTCGGCTGGGCCCGCCTCGCGCACCGGGTCATCAACGTCGATGACGCCTTCGGCGCGCGCCTCGCGCAAGCGCCCTCGAGCGCGCCGCTCACCGTCACCACCCGCGCCGCGCACGCTGCCGCGCTGCCGCGCGGGGCGCAGTTCGTGCGCGCCGTGCGCGCCACCCCCGATCCGGCAGGACTCAACATCGAGGTCGAGTCGAGCTGGGGGGCGCTCTCCCTGCCGGTGCGCCTCGTGGGCGAATTCAACGTCGACAACGTCCTCACCGTGCTCGCGGTACTCCTCGCGTGGAGCATCCCACCCGAGGAGGCGGCGCGCGCCCTCGCCGGCAGCCGCGCGGCGAGCGGGCGCATGGAGATGTTCGGCGGCAGCGGGAAGAGCCCGCTGGCGATCGTCGACTACGCCCACACCCCGGACGCGCTCGCCAACGCGCTGCGCGCGGCGCGCCGGCACTGTCGCGCAACGCTGCGCCTGGTCTTCGGCTGCGGCGGCGACCGTGATGCCGGCAAGCGGCCGCTGATGGGAAAGATCGCCGCCGAGCTCGCCGACGAGATCATCGTGACCGACGACAACCCGCGCACCGAGGATCCCTGCCGCATCGTGGCCGACATCGTTGCAGGCATGGGTAGGCGCGCGCCGCTCGTGATCGAGCACGATCGGGCGCTCGCCATCCACCTGGCGCTCGGGCGCTCCGGCCCCGGCGACGTCGTGCTGATCGCCGGCAAGGGGCACGAGGACTACCAGATCGTGGGCAGCGAGCGGCGGCCGTTCCGCGATTCTGCCGTGGTAGTCGCCGAGCTCGCGGGGCGGCCCGCATGAAGCGCACGCTCATCGAATTCGCGCGCGCCTGTGGCGGGCGGCTCTCGGGGGCCGACGCCCCCTACACCGACGTGGTGAGCGACTCGCGCTCGCTCGAGCGCGGGCAGCTGTTCGTCGCCCTCAAGGGCCCGCGCTTCAACGGCAACGAGTTCGTCGCCGCCGCGCACGGCAAGGGGGCCGTCGGCGCGCTGGTCGACGCCGGGCAGCCGGTGCCGTTGCCGCAGATCATCGTGCCCGACACCCAGGCGGCGCTCGAGCGCGCGGCGCGCAGCTTCCGCGCGGCCTTCCGCGGGCCGCTGATCGGGGTCGCCGGCAGCAACGGCAAGACCACCACGAAGGAAATGACCGCCTCGATCCTCGCTCAGGCGGGCAGCTGTCTCGCCACGCGCGGCAATCTCAACAACCACATCGGCGTGCCGCTGACGCTGCTGCGCCTCGAGCCCACGCACCGCTTTGCGGTGGTGGAGATGGGCACCAATCACCCGGGCGAGGTCGCGGCCCTGGCCGACATCGCGCGTCCCACGATTGGCCTCATCACCAATGCCGGCGCCGAGCACCTCGAGGGCTTCGGGAGCCTCGAAGGCGTGGCGCGCGCCGAGGGCGAGATGGTCGCCGGCCTCGCCGAGGGGGCGACCGCCGTCATCAACGCGGACGACGAGTTCGCGCCGCTCTGGCGCTCGCTGACGCCCGCGCGCGTGCTCACCTTCGGCGTGCGCACCGCGGCCGACTACAGCGCCGCGGAAGTGCGCGGCGAGGTTGGAGCCGAAGGGTTCAGCACCCGCTTCCGGCTGAATGCGCCCGGCGGGAGCATCGCGATCCGCCTCGCGGTCGGCGGCTTGCACAACGTCGCGAACGCACTCGCCGCCGCGGCCGCCGCGGGCAGCGCCGGGGTGGGCCTCGAGCAGATCGCGGCGGGACTTGCCGCGGTGCGCGCCGTGTCGGGGCGCCTGCAGTTCAGGCCGGCAGCGAGCGGCGCCTGGCTCATCGACGACTCCTACAACGCCAACCCGAGCTCGGTGCGCGCCGCGATCGAGGTGCTCGCGGGGCTCGCGGGGCGCAAGTGGCTGGTGCTCGGAGACATGGCGGAGCTCGGGGAGTTCGCGGAGGCTGCGCACCGCGACGTCGGCGAGTTCGCGCGCGCGCACGGCCTCGAGCGGCTCTACGCGACCGGTGCGCTCGCGGCGCGGGCGGTGCAGAGCTTCGGGCCGGGGGGCGAGTGGTTCGCCGACGCGACCGCGCTCACCGCGGCGCTCACCGCGGCGCTCGGCGCGGGAGGTGCGGACGTGCGGCTCCTCATCAAGGGCTCGCGCATGAACCGGCTGGAGCGCGTGGTCGAGGCGCTCGCCGCGACGGGCGCCCCGGCCACGGACGGACACTAGAATGCTCTACTGGATCACACAGCAGCTCGCCGGCCGCATCCCGGGTGCGCATGTGTTCGCGTACCTGACGTTCCGGGCGATCCTCGCCACGGCCTCAGCGCTCGGCCTGTCGCTCCTCGTCGGTCCGTCGCTGATCAGGCACCTGGTGCGCGGTCAGATCGGACAGGTGGTGCGCGACGACGGCCCGCCCACCCACCTCCTCAAGGCGGGCACGCCGACCATGGGCGGCGCGCTGATCCTCGTCGCCACGCTCGTCAGCACGCTGCTCTGGGCGGAGCTCACCAATCGTCTCGTGTGGACGGTGCTCGGCGTCACCTTCGCGTTCGGGCTCATCGGCTTCTACGACGATTACCTGAAGCTCATGGTGCGCAACCCCAAGGGACTCGTGCCGCGCTGGAAATATTTCTGGCAGTCGGTCGCCGGGCTCGCCACCGCCGCGACGCTCTACTACACCGCCACGGATCCCGCGCAGACGACACTCTTTCTGCCCTTCTTCAAGACCTTCCACGCGCCGCTCACCGCCTTCGGCTACATCGCGATCGCCTATCTCATGATCGTCGGCATGAGCAACGCGGTGAATCTCACCGACGGGCTCGACGGGCTGGCGATCATGCCGGCGGCGCTGGTGGCCTCGGCGCTCGGCATCTTCGCCTACGCGAGCGGCAATGCGGTGTTCGCGCACTATCTGCAGATTCCGGACATCCGCGGCGCCGGCGAGCTGCTGATCTTCTGCGCCTCGCTCGCGGGCGCCGGCCTCGGATTCCTGTGGTTCAACTCCTATCCCGCCCAGGTGTTCATGGGCGACGTCGGGGCGCTCGCGATCGGAGCGGCGATCGGGGTGCTGGCGGTGATCGTCCGCCAGGAGCTGGTCGTGCTCGTGATGAGCGGGGTGTTCGTGCTCGAGACCGCCTCCGTGATCCTCCAGGTCGCCTCCTTCAAGCTGACCGGCAAGCGAGTTTTCAGGATGGCGCCGATCCACCACCACTTCGAGCTCAAGGGCTGGGCGGAGCCCAAGGTCATCGTGCGCTTCTGGATCATCTCGCTGCTGCTCGTGCTCGCGGGACTCGCGACGCTGAAACTCAGATGAGCACGCCCGCCGTCAGCACACCGTACGCCGTGATCGTGGGCTTGGGCGTCACGGGGCTCTCGTGCGCGCGTTACCTGCTCGCGCAGGGCTGGCGGCTCGCGGTCACCGACACGCGCGCAGCTCCCCCGGAGCTCTCGGCGCTGCGCGCGCTGGGGCCCGACATCCCGGTGCGCGGAGGTGCGCTCGACGCCGCGCTCCTCGAAGGCGCGACGTGCGTCGTCGTCTCGCCCGGGTTGTCGCCCGAGGGCCCGTTCTTCGCCGAGGCGCGCCGCCGCGGGCTCGGCATCATCGGCGACATCGAGCTCTTCGCGCGCGCAGTCGATGCTCCGGTCGCCGGCGTCACCGGCACCAACGGCAAGAGCACCGTCACGACGCTGCTCGCCCGTATGGCGCAGCGCGCGGGAGTGCAGGTGCGCGCCGGGGGCAACCTCGGGGAGCCCGCGCTCGCTCTCCTCGGCGGCGGCGCCGAGCTCTACGTGCTCGAGCTCTCGAGCTTCCAGCTCGAGACGACGCAGAGCCTCGCCTGCCGCGCCGCCACGGTGCTCAACGTCAGCCCCGATCATCTCGACCGCTACGCCCAGCTCGCGAGCTATGCCGCCGCCAAGGCGCGCATTTACGAGCGCTGCGAAACGGCGGTGATCAATCTCGACGATCCGCTCACTGTCGCCATGCCGCGCCGCGCGTCCCGCACGCTCTCCTTTTCGCTCCGAGGGGCCGGCGGCGCCGATTACACGCTCTCGGTCAAGGAGCGCGAATCGTGGCTCGCGCGCTCGGGCGCCGCCCTGATGCCCCTCGCGCAGCTTCGGATCAAGGGACTGCACAACGCGGCCAACGCACTCGCCGCGCTCGCGCTCGGGGAGGCGCTCTCGCTCCCGCTGCCCGGGATGCTGGAAGAGCTCGCGGCCTTTCCGGGACTGCCGCACCGCTCACAGTGGGTGGCCGACGTCGCCGGCGTCACCTACATCGACGACTCCAAGGGGACCAACGTCGGGGCGACGCTCGCTGCGGTCGCGGGGCTCCCGGGACCGCTCGTGATGATCGCGGGCGGGGAGGGCAAGAACCAGGACTTCGCGCCGCTCGCCGCGGCCTTTCGCGGCAAGGTGCGCCACGTGGTGCTGATCGGGCGTGACGCACCGCTCCTTGCGCGTGCGCTCGCGGGCGTGTGCCCGCTCGAGACCTGCGCGACGCTCCCGGCGGCGGTCAGGGCCGCCGCGCACGCCGCGCGCCCCGGCGACACCGTGCTGCTCTCGCCGGCGTGCGCGAGCCTCGACATGTTCCGCGACTACAGCCATCGCGGCGCGGTGTTCGCGCAAGCGGTGCAGGAGCTGGCGGCATGAGCTCGGTCGCCCACTCCTCGCTGCTCGGATTCGCGCGCTCGGGGAGGGGCGGCGGCGGCGTGCACTTCGACCTCGTGACCATCGCGCTCACCCTCGGCATCGTGCTGCTCGGGCTGGTGATGGTGACCTCCGCCTCGGTGTCGATCGCGGGCCAGGCGACGGGCGAGCCCTTCTACTATCTCGAGCGCCAGCTCCTGCTCACGCTCATCGGTGGCGCCTGCGCGGCGCTGCTCTTCTCGATCCCGACGCCGCTCCTCGAGCGCGCGAGCGGCCCGCTGCTGGCGCTGGCGATCACGCTGCTCGGCCTGGTGCTCATCCCGGGCTTGGGTCATGCGGTGAACGGCAGCCGCCGCTGGCTCAAGCTCGCCGGCATCAACTTCCAGGTCTCGGAGCTCTCGCGCATGCTGGTGCTGGTCTATCTCGCCAGCTACGCCGTCCGGCGCGAGGCGGAGCTGCGCGAATCGTTCACCGGGCTCGGGAAGCCCCTCGTGCTGCTCGCCGGCGCGAGCGCGCTGCTGCTCGCGGAGCCCGACTTCGGCGCGGCGACGGTTCTCTTCGCCACCGGCTTCGCGCTGCTGTTCCTCGCCGGTGCGCGCCTTCGCTATGTGATCGCCACGACCGCCCTCGCCGGAGCGGGCTTTGCGGTGCTGGCGGTCAGCTCGAGCTATCGCCTGCGGCGCCTCACCGCCTTCCTCGACCCGTGGGCGGATCCCTACAACAGCGGCTTCCAGCTCACCCAGTCGCTGATCGCCATCGGCCGCGGCCAGTGGCTCGGCGTCGGGCTCGGCGACAGCGTACAGAAGCTGTTCTACCTGCCCGAGGCGCACACGGATTTCCTGTTCGCGGTGCTGGCGGAGGAGCTGGGGCTCGCCGGGGTGGCGCTCACGCTCGCGCTCTTCCTCGGCCTCATCTGGCGCAGCTTCCACATCGCGCGCCTCGCCTCGGACGCGCACCTGAGGTTCCAGAGCCTGCTCGCGGCGGGCTTCGGTCTCTGGGTCGGCATCCAGGCCTTCATCAACATCGGCGTCAACATGGGCGTGCTGCCGACCAAGGGACTGACCTTGCCGCTCATGAGCTACGGCCGCTCGAGCCTCGTGGTCGCGCTCGCCTGGGTGGGGCTCGTGCTGCGCGTCCATCACGAGGCCACGCGCGAGCAGCGCGGCGCGGCCACTGCGAGGAGTGCGGCGTGAGCGGGCCGGTCCTCATCATGGCCGGCGGCACCGGTGGACATGTATTCCCGGCGCTGGCGCTGGCGCGGTTGCTGCGCGGGCAGCAGCTCGAGGTCATCTGGCTCGGAACCGCGAGCGGACTCGAGTCGCGGGTCATTCCGGCGGAAGGCATCCCGCTCGAGCGGCTCTCGGTGGGGGGGCTGCGCGGCAAGGGGATCCTCGCCTGGGTCGGTGCGCCCATACGGCTGACCCTCGCGCTGATCCAGGCGCTGCGTGTCATGTGGCGCTACCGCCCGGTCGTCGTGGTGGGTCTCGGGGGCTTTGTGACGGGACCGGGGGGACTTGCCGCCTGGCTCACGCGCCGGCCGCTCCTGATCCACGAGCAGAACGCCATCGCCGGCTTCACCAACCGCATCCTCGCGCATCTCGCGCGGCAGGTGCTCGAGGGCTTCCCGGGCAGCTTCGGACGCAACATCCACTCGCGCGTCATCGGTAATCCCGTGCGGGCCGACATCAGCGCGCTGCCGCCGCCGGCGGCGCGCTTCGCCGGGCGCGCGGGACCGGTGCGGATCCTCGTGATCGGCGGCAGTCAGGGCGCGGCACGCCTGAATGCGGTCGTGCCGTTCGCGCTCAAGCGCCTCGCCGGCTCGCTCGCCTTCGACGTGCGCCACCAGGCGGGCGAGCGCTGGATCGACGCCGGCCGCGCGAGCTACGCCCAGGCGGGGGTGCGGGCCGACGTGCGCCCGTTCATCGAGGACATGAGCGAGGCGTATGGGTGGGCGGACCTGGTGATCTGCCGTGCCGGCGCCCTCACCGTGTCGGAGCTCGCCGCGGTGGGGGTCGGCGCCATCCTCGTGCCGTACCCGGCGAGCGTCGACGACCACCAGGCCTACAACGCTCAGTATCTCGTGCGCGCGGGAGCTGCGGTGCTGATCGCGGACCGCGAGCTCACCGCCGAGCGGCTGGCCGCCGAGCTCGAGCGGCTCGCCGCCGGGCGCGGCCAGCTCCTCGCGATGGCCGAGCGGGCGCGGCTGCTCGCGCGGCCCCGCGCCGCGGACGAGCTCGCCGCCTCCTGCCTCGAGTGGGCACGGAGGGCCGCATGAGAGGCGAGCGGCGCACCCTTCCCGAGCGGCCGGCGGTCGAGCGTCGCGTCACGCCCGACCGGCGCGACCGGATGCGGCGCATCAACACCATCCACTTCGTCGGCATCGGCGGCAGCGGCATGAGCGGGATCGCCGAGGTGCTGCTGAATCTCGGCTACCGCGTGCAGGGCTCGGACCTGAAGGAGAGCGCGGTGACGCAGTGGCTCGCGGGACTCGGAGCGCGGATCGCCTTCGATCACGCGGCGGCGAACATCACCGGCGCCGACGTCGTGGTCGTCTCGGCCGCCGTGCCGCGCGACAACCCCGAGGTGCAGGCGGCGCTCGCGGCACGCGTGCCCGTCGTGGCGCGCGCCGAGATGCTCGGCGAGCTGATGCGCTTCCGCTATTCGATCGCGGTCGCCGGCACGCACGGCAAGACCACCACCACCAGCCTGATCGCCAGCATCCTCTCCGAGGGCGGCGAGGATCCGACCTACGTGATCGGCGGACGCTTGAAGAGCGGCGCGAGCAGCGCGCGGCTCGGCGCCGGGCGTTACCTCGTGGCCGAGGCCGACGAGAGCGACGCCTCCTTCACGCACCTTCAGCCCCTGATCGCGGTCGTCACCAACATCGACAACGATCACCTCTCCACCCACGGTGGCGATTTCGGGCTCCTCAAGCAGAGCTTCGCCGACTTCCTGCACAACCTGCCGTTCTACGGTCTCGCGGTGCTGTGCGCGGACGATCCGCACACGGCGAGCATCGTGCAGGAGGTGGGACGGCCGATCCTCTTCTACGGCCTCTCGCCGGGCGCCGACGTGCGCGGCGCGAATCTCCGCCCGGCGGGCCTCAAGACGCGCTTCGAGGTGGCGCGACGGGACAGCGCGCCGCTCGACGTCCAGCTGAATCTCCCCGGCACTCACAACGTCGCGAACGCGCTCGCCGCGATCGCGGTCACCACCGAGCTCGGCATCGACGACCGGGCGATCCTCAACGCGCTCGCCACCTTTCAGGGCATCGACCGCCGGCTCCAGCACATCGCCGACGTGCCGACCGCGGTCGGCTGCGTGACGATCGTCGATGACTACGCGCACCACCCGACCGAGGTCGCCGTGACGCTCGAAGCGGTGCGCCAGGCCTACCCGGGTCGGCGCGTGCTGCTCGCCTTCCAGCCGCACCGCTACACCCGCACCCGCGACCTGATCGACGATTTCGGCAAGGTGCTCTCGGGGGCGGACGCGCTGGCCGTGACCGAGGTGTACGCGGCGGGCGAGGCCCCGATCGCCGGCGCCGACGGCCGCGCCATCTGCCGCGCGGTGCGCAGCCGCGGCGTGCTCGAGCCGCTGTTCGTCGAGAAGGTCGAGGAGCTCGCCGCGGCGCTCAAGGACGTGATCTCGGACGGCGACGTCATCCTCGCCATGGGCGCGGGCAACATCAGCGCCGTCGCGCATGCGCTGCCCGGCGCGCTCGCGGCGCTCCTGCCGCCGGGGAGCTCGCGGTGAGCCTCGCCATCGCCCCGGAGTTCCGCGAGCGGGTGCGCCGCGATGAGCCCTTGAGCCGGCACACCTCCTGGCACGTCGGGGGCCCGGCGGAGGTCTTCTTCAATCCGCGCGATCGCGTCGAGCTCGCAGAGTTCCTGCGCTCGCTCCCGCCCGCGGTGCCCATCCACTGGATCGGGCTCGGGAGCAACCTGCTGGTGCGCGACGGCGGCTTGAAGGGCGTGGTCGTGAGCACGCACGGCGCGCTCGATCTCCTCGACCGCACCGGCGAGAGCACGGTGCGCGCCGAGGCGGGCGTCGCCTGTGCGCGCATCGCCCGGCAGTGCATCAAGTGGGGGCTTGGGCCCGCGGAATTCTTCGCGGGCATCCCGGGCACGCTCGGAGGTGCGCTCGCGATGAACGCCGGCGCCTTCGGCGGGGAAACCTGGGGGCACGTGCTCGCCGTCACGACCATCGACCGCGGCGGCGCGACGCGCACCCGCCCCGCGTCCGAGTACCGGGTCGGCTACCGCGAGGTCATCGGGCCTGAGCCTGATGAATGGTTCCTCGAGGCGAGCTTGAGCTTCGAGAGCCGTCCCGCGGCGCACGAGAGCGAGGTGCGCGCGCTCCTCGAGCGGCGCCGGGCCTCGCAGCCGATCGGCGAGTGGAGCTGCGGCTCGGTGTTCACCAACCCGCCGGGAGACCACGCCGCGCGCCTCATCGAGGCGGCCGGCCTCAAGGGCTTTCGCATCGGGGGCGCCTCGGTATCCGAGAAGCACGCCAACTTCATCATCAACCACGGAGAGGCGAGCGCCGCCGACCTCGAGCGCCTCATCGCCCATGTGCGCGAGACGGTCGCGCGCGTGCACGGCGTCCAGCTCACTCCCGAGGTGCGGATCGTGGGAGTGCCGTAGAGCCATGCGCCTCACCTACGACCCTCGAGCCGAGCGCCGCGTCGCCGCACCGGGCGAGTTCGGACGCGTGGCGGTGCTCTACGGCGGCGATTCCAGCGAGCGCGAGATCTCGCTCCTCTCCGGCAACGCGGTGCTGGAGGGCCTGAGGCGCCGCGGCGTGGACGCGCACCCCTTCGACCCGCGCGATCGGCCGCTGGACGAGCTGCCCTTGAGGCGCTTCGCGCGCGTGTGGATCGCGCTGCATGGACCGGGGGGCGAAGACGGGACGCTGCAGGGCGCGCTCGAGTACCTCGGTGTCCCGTATACCGGCAGCGGCGTCATGGGCTCGGCCATCGGCATGGACAAGGTGCGCACCAAGCGCCTCGCGCTTTCCGTGGGCGTCGCGAGCGCGGACTTCGTGGTGCTGCGCGGGGAGGAGGATTTCGAGCACGCGCTCGAGCGCCTCAAGCTCCCGCTGATCGTGAAGCCGGCCACCCAGGGCTCCTCCGTCGGCATGTCGAAGGTCGAGCGCGCCGCGGACCTGCCCGCCGCCTACGCCGTGGCCGCGAAACTGGAGACTCTGGTGTTCGCGGAAGCCTGGATTCCGGGCCCGGAGTACACCGTCTCGATCCTCAAGGATCAGGCGTTGCCCTCGATCCGTATCGAGACCCCGAGAGTGTTCTACGACTACGAGGCGAAGTACTTCCGCGACGACACCCGCTACTTCTGCCCCTCGGGCCTCTCGGCGAGCGCCGAGGCGCACCTGGCGAGCCTCGCACTCGCGGCCTTCGAGGCGGCGGGCGCCTCGGGCTGGGGGCGGTCGGATTTCATGATGGACGCGGCCGGGCGCCCCCTGCTCCTCGAGATCAACACCATTCCCGGCATGACGAGCCACAGCCTGGTGCCGATGGCGGCGCGCGCCATCGGCGTCGATTTCGATGAGCTCGTGTGGCGCGTGCTCGAGACCAGCTTCACCCGTCGGCCCGCGGACCCGGCAAGAGCCAAGGCTCCCGCGAAGGCGAAAGCCTCCCCGACGCGCAAGGCCGCTGCGAAGCGCAAGGCCGCTGCGAAGCGCAAGGCCGCTGCGAAGCGCAGGGCCGGAAGCCGGGGCAAGGCGTAGGAAGTCATGTTCGGACGACCCAGGAACCGCCGCAGACCCACCGAGCGCGCGCTCAAGGCGCCCGCGACCAACTGGCGCGCCGTGGGACTCACGCTCGGCACGGTGGCGGGCGTTGCCGCGCTCGCAAGCGCCGTGTCGTGGGCGTTCGATCAACCGATCGAGACGGTCGCGGTCACCGGGCGCTTCCAGCGCGTCGCGCCGGTCGACGTCGAGCGCGCGGTGAAAGGAACGCTGCACGGCGTGGGCCTGCTCTCGGTGGACCTCGCCGCGGTGCGCCGCGCCATCCATAAGCTCCCGTGGGTGGAGGCGGTGAGTGTCGAGCGATTCTGGCCGCGGGGACTTGCCGTGCTGGTCGTCGAGCAGAGCGCCGCAGCCCGCTGGGGCGAGCACGGCCTCCTCAACACGCGCGGTGAGCTCTTCGACCCGGACGCGCACCACATTCCGCCCGAGCTCGCACGGCTCGAGGGTCCCGAAGGCAAGGAGTCGGTGGTGGCGCAGCGTTATCTCGCCGCCGAGGGGCGACTGGCGCAGGCGGGGCTGCGGCTCACGGCGCTGCGCCTCGATGCGCGCGGCGCCTGGGAATTCGATCTGGCCAACGGCATCACCGTGCGGCTCGGGCGGCGCCAGGTGGACGAGCGCTTCGAGAAATTCATGAGCACCGCGCTGAAGCTCGTCACGCAGCGCGGCGACGAGATTGCCTACGTGGACATGCGTTACACGAACGGGTTTGCCATCGGCTGGCGCGGCGCCGCCGCGCGCGTGCCCGGTCGCGAAGGTGGTCACGATGCTTAAGCGTGCGGAACGCAACCTCATCGTCGGTCTCGACATCGGCACCTCGAAGGTGGTGGCGCTGGTGGGCGAGGTGGGGCTCGATGGATCGATCGAGCTCTTGGGCCTCGGCTCACAGCCCTCGCGCGGCCTGAAGAAAGGTGTCGTGGTCAACATCGAGTCGACCGTGCAGTCGATCCAGCGCGCGGTCGAGGAGGCCGAGCTCATGGCCGGCTGCGAGATCCACTCGGTGTTCGCCGGCATCGCGGGCTCCCACGTGAGGAGCCTCAACTCCCACGGCGTGGTCGGAGTGCGCGACAAGGAGGTGAGCCACGGCGATGTCGAGCACGTCATCGACGCCGCCAAGGCCGTCGCGATACCCGCGGACCAGAAGATCCTGCACGTGCTGCCGCAGGAGTTCATCGTCGACGGTCAGGAGGGCATCCGCGACCCGATCGGCATGTCGGGCGTGCGTCTCGAGGCGAAGGTGCACATCGTCACCGGGGCGGATTCCGCGGCGCAGAACATCGAGAAGTGCATCCAGCGCTGCGGGCTCGACGTGGATGACGTGGTGCTCGAGCAGCTCGCGTCCAGCTTCGCGGTCCTCACCGAGGACGAGAAGGAGCTCGGAGTCTGTCTCGTCGACATCGGCGGCGGCACCACGGACCTCGCGGTGTTCTCGAGCGGGGCGATCCGTCACACCGCGGTCATCCCGATCGCCGGCGACCAGGTCACCAACGACATCGCGGTCTCGATGCGCACACCGACCCAGTATGCCGAGGACATCAAGATCCGCTACGCCTGCGCGCTGTCGCAGCTCGCCAACCCCGACGAGAGCATCGAGGTGCCGAGCGTCGGCGAGCGCCCCGCGCGCCGTCTCGCGCGCCAGACGCTCGCCGAGATCGTCGAGCCGCGCTACGAGGAGCTGTTCGGACTCGTGCACGAGGAGCTGCGGCGCAGCGGCTTGGAGGAAGTGATCGCGGCCGGCGTCGTGCTCACCGGTGGCAGCGCCAAGATGGAAGGCGCGATCGAGCTCGCCGAGGAGGTGTTCCACGTGCCGGTGCGTCTCGGCGTCCCGCAGAGCGTGCGGGGCCTCACCGACGTGGTGCGCAATCCGATCTTTTCCACCGGCGTGGGGCTGCTGCTCTACGCGCGCGACAACGTGCTGCCCGTGCACCGCGGGCGTTCCTTCGGCGGGAACGGCAAGTCGGTGCTCGAGCGCATGCGTTCGTGGTTCCAGGGCAACTTTTGAAGCTGACAGAGCCAACAACGACGACAGAGCCAAGAACGACTCAACCAACCGTTTGTATTCCTGTAAGGAGCGACGACCATGTTTGAACTGATGGACGCGTACAGTCAGAGCGCCGTGATCAAGGTGATCGGCGTGGGTGGGGGCGGCGGCAACGCCGTGGCGCATATGGTGACCGCCGGTATCGACGGCGTGGAGTTCATGTGCGTCAACACCGATTCGCAGGCCTTGAAGCACGCCAAGGTGAAGACGGCGCTGCAGATCGGCTGCAACATCACCAAGGGGCTGGGGGCGGGCGCCGACCCGGAAGTCGGCCGTCAGGCGGCGATGGAGGACCGCGACCGCATCGTCGAGCTGGTCGAGGGCTGCGACATGCTGTTCATCACCGCCGGCATGGGCGGCGGCACCGGCACGGGAGCGGCTCCCGTGGTCGCTCAGGTGGCGCATGAGCTCGGCATTCTCACGGTCGCGGTGGTGACCAAGCCCTTCGAGATGGAGGGCAACAAGCGCGCCTGCGTCGCCGACAACGGCATCGCCGAGCTATCCAAGTTCTGCGACTCGCTGATTACCATTCCCAACCAGAAGCTGTTGACCGTGTTGGGTCCGCAGACCACGCTCCTCGACGCCTTCAAGGCGGCGAACCAGGTGTTGCAGGGCGCAGTGCAGGGCATCGCCGAGCTCATCACCCGTCCGGGCCTGATCAACGTCGACTTCGCCGACGTGCGCACGGTCATGGCGGAGACCGGCATGGCGATGATGGGATCGGGCGCCGCGAGCGGGGAGGGCCGGGCGCGCGCGGCGGCCGAGGCCGCAGTCTCCTCGCCGCTCCTCGAGGACATCAACCTCGCCGGCGCTCACGGCATTCTCGTGAACGTCAGCGCCGGCATGGACCTCTCGATCGGCGAATTCCAGGAAGTCGGTCAGATCGTCAAGCAGTTCGCCTCGGACGACGCCACCGTGGTGGTCGGCACGGTCATCGATCCGGAGCTCGACAACCAGGTGCGCGTGACCGTCGTGGCAACGGGTCTGGGCCGGCCCGCTGCTGCAGTGCGCTCGCCCCTCACTCAACCCCGCGAGCGCGAGTTTGCGGGCCGAGCCGACCCGCGCGAGCTGCGCGCCGAGCCGCACATGCGCATGGTCCGGCGCCCCCTGTCGAGCAGCGATTACGCCGCGCTCGACAAGCCGACCGTGCAGCGCCAACGGGCGGTCGGAGACGGGCTGCGCACCGATGCCGACCCGGAGGACGTGCTCGATATCCCGGCTTTCCTGCGGCGGCAGGCCGACTGATGTGATACGGTAGCGCGCCTTATAGAGAGCGCCTTGGGGGAGGGGCCGGCGTACCGGCGGTCTCTCTGTCGGCATCGACCCCGATGTGCAGCGCAAGTGCGCGGTCGGTAAAGGAACACGCCAGCACGCATGGTCGGACAACGGACGCTGAAAAACTCGATTCGCGCCACCGGTGTCGGCCTGCACACGGGCAAGAAGGTCCTGATGACCTTGCGCCCCGCAGGCCCCGACGAGGGCATCATCTTCCGGCGCACCGACCTGCCGGACCCCGTGGACATCCGCGCGCATGCGGAGAACGTCCGCGATACCGTGCTCGGCACGACGCTCGGCCGGGGCGAGTCGCGCGTCTCGACGGTCGAGCACCTGCTGTCGGCGTTCGCGGGACTCGGCATCGACAACGCGGTCGTGGAGCTCTCCGCCGCGGAAGTGCCGATCATGGACGGCAGCGCGGGGCCCTTCGTGTTCCTGCTGCAGTCGGCGGGCATCGAGGAGCAGCGCCGGCCGAAACGCTTCATCCGCGTGAAGAAGCGGCTGCGCGTCGAGGACGGGGACAAGTGGGCGCAGTTCGATCCCTTCGACGGCTTCAAGGTGAACTTCGAGATCGAGTTCAACCACCCGGTCTTCAAGCGCCGCTCGCAACGCGCGTCCATGGATTTCTCCACCACCTCGTTCCTGAAGGAAGTCAGCCGGGCGCGCACCTTCGGCTTCATGCGGGACCTCGAGACGCTGCGCGCGCGGAACCTCGCGCTCGGCGGGAGTCTCGACAACGCGATCGTGCTCGATGACTTCCGCGTCTTGAACGAGGACGGCTTGCGCTACGAGGACGAGTTCGTCAAACACAAGATCCTCGACGCGATCGGTGACCTGTACCTGCTCGGTCACAGCCTCATCGGCGAGTTCAGCGGCTACAAGTCCGGGCACGCGCTCAACAACAAGCTCCTGCGCTCGCTGCTCGCGGACGCCTCGACCTGGGAGGAAGTGGTGTTCGAGCGCTATGCGGACGCACCGATCTCCTATATCGAAGGGCCGGCTCTGCACCACCCGCCCCGGGGCTGAGTGCCAAACGCGCGCTGCGCTCAGCCGCGCGGACGCACACGCACGCTGATCGCGGTGAGCGCGGGAAAGTCGGCACGGATCTCGGGCTCGAGCTCCTCGAGCGCGTAACGCAGCCGCGCACACCAGGCCGCCGAGGCCGCGAAAATCACGAGCGTGCCCTCGCGCTCGACGACGCCGGATACGGTGGGCGCGAGGTCTGTCGGCAGATGACGACACAGCCAGCCGCTCCAGAAGCTCGCGCGCGCGGCCTGATCTGTGACGCGCGTCAGAGCGGGCGCGCCGCTTGACAAAAGCTCCTTTACAGAATGAGTCCGCGTGCGGCCGGGACCTGCCGCAGTCCTCATTGCCGATCTGCCACGCTTGTTTCGTGCCATCTTCTTCGGCATATTGCCCTTGCTGCTAATGGGCAAACCCGCCGAAAGGCGGGGACGCAAAGCCACCGGTCTAAAGCGAGGAGCTATGACAGCGGGGTTGCCAGCATGGTATCGAGTTTCGAAAGAGAACAGGGCGCTTAACGCTCGGGCATGGCTCGTAGACCCCAGCTGGCGTTGCCTGCCGACTTTGGACCCTTAGGCAAGAACGCACTGCATGAACATCATTTTCCTGAGACGCAAGGGCAAGGCGCGACAGCTGAATCTCGCGCGGCCGCTCACGTTGAGCGTGGTGGCGGCGCTGACACTGCTCGTTCTCGGCGGCGCCTTCGCACTCGGCCTCCAGTACGGCCTCGGCGCCCACCAGCGCGGCATGCTCTCCGACATTCCCCGCTTCGGGAACGCCCTGGCCGAGCAGAAGAAGCAGCTCGCAGACCTCAAGCAACAGCTGCAACTGCGCGTCGACGCCATGGCGATGCGCCTCGGTGCGATGAATGCGCACGTCATCCGGCTCGATGCCCTCGGCCGGCG
>Ga0209350_1000256_pt1 | contig 33493 bp, 40 predicted proteins | sample GraSoi013_2_20cm_2_FD_185822 | JGI IMG/M metagenome (GOLD analysis project Ga0209350, IMG submission 185822) | Grasslands soil microbial communities from the Angelo Coastal Reserve, California, USA - Sample 09_27_2013_2_20cm (SPAdes) (version 2) | ecosystem: Environmental > Terrestrial > Soil >...
ACCGGCACGGGCAAGTCGATCCTGAACAAGCTCGTGTGCGCGGGGATTCTCTCGAAGGACGTCGGGTCCGTCCTCATCTTCGATATGCACAGCGAGTATGGCGTGTTCAGCGCGACGGACAAGACGGAAGGCCTGAAGTTCTTCTTCCCCGGAAAGGTCGAGATCTTCTCCCTAGATCCGAAGAACCGCGAGGCCAAGCCGTTCGTCCTCGACATGGGCATGATCACCCCGGAGGATCTGATCGTCGCCCTCCAGGATCTGACCGCTCCAATGGTCGATACTCTATACGAGATCGCGAAGACCCGAGGCGGGCGAGACTTGATCTCGGCCGTCAAAGAGGCGACGATGGAGATGCTCGGTTCAGAGCGAGCCCACGAGATGACCTTGCAAGGTCTCAAGCGGCGCATCGGCCGGCTCGACCGTCTGCCGTTCCTGAAACCGATGAAGGAGGGCAAAGACGCATTCGCCCACATCCTCGCGGCAATCCGCGCGGGGCAGAGCGTCGTCCTCGACTTCGGAGACTATGGGACGGACCAGATGGTATACCTGTTCGTCGCGAACATCCTCTCGCGGCGCTTGTTTGACCTCTACACGGAACAGAACGAGGACTTCCCGCGGCTCGTCCTGTTCCTCGAGGAAGCCCACAAGTTCCTGAGCCCCGAAATCGCGCCGTATGCACACACGTTTAGCCGTCTCGCCCGCGAGACGCGGAAGTTCAATCTCATCCTGGCCCTCGTGGACCAGCGACCGTCCCGCATCTCCGACGAGGTCCGGAGCCAGCTGGCGAACCGCCTCGTGATGTCCCTCAAAGAGCCCTCCGACGTCGAGGCGGCCCTCGCCGGCGTCCCGGATAAGAAGATGTGGGAGAACATCATCGCGAAGCTCCCCTTGCGGACTGTCGCAGTCATCGGCGACGCGATCCGCATCCCGACGGTGATCGACGTCCTCACCTACGACGACCTGAACGTGCGGGAGCACATCCTCGGCGCCGGGATGATCGATGAAGGGACGGTCCGGGAAATCGCGAAGCGTGCGGACGATGTGTTCGGGCGCGGCTGATTAAAGGCCCCGGACGAAATCGAAAAACGCCCGCGCTGTCTTTTTATACTCCGAGCCGAATCGACGCGCGATGGCTGCGCTCCCCGGGATCATCACCTCTCCGGAGATCCGGTATCTCCTCGCGGCGATCCTGATCCTCACGGGTCTCGCGCTCGCGTTCTGGGGCCACGGTCTCTGGGCGACCGTGATGTCCATGATCGGAGCCCTACTCGGCGCCGTGGTCGGCTATCTGTTCGGTGCCGCGCTTGGCGGTGACCTGACGGGGCTCATCCTGGCGATCGTCGGCGCGGTCATCGGGAGCATCCTGTTCACGAAACTCGTGAAGGTCGCCCTGGCGTTCCTCGTCGGCCTCCTCGCCGGGGCCGTGGTCTACGGACTCCTCGGCGGCCGAGCCACATTCACGGCCGGCCAGCTGGACACGCCGCTCATCGCGGCGATCCTCGTGCTCATCGTCGTGTTCGGTATCTCGTACTATTACATCGACGACATCATCGGGATCATCACCGCGGCGATTGGTGCACTCCTGCTCGCCCTCGGCCTCTACCTCTTGCAGGTCGCGACGCTCACTGCGGCGTTGGCGGGTCTCGGGGTGTTCGCCCTCGGAGCGTTCATGCAGACGGCTGCCCTCCGCCGAAAGCGCCGGGCGCGTGCGGCCGCCGGCACCGCGGCTGCACCGCCGCCCCCGCCGTCGAGTTAGGGCCTCCCGTCATCCGTTCAACCTTAAACAAGGTTAACTCGCGAGGTTCATAGATGAGGGCTCGCCTGGCCTTGTCGGATGAAGTTCCGCCTGGACCGCAAGACGCCGTTCTCGAGAGACGCGGTCTTCGCCTGGTGGACGGATTTCCGAGAGGACGACCACGGGCACCCCGGATCTCCCGCGGACAGCACGCGCACCATCCTGGGGCGGACCGGGAGCGAGGTCTGGCTGCGGGACCGTGCGACGCGTCCGATGCGGGTCACGATCGATGAGCATGTGATCCTGAACCCTCCTCTCGGCTACGCGGTCGACGCGCGTTATCCTGCCGCGGACGTCCAGTACACGTACCGATTCGACACGGAGGGCGACGGGACTCGGGTCACGCTCGACGTAGACGTGCGACCGAGGCACATCGGTTGGATCCTGATCCCGCTCGCAACCCCGTGGTGGCGGCGCTACACGGAGCGGGACCTGGACTTCCATCTCGATCAGATGACACGCGAATTGGGAGGCCGAGCATGATCGTGGCTTCTAGGTCCCCGGGGCTCGCCCTTGCACGACTTCGTGGATCCACTGAACGAGCTTCCGGTATGCCTCGTACCCTTTCGCGGTCAGGGTGACGCGTTCGTGTCCGTCCGATGCATTTTCCAGCGACACGAGCCCGCGCCCGGCCATCCACCCCACGTACCGAGTGAACACGTCGTAGTTCACGTTGGCGGCGACTTGGAGGCGCGTCTTCACCATGGGCGAATCTTCCCGCCAGAGGCATTCCAGGAGGCGCGCGACGACGTAGAGGTCGGGCCGGTCACCGTGCGACGCGCCGGCCACACGTCACATCTCCTCGAGGAATCGGTCCATTCGCGCGCGCAAGGCTCGGACATGCGCGTCCCAGGCCGACTTGGATTCAGCGAGGCGCGTGTCTTCCCGTCGTCGCCAACGATACCAGATCCACGCGGTGATCCCCGCAAGGACAGCGGCGATGCTCGCCCAAATCGGGACGACGGAAAGAGCCCCGAACAGCGCGGCATAGAGAGCGTTGACGATCATCGAAGCGCAAGACGCGGTGAGGACGAGGACGACGAACGCGATCCCCGGATCGGCGCTCAGACCGGCCTTGCGCTGGGCGTCGAGCCAGTCCGGGACTTGGGTCGATGCGTCGAGGAGCAGTTCGAAGCTGCTCGCCGACCCCGGCTCGGGAGCCGTTCGGGCCATCTCTCGGCCCATCGCGTCGCCCAGGCGATCCTTCCACCCGCCGTATCGCGAGAGTGGCGGACCGTATCGTCGTCGCATACCTGCGAGCAGAACGCCTCCCGTGAGGAAGGCCGCGCTCGTCGCGCCAATGATCGGGGTCTCCCAGCGGCCGGTCAGCAGGTTGAGCCCGTTCAACGCGAGGAAGAGCCCGACGAGAAGGACCGTCCAGAGCACGAACGCGCCGAGCACCGCGAGGACTCGAGCGTCCGTGTAGGCTTTTCGCTGGGCTTCGTAGGCCTGCTCCGCCATGTGTAAGCCAAACGACAGACTACCGACGAGCAAGCCGCGCACCTGATCGCTGGCCGACGGGGTCGAAGCCGGTGCGGAGGCCGCCATCGCGGACGATCCGCGGACGCGGGCGAACCGCCGTGCCTGCCAAGCGAGAGCGACCGTCAGGACAATCGCGACCGTGCTCCCGACCACCGAGACGCCAAGGATGGCGAGCAACGCCCACCCTGCGACGGTCGGACGGACTTGATAAGAGAGCACCGCGCCGGCTTCCGTGATCCGCGATCGGAAACGAACCGTGGACAGCGCATTCACTTGAGCCGAGACCGCGCCCGGCGCCGCCGTCATCGACACGCCTGCGGTCCGCAGCGTGGAGGACAACGTCTCCCGGACGTCCCCCGGAGATCGAGGGCTCGTGCCGATATCCACTTCCCGGAGGAAGACCGCCGGGAGGACCGCGAGGGCCGCCTCGACGGGCACCCAAAGGAACCACCACGCGGGGAGGTTCACGAGGAGCGGGATGGCCGCGAACACCAAGACGGTGAGGAGCATCACCATCCCGTTCTGGTATCGCTCCCCGCGCATGACGACTCCTCTCAAGTATCGTCGGGGCGGTTAGAAAGGACTTACTCCGCGGCGATACGTGCATCTCGTTGACCATCACACTTTCACCGACCTCCCCGCCGCCCCGGACTTTATATCGCCATCTCCATCGATTCGCGGGGAGGATTTCCATCGCCCTCGCCGCGGAAGCCATCGTCGTCCCGGAGGTCCGCGTCGAGACGCGTCCGGCCCTCACGACCCTGGTGCCGACCCTCGATCGGATCCTCGGGCCGTTCGAGGCGGGCAAGATCACGCTGATCGACAGTGGCTCCGACTTCGTGTTCCACCTGACGACCCTGCTGTCCGTGCGCGCGGTCATGGAAGGCCACGAGGTCGTCTTCCTGGACGGTGGGAATTCGGTGGACCCGCACGGCATGGTCGCCCTCGGGAAGCGAGCCGCGCTGACGCGGGAGGAGATCCTGCCGCGGATCCATGTGGCCCGGGCGTTCACGTGCCACCAGATGACCGCGTTAATATTGGATATGCTGGATAAAAAGATCGAGGAGACCCGCGCCGGCCTCGTCGTGCTGGCGTGCCTGCCGGAGATGTTCCTCGACGAGGACGTCGAGGTGGGCGAGGCGCACCAGCTGTTCCAGCGGTCGATGCGGGCGATCCGCCAGACGGTCGGGGAACGGGAGGTCGTCGGCTTGGTGACGAACGCGGGCCTGGCGAAACTCCATCGCCGGAAATCGATCCGGCGCCAGCTGTACGAGGGCGCGGACCGCGTGATCCGCATCGCGCACGGGAAAGGAGGCGTCCTCATCCACCGGCTCGACACCGGGACGTCGGAATGGTATGCCGCCGTGCCCCCAGACCAGACGACGATGGACGACTTCGTGGTCGCGGCTCCGCGCATCCCAGCGTTCGGGGTGGCGGGCGCATCCCGCGAAATCCGGCTGACGGAGCACTTGCGTCTCGGCTGGTAAGTCTCAGAGGAGGACCGCAACCGCAGACCACACGAGCCAGGCGGCGAAGGCAGCGAGGCACACGATCGAGAACACGAGGACCGCTTGATACGTGCGCGCGATGCGGCGTTGGGCCTCGCGCAGGGCGAGCGGGAAGACCGAAATCCAGAGGAGGAGGCCCGAGAAGAATCCGACCAAGACTGCGGGACCGAGTTGGTCGATCAAGACGAGGCCGGCGGTGAGCCACCACAGGATCGGATAGGGGCTCGTGATGTTCACGCTCAAGCCGGTCGCGTAGGATTTCGCGTGCTCCTCCGGCTTCGATTCCACGATGTCGGCCGCGCGTCGCAACGCCCGGACCGTGTTCCAGGCGAAGTACGCCATCAGGCCGGCCCCGAGGAGGGCGATGAAAGGGACCCATCCTTGGATGCTCACGACCGCCGAGTGCGCGGCGACGGACACGGCGAGGAAGATCGTGTCCGCGGTCGTCGCCCCCATGCCGACCAGGAATCCCGCGCGCCACGATCGGGTGACGGTCTGGGACGCGATGATCGCGTTCACGGGCCCGGGCGGCGCCGCGAGGGAGAGACCGATTCCGGCGCCGGCCAGGATCGCCCAGAGGATCTCCAGGACCACGCCGAGGCCATTGCAACGGCCCTCATGAAACGCGCGCGGCAAATCTTATACCGGCCGGCTGGTTCGTGCGGCCGTGCGTATCGGCGGATCGACGTACAGCCGCGAGCCATTCCCGAAACAGGTCGAAGAGCTGCGCGAATCCGGCTTCGATTACGCGGAGCTCGATCTGACGTGGCTCACGTGGGAGCCGACGAAGTTGGCGGCGGAAGCGGAGGCCCTCGCGAAGCGCCTCCCCCTGTTCACCGCCCATCTCCCGCCGTCGCACTTCCACCAGGCCGACCTCGCCCGGTTCGTCGGCTTCATCGACGTGCTCGAGCCGGTGGGGATCCATGTCTTCAACGCACATTTCATGGAGGCAAGGTCCGCGCCGCGGATCTCGCCGGAGACGAAGGCGTCGTGGTTCGCCGACCTCGTCCGAGCCGCGTCGAACCGGGGTGCGGTCGTGACCGTGGAGAACGTCGACGAGTCGCCGGAGGTCATGCGGACGGTCCTCGACGCGGTGCCGGACCTGCGGTCCTGCCTGGACATCGGACACGCGCATCTCGACAATCGGACGGACGGTGCGCGGACCTACCTCGCGGCACTCGCCGACCGCCTCGGACTCGTGCACATGCACGACAACCACGGAGGGCACGGCGAGACCGGCGACGAACATTTGCCGTTCGGGAAGGGAACGATCGATCTCGAGCGAGATGCGAAGGCGCTGAAGGCCCGCGGATACGACGGCCCTGTCACCCTCGAAATCTTCAAAGGAATCCCGGACGACCGACGGGCGTGCCTCCGTAAGATGCGACGGTGGACGAAGGAATAGACCGGACCATGCCGACGTTTGGCCCCGTCCTCGAAGTTGCCAGACTGATGCGAGGGTTTCCGCGCCCCTGGTACATCGCCGGAGGATGGGCGATCGATATCTTCCTGGGGCGCGAGACACGGGAGCACGACGACATCGACGTCTCGGTCCTTCGAAACGACCAGGCCAAACTCCGGACGCATCTCGCGGCATGGGCGTTCGAGCAGGTCGTCGATGGCCGGCTGCTTCCGTGGCCCGACGGGGAATGGCTCAATCTCCCGGTTCACGAGGTCCACGCGACTTCGGAGACCCGCGCCCGCGTCGAGTTCTTGCTCAACGAGTCGTCCGGCGCAAGCTGGCAGTTCCGAAGGAATCCCGCCATCACACGGCGGCTCGACCGCATCGGAATGAGGACCTCCGCTGGCGTCCCGTTCCTCGTTCCCGAGATTGTCTTGTTGTTCAAGGCCAAAGCCTCGGGAGCGAAGGACGCCCGGGATCTCGATCTCATCCGACCCCGCTTGCGGGCCGAACCGCGCCGTTGGCTGAAACACGCCTTGGAAACCTGCCACCCGGGCCATCCGTGGATCGCCCGGCTTTGAGGGACCTATTCCCGGACGAGAAAATATCGCAGATTCCAATCCACGACGAGGCCTTCGTCCGCGATCAGCGGGGTGACTCGCCTATGGAATTCCGTGCGAAATGACTCGCGGCTCTCGGCCGTCATGTGGCGCCACTCCCGTTCGTTGTCGCCCCATGCGAACGAATAATCCAGGTACGCATCCGGCCCTCGAAACGTGGCCCAATGAGTCTCCTCGACCGTTTCGACCGACGACAGGCCGGCATGGCGGAAGAGACGAATCCAGCCTTCCGCGGATTGCGTCTCCTTGCCCTCCTCCGTCGAGGCGAGGACCTTTCGGGCCTCGATCAGGCGGGCGACATCGGTTGCCACGACCGCTGGCCGGCGGCGTTCCAGCATCTCGCGAACCAGCCGGCTTGCGGCTTTCTCTTGAGCCTTGACCGGGTTCCACACGCAAAGGGCGAAACGTCCTCCCTCACCGACGACGCGATGTACCTCCTCGAAGCACAGTCCCCTTTCGATGAGCGGGTGGCCGAAGCCCGACAGGACGGCGTCGAACGAGCCGGCGGGAAATCGGAGGTCACGGGAGTCCATGACCTCAAAGCCGATGTGCCGAAGCCCCAGGGCGGCGGCCTTGTCCGCGGCATGCCGCACGACGCGCTCCGCGAGGTCGATTCCGACGACGGAGCCCGTCTCGCCCACTGCGGCGGCGGCTTCGAATGCGACGATTCCTGTGCCGCATCCGATGTCGAGGATCCGTTCGCCTTCTTTCACATATGCGAGCTCGAGCAAACGTCGGGCGATGGGTTCGTGATAGGGCGTCACGTATGTGTCGTACTCGCGGGCCATGCGGCTGTACTCCTCAATCAGGAGTCGAGATGCCTCCTCAGGATCCAACGCGTGGCGGATGGCCCCGCGTCTACATTGCACTTTCACTGACCCCTCCCCCGCGTCCCATCTTATGCACGCATCCAATCCCCAGAGGGAATGGGCCGCACGATTCCGACCTATCGACTGCACCTCGAGTCGATCCTGAACGACTGGATGGACTATCGACGCGCGCTGCGGGAGAAGGACCGCGAGGTGTTCGATCGCCTGTTAAACAAATCGAGACAGCACTCGAGCGCCGCGAGCTACTGCGCCCACATCGACCCAAGCATCTTGGCCCTGCTCTCGGTCCTCCTGGAGATGGAGCGGGACATCGAGACGCTGAAACGGGAACGTTCTTCGGCTGCGCGCGATTCCGGGCCCCGTGCCGATTCGTGACGCGACCGTCGCCGACCGAGCCGCCATCGTGAGGATCGCTCGGGCCTCGTTCGACCGCGTCTACGCGTTCTTCGCGGTCCGCGGAATGCGCCACGCCTGGCCCTTCCTCGTGGCCGAGGACGAATCGTCAATCGCGGGCTTCCTCGAGGGGATCCTCTTCCCCGGGACGTCGCCGATCGGGTACGTGTACTTCGTCGCGGTGGATCCGCGGGCGCGGGGGATGGGCTCGGGACGGGCGCTCGTGCAGGAATCGCTCCGGCTCTTCCGATCTCGCGGAGCCGACCGGGTGTTTGCCGCCGTGCCGAGGGACAACGATCCGTCGATGCATTTGTTCGAGTCCCTCGGGTTCGAGCGGGTCGCCCGTCGGGTCCTGTGGCGGTGGTACCACTGGCGCGGGCTCTCGGTCCAGATGCGGATGCTCTTGGCTCCCCACGAAATCCTCCTCGCGCGCACTTTCACCGACCTCCCTCTCGCGTCGCCTCAAGAGGTCCCCCGGGCCTCGTGATGGCGGGGGAGCTCGCTCACGCACGGTTGGATCATCGACGCCTACGGCGACTACGACCGCGACTCGATGGTCCTGTGGTTGTGGAACGAGCGGGGCGCGCATCGAATCGAGGACCCGCGGGTCGTGCCGTCGTTCTTCTTGCACGCCCCGCCGTCCGAGCTCCCCGCGATCCGCCGACGGATCGAGATCCTGGACGGCGTCCGCGACGTGCGGGAGGTGCAGAAGCGCATCGCCCTCGAGGACGACGATCCGAGGCCCGTCCTGGAGATCGTGCCGCGGCATTACCGCGACATCCGGGGTCTCGCGCACATCCTCGACTCGAACGGCGGGTACGTCGACCATCGGCTGTTCAACGTGGACCTGCGCTTCAGCCAGCGGTACGCGATCGAGCACGACATCTTCCCGATGGGGCTCCTGCACTACGCGAACGGCGTGTGGCGGGCGGAAGAGGAGCACTTCGCCCTCGACTATCCCTTGCCCGCGCTGCGGAAATCCCTCCTCGACCTCCACGTCGACAACCCGGCGGGCATCCCGCGGATGCAGGACAAGCTCCTCGGGGCCCGCGTCGACGACATCGAGATCGACGGAGACGCGGAGACGATCTTGAAGGGAATCGACGCGGTCGTGCGGTCGAAGGACCCGGACGTCCTCATGACGGACGGCGGCGACGCGTTCCTGATGCCGTACCTTGCCGCGAAAGCCTCCGAGCTCGGGGTGAACCTGCAACTGGGCCGGGACCCCGATAGGTTCGCAGGCGTGAAGGCGAAATCGTACTTCACGTACGGGAAGATCGTGTACAAACCGGGACAGTACATCCTGCGCGGCCGGTTGCATCTGGACCGCGGGCACTTCGCGTTTCGCGAGAGCGACTTCGCGGGCCTCGCGGAACTGTCGCGTCTCTCGACGCTGACGCCGCAGGAGCAGGCTAGGCTCACGCCCGGCACGGCGTTCTCCGCGATGCAGGTGAATCAGGCGTACCACGACGGCTGTCTCGTCGTGTGGAAGAAGAATCGACCCGAGGATTTCAAGGACGCGGAAAATCTCCTGCGAGGGGACCGCGGCGGCTTCACGTTCGAACCGGAGGTCGGGGTCCACGAAGGCCTCTACGAGCTCGATTTTTCCTCCTTGTATCCGAGCATCATGGTGAAGTACAACATCTCTGCGGAGACGCTCGACTGTTCCTGTTGCACGACCGACGGCCTCTCCGTCCCCGAGTTGCGGTACCATCTCTGCACGCGACGAGTCGGGATTGTCGGTCGCGTGCTGAAGCCGCTGATCGAGCGGCGGCGATATTACAAGAAAATGAAGAAAGAACCGGGGCCGCTCCAAGATATTTACACAGGCCGCGACACGATTCTCAAGTGGACATTAGTCACAAGTTTCGGATATCAAGGATACAAAAATGCTCGCTTCGGACGCATCGAGTGCCACGAGGCGATCAACGCGTACGCGCGGAACATCCTCGTCCGCACGATGGAGATCGCGGAATCTCACGGCTACGAGGTCGTCCACGGCATCGTCGATTCCGTCTGGTTGCGGCCCACCGCGGACGCAGATCCAATCGAGAAAGTCCGCGAGCACATCGCAGGATCGATCGGCCTCCCGATCGAGCTCGAGGGCCGCTACAAGTGGATCGTGTTCCTCCCGTGCAAGACGACCGGCGTCGGCGCGCTGAACCGGTACTACGGACTGTTCCAGGACGACGAGTTCAAGCTCCGCGGGATCGAGCTCCGCAAGCACGACACCCCGGAGTTCATCAACATTTGCCAGGAGGCGATGCTCGGAGAGCTCAGTCTCGCGTCGAACGCGGCGGAGTTCCTTGAGCGAATTCCGAAGGCCGTCGACATCCTCCGCTGGACCGCGAAATGCGTCCTCGATCGCACGATCCCGGTCCACCAGTTCATCCTCACGAAGAGCGTGTCCCGCGCCCTCCCGGAGTACGTCGTCCTCACGGCGACCGCGGCGGCGCTGAAGCAGATGGAGAAACGCGGCTTCACGGTCGAGCCGGGCGAGTCCGTGCGGTACGTGCTCCTCGACGCCCGCGCCCGCAACTCCGAACGGAAGGTGCGCGTCGTGGAGTTCCTCCAAGGAGATGAGGAGCCGGATGCGTGGGAGTACATCCGCCTCCTGTGCCGGTCCGGACAGACGCTCCTCGCGCCGTTCGGGTACACGGAAGAGAAGCTGGCCCGGATGTGCGAGGACCTCTCCGATATCTCGATCGCGAGTATTCCGGAGCAGGCAGTCACGATCCAAGAAGATTACAAATCGATTGGGGAGAGCCGCAGCCGAGCCCGCGGCGGGGTCGGATACAAGAAACCATGGCGGATGGAGACCGAGGAAGATGCACCTGACGAGATTTCTGGGGACCTCTAGTTGTGGAGTACCCGATTCGCTCCTTCCCGAGCAAAAGGATAACCCTGATCGTTCAATACTGTCGCAAGAGATTACGTGGAGGTGTGATTGTGTTTGGAAAACTCGAATCGGTCATACTTTTCGTAACGGACGTGGCGAAGTCTTTGGAGTTCTATCGACATGAGCTCGGTCTGTCGCTCAAAGCGCAACAGGGACTCGACTGGGTCGAATTCGAGACGAATGGTACGACGCTGATACTTCATAAGCGCGTCGAACAGGCCTATCCGTTTCATCCAGAGCTTGTCTTCGCGGTCGAGGATACCGACAAGACGTATGAGGCTCTCAAGGAAGGCGGAGTCAAGTTCCTCCATCCCCCGCTCGGTCAATCCAGCGGTTATCGCTCCGCCTTTTGCGCCGACCCCGACGGCAATGTCCTGAAGATCACGAGTTCGATGAGGAAAGGCTGAGGGGCGAGAACCACGCGGGACCTCTCCGAAACGGTCCCGCCAAACCGCTCGAGGCTGGAGGCCCATCGGGGAAGCGTCGTCACCCGCTAGGCCGTACGCCACGGTCACTCGACGGGGAACGGTTCTTCCACAAGTCCCTCCGCGGCGGCGATCAGCTTCGTCACGCGCTGCTCGGAGTCCGCGAGGATCGCGTGGCAGCGGCGGTACAGGCCGAGTCCTTCCTCGAAGACGGCGAGGGCGCGGTCGAGCGGCAGGTCGCCGCGGGACAGCGCATCCACCGTCGCCTCGAGGGCCGCGAGGGATTCCTCGAAGTTCGGCTCTTCGGTCATGGTTCCTCCTGTTCCTGGTTGACGTGAACTCGAATCCGGCCGTCTTGGAAGCGGACCGCGAGGGCATCGCCCGATCCGACCTCTGCGGCGTGCGCGACGACGTGGCCGTCCTCCCGCTCCGCGATGGCATAGCCGCGCTGCAGCGTCGCAAGGGGACTCAGCACGTCGAGACGCCGGCCCAGCCCTTCGAGCCTCTCCCGGTTGCGGGTGACCTCGCGCGGTGCGACGGCTGACAGCGCCGCGAACGACCGCTCCAGGAGCACGCGGTTCGCTTCGACCCCCCGCTGCAGGCCCCTCGGGGACAGTCGTTCTCTGAGGGCTGTCGCACGAGATTGAGTGCCCCGAAGTGCCTCGTGGATTTCCCCGACCAAAGAGCGACCCGCCCCGTTGATCCGAGCCATGAGTTCCGTTGCGTCCGGGGAGACCAGCTCCGCCGCGGCACTGGGAGTCGCGGCCCGGACATCGGCGACGAAGTCCACGATCGTCACGTCCGTCTCATGGCCGATCGCGCTGACCACCGGCGCCCGCGAAGCCGCGACCGCCCGCGCGAGACCTTCGTCGTTGAAGCACCACAGATCCTCGAGGGATCCCCCGCCGCGAGCGACGATGACGACGTCCACACGGTCGGCGACGAACGCGAGGGCGCGACGCAAGCTGGCCGGCGCTTCGGGTCCTTGAACGAGAGCGGGCGCGATGATGATGTGCGCGATCGGGTACCGGCGTCGCAGAATCGTGACGATATCGTGCACGACTGCGCCGACCTCCGAGGTCACGACCCCGATCTTTCGGGGATACGCCGGGAGCGGGCGCTTTCGCGCGGCGTCGAACAGGCCTTCCGCCGCCAGCTTCTTGCGCGTCTTCTGGTATGCGGCCCAGAATGCGCCGACCCCGGCCGGGGTCGCGGCCTTGATGAGCAGTTGCACGGAACCCCGACGCGGGAACACGTCGACGTCACCCGAGACGACGACATCCATGCCGTCCTCGAGATCGAATCCGAGCATCTCGGCGTCCTCGCGGAAGAGGGTGCACGAGAGCTGGGCGGTCGCATCCTTCAGGGTGAAGAACACGTGGCCGGAAGGCGCGCGCTGCAGGTTGCTCACCTCACCCCGCACCAGAATCCGGGAGAGGATCGGGTTCGCTCGGATCGTGTCTCGGATGACGCGGGTGAGCTGCGTGACCGTGAGCGCCTGCGGGACGCCCGGTCGGTTCTCGCAGGTGACGGCGATCGGATCCATTCTCCCCTCTCCGCGCAGCCGTGACGGGAGGTATCAACTGACCGAGGGGAGATAGCCGAAAGTGTTTCGAGGGTTATTCGGCGTAGGATGACGGATTGAGGTCCGCGCGGAGCCAGTCTTCACGAGCCGGTCAGTTCGCTCGCGCGGAGGAGCGCGTGAAGCCGTACCCCGATCTCCGCCAGGAGGATCGCCCCGCCCTCTTCTCGGTCGACGACACACACGCAGTCCTCGACGACGGCGCCGTGTTCCCGTAGGCGATCGATCGCGCCCCGCAGCGTGCCGCCGGTCGTCACGACATCTTCGACGAACAACACGAGATCGCCTCGGTTCAACTCGCCTTCGAAGTCGTGCCTCGTGCCGTGCTCCTTCGTGGCCTTCCGAACGATGACGTACGGCTTGCCGCTCGCGAGGCTCACGGCGGCGGCGATCGGAACGGCACCGAGCTCGACGCCCGCGATCCGGCTCGCTCCCCGGGCATACGGAGCCATCGCCTTCGCGATCCGGCGCAAGAGATCCGGTCGGGTGATGGCCTTCTTGATATCCACGTAGTAAGAGGACGTCTTGCCGGACGCGAGGGTGAAGGTCCCGAACTGGAGGGCCCCGGAGGCCTTCAGCGCGGCGACGAAGCTCGGCCGGTCGAGCTCACCATGGCTCCTGTTTCTGGCCGATTCGAAATCCGATGACATTCACGGCCCGATGCAGGGCGGGCGTGATAAGGATGATGGCAACGAGTCCGAGGAGCGCATCACCGGAGAAGAACCGCGGGACCGACCATCCGGGAATCGTGAGGCTCAGGAGGAGCGCCCCGACGACGAAATCGTACTGGTCGAGGACGGGGGCTTTCGCACCGCGGGGCTTGTGCATCCGTCGCTTGAGGAACGCACCCACGAGGTCCCCGAGGAGCGCGCCGAAGGCCAGGACCGCGGAGGCCCCGAACGCCACGCCGACCGATCCGAACGACCACGTGGAACTCGGCGCGAAGAGGTTGAACGGCGCGGTCAAGAGCAGACCCAGGAACGCCCCCGACAACGTGCCGCCCACGAGGCCCCGCCACGTCTTCCCGTCGCCGAAGAGCCGCTCGCGATCCCGGAGGGTTCGGCCAAAATCGATGGGCGTCCCCCCGCCGAAGACGACCGCCATCGGGTTCGCGACGAAGGCGGGGAGGAAGAACCACAAGGCCTGCGGGATCGCCTCGAGGGCCATCGCGGCCGGCGTAGGTTCGTGACCCGGATATAGGTAATCCTGCCACCCCGACGGCCCGGAGCCTCCTCTCGAACCTACCTCTGTTCAGAGGTAGGACCGGTCGCGAAAAAGGATCGACCGAACGGCCTACGCGGAACGTTCGAGACGGGCAATCCTCGACGAGACATCGGCTTGGATCCGACGATAGTACGCGAGGAGCTTCCGCCCGCCGTTCTGCCTGGACGCAGGATCCCGAGCCGGCCCGACGTAATCCTCCCGACGACGACTGCGACCATTCTCTCTCTCGTAGTGCCAGAAGTACAGATACTCGTTCCCGTCGATCCGATGGACTCGGAGACCGCAGCCGATCCGCATGGAACTACCTCTGTTTAGAGGTAGGTTCCCGGGAGGGGTCAACCTTTCGGTGGAGTGTGCGAATCCCGTGGCGTCTCCTTTCAAGCATGATAATCTCCCCATCACCCACTTATAGCGCCGGTCGGCTCGTGCGACGGTCCTCCCATGGACCGTTTGAAGACGTACGTCGAGGGCTTCGACGAGGCGCTCGGCGGTGGCATCCCACGCGGCTCGCTCGTCCTCGTCGCCGGCACCCCGGGGACGATGAAGACGGCCCTGACCTTCTCGATTCTGTACGAGAACGTGAAGGCCGGGTCCAAGGCCCTCTACATCACGCTGGAAGAGAGCCAAGAGGACCTCCACGCCGCGATGACGGACCTCGGCATGACCGGCCTGGACGACATGGAGCTGTACATCCTCGATGTCGGCCGGATCCGGTTGGAACACAAAGACGAGGAGCCCACGAAGAACTGGCTCGACGTCCTCCAGAAGTACATCGACCAACGAGTGCGGGTGAACACGTTCGACCTCATCGCCCTCGACAGCCTCGCGGCGCTTTACAGCCTGAGCCACCTGAACAACCCGCGCCGAGAACTGTTCCACTTCTTCGGCTTCCTCAAGTCCTTGCACGCGACGTGCTTCCTGATCTCCGAAGTCCCGTCCGGGAACCCTGGCAAACTGTCGTCGTTCGAAGAAGAGTTCCTCGCGGACGGGATCCTGTACCTGGGGCAGGTCGAGCGAGGCGCCGCGGACGTCCAGCTGCGCCTGCGGTGCGTGAAGATGCGCCGGGCACGGCACGAGCGCGGATATTACGCGCTGAGCCGGAACGACGGCCGGTTCCAGGCCGCCCGCGCGACGTCAGAGTGAGGTCTTTTGAAGGAGCTTGAGGAGCGCTTCGGCGTACTTCCCCGCGAGCTTCTCGTTGCCGAACGTCTTCGTCGCCGCGGCCTTGTTTTCCTCGATCGCCTCGACCGTCTTCACGAGCACCTGCACGACGTCCTTCCCGGGCGCCCGCCGGAACAGGGCGGCGATTGACGCGCCTTCACCCGTCATCACGACGAGTCGGCCGACCGGGAGATGCAGGACATACGTGCCCTTCGCCCGCCGCTCGGATTCCCGGCGGATCATCTCGGCGACCTCGGGCTGGTCGAGGTACGCGGTCTCGCCGGCCTTCGCAAGGACCTCGCGGCCTTTCCGCAGGATCACGAGCGCGATCGCGTTCGACTCCTTGTGCCCCGCGGCGAGCTCGGACCAGAAGGCGGCCTGGAGGGACAGGGCCCGCAGCCGCCGCCGGAGGGCCGACATCGCCGCCCGGTCCTGGCTCCGGACGAGTTCCTTCAGCGTCGCCTCGACCTCTTTCGCCTCCCTGGGATGGAGGAGGTGCCGGAACGTCTGGAACTCCTGACTCAGGGCGTCGAGCTCCGGCGGGGACCGGGGCCGCGACGGGGCCGCAGGGGCCGGCATCTCGCCGGGCGAGTCGTTCGTCGATCGGTCGCTCGCGGACAAGGCGGGAACCTCTTGCTCGATCAGGTCGACGGCCTCGGCCAAGCTCTTGTCGGGGTGGCGCAGCATCGCCTCCATGACGACCTTGCCATGGCCCTCGAGCTCCCAGCGGAGCAGCTTCAGGGCTGCGTCATCCCGCTTGGCCATCCCTTCTCGCCGGGCGCAAGGGACGGCGGCTACAAAAGCATTCCTTCCGAAATCGGGTTTTGGCGAATACTTTTCACCTATGAATATCTCCCTCGATAACGGTGACGCCATCGCTTTATAACGAAGACCTCGTCGTGCGGCCTACGATGGACATCGAGGTCCCCCTGCTCCAGACGTATGTCGACGGACTCGACCGCGCCCTCGGCGGCGGAATCCCGAGGGGCAGCACGGTCCTCGTCGCCGGCACGCCGGGGACGATGAAGACCTCCCTCATCCTGTGGATGATGCACGAGAACGCGCGCCTGAACGGCGTCAAGTCGCTCTATGTGAGCCTGGAGCAGGACATGGACAGCCTGAAGGCCGGCGCCGCGCGGATGGGGATGAAGAACCTCCACGAGTCGAGCGTGTACATCCTGGACATGGGCCAGCTCCGACGGGGGCTGGCGCGCTCGGAGTCCTCGAAAGACTGGTTCACGATCCTGTACGAGATCATCAAGGAGGCCGTGAGCGCGAGTGGCTACGGCGTCCTCGCCCTGGACAGCCTCGAGGCCCTCTACGCCCTCTCCGAGATCAAAACGCCTCGGCGAGAGATGTTCCATTTCCTGTCGTCGATCAAGGAGCTCGGCCTCACGACGTTCCTGATCGCGGAACAACCGTTCGGCTCGACGCGCCTCGCCCAGTGGGGGGAGGACTTCCTGGCCGACGGCATCCTGAACCTCCGGCAGGTCGAGGTCGGCGAGACCGACGTTCAGCTGCGGCTGCGGTGCATCAAGATGCGCTGGATGAACCACGACCACAACGCGCTCGCGCTGAACCACGACGGCCAGAAGTTTTTCGTGACCCACGTGATCTCGAAGAAGAAGTGAACGTGGTAGGCGCGTGCCCACCACGTCAAGCCGATTCGGCCTAGGGCGGAGGAAACGGGCCGCCCGGCGGCGGCATGGTCGACATGGGCATCCCCGGTGGAACCGTGGGCGCCGGAATCTCCCCGTGGCTCACGCGGGCCCATGCCAGATACGTCGCGGCGGCGAACAGAAGAGCCGGAATCACGCTCAGATAGCCCAACGCACTCAGCTGGCCCTGGAGGGCGACGACCGGGGCGGGGTTGTACGTTCCCCCGGACACGGCTTGATTGACCGCGTCCGAAATGAGCGGCGCGATGATCACGTAAATCGCAATCGAAATCGCCAGATTGGCGGCGTACCCGGCCCAGAGCAACATCCGTCCGGTCTGCTTCTGCAAGGCATACGTGAACAGGACGGACGCGATGCCGCTGACCGCGGCCGCGATGATCGCCCCGACGAGAAGGGTGCCGAAGGCGCTCGCAAGCGCGCTCGCCGCGGTCGACGGGTTCTGCGAAGCGACGGCAGAAAACACGGCCACGCCGAAGAGCACTCCAGCGATGACGCCAATGATAATCCCGACGAAGAACAGCACGATCGCCAGGACGACGTTCCGAGCGTGGGTCGAGCCGAACGCCTTGCGCCCGAGGATCACGAGGATCGCGCCGACGAGCAAGAGCACGCCTCCCAACAACCCAATGATCGGAATCCATGAAATGAGCCCGCCGATGAGGAGCAGGAGAAGTCCGGTCTTCGTGCGGTCGATTTGCTTGCGCCGCCCCACGTCCCACGCCGATGGCAGGCCAGGCATCGCGCCTCCGTAGGCTCCGGGCGCCGGGTACATCGGCGGAGCGCCGGACGGCGCCGGCGTCCCTGCGGACAAGGGACTCCCGCAGTTCGTGCAGAACATCGTTCCGAGCTTGTTCGAGGTGCCACAGCGAGGACAAGTGAGGCTGGTTGCCAATTTCCCCCTCCGCTATCCGGAACAGAATCGGGGTTGAAAACCCTATCGGACCCCGGAAAGCTTAATCCGCCCGAGGCGATGAAAGCGGCATGGCGGCCGCCGGCCCCTTCGACCGATGGATCTCGTTCGAACTCGGCCGGCTGAACGCCGGGCTCGTCGTCGAGAAGAAGAGCCTGACGCGTCTCCTCTCGGAGCCGGAGCCGGAGTGCCGCACGCGGGAGGGGGACCCGCACCCGTTCGACCGGGCGGCCCTCGACCGTCTCGCGGCCGTCCTCACCCCGGACGAGGCGGCCGAGCTCCGGCTGCCCCTCACCCTGGTCGCCTCCGGGGACTCGGACAGCGCCTATCTCACGGACGAGCTGGGCGCGAAAGCCTTGCGGGCCGTGGAGAAGTTCGATCGGGCGTTCCCGTTCCGCGACGGACGGATGGCCCTGCCTCAGTCGCTCGCGATGGATCTCGTCCGGCGCCACGGCGGCGCCGTTCAGCTGGCCTTCGCCTGAGGCCTATTTCGGCGCCTCGGGCTTCTCCTTGCGGGATGCCCAGAAATCTTCGGGGACGTCGTCGTAGATGGACCCCATCTTCTCGGCCTCTTCTTTCGCCTTCTGCGCCTCGACGAGTTCGGCGATCCGTTCCTTCCGGAACATCCAGTAGTGAATTCGCCACTCCCGCCCGTCGTAGAGGGTCGTCTCCTCTCGTTCCGTCGTCAGGATGCCGGAGTCCTCGAGCATGTAGAACGCGTCCCGGTCTTCCGGCTCCAGGACGTTGTCGATGATCCGTTCCGAATAGCCGAAGAAGTTGAGGACGTGCTGGGCCATCGCCCGGGCCTCTTCTTCCTTCATCCCGGTCCGGTCAATCGAGTTCTTGATCGCCCGCGTGAGGTCGTCGACGGTCAGCGTCCCGGCCGGTCCCCGCTCTGACTTCGTCTTCACGGCCATGGGTCGCCTCGGGCGGCTCCTATGGGGGGTCTATGCTATTTAAGAGTTCTGCGCCGCCGTCCCTCCGTTGATTCTCAGCATCTCGGGCGAGGACGGATCGTCCTCTCGCCTCTGATAACCGGATCGATCCGTCGGTGACCGGCCAGCAAAAGGTTAACGCGCGCGGTTCGCATGCATGTATGGGATGGCGAACGGTGTGGACGTGGAGTGGGTGCGGGCCGCGAAGCCCGGGGAGCCTTCGAAGCCGTCCGAGGACCTCGAGGCCGAATTGCGGGAGCTGCGGGACGAAGTCCGACGGCTGAGGGAGCAGGTGGCCGCGTTGGCCGTCGAGTCCGCACGACCGGCGCCCGGGGACGAACGCCTCCCGACGTACGTCGGCCGGCTCGATGCGTCCCTGGAGGGCGGGGTGCCGAGAGGCAGTGTGATTGCCATCACCGGCCCGGGCGGCTCGATGAAGACGTCGCTCGCGCTGTACATCCTGATCAAGAACCGGGCCGCGGGTCGCCGCGGGGTTTACGTGACCGTCGAAGAGAGCCGTGAATCGATCCTCCGGACGATGCGCCATCACGGTCTCGGGACCGAGGAGGACTTCCTCGTCGACATCGCGCGCCTCCGCGTCGAGCATGAGGGCGCCGAGGAGATCCGGGACTGGCTCCGCGTCTTGCGAGACTTCCTCGTCCGACGAAATCAGCGCGAGAAGATCGATCTCGTCGTCATCGACACGATGGATGTGCTCGTTTCGATGGCCCACCTGCAAGACGTACGGAACGAGCTGTTCCACTTCTTCCATTTCCTGCGTTCGATGGGCGTGACCACGTATGTCATCGCGAACGTCGATCCCACGCGGGGCGGCGTCGCCAACGATGTGTCGTTCCTTGCGGACGGCGTCTTCGAACTCCGCTTCAGCGGCGCGGGAGAGGGCCGGGTCCAACTCCTATTCCGATGCGCGAAGATGCGCCACACGAACCATTCTCGCGACTACTTCGTCCTGACGTACGACAAAGGGTTCGCGGCGAGACCGTACGAAGCCCCGAAGTCGTCCCGCTGGCGCCGGCGGACATGATCAGAAGGCGCCCTTGATTTTCGCCCGGTCGATCTTGATTCCGGCCGGGGTCGCCATGAGGACGTTCTTCCCTACGACGGCCACGTCTCCGCCGCAGTCTCGGACCGCGCTCTTCAGTTCCGCCGTGATCCGCTTGAGAGCGAGATCGTCGCTCGCGAGGCTCGTGTAGTCGATCAGCAAGATGTTCCCGTTGTACACGTGGGTCGTCAGGTCGGCGATGTCCTCGTAGCGGTAGACCTCCGCGACCTTGACCAAGTGTTCGACGGGCTCACCCAGCGCCCCGCCTTCGCCCTCGAAGTTCAGCTCCCCGAGGTCGATGTACGTATCCGCCTCAGCGCCCTCGGACAATCGTCGGAATGGCTTTTTGATGAAGGCCATGCCACATCCCTTCTGCGCCGCCCCATAGCCGACACCACGAATTTAAAGGTATCGCGGACGTTGCGAACGGGTTGCCGAAACATGCAATAATTATTCACCTCATCATAAGATAGCCGTGAGCTTTCGTGCCACGGTCACCCTTGCGGGGACAACGTTTAAGAAGGAAGGGCCTTTGTCGCTGGGCGCCCATGGTCTACGACGTCATCGTCGTCGGGGGTGGCCCCGCCGGTCTGACGGCCGGCGTCTATGCCCGGACCCGGAAGCTTTCCACCCTGATCCTCGAGGCGCAGGCAACGGGCGGCCAGCTGGAGTGGCTGTACCCGACGAAGTCCGTGTACGACTATCCGAGCTATATCGCCATCGAAGGCGGCGAACTCGCGGAGCTGTTCGTCCTCCATTCGCGGGAGAGCGGCGCGGAGATTCGCGCGGAGGAGGTCGTCGACGTCCAGCGACAGGCGTCGGGCTTCAAGCTCACGACCCGCGAGGGCAACGCGTACGAGGCGCGGTCGATCATCCTCGCGATGGGGATGGGGTTGCTCGAGCCGAAACGCCTCGGGGTGCCCGGGGAAGCGGAGTTCGAGTCGAACGGCGTAGAGTACCGCGTGCGGGACCGTCGGGAGTTCAAAGGCAAACGCGTGGTCGTTGTCGGCGGCGGAGACAGCGCCCTCGAAATCGCGCTCGAGATCGTCGCGGCGGCGAAGAAAGTCATCCTCGTCCATCGCCGCGAAGAATTCCGGGCGATGGAGAAGAACGTCGAAGCGGTGATGGAAAGTCCGATCGAGGTCCTCTTCAACGCAGAGGTCACGAGCCTCGAGGGGGACGGGAAGGTGGAACGCGCGGTCGTCTACGACAATCGAACGTTGAAGAAGACCGTGCTCGACGTGGACGCGGTGATCGTGAACATCGGCTTCGAGCCGAAGATTACGCCCCTGCCCCGCTGGGGTGTCGAGCTCGAAGGCGACCGGTTGATCCGCGTCAAGGCGGACATGTCCACCTCCGTCCGCGGGATTTACGCCTGCGGCGACATGGTGTCGTATCCGGGCAAGGACAAGCGCATCGTGACGGGTTGCGGCGAGGCCGTGACCGCCGTCATGTCCGTGTACAAGTACCTCAAGCAGCCGTACTGGGCGTGAGGGCCCGAAGGAGCGGCGGGAGCGCCTCGGGCGTCTCGATCAGGTAATCGACCCCAGCGGACTCGAGCCGCGCGCGGGTCCCGTAGCCCCACGTGACGCCGATCGTCCGAGCGCCCGCCGCCTTGCCCGCACGCACATCGTTCTCCGTGTCGCCGACGACGGCGCACTCCGACGCCTGCACGCCGAGCGCGGACGCCGCCCGGAGAATCGGGTCCGGCGCGGGCTTCTTCCGCGGCACGGAATCGCCCCCGAGGACGAGGGCGAAGAACGGGAGGAGACCGGTGACCCGGAGGGCCTCGACGGACGTGTCGTGGCGTTTGTTCGTCACGGCCGCGAGTTTCCAGGCCGCGAGGGAGGCGAGGGCCTCCCGGATGCCGGGGTAGGCGCGCATGCCTTCCTGCACGGACGCGGCCTCGACCCGCTGAAATTCGCGGACCGCCATCGTGAGGTCGTCGCCCGCGAGACCGCAACGCTCCGCATAGATGACTTCGATCGGCGTGCCAATCCACTGCGCCGCCTCCGAGCCTGAAATCGACGCCTTCCGGACTGCGGCGAGACCCGCATCGAACGCCGCAACCCAGGCGTCGCGCGTGTCGAGGAGCGTCCCGTCGATGTCGAAGAGGACGGCACGAAGCCTCGGCACGTCAAGGCTCCTCCTCGCCGAGCCGCCAGATCTCGTCGCCCACGTGGTGGATCGTCTGGATCGCCTTGCCTTTCTCCTCGCGGGCCATCGTGGGTCCGTCCATGATCGCCCGTCCGATCGCAAGCGGCCGGCCGTTCTTCTCGTCCCGGACCCAGACGATGTCGCCCGCACGGATCCCGGGGTCGGCATCCACGATGCCCGGCGCCATCACGTCCGCGCCGTTGTAGATGAACCGCACCGCCCCCATGTCGACCGTGACGGAGCGTTTCTTTGCGGGGAACACGAGCAGGCCGCGAATCGTCGGCGCGATGCCGCCCTCGAGGAAAATCGCGATCGCATCGTTCCCCCGCAGCAAGAGGCGGTGCGGTCCGGCTTCCGCCTCGTCGAGAGGCACGTCGTCCAAGGGGACCGCCATGCCGAACTCGTCCGCGAGCCGACCGAGGAAGTCCGTTGCCTCCTTCCGGCGGAGCCTGGAGCGCCGACGGATCTTCAGGGCCATTGATTCCGGCACGCGGCCGGGGAAGATAACTCCTCGTTTGCGCGGCCCGACATGTATCGATTCGGACCGATAGATGTCAGCTCGATGCCGCGCCCTTGGACCGCAGATCGAGGGCCTGGGAGGATGTCGGGTCGAGCCGCAGCGCCTCGTCGACCATCTTTCGTGCGCGGGCTTCCTGCCCCAAGGCGCGCCAGCCGCGCGCCGCATCACACCACGTCTCTGGGTCCGTCGGATTCAGTCCGATGGCGGCGTCGAACGCCGCGACCGCTTCCTTCGGCCGACCCGCCCGCAACAGCAATTCGCCCTTTCTCCGGTACGCGAGCTCGCGGCCGATCGCGGTCGCGCGGATCGCGGCCTCGCAATCCGCAACCGCGTCCTCGATGCGACCGAGGCCGGCGTGAATGTCCGCGCGAAGGAGAAATGTCTCCGCGCTAGGCGCCTCGATTCCGTCGAGGGCCGCGATTGCGTCGTCGGCTCGGCCGAGGACCCGCAAGGCGCGCGCAAGTTCCGGTGGCGCTTCGGCAGCCCCAAGGTCCGCAGCCTTTCGAAGCGACGCCTCTGCATCCATGGCCCGGCCCGCCGCGAGGAATGCGCGGCCGACCGCGAGCCAACCGCGGGCATCCGACGGATCGCGCGAGCGCAGTTCCTCCGCCGGGACGATGGCGTCCTCGGGCCGGTCAACCCGAAGCAGGAGCGCGGAAAGCCGGAGCAGGGCGTCGGCCCCGTGCGCCTTCGACGCCGAGGCCGCGTATCCGTCGATCGCCTCGTCGATTCGCTCCAAGTCCTCGAGGAGGACCGCCTGATGATAGCGCAACTCGGCGTTGTCCGGCTCGATCTCCAGAGAAGCGTGGAAGCACTGGAGTGCCTCCTCGTAGCATCGTTCCGCCTCGAGGGCGTTCCCCATCTCTTCGAGGATCTTGCCGCGGAAGACCCATGCCTCGTCGAACGATCCGTTCAGGATGAGCGTGTTGTTCAGCGCATCGCGGGCCTCCTCGAGCCGGCCGAGATGATGGAGGGCTTCCGCCTTCGCCATCCACGCGTGATCGTAGTTCGGGTTCAGCTCGAGGCTCTGGCTGATCAGCTCGAGGCCTTCCTCGTGGCGGCCCAGCGAATCAAGCGCATGGCCTTTCGCGTAGAGCGCGTAGTCGAAATCGGGCTTGATCTCGAGGCTCTTGTCGTGGTACTTCAGCGACGGCTCGTGCCGACCCATCTTGTTCATCGCGTTGCCAATGTTGTTCCACGCGATCTCGTATCGAGGGTTCACCTCGAGCGCCCGCTCGAAGTACGGGATCGACTGCTCATACCGCCCGAGGTTGTACAGCGCGTTTCCCAGATTGTTCCAGAGGACTTCGTCGCCGCGGTCCATCTCGATCGCCTTCTCGTACGCCGTCACGGCCTCCTCGAGCCGGTTGATTCCGTGGAACGTGTACCCCTTGTTGTACCACGCCTGTTTGTACCTCGGGTTGATCGCAAGCGCCTTCTCGTAACAGGCGAGCGCCTCCTCATGGATCCCGAGCATGAAGAACGTGAAGCCTTTGTTGTTCCACGCCTCCTCGTTGTTCGGCTCCGCGACGATTGCACGGTCGTAGGCTTCGACGGCCTCCTCGTACCGTTCGAGGGCGTACAGCGCGTCGCCGAGTCCGGTCCACGCATCTCCGTCCTCCGGATTCTGCGCGGTCGCGGCGTTGTACGCGTCGACCGCCTCGTCGAACTTGTTCAGCTCCTCGAGGAGTTGCCCCTTCCGCGTCCACGCGACCACGTTCCCGGAATCCGCGCGGACGAGGGCTTCGTAGGCCTGCAACGACGGCCTGGCGCGCCCGAGCCGCGCCAAGACGAGGGCCTTGTCGTACAGCGCATCCGCGTAGGCCGGGTTGATGGCTAGGGCGCGGTCGTACGCGACGAGCGCCTCCTCGAACTGCCCGAGTTGCGCGAAGGCGTTTCCGAGGTTGTACGCGGCGATATCGTACTTCGGGTTGCGTTGCAACGCCCGGGTGTACGCCTGAATCGAGTCCTCGTGGCGGCCGAGCCCGTCGAGCGCCACCCCGCGATTGTTCCACATGACGTGGTCCTCGTAGCCGAACGCCGCCGCGCGGTCGTAGGACGCGAGGGCGTCCGAGAACTCGCGGGCATCGCAGTGGGCGTTTCCGCGGAGGTACTCCGCCTCCCCGCGAGCCAAGTCCGCCTTGGCGGGCACGACCGAGATCGCGAAGGCGAGGGGGAGGGCCATCGGGGGCGCATCAGAGTCGACGTCGATTTAATGGTTCCGCGGTGAGTTTCGGCGGCGTTAGTTGGCGTACTTTCGCCGACCCCCTGAGAACGGCTAATTATTGAGAGACGGTGAGGACGCCGCGTCCTGGTCCGAGGGCCGATGAAACCAACCTTCTTCAGAACTCCGCCGGAATTCCGAGCTTGGCTTGAGAAGCGACACCGCGAAGCCCGAGAATTATGGGTCGGATTCCATAAAAAGAGCTCAGGTCAGGCGAGTATCACGTGGCCGGAAGCGGTCGACGAAGCGCTGTGCTTTGGATGGATCGATGGACAACGGAAAGGCATCGACGAAGTGGATCATGCGATCCGTTTCACACCGCGAAAGCCGGGCAGCATCTGGAGCGTCGCGAATGTCAAGCGCGTCGAGGAACTCCGCGCACAACGGCGCATGCAGCCGGCCGGCCTCGAGGCGTTCGAGGCCCGTGCGAAAGATCGATCTGGAATCTACTCGTACGAACAACGCAAAGCCGCGGAGCTTGACGAGGTGCAATTGAGGAAATTCCGCGCGAACCGGAAGGCTTGGGAGTTCTTTCAAGCGCAACCTCCATCGTACCAGAAGGCGGCCGTGTGGTGGGTCATCACCGCGAAGACGGAGCCGACGAAACTCAAACGCCTCGGACAGCTGATTGACGACTCAAAGCATGGACGAACCGTGCCGCCGTTGACTCGCCGGACCCTGAAGCACCGCTGATCTGCGAGCACAGGGCCTCGGGTCGTAGCTGCCGATCGGGAGGCCGAGAACGGGGTCGTCGGATTTAAGTAGAGAGTGTTCCTTGAAGCGGGTTTAGGGGAGACGCATTGTCGACGATGGACACAGAGTCCTTCTCGAAGACGAAGGCGATGGAGCTCCCGCGCAACGTCGTCGTCGGCCATGACGCCCTGCACACGGTCGGAGAGGTCTGCCAGTCGCTGAAACTGGGGAAGCGCGCGTTGATCGTCGCGGACGAGACGACGATGAAGATCGCCGGCACGACCGTCGAGAAGGAACTCGCCGCGCGGAAGATTCGTTCCTCGGAATTCTTGATCCCGGATGCGACGATGAAAGAGATCCGCGAGGGAGAAGAGAAGATTCGCAAAGGGAACATCGAATTCGCGCTCGGCGTGGGCGGCGGGCGTTCGATTGACGTCGCGAAGTGCGCGTCCTTCAATGCGGGCGTGCCGTTCGTGAGCGTGCCGACCGCCGCAAGCCACGACGGCGTGGTGTCGTCGCGCGCCTCGATCCAGAAGGACGGCGAGAAGGTGAGCCTCGCAGCCCAGACGCCGATCGCGGTCATCATGGATACCGGCGTGATCGCCGAGTCGCCGTTCCGCCTCCTTGCGTCGGGATGCGGAGACATCATCTCGAACCTCGCGGCGGTGAAGGACTGGGCCCTCGCGCGAAACCTTCGGAACGAATACTATTCGTCGTACGCCGCCGCGCTGAGCGAACTCGCCGCGCACCTCGTGATCGAGAACGCGTCCACGATCAAGCCTCGACTCGAAGAGAGCGCGTGGTTCGTGTGCAAGGCGCTCGTGTCGAGCGGGGTCGCGATGTCGATCGCCGGCTCCTCGCGGCCCGCGTCCGGGAGCGAGCACAAGTTCTCGCACGCCCTCGACCGGATCGCGAAGAAGCCTGGCTTGCATGGGGAGCAGTGCGGCGTCGGGACGATCATGATGATGTACCTCCATGCCGGGAACTGGCAGGAAGTCCGAGACGCGCTCCTGGCCATTGGCGCGCCGACGACGGCACGGGCGCTCGGCGTCACGGACGATGAGGTCGTCCAGGCTCTCGTGCACGCGCACGAGGTCAACAAGGAGCGGTACACGATCCTCGGAGACGAAGGCCTCACGCTCGAAGCGGCGGAGCGACTCGCGAAGATCACGAAGGTCGTCTGAGGGCGTCGCCGCGCGCTAATGCAGAACGCCGAACCGGTCGAGCGACTCAACGAGTTCGTTTGCACAGGCCGCGATGTCGATCCGGAGATCATAGCGGCGGAAGTACACCTGGAGGGCCGCGAGTCCGCTCTCCAGGGCCGCTCGAGCCTCCGTCAGACGGACCCACGGCGACGACCCGGCGCGGTCCACCCGAATCGCCTCGGAGAAATCGATGACCCAGGGCTCGCCCTCATGGACCAGAACGTTGAAGGCGCTCAGGTCGCCATGGACCACGCCGGCCCCGATGAGACGCCGGATCACATCGAGCACCCGGTCGAGGAATCCTTTCGGATCCTCGAGCACGACGTCCTTGAGTCGAGGCGCCGGCCCTTCATCCGTGCCGAGGTATCGCATGGAGAAACGGTTCTCGACGCGCCGCGCGGGCGTCGGCACGCGGACCCCGCCTTTCCAGGCCTGGCGCATCATCTCGTACTCGTGCGCGGCCCGCCAACCCATGGAGTCCTGCTTGACCGGCCCTCCCCCGCGGTGCGACGTTCGATAGAGCCGATACGACTTAATCGCAAGCGGCGCGCCGTTATACCGCGCCAGGTACACGTTCGCTTCCTTGCCTGCGCTGATCAGGCCCACGACTTCCGTCGCGAGCCCGGCGGACAGGATCGCCTCGACGACGGACCGGTAGTCCGGTTCCTCGAGGGACAGCTGCCCGGAGTTGATGCGCCACTGGACGCTGGCGTCCAGGTAGGGGCGGTTCGGCATCGGTTGGGTTCGTTCGTTTCATGCGGGCGTTCACATGACGGGCTCACGAACGCCGGGACGCCGAACGGTCTTATGCGGCTCCCGGCGCGGTTCGGAAAATGATGCAGGACATCATGCCGGGAACCTCCTGGTCGACTCGACCGTCCCGTTCCATGGTCGCTTCGACCTTGAACCTATCGGCGCAGAATCGGTCCGCCGCGGGCGATCCTGGGAACGGAGACCCTTAAGCCGCCCCGCGCCTTAGGTCCGGGAGAGGCCCTCGTCGTGGTCCAGATCACGCTCGTCGGCGAGCGGCAAGCGCACGCGGGCCACGAATTCATCTACCGCGGGCCGCAGCCCGAGTGCACGCCGTGCAAGGTCCGCAGCGCATGCCTCAACCAAGACCTCGGGCGTCGGTACCGGATCACCCGCGTCCGAGACGTCGCGCATCCGTGCCTCTTGAACGAAGAACGCGCGCGGGTGGTCGAGGTCGAACCGATCCCACCGGACTGCAGCCTCTCGGCCCGGGTGGGCGTCGAGGGAGCCGTCTTGGCGTACGAGAAGATCGTTTGCTCCAATGGCGCGTGCCCGAACTTCCGCCTCTGCCACCCGGTCGGCGTCGAACCGGGAATGCGCATTCGCGTCGTCGAGCTCGGGCCGGAGCTCGAATGCCCGCTCGGCTACTCGCTCGTGTCCGCGAAGGTCTCGTACGGCAACTGAAGGGAACTCCGATGAAGGCGTCCCTCCCCCGGCGGATGACACTCCACGCGATCGAGGCCGCAGCCCTGACCCTCGGCTACCGCGTGAAGCGTGAGCCGTTCGACGTGGTCGCGTTCCGAGCGCTGTACGACGGCAAGCGCTTCCACATGCGCCTCGAGACCCACGGGCTCGAGCGCGTCCCGAAGGGCTCGGAGATCGACCTGCACGTGGACTTCATGCGGGATGTGACGGCGTTCCACGGATCCAGGGCGGAGTCCGAGGAGATCGCGTTCGAGATGGCCCAGCTCCTCGGCGCGTTGAAGGCCCAGGATCCCGAACGAAGCCGCCCGCGGGTCCGGTGCCCCGAATGCGGCAAGGAGTTCGGACAGGAAGCGTTCCGCGCCCACCGGATGGTCGTCCACGGGCGCTAGACGATGTCCCGACCGTACACGGTTCGACCGCCGGTCCGGAAGCCCATCGATTTCCAGAACGCGGCCGCGGCCGCGTTCGTCGGCGTCACCTCGAGGTCGATCCGTTCGACGCGCATCGCCTTCGCCTCATCGAGGAGACGCGTCGCCAAGGCCTTCCCGACTCCCTTCCGGCGCATCGCGGGATCGACGAAGAAGTCATTCAAGACGAGGAGCCGGCCTTCTTCCGCGGAAGGGGAGTACACCGCGAGCGCCACGCCGACGACCGCTCGCTTCTCCCGCGCGACGAGCAAGACGCCGCCCACGCGGTTGCGCATGACTTGCTCGACGGCCCATGTGATCCGCTCGGGCCGCGGCTTCACGCCCTCGGAGGTGAGGTAGGCCGCGATCAGGCGTTCCACGTCGAGGCGGTCCGTCGGATTCGCGCGCTCGATGAGGACCATCGGCCGCGGGCGACATCCCGCCGGCCTATAAGGATTGCTCCGGAGCGGCGAGGAGGTCCGACGGAATGCCATTCCCTGAAGAGCGAAACCGAGGGTCGTCGATCAGAAGAGCGTCACGCGGACGGTCTCCCCCTTCTCCAGCAAGTCCACGTTCGCCGGGATCTCGATGTACCCGTCCGCGTGGGCCATCGATGTGATCGCGCCGCTCTCCTTGTACGCCGGGACCGCCTGCCCGTCGACGATGCGGACCGTGTGGAATTCGACGCGTCCGATCGTCGAGACGACGCGCTTCGCGAGCGGAAGTTCGGCGATTCGTTCATGCCGCGGCGGTAAGCGCGCCATGCGTCGGAGCATGGGAGCGAGGATCATGTAGCAGTTGCTCAGGCAGGACGTCGGATAGCCAGGCATCCCGAGGACCGCCTTCCCGCCCACCTGGCCAAGGACTGTCGGCTTGCCAGGCTTGACCGCGATCCCGTGGAACAGGAGATCGCCCATCGATCGCAACACGTCGACGATGATGTCTTTCTCGCCGACGGAGGATCCGCCGGAGAAGACGACAAGATCGTTGGCAATCGCCTTCTTCAATGCAGCGCGGAGGGACTCGAGCCGATCCGACACGCGGCCCAAGAGGACCGGCTCCCCGCCGTTCTCTTGCACGACGCTCGCCATCGTTTGCGAGTTGATGTCGTACACCTGGCCCGCGCGGATCGGTCTGCCGGGTGGGACGACTTCGTCGCCGGTCGTGAGGATCGATACGCGAGGCTTTGCATAGACGGCGGCCCGGGCCAAGCCGATCGCCGCGAGGGCACCGACTTTCGCGGGCGTGAGCGCCTCCCCTCCGCGGACGACGAGGGATCGGCGGGCGATGTCTTCGCCGCGGCCGGAGACGTGCTCCCGCGGGTGGACCGGTGAATAGATCGTGACGAGATCCCCGTCGTGCTCCGTGTCCTCGACCATGACGACGGCGTCCGCGCCCTTGGGCAGTGTGGACCCCGTGGCGAGCTCGGTGCAGCGGCCCGATGTCACCCGCTTTCGTGGGATGGTGGCCGCGTAGAGCGTCTCGATTCGACGGAGTCTGACGGGCTTGAACTTCCCTGCCGGGAACGTGTCTCGGGCGACGACAGCATATCCGTCCATCGCCGCTCGGTCCGCGAGCGGGACGTCGATGGGTGAGCGGACATCGTCCGCGGACACGCGATGGAGGGCGTCGAGGATCGGGACGGTTTCTTTCCGCTCGATGGGGTGCACGAGATCCATCGCGATCCGCATCGCCTCCTCGAGGGAGATGAGCGCCTTCAGAGGCCGCATGCCGTGTCCGGCGTGGGCGCGGTCTTCGTGGTCATGGAGACGGGTGGTCAACGGCCCATCACCCCGACCGCGTGTCCCAGCTCTGGGACGATGAGTTTCTCCAGCGCGAGACGGCAGGCGTCCGGCGATCCCGGCAAGCAGAATACGAGTCGACCGTGGTACACGCCCGCGATCGCACCGGACATCATCGCGGCGCTGCCGATTTCCTTGAACGACAGAGAACGAAAGAGCTCGCCGAACCCGGGAAGGGTCTTCTCGAACACGGGCAGCAGCGCCGAAATCGTCACGTCGCGGGGCGCGAGGCCGGTGCCGCCGTTCGTGAGGATGGCATCGCACGTCCACGAGGCTTGTTCGAGCGCTTCGACGATCTGTTTCGCCTCGTCCTTCACGATCACCTGGAAGAGGACGGTGTGCCCGGACCGGAGGAGGAGATCTCGAATCAGCTTGCCCGACTCATCGCTCTCCGGCGTGCGGCTGTCGGAGACGGTGATGACGCCGCATTTCACGGACGCCGGCGCATGTTCCTTGTGCTTCTGTGGGACCGCCATCGGGTGAACGAGCTGAGGAAGACCCGCGTGGGTCTAAAGGTTCGCGCTCTCATGTTAACCTTAAATAAGGTTAACCGCCATTGCATCGCGAAAGTTAGTCCCATGGCCGCCATGGCCTCACGCCGTGAGCCCGAGGAAGGGGGCCACGCGCTGCGCGACGGCCGGATCATCCAAGGATGCCGCGAACGCGGGCCACGAATCAAACGGCCTCGCGCGGACGATCCGTGCGGCTCGCTTCTCCCCGATGCCCGGGAGGGCGCAGATCGCGGCGAGCGGCGCACGGTTCACATCGAGCGGGTATTCGATCGCGGTGAGCGACCGCTGACCGTGGCTCGTCACGCGCACGTTGACGAATCGATTCAACGCCAGGTCGTACGGGAGGCCGACAAGGATTGGATACGTGCCGATCTGTCGGCCGTAGGTCACGTGGCCGTCGTGAATCTCCAGGAACACGTCCCGGAGGACCGTGCCTTCAGGGATCACCCGCCGCAGCATCTCGTGATCAACCGATGTCCGTACGGCCTCCTTGAATCTCCGAAACTCGCGATAGAGGCCGGTGGGCTCGAACTCGCGGCGCACCGGGCGCACCTGACGGATGTTGATCCGGCGGACCCATAGATCCTCGCTCAGGAGACGTTTCAGGAATGCGAGATTCAGGTCGAACGTCTTCTTCGTCTCGCCTTCGAGGCCGGCGACGAAGTTGAGCCCTGGGAGAAGGCGAGGCATTCCGTTTTCGCCCCGATCGCGACCGACGGCGTTCACCATCCGGATCGCTTCGAGGCATCCGTCCGCATCGATGTTGAGGTTGTTCGCTTCAGTGACGCGTGGATCCGCCGACTCGAGGCCGAAGGAGAGGCTGGTGCCCGGCGTGGCGAAGGCCACGAGGTCCCGCATTGCCGCCATGGCCTCCTCGGGATGCGCGATCATCATCGCCGGATCGCCGTTGTCCGTGTGCAAGATCTTCAGGTCCGGCGCCGCCGTTCGAATTCCTTCCAGGAGCTCGCGAATCGCGGGCACATTGATTTGCGGGGTCGGCGAGGTTCCCAAACCGAGCGCTTGAAAGCTGAAGAAGTCCGCTTGGCCTCCGAGGCGGAAATTCACCGCTCCGAGCTCCGCGAGACGACGGACCTCTCGGAGGACGCCGGCTACCGGTCGGAACTTCGGCTTTCCATACATCGGCTCGATGCAGAACGAGCAGCCCTTGTTGACGTATCGCACACAGCCTTTCGAGGTGTCGAGTTCGACCATCAACGGGTCCGGGAAGTCGGGATGAGATCGGACGACGTCCGCACCGAGCAGGGCCCAACGGTCCCACTCCTCCATCGTGCGATCGCGATTCGTCCAGTCTCCCGTCGTCAGGTGATCGTACACCGCCACGTCGACATCGCGCACCGCGACCCAGTCGAACGGCTCGACGAGCGCCTCGTCGTAATAGCGGAATCGCGCGAGCGGTCCCCCGAACACTCGCGGACCTTCGAAGGCGCTTGCATGATGGACGACTTCTTTCTCGCTAATCGGCAAGCTGCGGAGGTACTTCCCCGGTACGATGGGGCCTGAGATGAGGACGAGGAGGTCGCCACTCAGTGAGTGGCCCGCACGGGCTTGGTCGATGGTCACATACTCCGGCGAATGGCCGGCGTCACGGACCGCGCCGGTCACGTATCGTGGATACGGCGAGATGTACGGCGGCACGCCGAAGTTCGACGGCTCGTCGACGTAGCCATCGAGGACCACGACCTTCATGAGCCGGATTCCATGCCACCGTCGCGATAAAAGGGCTTCGCCCTACTCTTTGCCGCCCCACCGACCAATGACAATGATCAAGACGATCATGAAAATAGTGAGAACGAGGGCGGTCACAATCCCGTAGACTAGACCCATCGCATCCTTCGGGGCGGTCAGCGGAGCCCCGGTGAGGGCGAGTCCGCCCAGGACCACATTGCTCCAAACGAGCGCGATCACGAATCCAAACGCCGTTCCCAGCGATGTGGCAATCGTCTTGCGCACTTCGCCCATCGAAATTCGTCGCTCCTCCGCCATGGTTAATTCCCCGCCTGAGATGGACGAAAGGATTCAAAGGCCTACCGTTTGATCCGGCGGCCCTTGATCTTCGCGACGACATGGATACCTTCGATTCGAGCCTGCGGATACTGTCCCCGCCTATCTTTCTCGAGCGACTTCACCATGTCCCATACCGTGAGCAAGGCGACGACAACTCCATAGAGCGCCTCCATCTCGACGCCCGTCTTGTAGGTCGCTTCGACGCTTGTCGTCACGGCGATCCGGTCTGATCGTACGTTGAACGTGACGCTCGCCGCGGTAATCGGAATCGGATGGGTGTGCGGAAGGACTTGCCAAACCGCTTTCATCGCCTGGAGCCCGGCGATCTCGGCCGTGGGAAGCGGGTCACCTTTTTCGACGTGTCTCGCACGGATCGCGCGAATCGTCGCCGGCTTGAGATGAATCAACCCGGTCGCGACCGCGCGGCGGCGCACGTCCGGCTTCCTCCCGATGTCGACCATCTTCGCCATCATGAGCGGAAACGCCTCCCGCGGTATTTCATCGTGCGGGCTTTGTCAACGCACCGACGCAGGCCATCTCGAAAATAAGGGCCGCGCCACGCGCGCGCACGAGGCCTTTGTCAAG
>Ga0209350_1000257_pt1 | contig 33438 bp, 37 predicted proteins | sample GraSoi013_2_20cm_2_FD_185822 | JGI IMG/M metagenome (GOLD analysis project Ga0209350, IMG submission 185822) | Grasslands soil microbial communities from the Angelo Coastal Reserve, California, USA - Sample 09_27_2013_2_20cm (SPAdes) (version 2) | ecosystem: Environmental > Terrestrial > Soil >...
GGATGCGGTTCTCTGCGGCCAGATATTCGTTCCTCAGTAGTAGTTCCTGGTCTACGGTTCCGGTGATGTAAGCAAGCATGCGAGCCCAAATCATTCCAGAGCCTCCGTAAACTTGATCGTCGAACCCGGATTGTACATGCTCTTGAGGTTTCAGAAAGCAGCTGTGTGAGCAAATTATGAGACCGGAAACCAAGCCTTTTCAATACGTTTGAGATTTTTGACCATACGGTCCCCGTTTGGCGCGTGTATCTCCACAATCGCTCGGTTGGATTCAACTCCGGTGAGTAGGGAGGCAATTGATGAACTTCCAGCCAACGGCGATTGGCATCGAACCAAGCCCATACGTCGCCGTCTTTGTGATACGTCGCGTTATCCTGAATGAGCACCGCTCCCTGCCGTCGATAGCTGCGAGCCAGTTGTTGCAGGAAAGCGAAGTACGTGGAAGCGTTGAAGACGGTGTCTTGCCGGTAATGGAAACGAGTCTTCTTCAATTCAATGGCCCCAAAAATCTTCACGCTCTTGCGCTGTCCGGTCACGGGAACTTCCGGAGGACAACCGATCCGGCTCCAGGTGGCGTGCAGGGTAGAATCTTGGCGAAAGCTGGCTTCGTCGGTGAAGATCAACGCCCGGTTTTGCCGCTGCGCTTTTTTTTAAGACTGGGATAGGTGTAGCGCTGCCAGCGATCTTGCTGGTCCGCGTTGGCTCGGGCCAGCACGCGACGCGGACGCTGCACCGAGAAGCCCAAACGATGGAGCAACTTGCGCACATGGCCTGGATGATAATGAATGTCGAATTCCTCCTCGATGACCCAGGCGATCATGGGAGAGGTCCAGATGCCCGTATCCAGGCCGTAGGCTACCGGGCCGCTTTCGAGAATGTCGTCGAGCTGTTTCCGTTGTGCCGATGTCAGCTCTAATGGCCGGCCTGAACGATGCCCTTCGAGCAGTCCTTCCACGCCAAAAGTTTGGTAACGTGCTAACCACTCCGAGACCCTCGAGCGTGGAGATCCGAGTAGATGGGCCAGCTCACCGCTGGTCCGTCCCTCCGAGTTCAGCACCACTGCTTGCAATCTTTTGGCAACTCGGTAGGCTCCGTCCCGTTCTGCTTGTTTGCGCAAGCGGATTAAACGTTTATAAGTTTTCGGGTGTAAGTACAGGATTCGCGGAACCATGGCACCTCCTTCCAGGAGTATGCCAGATGTGCTTATCTTATGTCCTCTTAATTATGCGCGGATGTATAGCAACCCTTCGGTTAACAGCCGAAGTGGTTGAAATCCTAAATGCTTTATCGTGTGTCGCTTACCGGGAAACACGAGCGATTTTCAGCCCCTCAGTTGGGCTACTTGGGCTACGTGCGCGGTGAATATTTCCCACCGGGCGTCTCCGGCCATAGACCGCCATTTGCTGAAACGCTCCTGCCCGATGCTATCGCGCTATGAAATATGGGCACTCGGATTCAACACCTCTTGCGGGTTCCGAGCACTAAGGTCTTTACCGGATTAGAGAATCCATTAAGGACCAGATTTTTTATTACCGCACTGCTCATCTATTTATATCTTAGCTGACCCGGCCCTCTCGAAAAAACGTCTACGAGGGGAGTCCTACACCACGATGAACGCAAATCGGCGGTTGCAAGAGCGAAAGCAGCCCGAGCGGATGGTCTGTAAGCTCGGCGGTGAAGACAGCGGTTCCGTCCTGAATCTTTCCGAAGATGGGTTGTGCTTTGAGAGCCTCACGCCCATCAAAGAAAAGGACTTGCTGCAGCTGCGCCTGTCGGTCGACCTGAATAGCGCGATCGAGGCCACCGTCCAGTTGGCGTGGATCGACTCGGCAAAACGCACGGGAGGTCTGCGCTTCTTGGAGTTGAGCGCGCCGGCACGCGAGCAGATCCGCGCCTGGCTGAGCGAGACCTCTACCGCATCCAGTGGAAGAAACGGCGCGGCGACCGAGAAGCTGGTGATTTGGCAGGAGATGCGCGTTCCGAGCATACAACTTGTTCCTATAGAACGCCACCTGGCGCAGACGCGCTGGCAATTCCGCCGCGGCGTATTGGTCGGCTTCGGGATATGCGCGGTGGTGATGATTCCCATTTTCCGGTATGCCGGCGGCACGAAGCTAGGCAGCCCCGTGCGGACGAGCGCGAACCGCGCGGCGCAATCCAGCGCTGAGCAGACGCAGGCGTCAGTAGCACAGCCCGTGTCACCAAGTGCGTCGATCTCTGCGCCGACCGCTACGAAACCGCTGGCGACGGAGCCGGCGGCGGTAAAGACGGTCTCCGTGGCCGCGCCGACAGGGTCGCCGCAGAGGCAGAGTCCACAGACAGCAGGAGCATCTTCCACGGATCTGATTACACGCACATCATCGCCGTCGGCAACGCCGCAGCCGGCGAAGGCGGAGCAGCCGCTTGGGGCAAGCCAGGCGGCAGTAGCGCCCGCTCTTGCCGCCTCGAAGGCGCATTCTTCCTCGGAGGTGCAGCACCCGAAAAAGGTTTCGGCGACGCCGCAGCAGTTGTGGTCTGCGGTGCAAGCAGGAAACATGAAGGCGGTGGTAGCGCTGGCGGGCCTCTACACACGAGGCGATGGCGTCCCGGTGAACTGCGAGCAAGCGCGGATCTTGCTGCTGGTCGCGTCACAAAAGAACAGTGGAGAAGCTTCCAAGAAGCTGCAGGAGCTGGATAAAGGCGGCTGCCCCGCAAACAGCGAGTGAGCCAAAGCCTTAGATAGAGCCGACACCTCCGCATGGGACTAGCTTGATTAAGTCCGCGCCATATTTCTTGTGTTGCCGCACGACTTTGCGGGCTTCGTCAGCGCTGACGATCAGCGAATTCTCCTACTCGGAGCTCACTGTTGCGAAAACCCTGAGCGAGTAGCTGAACGATTTCTTTTCCACGGTCGCTGAGCAGCGGCTTCTCGCGGCGTGGGCCGGGCTTCGGAGGATTTCGAAAACGCTTTCATCACTTCAGCGGGCACTGCCTAATGGTGCCGAGCCGTTCAGCCTCACACTGCGGTACTAACAGGGATCTACGATTGACGCTGACATTCAAGGAACTGCGAATGCAACGAAGCGGCTCGGGGCGTCTACGGAATACTGGCAACGATCACGGTCCCGGCCGGTCCGCATCGGTGGCGCTGATTTTTGGCAGTGCCCGCTCTGGCGTCCTCGCGCTGGCCGCAACGATGAGCAATTCTACACTCTGCCCGCTCGGGGCGAATCACTTAAGAGATTCGAGAAATGCGATCAAGGCCGCAAGGTCCTCTTCTCTCACGTCCACAGGCTGCATTCCGCCGTCTGCCATTGCGTCGGTGGGCTGGTTCAAAATGCTCCGCAGCTTTGCGGCGTCATGCTTCTGTCCAACTCCGAGCAATGACGGAGCCGACGGCGTTCCGCTCAAATCCGCTCCGTGGCACTCGATGCAGCCTTCCTCTTCGAATACTCTCTTCCCTTGGCTGGCAATCGGGCTAAGCGACTGGGCGGCAAATGGTGAAACTCCTGCCAACTCGGGTTCAAATGGTTTCTTCATGAAGGCGTCGACATCTGTTTGCTGCTTTGCCAGTTGAGGCGCTATCGCCGGATCGCGTAGATCATTTCGATGGCTGATACCGCCCAGAGCGCCCAGCCCGATAAAGATAAACGCGTAAATCGATACGGAGACCGGCCGCTTCCACGGGCGCCGCTCGGGCCTCCGGTCTAGAAAAGGCAGCGCGACGAATAGGAGAGCAACAAATGCCGGAATCACCAAAATACCTACGACGGCGAAACCGCTCTCCCAGTACTTCAGCCACTGGAAAACGGGAATGTAATACCACTCCGGACGCGGCACGTAGTGAGTGTCAGACGGGTTTGCCTTCGGTCCTAGCGCGACGGGGAGGTAATGAGCCAGCAGACCCAAACAGCCAATAATGACCAAGGCAAAGAGTAGATCGAAGACAACCTGCTTCGGATAAAACGGTTCCGTCGATCGCTTGAGAGCTTGGGGATCTCCCTGAAATGGCCCCGCTGGTCCGGCTCTGCGAAACAGGAGAACGTGCGCAGCAATAAAACCAAGGATGAGAGAAGGCAACAGGAACACGTGGAGCACGAAGAAGCGGGAAAGGGTTATCGTGCCCATTTCCGCACCGCCGCGCAGCAGGCTCTTGAGCGGTCCTCCGATCACTGGAATGTAAGTCAAGATGTTGGTGCCCACGGTGGTCGCGAAGTAGGCTTTCTGATCCCATGGCAACAAGTAGCCGGTAAAGGACATCCCCAGCATCAAAGCAAACAATACGCATCCGGCAAGCCACAGCAGTTTTCGGCGTCCCTTGTACGCTCCGTAGAGAAACGTTTGGCTGATGTGCAGGAGCAATACGATGACGATCGCGCTTGAGCCATAGGCGTGAATACTGCGAATGAAAGAGCCCGATGTCACTTCCTTCGTCAGATAAGCGACCGTTGTGTGAGCATGGTCGGCCGAAGGAACATAGTAAAGCGCCAGAAACATCCCGGTGACGATCTGCGATAAGAACAGATAGAGCAAACCAGATCCAAATACATAGGCAAGACTGGCGCCGCCGGGGATCGGCTCGTTGAGTACAGCTCCGAGGGGCGACTCGGCCTCGCCCTTCCGCCGATCGCTGATACCGGACCGCCGATCAATCCAGGGATTGAATGCTCCGGGTTCTAACGGCTGTGTGGCCATGCCTGCTCCGTCTTAGACCTACCGACACTTTGTCCCTGATGCCCGCCCCTCACGCGATGACTTCCTTGTTCGGAACGAGCTGCTTGAAAGTCTGGTAGTGCACTACGAGTTTTCCATCCTCGACTTTACTTTCCAGCCGATCCATTCCTCGCGGCGGGGGTCCCCCCAAAAGCTTCCCCTCCGCCGTGAATTGCCCGTTGTGGCAGGGACAGATGAACTTGTTCTTGTCGTCGTGCCAGGCGATCGAGCATCCCAAGTGGGGGCAAACCGACGACAACGTGCAAAGATGCCCATTCGCGTCTCGGCAGACATACACCGCTTTCTCCGAGACGATCTTGCGCCAGCCATCTCGCTGCTCGACCTTTACGAGCTTCTTTACCGGCGAAGTTACGGAAGCAAGATCCTCGACGGATCCGATTTCCTTCCATGACGCTTGAGTTTTGGCCTTGACCAGCGGATGAAGCAAGAAGCGCAAAAGCGGCACAGAGAGAAGCGCACCGACACTCGCCGCCCCAGCGCTCAACAAGAGTGCGAGAAACGATCGCCTGCTGGAAGCTGTGCCCCCGAGCTTTTTGTACTCCTCAGCGGTCGAGCTGATATGTATCTCGTCTGAATGATTCACTGCCGTTCCTCACCTGCGCCTGGGTTGCAACGGACTGTCCTTGCACTTGCGACTCACTGGCCCTTTCTGGAGAAGCCCCGAATATACGCAACGAGTTCCTTGATCTCTTTCGGCTTCAGTTTTTCCTCAAACTTTGGCATTTTTTTCTTGCCCTTGGTAACGATCTGGACCAGATTGGCGTCGCTCTCTGTGTCCGTATCGGGCGCTCGAAAGTCGTGCGCGCCTGTGTTTTTGCCCGCCTTGGTATTCGCGCTTCCATCGAGCCCGTGGCAACCCGCGCATTTGGCCTTGTAAATCGTTTCGGGTTCGCTCTGTGCACGAGCCGACAGCGAAAAAACGACGACCAGCGCTGCAGAGGCAACCGCCTTTCTAATCACATTCTTCACTAGCATTCTCCCGTCATGCTGACGAGCGACCGTCTATCGGAAGCCGCATCGCCTTTGATTTAATTTCAAAAGGTGTAGCGAGCTCCGAAGGTAGCAGTGCTGCCGTTGAAGTCCTGTGATCCGATCGGCTGAAGGCCAGGTAGATCCATGGGTGTTTTGAGGTTGTACCCGTAATACTCCCACTTGCTCTTGTAGCTCAAACCTTTGTACAGAACCACCTCAATCGACGCGAAGGGCTTTTGATAATTGAACGCCAGGGTGCCAGGCAGAATTCGCGGATTCAAAAATAGCGTGTCGCCGCCGGTAAAGGTTCCGGAATAACCGACGGTCGCGGTGATACGACTGAACGGCTTCCACATGATGTCGCCATAGGCGAAATGCTGTTGATTGCTATAAAACGAGATTGCCCCCAAAGTGATCGCTTTCGTGCCGCCGAAGAAGGCGCAAGGTGCATAAGGCGCGATGCCATAGCCGGTATTTCTGAAGCAGATGTAAGACTGCATGTACAGGTCGTTGTAGCTGTATCCAAGATTGAATGCCAGATTCGAATTTCGAATTAGCGTAGTTCCGAAGCTGTACGTGCGCCCATGCTCGAGGTCATTGATATTGCTGGCGTTGTTTCGATTCTCGCGAATATCGACGGCTCCGTCGATAGTCATCCAAGGTTTCGGTTTGTAGGTTGCGTGGATCTTGTAGCTCTGGAAGTGCCGCGGGAAAATCTGCGTGTATGCCTTGTCATTAAATCCAAACTGGAAATCGGCATAGATTCGCAGCGAATCCACCGGGCGCACCGTGAGGCCCGCGAGAGCGACGTGTTCGTTGATGGGCAGGTCCACACGATTCCGGGTAGGAGGAGCAGGATTGACGTAAGAGATCGTGCCGTCGCCATTCAGCGTGCAGCCAGCGGGAAGCGTTGTCGATCCGGACGGAATGGCACAGAATCCGCGCGCTGCAAAGAAGTAGTTTGCCGCCGTGCCTCCAGCTCCGCCGGGATAGTAAATGGCGCTCGTGTACGGCGGGATGTGATTCGTTTGCTCGTAGTAATCGACCGTCCCGCCAAAATATCCGGTATTCGTAATCACCCGGTCTCCGTAGAGGTATCCGATTCGAGCAGTGATTCGCTTGGTGAGATCGGCCTGGAGCTGAATCGTGTTCGATTGGATCTTCTGGCCGATATAAGTCGATATCAATGTGCGCGTGAAGTCTGGGAGCGCTGCCGCGGTGTGCTGTGGGCAAGTGGATGCATTGAACTGCGGTCCCTGGCAGATGCTCTCAAACGTCGGCGCGCCCGTCATGATTGGTGAGAACTGGGCCTGCGGCAGTTGAATGCCAACCTGGCCTGGCACTTGCGGTGCGGTGGCGAAAAGAGTTCCGCTCTGCAGATCGGACAGTCCCGGATTCCGCCAATTGTCAAATCGCACGAGATCGATAATCCGCAGCTTACTGGTCAGCGAATAAACCCCCGACCAATTCGCGTGCACGGAAACCATCTTCGCTTCCGCAGGACCAGAATTAAGAATGCCCCGGGTCTTTACGGTCGCGCTGGCCGTCCATTCGTTGATGTTTTCATTGAACGTATTCAAGAAGTTGTCGCTTGTGCTGTAGCTGCCCGACCCGGACATCTCGAGGTTCTTGAAGTATTTCGATTGGAAGCTGACTCGCTCCGTGGGCATGAAATTTCGCGGATTGCTGTACCGGGAATAGCCCATGAACACCCTGCAATTGGGGTTGCCGAACCCGTCGGCCAAAATTACCAGAGTGCAAGGGCGCGTTGCTCCCTGCGGTGGGTAAAACCACTCGATTCCAAAGTCCACCGGTCCGGGCACGCTGCCGGGCGCCATCGGCAATACGTTTTTGAATGCCAGCGAATCTCTGGTGTCGTCCTTGTCGTACTCAAGGATCTGATCGTAAGAAAATGTAGTCCTCGGCAGCAGCCGGAAGTCCACTCCGAAGCGATATCCATTCATCGTGACTCGGTAGTTTTCGTCCAGCAGATATCGCGCCGCAGGACCGTTGAAGGTGCTGAACGCGGGCCCAACGTCCACGTTGTGCGAATAACCCAGCCGGAACCGCACGCGTGATTCAGGAAGAAGCGTCAGATTGTAGTCTTGCAGTCGCTTCTGGCGGGTTAGCTGATGTGTTGCGGAGTTGACTGCGAACGTCGGATTCGTCGCAGGATTTGTCGGCGGCATCACTGTCGGGTTAAACGGATTCAAGAATAGGTTGTAATTCCAGAAATTCTGGTCACGCCGGAACATCACCTGCAGGTCGTACCACTTATTCTTATCGATTCGCATTCGCGAGACGTTGTCCGGCTCACCGCCGTAACCGAAGTTGCTGAAGTGCAGGCCATCGAAAAGAGATCCATGATGGTCGAGCGACCTCATACTTAGCGTGTAGTCCAGCAATCGCGGCCCGGAATTTAGATTTACGAAAGTCCCATAGTTGCCCTGGTTCCCGTCAATCCACGTCGACCGATAGCCTATCTCTATCGTCTGCTGCGTATTGTAGTTGCCGGAATCGACGCCCTTGGACTGCGCTTCGAAGCTGCTTTCCTGTGCGCGGGAGAGAGGCGCGAAAAGCAACGAAGCGGCTGCCAACGACAAACCCAACGCTCTCATCCCCGAACGACTATTCATGGCTTCTCTCCCTGCCCCATAGAAATTGCACTTACGAATCTTCTCGTATTCATCACCGCTTATCAGGCGCAACACGCGTTTCCATCAAGCTCATCGGTCTAGCAAACCATCGAAGTTCGATCCGTGGATTTTCACGTGGCAATTGACGCACGCTTGCTCATAGTGCGATTGGTTCGCGTCCATTACCGTCGCGTGAATACCAGGCGAATTCGTGTGGCACTGCAGGCACAGCAGGTTGACGTTGCTGTATTTCAGCATCCGCGGATTCGCTCCTCCGTGTGCGATGTGGCACGCAGCGCATCCCTCGATCCTCACCGCCTCGTGCTCAAAGACGAAGGGCCCCTGCTTGTCCGTATGGCACTTGAAGCAAACCACGTCGCCAGAAGCCGACGCGCGCACTTGCCGAACCAGATGGTCCCCTTCCAGGACGCTGCTCGTTCCGTGTTGATTGTGGCAATCGGTGCACGTTATCAGTCCCTCGTTCACGCGATGGCGAAACGGCATATTGAACTGAGCCTTCTGTTGCAGGTGGCACGAATAGCAAAGCCCGGGCTCCGCTTTGATGAGCATGTGTTCTTTTGTCGTCGCGTGGTGCATGGAGTGGCAGGACGTGCAGCTCACATCGTTCTGCCGGTGGAAAGAATTCGAAGCGCTCATGTGCTCCGAGCCTGACGCGTGGCACGTCAGACACCGCTCGGTAATGTCTTCGGATGTAGCTTTCTTGAAGTCGAACAGTGATGATTTGCTCGGATCATCCGCGTGATCGCCGCCAGGGCCGTGGCAAGCCTCGCACCCCTGCATCGCGTGCCCGCCACGCGTGTCATTCATGGTTTTCCAATGCGGCGTCTTCTCGAAACTCGCGGTGATGTCACCGTGACAGCTTTGGCAAGCTTGTATTTCCGCAGGTAGAGAGCCTTCGTCGGTACTTTCGCTCAGCTTCTTGCTTTGTGACGCGCTAGCAGAGCTGGAGGGCTCTTGCGCCTTTTGCCCGCCAAATACTGCCCGAGGAACAGCAATCAGTCCCCAAAAGGCGAGCAGGATACCTGCGAAGTACAGGCTGCGAGTTCTGTTTGTTAGCCTCATATCCTCATTCCAAAGCATTTGGCGCAGGCTATCGCCACGATTACGACAACACCGTACGGCGACCTGGCCCTTCGGTAGGACTTCGGCACAATCTAGCGTGTTCAATGCTGGCCGACTTTGCGTTGCCTCAAATATGAGTGGAGCGCGGTGGCTTTTTACAACATCTTTACGGTGCCCTTACAACGCGCGGGCGTTCTTGCAGTGGATCAAACAAGTAAACTAATTTGACAGAAAACTAATGCTGTGGACAAACTGCGATTTCGGTCACAGAAGCATGAACAAAATTCTGAGACGTTCCCAACAACTGAGATTCCTCCTTGCGCGATCTCCTTTTCGAATCTCCTCAACAAGGAATGGCAAGTTTCTATTTCTGATGTAGGGCGAGCTCGGCCCAGCTTGCCGTGACTCTGCGAACTCGCGTATCACGTCGGAATCCGTCTGGCTGGATTTCTTTCAGCACATGAAATGAGTGGTCCGCTCCCTCGATCACGTGCAGCGTCGCCCGCGTGCCAAGGTAACACGGTGACGATCTTCTGCAGCGGGATGATCTCGCTGTCCTTCTCGATACACGTGTGCTTCCCACCCGAAAGATGACATTGATACGACGCGCCTGTTTTGCGGAAGGTTTTGCCAGCAAGGAGATCGACCTTGAACACGCGAGGATGGAATTCGGGGATTTTCGTAAGATCCATCTTGAACGACCACGCTGCTTCCAAAGGCGCGTTGAAGATGACTTCCTGCTCGGATTGAAACGGTGACAGCAATCGAGCCTCCAATCAATGAGGTCGGCTTCCGCGTCCCGCAGCGGTCGTCTGCGCCCGTCCGGTGGCCGCGAAAACCACAACCGCGGCTCCAAGATCGCCCATTCCCAATTCGTGATTTCTCCGCATGCTCGCATCGGCAACTGGCAGGGATCGTCAGAGCTAACCTGCCCCGTCACTACTTCATCCGCGAAAAATCCGTCGGACCATATAGCGCGTTTAGCTCCTTATAAGACATACTATATGAGTAACGGCAACACCTTCTCGCACAATCAGTAGCAAGGGGCAGATCAGCGTCCCTCTTCAGATTCGTAAAAGGCTCGGGCTGAAAAAGGAGATCGTGTGAAATTTGTCGTTGGCCACACGACCATCCGCCCCGCACGTGCACCTGAGAATCCCTTCGTGGAATATGCCGGGGCACTTCCCGCCTTCTCCGGCGTCGATGAGGCAAATGCATGGGTGCGGAAGTTGCGTGACCAAGAAACTGAAGGACGATGAGAACGGCGATCGATACCAACGTGCTCTCCGCCCTCTGGTCCAAGGAGCCTCTTGCTTCAGACATGGCTAGGAACCTTGGGAACGCGAAGAGGGAAGCAGGTGTTGTTGTCAGCGCACGCGTGTACGCAGAACTGTTGGCCTATCCGAAGGCCACAGAATCGTTCGTGAATGACCTTCTCGCGGATACCGGCATCGCCGTGGACTTTGAGTCTCAACAGTCGGTATGGCTTGAGGCTGGCCGACGTTTTGCACGTCATGCGAAACGGCAACGACGGTCCGCGCGTCAGGTCCGAAGCGTTTGCTAGCTGATTTCATCATCGGATCGCATGCCTTGGCGCACTCGGATCGTTTTATGACGCTTGATCCGAAGCGATATGAGCGCGATTTTCCGGAACTTAGCCTTATATAGTCCAGCTTCCTCGACTTCGTCGGTTCACCTACCGCGGGTCGACGGTACGATGGAGACGTCTCTAAGTGCCCGGTGTTCCGAGCTGCAATGCGCCTCGCTGCACAAACTTCTCTCTGGCAATGAGATGCAAACAATGTATGCTCAGTGGCGCCTGCTGGCTGGCGGACGGGCTGGCGACGCACACGGATCGTTCCATTGATCCATATGCACCTTGGCTGTTTCGACTTCAGGAGATTCGGCATGACGCTCAAACGCACCAGAGTTGCTGCGGTTGGTTTGCTTTTCGCCATCTCCATCGCGAAAGCGCAACAGCCTACAGCGCCACCTGAGGTGGTTCAGCTTCTGGGTCTCGACGGAGTCAAACGAGGCGCGAAAGGAAGGTTGGACGTCGACAAAGGGAACTTGCATTTTGTCCACGCTAAAACAAGTTCCGACCTCACCATCGCGTCGGTGCAAGACGTTGTCACGGGCGCTGACACGGTCAAGGCGGTGGGCAACACGATTGGAATTCTTAGCATGGCTGCGCCGTACGAGAGCGGTCGCTTCCTGAGTTTATTCCGCAGGAAGATCGACACTCTGACCATTCAATATCAGGATGCTGACGGGGGCGCGCACGGCGCTATTTTCTCGATGCCAGTTGGCGCCGCCGAGGTGATTAAGAAAGACCTGGTGGCACAAGGAGCCCACACATTGCCGGTAGCGGAAGCAAATGCGGCTCCTCTTCCCTCAAACGCTTCGCGCGAGAAGGAAGACAACGTCCCCGCAAGCCCGGAAGAAAAGTCTGCCAAGATCAGGGCGTCGGCGATCCAAGTGGAGATAATCCAATCTGACGAAATCAAGCTACCGGCGGAATTTCAGATTGCACTCTACGAAAATCTTGTTCGTCAACTGGAAAAGGAAGAGAAATTTACGCATATTTATCGCGACGGCGATCGCAACGCCTCGACCGCCGCTGACGTTGTTGTTCTTCATTGCTTAGTTCGCGGATTCAAAGCGGGGAGCGAGAGGTTGCGGCAGGTAACCACAGTCGCGGGCGCCACTTCCATTACGGTTCATTGCCAGTTCACGAATGCGGACGGGCGGCCGCTGCTAGCGCGCGACGTAAACGGCAAAGTGCGCTTCTTCGGCGGCAATCTGAGAGCCACGTATGACTTCGCCAAGAAAGCCGCCCAGGTCACAGCGGAGAACTTTTCGCCATCCGATGCCAAGTAATGGGCGATTCCGTCACACCGCTTCGGTGTAATAGGAGAATGTGACATTGCGCCGAACCTTGACATGACACCGTACCAATTCGCCAGGGACAGACGTCAGAGACCGCCGGTCTGGTAAAATGCGTGTTCGAGTCCCGAGGACACCGCATGATCGACCGTCGTCTGTTCGTGAAGCACACCTTCCTCGGCGGATTGGTACTTTGCCTGGACCACTGGGCGACCTCGCCAGCCTACAGCGAAGACTTAATCCCTCCCGTGCCACCCATATACGTAAACGAACCGGCGGGAACGCAGCCTTCTCCATTGCGCATGCCCGGGCTCTTTCCGGGCCACGTTGTAGAAATCGGGGATCCCCAAGCTATTGTAGCCAATCGTGTTTCGCAGCCCGTCGTCCGTCGAATGCTCGAGCGTGCGTTGCGTGAATTGACGGGAGCGCAAGACGTCCGTGAAGCGTGGAGCAAATTCATCGAACCGAAGGACATTGTGGGTATCAAGATCAATCCGTCAGGAGCTCCGGCCTGCTGCTCTTCCCCCGAAATCGTGAGGGAAATTGTCGCTGGGGTGCAATCCGTCGGAGTTCCGGTAGAAAACATTCATGTCTACGATCGTTATGCCTACGAAATCGACATCGGCAGTTACCAAACGCTTGTGCCCAGCGGTGTGCGCGTCATCGGCGTAGAAGATCGCAAGCTGGATGCCTCCGGTTACGATTCCAATATATATTGCGAGGCGAACTTTTTTGGTGAATGGGAAACGCGCTCTTACATGGCCAGTATTGTATCTTCCAGTTTAACGAAGATCATCAGCGTTCCCACGATGAAGGATCACTCCGCGGCGGGGGTCACCGGCTGCCTAAAAAATATTGGCTATGGAACGTTCAACAACGTGGATCGCTCTCACCGCCGTCCATTTTCCTTTACGGACCCGTTGATTGGAATCATGTGTTCGGTTGAACCCCTGCGCTCGAAGGCCGTGCTTCACATTATGGACGGCATGAGAATGCTTTGGCACGGGGGGCCGCTGAGTCAGAACCCGAAGTTTATTTTTCCCGCGGGCATACTGATAGTCGGCACGGACCCTGTCGCAATGGACACCATTGAACTCGAAAAGATTGAGGCGAAACGCCGCAAAGAAGGCGCGCCCAGCGTGTGGTCACGCGATCCTAAAAGTCTGACCGACAATGGTGACGAATTTTTCGAGGATGCCACTAAGAATCTGTTCTACCGCCAGCCCCATCACATCGCCGCGGCGGGAAAGCTCGGATTGGGCACTTCCGACCTCAAGCAAATCGATCATCGTGTGCTCGGCGTTGGCTGATGGACGCGACGGACTTCGTTGTGAGGCTAAAGTAAAAGTGGTGAGCGATTGGCCTACATTGCTCTGCGACAATAGGCGCAGCGGCGGCCAACTCCCGCAGCCGTGGCGAGCTCCACGAAAATCTCTATGGCAGGCTAGCGTTGAGGGCTCAGTGAGGAGCGCTCCGATCTTATACGACGGACTCCTCTATGTCTCTTCTCTGGCCGGCTTTCTAAATGCGCTCGACACTCGCACCGGCAAAGTGCGATGGCGGTTCAAAACCACGGCACCGATCCACTCAACGCCCTCACTGAATTCAGGGCAAGTTCTTGTCAGTTGTGACGGCGGCACGTTGTATGCGATTGATTCGAGCAGTGGCACCAAGACTTGGGATGTGCCAGCCGGCGGGGAGGTTTGGACCTCGGCGATCGTCTCGAAAGACACGATCTTCTTCGGCGACACAAATGGCAACATGCAGGCCGTGAGTTCTACTAACGGGACGCTGCAATGGAAACGCGCGCTAGGGGGCAAGATCTACTCGACTGCTTGCATTGCGGGACAACGGGTCTTCGTAGGCAGCAGCGACGGGAGAGTCTACAGCATGGATGCCAAATCCGGTGACATTCTCTGGAAGACGCCCACCGGAGACGGCATCGACAGCTCGCCAGCCGTTGCGAAAGAAACGTTGTTTGTGGGCTCGCTCGACTATTTCTTCTACGCGATCGACACGGTGAACGGGGCCATTCGTTGGCAGCACGGAGCCGAGTTGGGTATAACCTCGTCGCCCGCCATTTCTGGCGACCTTGTTGTTTTCGGATGCAAGGCCGGCGTCCTCCGCGCGCTCAACGTGCAGACCGGAAAAGTGATATGGGCGCAGCGTCTCGGCCAAGCGATCACGGCACCGCCCGTAATCAGTGGAGGTACAGTCTGGATCCAGTCGGGAATGACCTACGCGCTGAACCTGGCCGACGGTAACATCCTCTGGCGGGCTAGCCTCGGAAATTCGCTGCAATCCGCGCCAGTAGTTACAGAGGCAGCGGTTTATTTGACCGGTATAGAAGGCAACGTTTATGCGCTGGCTTAAATCTGCGGCGTTGCCGTCCCTGACCTTGGCCATGCTGCCGCTCCCAGCAATCCTCTGTTCGCCCCAGAACAGCTCGTTTGTCCACCAGAAGCGCTACGCAATGGGTACGGTCTTTGAAATCGTCATCTACGATGAGGATTTGCCGCGCGCAGATGCTGCTGCGCGCGCCGCTCTTGATGAAGTTGTCCGCCTCGACGGTATGATGAGCAACTACAAGCCGGAAAGCGACCTGAGCCGGATGAACCGAACTGCGCATTTTCAGCCGGTCCGTATTCCGCGCGAGATTTACGAAGTCATCGAAGAGTCGCTCTATTACTCGCGTCATTCCGATGGCCAGTTCGACATCAGCGTGGGGCCACTGGTCGATCTATGGAAAGCGGCTCTCGCCGGCGGACCCTTGCCTACGGCCGCCGACCAGGCTTCTGCCCGGCGTTGTGTCGGATATCAGAAAATCGAATTGACACCGCCTGACCGCATTCAATTTCATTCGGATTGTATGCGACTGGACTTGGGTGCGATCGGGAAGGGCTACGCTGTCGATCGCACAGCAGAAATACTAAACGCCAGTGGTATTCACCGGGCCTACATCGACGCCGGAGGCAGCACCATCTACGCTCTGGGCGCGCCGCCAGGAGGCACTGCATGGCGCGTTCGTTTGCGTGACCCCTCCCGTAAGCTGGGGCCAGAAGTGATGTTGAGGAATAACAGCGTCTCCACCTCCGAGCAGAGCGCTCCGAGCTCGCTTCAAGGGGATGCGCCGGGCCACATCATTGTTCCCGGGACGGGCAAGCCCTTGCAAACACGCTATGCGATCAGTGTTGCCGCGCCATCCGCTACCGCATCCGATGCACTCTCAACCACACTGCTGCTGCTCGGCCCCACGAAAGGGGCGGCCTTGGTGAAGACTTTGCATAACGTGTCTGCCATGTGGATCGATTCTGACGGCCAGCGAACAATTGTCGGCGACGGCGTCAGTTTCTTTCTGACCGGAGAGAACCGCCCGATCCAGGTCTCGCCACCGAAAAATAGAATCGCCGCAACTTCAAAAGCTGCGAACGAGTTGCTCCCATGAAGCGTATATCCTTCCTCCGCGTGCTGCTTCTCGGTTCGATTGCCGCGTGCACCCCAGTAACTGCGAAAGTCTTTCTCCGCGTGGAGGCATCGCCCCTGCCTCCCGCCGACAAAACAGGGATCCAGGATGTAGTCTTGCTCTGGCCCTTGCGGGATCCATCGGTCGCCGCCAAACTCCACTCCCAGGGTTACCGCGTTTTTCTACAGTGTGAATCGAAAGACCTCGCCGCCGTCGTCGCTACTGCAGATCGTGCAGCAGTCACAGGCATGATCGTCACCAACACTGTGCCTTCAAGCCAATTTCACGCCGCCGAACGGCTTCATCCTTACTTCGCCGCACATAAGAGCCTGACATTCCGCATGTTGGTCCCCGGGGGAAAGCAGCCGCAACTGAAGGGACGTTTGGTGGTCGAACGTGACGGCGTCCTGCAAATTTCAAGTCCTTCCTCACAGCCCTGGCTCGATACCAATCTCGCTTTGGTCAGGCTCGCGCAATCGATGGATCCGGATTCACTTCCGATCATTTACGATTTTCACTGGGACACGTCGGGGGCTCTACCTGATGCATGGCACCCGGATGCCGAAGCCTATGCCGTGGCGATTGCCGAAGCGGACGCAATCCGTTCAGACGTCACCATCGATCTTCCCAGCTCGCTGCAAAGGGCGCTCGTCGCGGGCGATCCGCGGGCTTGGACGCTTTGGAAAGGCATCATGCCTTACCTGGACTTCTCCTCTCACGCGGCAACGGAGAGAATGCTGCCGGTGGCGAATCTCGGTGTCATCGTCGATGACGGACAGGCCAGCTACGAGGCCATTAATCTGATGGCCCGTCATAATCTTGCCTTCGAATCCGTTCGCCCCTCGGGTGTCACGCTGGCGCGCCTCAGTAGCTGGAACTCGGTCGTTGTCTTTTGCCCTTTGAACAAGGAAGCCGTCGCACTGCTTCGTGACTTTGCCGCGAGTGGCGGGATCGTCATTTTTGTAAATACCCACGATGAATTTTCCTGGCACTCGGCTCCACCGCTTCGCCAGGAATCTCGCGCGACCGTTTACTCCATCGGCGCAGGCCAAGTAGTCGAACTCCCCGAGCCGGTTGTCGATCCGGAAAATTTCGCCCGTGACCTGCGCCGTCTGATCGGTAGAGAGCGATCAGCCCTCGCTCTGTGGAACTCACTGACCACACTCGTAACCGGCTATCGCGAGCAAAGTCGTTCCGACGTTACGCTGTACCTTGTGAACTACGCCAACCAGCCCGACAGCGTGCAAGTTCAAGTGAAAGGACGCTTCGCCCGCGTTCGATTGGAATCCCCCGAGCAACCCTGCTGCGTTTCGGTGCCTTTTGTTGAACGCGGCGGTTTCACTGAATTTACCATTCCGGCCCTCCGCATTACTGCTAGAGTGCATCTCGACTCGGCTCGGGAAAGCTCCGCCACACCATAGAATGAAAGGGTGATAGATGCGCAGACTTCGGTTGATTAATGGACGTCGGCTGTACCTGCCCAAGATGTGGGGTTCACCCAATAATTTCAACCTCTTCCTTGCCCACCTTTGCATATTTCTTGGCTTTCGATATGGGCCGCGATGGGCTTCCTTTAGCCTTGACTGCGGCGTTGGCCGCTTGATTGAGTAAGCGCCGCATGTGGCGGGATCATTGCAATGGTTCTTGAGGAAGTCGCGCAAGGTCATCGCACTCCGGCAAGGATGTCCACGGTTAGCTGGTCCAACCGTTCATAGGGCAGCTTCCTTTTCAGGATGGCATCCCTGTCGAAGTGGTGGGCAAGCAGAGCGTCGGCTTGCTTTCTGGAATAGCGCCCTAACTTCGGCGTGCCGTCCGCCGACACTGAAGTCTCTTTTAGCAAAGCCTGTATTTCCTTGTCGGCGTTCCATCGGCGTGACTTTTCCTTGAACACTAGGTACGTCCGCATGCACCCGCGGGCGAATTCCTTCACTCCCTCATAGTCCTCGGTGCGGTAGGCGTGGGCGTCAAAATGCCGCGGCCCTTCGTATTTCATTTCACATCCTCGAGAAACTTTACCAACCAGAACGCAGATTTGAGGCTCACTGACCCGAATCTTATAATAGGTCCTGATCATACCGGCCCGGCATTTGATCGTTGAGGTCGATATGGAACAGTTTGCCCGCCTCCCAAGCTTGCGCGACCCCATGCAAAAAATTGAGGCCTGCCATTTGCTCGTGGGCAAACTCGGGATTGACGCCCACCATGTCGGGACGATCCAGCGTGAGAATGAAGCCCAGGTAGTGGCCGGTCGTTGCCATATAGATGTCCGCCCGCGGCTCATTTGGCTTGGCCTCAAGCGCGAACTTGTATCCATATTTCTTGTCGATGTTGTATTCACAAAGATAGTTGACCGCTTGCGTAAACGCTTCACGGCTTCGTCCGGACGCCTGCAGGCATCCGTCTCAACGCCCTCGCGCCCACCCCACAGGACGAAAATCTTAGCGCCCAACTCCGCTCCGAGATCCATCGCGCGCATCGTTTTTTGCAGGGCGTACGCCCGGACTTCGGGATCGTTTGCGGTGAAAGCACCATCGCGGAAGATTAGGATGAAAGAACAACGAGACCGTTGCCATCGGAACGACCAGGCCACTCTCCTTGCAGGCTTTCTTGAAATTGCGAATGATTGCGTCGCTCTCCGCGCACGTCGCATCGATTGGCACCAAGTCATTGTCGTGAAGGTTGACTCCCCAGGCCCCAACTTCCGCAAGCATACAAACAATCTCGACCGGCGAAATGGGCGATCGAACGAAATCGCCAAACGAATCACGGCCGCGGTTTCCCACAGTCCAGTCCGAAGGAGAATTTGTGTTCGGGCTTGGGCTGATATAGATCATCTTGGCGTGTCATGGACCTTATCTCCCATAAATTCGTAAATCGCCTGCGCAGGCAAAATCGATCCCGCGACGGCGTATTCGGCGTTTTTGCAGTGTGTCTTTCCCCTTTGGCACGAGGCTAAGAATGCGGGTCCGCCCGGCGGGGCCGATCGATCTTAACCGCCTAGAATCGTCAAGAATCTCTGCCGTTTACGTTAACGGAGGTGGTATCCTATCACGCGTTTTTTGGATTGCAAGCGCGGATGCTCTGCCCTCAGCAGGCCCGCACGTTCAGCGTGGTGTTGCCGTTGGCTCGCGTTAAAATGTAGAAGAGCAACGGCAACTCGCCAGCGGAGTAGCACCGGAGCGAAGTAGGTGACGAAACCAAGACGCGGAATTCATCTGATCGCCGAAATGGCGAATGTCTCCATCGGCACTGTGGACCGCGCCTTACACGGGCGCGACGGAATCAAAGAGTCTACACGCCAGCGGATCCTGCAGATCGCCCGCCAAATCAGCTACACGCCTAATCTCGCCGCCCGGGCTTTGTCCGTAGCCAAAGCTAGCGCGCGCATAGGCGTCTGTGTCCCGCGGGAAATCCATTTTTTTTACGACCAACTATGGGGCGGGATCCTGGACGAAGCGCGCCGCGTCGAACACCTCGGCGTCCAATTTCTACATCGCCCTGTCCACACGCTGGGCGAAGGAGATACCAGTGCTGTCAAAGAGCTCCTACAGGCAGGGGTGGACGGAATTATCGTCACGGCGGGGAACCCCAAAGGGCTCACTCCGCTCATCAATGCCGCGGAGGAGAAGGGTATACGGGTCGTTTGCCTTTCAACCGACGCTCCCGAAAGTCGTCGATCGAGTATCGTTTGCGTCGAGCCACGGCTGAATGGCTGCCTCGCCGGCGAGCTGATGGGTAAGTTTGTTCCTCCAGGCTCGAAGGTAGCCGTTGTGGCAGGTATGCTCAGTGCTGAAGACCACCGGAAGAAAACCGACGGCTTCTCCGAGGCATTCCCTCGCCACTGCCCTGGGGGCAAAGTGATCTCCGTTATCGAGGGCCACGAGGACGAGGACGAGAGTTTTCAGAAGACGTTCGAGCTTCTTCGGCGTGTTCCGAGCATCGCTGGCCTCTATGTTAATACCGTGAACTGCCTTCCCGTGTGCCGGGCCTTGGGGGCATGCGGTCTAGCTGGGAGAGTGAAGTTAATCACCACGGACCTCTTTTCGGAAATGGCCATGTACTTCCAGAAGGGCACCATCACCGCATCCATTTACCAGCAGCCCCATCGCCAAGGACAGATTGCTGTGCGCCTCATGACGGACCACATCACGCATAAGGCGTCTTTCCCTCCGGCGTTGCATCTTAGCCCAGGGGTCGTGATGTCCTCCAACTTGAATCTGTTCCGCGAAATGAAAAATACCGACCGCCAATTGTGGGACTCCGCTTCCAAGGATGCACTCAGCCTAGGTGCTCCTGGGTAGGTCGGTTGACATCCTCCCCGCCGCAAGCGGCGAGGGTTCCTACGGCCTCTCGGTTTGTTTTTCCCGAGATGGCTTCGGTGGGTTCCTCCCACAACCGCTCTACTTCAGCGGAGGACCACGAAGAGGCTTTACTTTTGGGCTGCCCGCCCATAGGTCGTTCGGGCAGAAGAAATATGGAGCAGTTCGGAAGGAAAAGAAAGAGGGGCCTTATATCCTCGGCCTAAAAACGCCGAGGCTTTACGGCCACCCGGTAAATGATTGGGCTAGCAATCCATGGGAGCCTGCTGTCACACTTCCTTGCCGCTCTGCTCCAGCAACGCCCTCCCGTGCCCGGCAGCAGGTCGCATTTCCAGCCAGAACCAGCCCTGAACGCAAGATAGTTTCATAAAATCGAAAAAACTGCTTGACAAAGCAAGGGTGATATTAGAAATTCCGTGTACGTTAACGCGGTCGGTGCACAAAAATCTAGTCGGGGTGCGGAGGCAAAGGAATGTTTCTACTCAATTCTTTGTGCGTTCGGAGTATCCCCCCTCTGGCGAAATGGTTTGGAAAGCGGCATGTTATCGCTCTTGTCGCGATTATCCTGGGCATCTCGTTCCAGGCGTTTGGGCAAGAAGCCACGATGGTAGGCACGGTTACCGATCCAAGCGGCTCAGTGATCGCCAAAGCAAAAATCACCGCGAAGAACGCGGAAACAGGCTTGGTACATTCGATTACGACCAATGAAGCAGGCCAGTATGTGCTGCCCGATATTCACATAGGGCACTATGACGTGAAGGCCGAGGCCACGGGATTCAAAGCCGCGGAGCAAAAAGGTATCGTCCTCCAAGTCGGCGACCGTGCCCGAGTGGACTTCCAGATGCAAGTGGGCGCGTCTTCGGAAACGATCACCGTCGAAGCAACGCCCATCCGCGTACAGACAGATACGGGAGAAGTCAGCAACCTGATTACCGACCAGCAGTTGTCACAGATCTCGACCAACGGTCGCAGCATTTATGTGCTTGCGGGGTTGACGGCTGGTGCCTCCAGCAACATCACCGGTCTCCTCAACGTTCCTGTTGGCGGCGACTCCAACGTGAGTTTCAATGGTTTGCGGTCTGCCCACAACATTTACCTGTTGGACGGTGGTGAGGATCTTGACCGCGGCGGTTCGGGCAACATGAGCATCGCGCCCTCCAGCGATGCCATCGCCGAATTCCGCGCCCTGACGTCGAATTACAGCGCAGAGTACGGCCTTTCTTCCGCTGGAACCATGACCATGGTGCTCAAGTCTGGCTCCAGCAGCCTTCATGCTTCCGCTTGGGAATTCAACCGGGAGGACGGTTTCGATGCGCGCGACTTTTTCCATCCTGCCCCAAGCACGAAAACCAAGCTGAGAATGAACATTTTTGGGTTCAACGTAGGTGGTCCGGTTACGCTGGGGCACCTCTATAACCCGGACAAGAAGAGGACCTTTTTCTTCTACAACATGGAGTGGCGCAAGTATATCATCGGCGCCGGTTCAAACCAGACCGTCCCTGATCCTGCCACCTATGGCGGGGACTTCAGCTCTCTTACTTCCCACAACATCATCGTTCCAAGTTCCAGCCGTGTGGCTCCTTCTGTGCTCTTTGCGAACTGCCCTGGAGGAACGGCTCCGCCGGGGATCACGCAGGGTTCAGCGTTTCCCGGCAACAAGATCCCGTCGTGCATGGTCAATCCAAATGCCACGGCCCTTCTTGGTGCCGGAATGTTCCCCAGCACCGGACTTGCCAATGTCAGCGATGGCGTTGGTACATTTAGAGGCGGTTCAGGTGTTCCGACGGATCTGAAGGAAGAGGTTGTGCGCATCGATCACAACTTCACCAGCAGGTTCTCGGTGTTCGGTCACTTCGTTGCGGAACAGATCTCGCAGGGCTACGCTACCGCCCAGTGGAGCGGGGATAACCTTCCTACAGTTGGAGACACGTTTGGAAATCCCTCCTATAGCGGCGTGATCCACACGACATACACCATCAACCCATCGCTGATCAACGAGGTGGCCTTCAACTATAACGGCAACCGCATTAACATCATCCCGTTTGCGGCGAATGGCCTGAAGAGCCTGTCCCTCCCCAGTGGATACGACAGCACAACATCCCGCTTGTTTTCGGGGCCTAACAACCTGACCCGCATCCCGAATATTTCGCTCGACGGGCAGAGCGGAGCAAACTTCCAGATCTCAAGCTGGCCGTGGAAGAACAAAGCAGACGACTACCAGATCCGTGACGACGTTTCCTGGGCGAAGGGAGCGCACCAGTTTCGCTTTGGCGGGAGCTGGGCCATCTATAAGAAGGTTCAGGATCTGTTCGGGACCACGCAAGGCGCATTCAGCTTTAGCGGTAAAGCGCCTTCCTACACGGGAGATAGTTTCGCGGACTACCTTCTCGGTCTGCCGCAGAGCTACCAGGAACTGGGCGTTCAGGACCACGGCTACTGGAACAATGTTTCCTGGGCCGCCTATGTTCAGGACAACTGGCGTGCAACCCATCGGCTAACCCTAAACCTCGGTCTTCGCTGGGATGGCGCTCCTCACACGTATGAAGCCAACAATCGGATGGGGAACTTCTACCCATCCCTTTACGATCGCGCGATGGCCGCGACGTTCACTGGCAGCCAACACGGTAATACTATTTGCGGGCCGACAGACAGCGCAGCAACAGGCTGCCCCGGCGGAGCAAGTCCGGGCTTGGGATCTAGTCCGAACGCGATCCTTGCGGGTGTTCCGCTCTACCTGAATGGCATCGGGATTCCCGGCCAAAACGGCGTGCCCAAAGGCTTGGTGGATAACCACTGGGCTTCCTTCGGTCCTCGCCTCGGCTTTGCCTACGACCTCAACGGCAGGGGCAAGACCGTTGTTCGCGGCGGCTTTGGCATCATGTACGAGCGCATCCAGGGCAACGACATGTACAATGCCGGTCCCAATATTCCGTTCAGCTTGAACGTCACGCTGAATAACACGACATTCACGAACCCGAGCCTGGCAATCAACACAGGTACTGCTGCTACGCGCCCAATTAATCCGGCCAGCATTACCGGCCTCGACCGGGCCGACTACAAGAACCCTGCAAGCTATCAATATAGCCTCGGCGTTCAGCGGTCACTGAGTTCCAAGACCGTCTTGTCTGTCGCCTACGTCGGCAACACCAACAGGCACCAGAACGACTATCGCAACATCAACCTGCCGACGCAAAGTGCCCTGCCCAGCCTGATTGGAACTCCGTACCAGATTGCAACAGGCTTGACGTATCCGGGGTTCACACAAATGACCATGTCAGAAAATGAAGCAAACTCCCATTACAATGCCCTGCAGGTGGACTTGAACTCGCAGATCAAAGACTTGCAACTTCGAGTTCTCTATACCTACTCGCGCACCATTGACTCCTCCACCGGAGGCAGTTCTGGAGATCTTGCTAACGTATCCAATCCCTATGCGGGGTGGAGATTTGACCTGGGTCCGGGCGGTCTCGACCGGACTCACACCTTCGTCACTAACTTTATCTACGATATCCCGGTCTTCCGCCACAGCTCGAGCCGCCTTGTAAATTCGACATTGGGTGGCTGGGAAGTGTCGGGCATCGTAACCATCGAATCTGGTCTGCCAATTAATCTCAGCGCCGGCACCGGCGTTTCCGATTTCCTTGGCAGCGGGGCGAGCAGCCGGCCTGACTTAGTCGGCACGATCTCCTATCCGCACACGCCGGTCACGTGCACTCCGACCTGCCACCAGGAAATCCAATACTTCGCAAACGTGTTTGCAGCTCCAGCTAAAGGAACTTGGGGTAATCTCGGCCACAACGCTTTGCGTGGGCCGGGCCGCGACAACTGGGATATGTCCCTGTTCAAGAACTTTACGCTCAGCGAATCCCGTGGCAGCCGGTTCGAGTTGCGCCTCGAGACGTTCAACACCTGGAACCATACTCAGTTCCAGAATATTGACACGGGTCTCGGCGACAACCGCTTTGGCCAATTCACTTCCGCTTACAACGCCAGAATCTTACAGCTCGGAGGCAAGATCTACTTCTAGAGTTTCCTAGAAGAAAGCACGCAGCCAGCCCCGCTCGCAAACACCCCTGCGAGCGGGGCTTTTTTTCTTTCGCGTTTTAAGCTTTCGGTTGTAAGTTTTAACTGAGGAAGACCGCTTTCAAGCGTGAGGCATGATGCAGCAAAATTCCCTGCGCACTTTTTCTCGCTTTCAGATTCTTTCCGGACTCTTGTGTCTCCTCGTTTTCGCTGCGCCCGCTTTTTGCCAGGACCGCTCCGCGGACCAAGGCGGCATCCGCGGGAATCGCGCCGAGGTTGCGATCACGATCAAGGAGGGTTCCAGCCAGCTCATCGGGCCGCTGGTCACCGTGAAGCTGTATTATCTCGGGGCGCTCACTGAGCAGATGACTACCTCCAAGGGCCGCGTCGTCTTCATCCTCAACCGGCTCGGCGATTACACCATCACTGCTGATGCCGTCGGCTACCGCCCTGGACAAAGAGAAATCTCCATCCCTGTCGCCGTCGAAGCCGAGGAAGAAATCGTTCTGCAGCGGGACTCCGCTCCCGAAGCGTTGGGTGTGGCTGCTCGCCCCCTTCTCGCTCCAAAAGCCAAGGAAGCGATGGACAGAGCCCTGCAGGCCCTCAACGACAACAAGCTCGATGAGGCCGACAAATTTCTCGACATAACCGCCAAACTCGCGCCCAATCATCCCGACGTGCTCTATCTCCAGGGCGTCATTTTTCTTCGCCGCAATCAGTCGGAGAAGGCCCAACCCGTGCTCGAGAAAGCCACGCAGATTGACCCGAAAAACGCGCACGCGTTTTCCGCGCTCGGCATGGCCTTCGTCAACGAAAGCCGCTACGACCTGGCCATCGCGCCCTTGCAACAGTCAGTGCAGCTTAACCCCGACAGTTGGGATACGCACTACACGCTCGCCAAAGCTTTCTATCATCAGGAACAATTCGACGACGCGCTCAAGGAATCGCAGTTGGCCCTTGCGCAGTCGCACGGCACCGAGCCCGCCATCGAGCTTCTGCTCGCACAAACGCAAACCGCCGTCGGCAAGTATGAGGACTCCGCCGAAACGCTCCGCAATTTTCTGAAAAACCATCCTAAGGACAAGGGGGCGGCGACCGCCCGCCGCTGGCTCGATCGGCTCGCCGCGGATGGAAAAATCCGCAAGAAATGAAACGCTCCCCGAAGATCCTTTCGTCAACTAGGATGAAACCATGCCTCTTTGGCATTGCCGCGGCGCTGATGTCATGGTTTCCAGTCCAAGCTCAGACCCCGACTCCGGATAGAGCCATAGCCCTCGAGCAGCAAGGTGATCTGTCTGGCGCGGAGCGTGAGTGGGAGCTGTGGCTGCGGGATCATCCTAAGGATGCGGAAGCTTTTGCGAGTCTCGGAGTCCTTCTTTCCAAAGAAGGAAAGTACAAAGGCGCAGTGGCCGCCTACCGCAAAGCGCTAGCCGTGAACGCCAAGCTTCGCGGAACCCAGCTCAATCTCGGGCTAGCCGAATTCAAACAGGGAGAGTTTCAAGCTGCCATCGCCCCGTTTCGCGCTGCTATCGCGGCGGAACCTGACAATATGCAAGCGCGCACGTTGTTGGGGCTTAGCTACTACGGAGCAAAGCGGTTTACGGAGGCGGTGAAATCGCTTCAAGTAGCGGCAAAATCCGACCCGGGCAATACGGAGTTGCGGCGGGTATTGGCGCAGAGTTGCCTTTGGGCGAAGGACTATTCCTGCGCCTTGGAAGAATTTCGCCACATCCTCGAACGGGACCCGGATTCCGCGGCGACGCATATCCTTACCGGAGAGGCGCTGGATGGCCTGGGGAGGACTCCGGAAGCCATCGCCGAATTTCAGGCGGCAGCAAAGGCTGCTCCGCGTGAGCCGGAAGTGAATTTCGGCCTGGGCTATCTGTATTGGAAGTCCCATCAATACGACAATGCAAAGAGAGCGTTCGAAAGCGAGCTGGCCGTCGACCCTGGAAATCCGCAGGCGATGGCATATCTTGGGGATATCGCCATGAAGCAAAGCGATCCGGAAAAGGCGCTTCCGCTTCTCAAGAAAGCAGTGGAGTTGAAAAGTGATCTGCGCATCGCATATCTGGACATGGGCAGCGTTCTTGCCGATCGGAAAGAATTTCCCGAAGCCCTCACCGCTCTCCGTCGTGCAGAAGAGCTTGATCCCTCTCAGCCCGATGCCCACTACCGCATAGGGAGGGTTTACAAGCAAATGGGGAATTCTGCCGCCGCCGAAAAGGAGTTTGCAAAAGTTCGCGAGCTGCACGAAAAAGACCAAGTGGACATTGTTCACCAGATGTCCGATTCCCCGCCGCCCTTGAAACCGTGACGCACCAGAGTGTCAGTTCTACGATTAAGTAGTCAGGATTTCTTGCTCCACTCACATCCGCGACGCCGAGGCTCATGCAGCCCCCAGCCCAATCGCTGATACCTGCGGTCCTCCGTTACCTACGCGTCTTTGTTCCATTGCGATCTATTCCTCGCTGATTCGTGAAAGCCAATTTCGAATTGGATGCTTCGCCGCAGTCAAGCGGCTCTCCGCGAAGCTGTCTAGGCGATGGGACTTCATACGGAGTGGTTCTTCTCGAAATAGACGTACGATACGATCAACAAGCTGAGAAACATTAATGGGTCGATGATATACAAGATGCTGAGCCTGGCGTCTCCGCGGGCGAAGTGGGCGATGCTAGCCGAAATCAAAGTAATGCCAAATCCACAATACGCAAACTCCTTCATTTTGAGCGGGACGATCTCCGAATTTACACGCGTCGGACCGGGTCCTCGCTGGCTTGATGGCGCTCTTGGTGCGTCCAACTCGTCTGCTCCGTTCCGCAATCGTTCTGAAGCCTTCGACACTGCTTGGCCTTCACAAAGCCTTGAGCAAGCAAAAGTACCAGATGCTGTTCTCCCCGGATCTCCGCCGTCAGCCCGGCCCGAAAGGTCCGAGCGCAGAACTCATCCGTGCGGTAGTCGAAATGAAGCAACGTAATCCCAACTGGGGCTGTCCGCGAATCGCTCAACAGATTGCCTTGGCGTTTCAGATCCAAATCGACAAAGACGTGGTTCGCAGGATTCTCGCCCATCACCACCGGCCGGGCCAGGATTCCGGTGGTCCCTCCTGGCTGACTTTCCTGGGCCACATGAAAGACAGTCTCTGGAGCATGGATCTATTCCGGTGCGAGTCGGCCACGCTGCGGACCCATTGGGTCCTGGTGGTCATGGATCAATACACGCGCCGGATCATTGGGTTCGGCGTTCATGCGGGCACCGTCGATGGTGTAGCACTCTGCCGGATGTTCAACCGCGCCATTCGAGGGCAATACTGGTTGCCGAAGTACCTTAGCTCCGACAACGATCCGCTTTACCGGTTCCACCAGTGGCAAGCCAATCTGCGAATACTGGAGGTGACACAGATCAAGACCATCCCCTACGTCCCCCTGTCCCATCCATTTGTGGAAAGGCTGATCGGCACCGTTCGACGCGAGTATCTGGATCATACGTTGTTTTGGACGACAGCAGATCTCGAAAACAAGCTGCTCGATTTCAGGACCTACTTTAACAACCATCGCACGCATACCTCGCGGGAAGGGCGAACGCCGGATACGCCCGTGTCAAGACCAGTCGCCAATCTCCGCTCGTTTCGATGGCAACCACACTGTCGAGCCCTCTATCAGACGCCGGTGGCTGCCTGATTTGTCAAAGGCTCGCGCTCGCTGTGGTATTAGTCGTCCTCGGCAATACTTCCAAAGAAATCATTCGGTGTTTCTCAATTCACAGCGCGTTTCGCGGGATCTCATCGTTCACTCCAACCCTCCAACCGGATACGGCGCGATTGCCGGTACAATCGGTTCCCGTAACAATTCGCCAGAGACAGGTACCTTCCTGACTATGATCCGACTGGAGAATATGCGCTCATGTCCCAGGCGGGGATGAGTTTTCCCGGAATCCTTGCGTCATTAACGACGGCACCAGCAGAGCGGTTTGGCGAGGCCCCCAAGAGAGGGCGCATTGCGCCTGGGATGGACGGTGACGTTGTGGTGCTGGCCGGAGACCCTGCAACCGACGTGCGTTGGTTCGGACGGGTGAAATACACCGTAGGAGCAGGAAAGGTCATCCACTCCGGCCCGGCCCGCTCGATAGACAGATGAGCATTTCGGTATTCTTGGTACTGCCTCTCACTTGGACGTATTACAGCGTTTGCGTCCATGTGGAGTCCTCCGCGAAACGCTGCCGGTCAAGATGGACGAGAACCCCACTACCCCACCACTGCCGGACACAATTGACAACCCTTAGTGTAGAATTCGACAAGAACTTTACTCCACTGTTCCATTCCAGACCTGGAAGGAGACCCATATGGGCTTAGAGTTGCGTGCGTTCCTGGTCTTGATTCTGCTTTCGTTGGCTGTCCCAGTCATTCTATTTCTTCCGTTGCGCACAAGTCTTCGCCAATTGCTGCGACAGACCATCAGGACCGACGCTGGAGTCACGTTCTACCTTCGGTCTTTCCTTTCCTGTCCGCTCTCTCAGCAGCCATAGGAACCTCGTTTGACTTGAAGCCTGACTCTCGCTTCATGGAGTACGTATGGAAAGGAGCGGAGGGGCTTTCCGGGACTCTGGAGAAGACACTTTGGTTTACCGTAGTGTACGCGGTTCTTGTCACCATCCTTGTCGCCACGTTGAAGATCAAAGATGACAAATGACTCGTACCTAGTCGTTTCCTATGTCGTCTGTGCCGTCTTTTCGATGGTGCTGGGCACTCTAGTCTATTTGTCCCTGCGGCGTCCGTTTGCCGATGTTGCGGACGCAGCGCCTCGGAAGCACGTTCGCTCGATATTGAAGAGGCTCTTGCCCGTTGGATTGCTTTTCCCAGCTCTGCTCGGCTTTGTTTCTGTTTCTTATCAAAGCTGCAACCGGCAAACGTATGCAAAAATCGTTGAGAGTCGGGACTATCTCATAGCGAAGAATCGGGAACAGATTTCTTCGACCTTGTTGTCGATTGTCGTAGCGGTCCTCGTTTGGGATGCTGTCATTCTCCTGCTGACAAAACTCGCGAAAAGAGGGTCCAATTCCCATTAGGTCCTGGTAAACAGCGTACCCGTCCATGCGGAATTTCAAGTTTCCGAGTACGGCTATACGGGACTTCGAGAGGTTCAGGTGAAGAACAGTCTGCCATGCCGTGGAGTTCGCACGATGCCCCGTGCGAACTCCACCAGTTCATCCACCTCTGATGCACGGCGATTGCGGATTCAACCGTCGAGATATCCGCCCACTCATGGCCATTGAGCGCGGCATGATGAGTAAGGAGCCAAAGGCCGCTCACTGCCGCCTGCCGCACGTTGGAGTCTGAATCTAGCAGCAGTCCAATGAGAATCGGTACGGCTTCCCGCGCACGGCTTCTCCCCATTCCATTCGCGCCGGAGATTCGCTTTTCTGCTTCTCCGCTGGAGACAAAGGTTGAAAGTCGAGGTATGGCTTCCGAACCTCCTAGGGTGCCTGCTGCCTCGGCAGCAGCATTCTCTATTGACTTGTCATCCGATTCCATCAGTTGGAACAATGTTGAAAGGTAAGCGAGGTCTCTTGTGCGGCCCAGATTATCTATAGCCGCCATGCGAAGCATTGGGTCATCACTGTTATTCGCGATTTGTGCCAGTGCAGCTCGAGTCTTCGGAGTGTCGGCTCTCCTGAGCGCAACGATCGCAGAACCCGAAAACTTTGTATTCGTCATTTCAATGAGAACACTTTCTAGAAACGGTGGGGCCATCTCCGTAATGGCAGCTGCCGCCTGCGCACGCCTGACTGGGTCCGAATTGCCCAGGTCGGTGACGATGGGTTTAAAAGCGGATTCAAGCTGGTTCTTGTTGCCGTGTTGCACTCTTACCAGCAAAGTGTCGTACACATTGACCTGGTCAACTTCGGGGGAATCAAAGAGATTCTGCCTACGAACGACAATGCTGGTCTGCGCGTGAAGAGAATATGCGCCTGCCCGAAAACGGAACTGCTGGCTCACCAACTGTCGTAGAGTGCTGCTCTTTCCCGGCAGAACCTCTCTCAAACCACGTCCGCAACTCCCAGCGAATCCACAGCCCCATGGCTCCTCTGCTGGCTCTGCTGCCGTCACTTCAACGGCGAAGTCGTCACAGAGGAGTTTGGCTAAGTCGGGTGACTGGAACTCAAGCCAACTCGTTTCGCTGGTTTTGTTGCTGACGGTAAGAATTACGAATAGAGGTTCCCCGACCAGGTAGTTTGTCTTCTCGGTTGAAAATCGAGCTTCAATGCCTTGGGCGGACACGGAGAGCGGGCCCAGCAATGTGAGAGACAAAGCGACCAGCAGGCTGTTCGACACACGCACCATGTCTTTAGTTTCAGATAACACGGATCAGAGCTGCAAGCTCCAAATTACAGGCCATTCTTCTGTAGATGGGCGCGATAAATGCCTCAAGTCCCGAGAAACAGCGATCGCGGACAAGTGGAACCTGTCGCGAAAGCTGGCGTGTCAAATGGACGAGTACGCGACAAATCAGGAGTTGGCCTCCGGTGTGCGAACTCGGACACTCGTTTCCCATTGTCGGATAGTGGTCGTTCTTGTGTTGGCTCTGGCCGGCTTAGGCAGCCCAGGATCAGACATGTTAGCTGCTTATGGAAAGGTCCCTGATTTGCTTAATTTCATGGATTACCCAAGACAATGGGTTGCGCTGCGGCGCCTTAAGCACGGAGCCTTAAATGTCGGCGCGGATCTGCTGCTAATTGTAGTCGTAATAGTCATTCCCACCTGCTTGTGGTTTCTCGCAGCTCATTTTGTCTTTCAGAGCTTAGGTCGCCCAGAATGTTAGAGGTTGTTTGTTCGTCTATGCGCTAAACGTCCAAATCAAGTCCTGGTACGGGACTTATCCGGTTTTATAACTTACCGAGCAGTTATAGTTTTCCATGAGTTTCACAAAAAGAAGATTCGTCAAAAGTTTAGAGGAAATGCCGACTTGAAGTCATTTGTGAAGAGAAGGTCCCCATTCCACGGCGCTGGAATTCGCACTACCTTACCAGTGGAGAGTGTCACGTCGCTATAGCCTCCCGTGGCTGAGTTCCCCAGGTGGTCGACCACGAGCTGATATTTGCAATCTCGCCAGTCATGTTCAGCCCGTGTCTGTGATTGTTCGCTCTCGACCATCTCTCGATGGAGAGCTTCTAGTTTCTTGCGCTCATCAGCCGTAAGCTCAATCGTGGCTGCCAGAAACAGTCCAGAGATAGAAGAGTTCACTCGCCCCATCGCAAATCGGACGCCGGAGCCGCTGGCGAGAAGTTGAATTCATGTATCGCCAACTGCGGTCGGCGCTTTTGCTACCCCAGAGTTTGGCTACAGTCCCGCGTCGGTGGCATAGCATTTCCAGGCTGCTGGCAGACACCCTCCGTAAACGAAAGCGGCATAGCACTTCGCGGCATCCATAAGCACCGGCTCGGCGGCGCACCGGAGCGTCGACTCCGACTCCATAAAGTCATCGACCAGTGGGAGTCCTGCTGGCTTCCATGAATGCCCGCAGCAAGGCGTTAATCTGCGTCTGATAGCCACGACCCCGGGAGCGATACCAGTCAAGCACGTCTCGGTCCAGCCGGACTGTCAGCTGTACTTTGCTTGACTTGATCGCCTTAAGGCCACGCCGAACCACGGCACGGGCAAACATCTCCGGAGTGACCTCAGGTAGGTCCGAAAGGTCGATGTCGCTATCCTTCATCTTCCGAATCCGCTTCCAATCTGTAGTCGATCTGCGCGAAGTAGCTCTTTTTCTCATGCCTTGTTGCCTTTCGCATTGAAATGATCCGAATTGTCTCTGGATGCTCGGTGTGAGCAATGGCCACAACAGTGTCCCTGAGCAGACCGAAGGTGATGAACCGCTCTTCTCCGTAGTCCTGGCGGTCGTCTGCCACCGTCAGTGTGGCACCACGAAAGACGCGTGGGGCGTCCAGGAAATCGAAGCCGTGCTTGCAGAGGTTGACCTTGCGTTTCCTTTCATCCCACTCATAGCGCATTCCCTATTGTAGTTACAATTCGTAGCTACGTCAATGGAAGCGGAACCGTCGGCACCGCCAGGTGTCTTTAGGTTAACGCTTATGCTACATCGGCCTGATACCGTGCTGAATCGGTCGCGGTTCGAGATATTCGCTTTTCATCACACAAAGAAAGGTCGCTTGTGCGCAAAATTGTTTTTCTTGTTCTTTTGTCGGCGCGCGGAATCACAGGTTCGGCTTTGGCCCAATTTCTCCCTGGCGATTGGGTCGGCCAGGTTGAGTTGCCGGGCATGAACCATCTCCTGCAGGACGCCAAGACCGGGCTCCAAACGAATACAACGATATCGAAGAGACCATGTCGCCCACCGCTCTCAAAATCATCACCGATTGGCTGAGCATAAACGTCCTTGCGCATTCATATAGCGCAACGCCTGAGACTTTTTCCTGTCGATTTACGTATTGTAATTGATAGCCCTCGCGAGGCGACCTTGCAGCATCGGCAGAATGACTACACCACGGTTTCGTTGAAGGAAGAACGGGCCCCGATCTGGTATAACGCTGTCTGGCTGCTGATCTCAGTTACAGCCGGTGTCGTCGCGTTTCTTCCGTTGGCCCTCTACACATCCCCGTGGGATGCCGTCACATTCCGGGTTCCAGAAAATCAGGGTAACTGGTGGCACCTTCTCATCGGTGCGCCGTTCTTTCTGGCTTTTCCGATGATTTGGCTTCGCCTACGCTCATTGTTCTCAGGGAAACTGTCGACTCCGCCTGGGCGACGTCTGATCTGGACCGTCGTCGCCCTTTCCATTTGCGGGACGATCTTGGTTGATGTGCCATTCTTGTTGCGCCTTGGAAACCTCGCCCGCATGAACGAATGGCGACGCCTCTCGATACTCTGCCCCACCTTCGGAATCGTAATTGCAAGCGGAGCACTTTTGTTTCTTAGACGCCACAACATCCTTCCGACTCGTGCCTGCCTTGTCGGCCTTAGCGCTGCCTATCTCGCCAATGCGGCACTCTGCCTCATCGTTTATGGCCCGATGCCTGGGACTGCCGGTTCAAGATCCGGCTGGATTGTAACGATAGTCATCGTGTGGCCCATGCTTCTGGAGCTTGTTTGGCTCTTCATCTTCATTCAAACTTTCAAAATCTTCATTCAAACTTTCAAAACACAAGAGTCGCCAGACAATTCTCGCGCCGATCAATACGCAGCTCGCCCACACTCTTGAGTAACGTTAGTGCTTTATCGGATGCGCGTTGTCCCTGAGGAGTGAACGCAGGCGGAGAGTTCTGCGCGCGTCCGGTAAAGCCGTTAGCACGTGGCCGCTGGCGATTGCGGTGGACGCGGGCCTTATGG
>Ga0209350_1000260_pt1 | contig 33329 bp, 25 predicted proteins | sample GraSoi013_2_20cm_2_FD_185822 | JGI IMG/M metagenome (GOLD analysis project Ga0209350, IMG submission 185822) | Grasslands soil microbial communities from the Angelo Coastal Reserve, California, USA - Sample 09_27_2013_2_20cm (SPAdes) (version 2) | ecosystem: Environmental > Terrestrial > Soil >...
AGCCACAAACTGCAGTCTTTCATCCATTACCGAACACTCCTTCCAAGGCATCACTCCCTCCCCTTTACGGGGAAAAGTGTCACCTATGTGTCCGGTACAATGTGTTACCTATGTCTCAGGCCGCTCATCTATAGATTCCTTACCAAAAATTCCACGAGTAACTTTTCGTCTGTTACACACTCCGTTTTCGCTAGAAGAGAACGGCCGGATGACGGCGAGTCTCGCTTGTACATCACGTCCTAATCGAATTGCTTTTTGAACTGAGCGAATTGTTGCTTCAGGTCAGAGATCTCCTTGTGAAAGTCTGAAACCTCTTTGCGTAGCGACGCGATTTCTTCTTCGAGATGCGCGATGCGGTTGCCGTCGGCGGAGATTGTGGTTGCAGTCTCCTTGGCTTCGGGCTTGGCCTCGAACGATTCCACATGGTCACGCAAATCAGCATCGCCGGACAAAAGGTGCGCGTAGCGAGACTCCTTGGTGCCAGGCTGGCGCGGAAGAACTTTGACGAGCGGCGGCTCGCGCTTCATCAGGTGCTGAAGGCTGGATTGCACGGCGCTGAGGTCGTCGAAAGGATGCATGCGCTCGGCGCGGGTGCGAATCTCGCCGGGGGTTTGCGGACCGCGCAGCAGCAAAACGCACAGAACAGCGATTTCGTGGCGATAGAAGTTGAAGGCTTCCTGGAGGCGGTGTTCGTACTTGGTGACGCGGCTGTCCGAGGCGCTGACGGAGCGGACCAGGGACTGTCCGTCGAGCGAATGCAAGGCCTGGCGGACGGCAGCTTCGTCGAGGTTCATGACAGGATCGCGATTCGATTTCTGGTTGCAGGCGTTGACGAGGGCGTTGAGCGAGAGCGGATAGTATTCGGGAGTAGTGATTTCTTTTTCGATGAGGGAGCCCAGGACGCGGCATTCGACTTCGTTCAGGAGGATGCTCACGGGGTGGAATGATACAACGGATGGTAAGCGGTGACTCGGGACTGGCGAGTGGGGAGGTTGAAAGTTCAAAGTTGAAGGTTGAGAGAAAAACATAGGGAGACACACCCAGGCCGGTTCGCAAGCTCCGGCCGGCGAAGAGGAAGTAAGGAGGTAATGAAGGAACGGGGCCTGCCCCTGCCCCCCACTGTTTTCATAAAGGATTGAGCCGACAGGGGTTAGGGGGTGGGGGTCGGCAAAAGAATTGACAGGAAAGGATTTAGAGAAGAAGTAAGGACGTAAAGAGGTGGCGAGGTCAGAGAAGGACGCACTGGCGAGCGCGAAAGGTGTGGTTTCGGAATGGGAATTGTTGGTACACACCCGGCAGTTTTCGTAAGAGTAGCAAACACAGGGCTTACAGGATACGGAACTTAAAAGAGTATACGGAGAATGGGATTTGCGTTTTTCATTTTGCTGAGAGGAACGCAACCGGGCTAGGCGCAAAGATATTGATGGTGCCGGTTTGAGGCGAGCCAGCGGCAGGGGAGGTGGGACAAGCAACGAAAAGCAATGTCAAAAGCCACCAGTGGCCGGCCGAAACGGACTGGGTCGTGCAAAATGTCGGCTCTAAACCCGCACCCTTTGATGAATCAGACCCCAAAGGATTGCGGCGCCCAAGAATTTCTCACCGCCTTGAGGGTGCTCCACCCCCCACGGGTGCTGCACGCCCCATCCCTCTAAGGTTGGAAGATAGTTTCATTACTTGTCCGCAGGAGCTACCCAGTGAATGGCCACGACTCCGGCGCTGTCCTCGGCTCGGCTCACGAGCAGGTTATCGCCTTCCGATCCCCATAGGCCAGTTATCACTCCTGATCTTGTGGAAAGCCCAACAGTTCCTTCCGCGGGCAGCCAGCGCACTGTGCTGGTCACATCGTTGAACGAAAGATAGAAGAGCCCGCCCTTGCCCGCGTGTGAAAAGCAGCCATAAGCCTTCTTGGAACCACTAGCTGTAAAACCATATAACCGGAGGCCGTAAGGAGGTTCCGCGTGATACGCTCTCGGGGCAACGTCAGCATAGGTCATCTCAAGGTATGCGCGCGCTGTGCGGCTATAAACCACAACTTCATTAGCCCCGCAGCGAACCTCGGCGGAAACCTCGGGTCCGGGGTGGAGGTGTTGAGGAAAGCTAGATCTGGGAAGGTAAGATCCGATTTGCCCCTTCTGAAAGTCAAAGTGACGCAAAGTATCACCAGGGTTGGGCTCCGAATGGGTATCATAGCCGGTCCCACCAAAGCTCCAGATGGTGCCGTCAGGTGCGCGACAAATATTGGCAGGAACAAATCCTTGTGTCTGGATGACATTTGTTACCTTCCCCGTCAGATCGGTCAAGGCGATGAATGGGGCGGCAGCTCCATCGCTCTTCTGAGCATTCCCAGCTGCAATGATTCTGCCGTCGGAAGTTACAGTGGCGGAGTAGATTACCACGCGCGGTGACTCCGGAAACCAGATCCTTGCTTCGCGCACTTTCTTACCAGATCTGTCGTACAGCCGGATATTCGGCTCGCCGGCTTGATAGGTTTCAACTACACGGCTGAGCAGATAACCGTTATCCCAATGCGGCATGGCAAGGCTCTCGCCAAAGAATGCTCCTTTATCAAAAACGACACGTTGAGTCGAGTCTGGCAGCGCTATAGCATGGACGCCGGTGGCGCTCAACGCCGATCCGGTATCTTGTCCTCTCAAACAAATCTGGGGGCCATGATCAATACAAGAAACGCGAACAAAAATTTGGATCCTCGCCCCGCGCACATGGCTGTTCTGTTCGGTCCCGGCATCACGCACCTCCTACTCTTTTCGGTCTTGGTTTCTCGGCAATCTAGGCGAAAGATGTTCATTGGCCGTTACTGACAAATGTTTTCTTCCCAGCACCAGGAGTCCTCGCGGCAGTTTCCAGTATTGCATGCTAGATAGTCAACCGCATATCCGTCGCAGTAAGAGGCGAGCAATGAGTCGCTATAAGTCCAGTCTTCTTGGCCACCACCGCACTGCGAACCACAGTTTCGGAGCTCAGACACCTGATAATGGGCGCCACAGCCCGTCCCCTGAACATTCAGCAATTGTCCAGTGCCACGGTTATAATGATAACTCGCCTGAAGAACGAAACAGGAGCCAGGATTTCTCCCCTTCCCTTTCAATGTGCGCTGATATTCAACCGCGAACCTGGGGTTTGGAGAGATACCATGAAAGATGGAGGGGATATGAATCCCGTTTCTGTCGATGATTCGAGCTTGTGTTGGACTGGCGGCGTCCCCGCAGTCAACGATCAAGAGGAATAGGGAAAATATTGCGATAGCAACCACGCATCTCCGGCTCAGTTCGGCTTTCATCTCCGTTTGCCTCCAAGCTAAAGGAAGGTAGATTTCCTGTTCGTTAAGACATTGGTCAACAAATCGGGCAATACCAAGTCGATGTGCTACATGCATAGGTTATGTGGGGGGGGGTAGCAGTCTGTCAAGTGAAAAGAATGGGCTGAGAGGAGGCACCCAACAGGTTGACACGGAGTTTTCTATGCTTTGCACCTGTCGGTTATCCTCGATGGTGGACAACATTCCTTCACCATACAATGATGTACGGGAACGGGGATGCCCCACGCGTTCGTACGCCGCCCCGAGAAAACCTTGTAGCCGACTTCCCTGCCATCTGAGAGATTTTCTTTGAGATAGAAAATGAGTAGAGTAGCGTCTCGCGGCGAAGGCATCGCGGAGGCAGGGGCGTCTGGGGGCGGCGAGTGGACTCGTGTTGGAGGCGATTGGCTCCAGCGCACAGCCTGAAGGCTGTGCCACTAAAGGCAACGACTTGAAGGCGTAGCCGGGATTCATCGCGCTGAGATCGCGATATAGGAAGGTTAGCGTCATGACGAAGGCTACGATCACGATTCCGCTGGACCCGTAAACGGCGCGGGCGTACGAATCCGCTGCTCCAGAGCAGAAGCGAAAGATGCAGGCGTTGCTGAACCTTTGGCTGCGCGAACTGGCCGCAGGTGAATACCCGCCGCTACAGCAAGTACTCGACGAGGTTGGACGCAAAGCGAAGGAAGGCGGACTTACGCCAGAGATTCTGGATTCGCTCTTGAAAGGCGCGTAGCAGGGCCACCCAAATTCGTCTCACAATTTATCGTCGGGGCCACCCAAGCCCCTGCATTAAGGTAATTCCTCGTCGCAGGAATCAGGTGCTTCCTGATGGTGCGCCTTAAAGAGTCTTGTGTAGCATGTCTCAAGTTGTTTCTGACGTGCAGGAACGCCCCAGCCCCCAAGCTCACATGGACATGGGTTCCGATGAAGCGCTAGGTGGTGTGCCAAAAGCACACGCTATGCGTTTGCATGGTCCGTCGAGAGGGGTGTAAGAACAATGAGGACGCTCTTTGACATTTTGAAGAAGGACCGTAAAGGAACATTCCAGTGGCTGGAAACTGTAAAAGACATAGAAACCGCCAAAGCTCGCGTACTCCAATTGTCTTCGGAGTCCCCGGAGGAGTTCGTCGTTTTTCGTGGGACAGACCTCCAAGTGGTTGCCACATCCCGGGCCATGCAAACCAACACCGAAGTACTCAGGGAATTCCCCCAGCAGCGATTACAGGTCTTTGCCGATTGACGGCTCAGTGTGTCGTGGGAAGCTATTGTTAGCTTAGAAGGACGCGCTGTGGGGACCCCTTCTTCCCCGCGACGGAGCCAGCGAATGAACGGTGCCCATCGCAGAAGGCCGAATAATAGGTATCTAGATGGCAGGATTGAGAAACGCCTTCCTACTTCAGTTCCCGTCTATCTCGCAAGCCTAGAAGAACCCCGCTCTCGGGAGCGAACACTTACGGAAAATGTCAGTCCCCACGGTGCGCGCGTAATCAGCCAGCGGTTCTGGCAGTCTGGAGAAGCGTCGCTTATTAGCCGTTTGACGGGAGAATTTCGGCAAATCGGAAGAGTGATTTATTGTTTGCCAACTGCGGGAGATCGCTTTTGCGTGGGCGTAGAATTCCAGGGTCGCACGGTTAATTGGGGTGAGCAGGGCGTGATTCCGTAAATCAGCGGACACCCCTTAGTCCGGTTTGCGGCCTGGGTCACGCACCGCTACCAGTTGTGTTGTTCTCTCATCACCACGACGTTCTCGGCAAACGCCTGGTCCTTGACTCTACGGACAGAGAAAATCACTTTTTGTCCCGGTTCGAGGATGTGACGATTCATAACGTCGGACCGAATGAAGGGAACCTTGGAACCGTCCGCCCCATCAATAATTCCAAACCCCTGAGCGTCAATTTTCTTTACGATTCCCGTCATTTTTGTCGGTTCTCCCGGTGAAAAACTCGCCCCTCTTAGAGGAGAATGCAGGGACTATCGCGCCAAGCTGGACACATGCCAACGTCCCTTCGTTCGCGTTGACTTCGGGAACCTATAGTATAACTCCAAGAGGATTACGCCTCTTTTTAGGCTTTTGTGGAAGATGACGTACTCGCCAGGCCACGACGCCGCGAGTGCCGTGACGCGCGCTTTTGCAGCGTCAAGGGTTAGCGCGGCCTCTACGAAACGCAGGCTTCCTTCGCCCCGCAATTTGAGGATGCAAAAGGGCAGGCCCAACCAGACTCCAAGTGGACAATCCTACAGGGGGCAGCGGGGGGGATTATCGCACGAATCTGGTGTGTTGGGTGCGGGCTACGCGACCCTTCCGGCCCGTCTCGTTTCCTTCCTTCCACTATGAGGGGAGATTTCTTTTGGGATGGAAAATGAGTAGAGTAGCGGTTCGCGGTCGGACGCGATTGACTTCAGCGCACAGCCAGGAGTGCCTGTGCCACTAAGGAAAAGTACGCGGCGAGTGGATTAGTGTTGGCAGGTAGCTGAATAAGCGCACAGCCAGGAGTGGCTGTGCCACTAAAGGCAATGGCAGAGCAGAGTTGAGGCGACGATGAGGACGATCAAAGGGCCGGCGATATTCTTGGCGCAGTTTGCAGGGGATGCGGCGCCATTTAACAATTTGAAGAGTATCGCGGCGTGGGCGAGCAAGCTCGGCTATAAGGGCGTGCAAATTCCGTCGTGGGATGCGCGGCTGTTTGATTTGAAGCGAGCGGCGGAGAGCAAGAGCTACTGCGAGGAGATTCGCGGCAAGGTGGCGGCGTGCGGGCTGGAGATCACGGAGCTTTCGACGCATCTGCAGGGACAATTGGTGGCGGTGCATACCGCATATGACGCGGCGTTCGACGGATTTGCGCCGGAGAAAATGAGAGGAAATCCGAAAGCGCGGCAAGCGTGGGCGGTGGAGCAATTATTGTTTGCGGCCAGAGCGTCGGCCAATCTGGGGCTTACAGCGCATGTGACGTTTTCGGGGGCGCTGGCGTGGCCGTACATTTATCCGTGGCCGCAAAGGCCCGCGGGGCTGATTGAAACGGCTTTTGATGAGCTGGCGAAGAGGTGGCGTCCGATCCTGGATGCATTTGACAAAGCGGGAGTCGACCTGTGCTTCGAGATTCATCCGGGCGAGGATTTGCATGATGGGGCCACGTTTGAAATGTTTCTGGAGCGCGTGGGAAAGCATCCCCGATGCAATATTCTTTACGACCCGAGCCATTTCGTGCTGCAGCAGCTTGATTACCTGGAGTTCATCGACCTGTACCACAGCCGCATCAAGATGTTTCACGTAAAGGATGCGGAATTTCGTCCGACGGGGCGGCAGGGGGTTTACGGGGGATACCAGGCTTGGGTAAATCGCACGGGGAGGTTTCGGTCGCCGGGAGACGGGCAAGTGGATTTCGGGGCGATCTTTTCCAAGCTGACGCAATATGACTTTCCGGGATGGGCAGTGCTGGAATGGGAGTGCTGCATCAAGAGCAGCGAACAGGGAGCGGCAGAAGGGGCGCCGTTTATCCAACGGCATATCATTCAGGCGGCGAGCAGCTCGTTTGATGATTTTGCGAGTTCGGGGGCGGATCAGAAGGCGAACCGGCGGATGTTGGGGCTGGAATAGCGTCCTCGAAAAGTCCGAAGGTTCTTTGGGGGAGAGGTTGAAAGTTAAAAGTTGAAAGGAAAAGAAGGTTTTGGGGTGAGGTGTGGCGAAGGGGACAATAAGTAAGTGAGACTTCTAATGGCTTGTTGGACTTCGATGGGGCGAGGGACATGACGGCAAACGTAAAGGTTGATGGAACGAAGCGGAGGCTGCGGCTGGGGATGGTCGGCGGCGGGCCGGGAGCGTTCATTGGAGCGGTACACCGGATCGCGGCGCGGATGGATGACCGGTTTGAGCTGGTGGCGGGAGCGTTGTCGTCGAATCCCGAGCGGAGCCGAGCGGCGGCGCTGGAGATGCACATCGCGCCGGAGCGGGCTTATGGAAGTTTTGCGGAAATGGCGGCGGCGGAAGCGAAGAGGCCGGACCGGATCGATGCGGTGTCGATCGTTACGCCCAATCACCTGCATTTCGGACCGGCGAAGGCGTTCCTGGAAGCGGGCATTCATGTGATCTGCGACAAGCCGCTGACCACGACGGTGGAAGACGCCGTGGCGCTGGCGGGAATCGTCAAGAAGAGCGGGCTGATCTTTGGCTTGACGCATAATTACACCGGCTATCCACTGGTGCGGCAAGCGAGAGAGATGGTGGAGGCCGGGGAGCTTGGGCGGCTGCGCGTGGTGCAAGTGGAGTACGCGCAGGACTGGCTGACCACGCCAGTGGAGGCGACCGGCAATAAACAGGCGGTTTGGCGGACGGATCCGGCGCAGAGCGGGCCGGCGGGTTCGCTGGGAGATATTGGGACGCACGCGTACAACATCGCGTGCTTCGTGACGGGGTTGCGGTGCGAGCAGGTGGCGGCAGAGGTTTCGATTTTCGTGCCCGGGCGGCGGCTTGACGACAACGTGCAAACGCTCCTGCGGTTTGAAGGCGGAGCGCGAGGAATGTTGTGGGCAAGCCAGGTGGCTACGGGGAACGAGAATAACCTGCGCTTGCGGGTTTATGGAGAGAAGGCGGGACTCGAGTGGGGACAAGAGAATCCGAATTATTTGCGGTTTGCGCCATACGGCAAGCCGCCGGTTACCATCAGCCGAGCCGGGGCGGGGGCAACGGCTTCTGCGAAACATGCGAGCCGGATTCCATCGGGGCATCCGGAGGGATATCTGGAGGCGTTTGCACAACTGTATACGGATTTGGCCGAGCAGATTGCGGCGCGAAATGCGGGGCGGGCTGCGGCGGCGTCTTCGCTGCTAGTGCCGGGAGTGAAGGAAGGCGTTGAAGGAGTGCAGTTTATCGAGGGAGTGCTGAAGTCGTCGAAGCAGAATTCAGGGTGGGTGAAGCTGCCTACGGCGGACTAGGTTGGCACAGGGCAAGCCCCGCCCCAGGCGGGACAAGCGGTACTGACCCTTGTTCGGAGGTGGGACAGGTAATCCCATTTCCGGTCGATTTGGCAGGGAGTTGGAGAAAGAAGTCTGGCTAACCCACTGAAAATGAGTATAGTTAGCGAAGGGAACCTGGGGCCGGAGAGTTGCGTTCTACCAGGTATCAATATATATGGACATCCAACGACCATCTAACGCTCGCGCCAAGAAGATCCGCAGGATCGTTTATGGCACTGCAGCGCTCCTCCTTCTAGGAGGGGTAACCTATGGACTCTCGAAACTCCGTCCCGCCGCGCCAAGCGTGGACCGGGCCACGATCTGGCCAGATGAAGTGAAGCGCGGGCCCATGGTGGTAGAACGCCGCGGCTTGGGAACGCTGGTACCCGAAGACATCCGGTGGATCGCCGCGCAGACGGACTCGCGGGTAGACCGCTGGGTGTTGCGCCCCGGAGCTATCGTCAAGCCAGATTCCATCATTATGGAACTGAGCGACCCGACGCTGCAGCGAGAGGCGCTGGACGCGGAATACCAGCTCAAGGGAGCGGAAGCGGACTTCGCAAACCTTAAGGTGCAGGTGGACAGCGATTTGATGAACCAAAAGGCGGCTGAAGCCGCCGTGCGCAGCGATTACGAGCAAGCGCGCCTGCAACATGACGTAGACGAAAAGCTATACAAAGAGGGGATCGGGTCAGACCACATCAGGAACTTGTCCCGAGTGAAAGAAGAACAGCTAGCCATTCGACTAAAGCTGGAGAGCGAAAGAACCGCAGTGGCCGCGGATTCGGCGAAAGCGCGACTGGCGGCGCAGCAGGCAAAAATCGACGAGCAGAAAGCGCTTTATCAACTGAAGAAGGGCCAAGTGGATGCGCTGCATGTTCGAGCGGGGATCAACGGCGTATTGCAGCTGGTGCCAGTCGAAGTTGGCCAGCACATAACGCCCGGCACAAACCTGGCGCGGGTGGCCGATCCAAAGAAACTGAAAGCAGAAATCAAGATTGCGGAGACGCAAGCGAAAGATGTGCTGATTGGGCAAAAGGCAACGATTGACACGCGGAATGGCATAGTGAACGGGCATGTTTCGCGAATCGATCCCTCCGTCGTGAATGGCACTGTAACCGTGGACGTGACCATCACGGATCCCCTGCCGAATGGGGCGAGGCCGGATTTGAGCGTGGATGGAACTGTGGAGATTTCGAATATTAAGGACGTGCTCTACGTGGGGCGCCCGGTGCATGGGCAGGAGAACAGCATGATCGGAATCTTCAAGCTTACGGAAGACGGATCCGAGGCTACGCGCGTCAATGTAAAGTTGGGACGAAGCTCCGTGAACACGGTCGAGATTTTGGATGGATTGAAGGTCGGGGACAAGGTGATCCTGTCCGACATGTCAGCCTGGGACAACTTTGACCGAGTGCGCTTGAAGTAATGATACTGCCGCCCTTCGAGGGCGCTTCGGAATTCAGGATTCCCGATTTCTGCGCCCGCTAAGAAATCGCAAGGGCGCCCGGCGGAGGATGCTAGAGATGCACACGCTCTTGCAGGACGTGCGCTACGGCCTGCGGATGCTCGGGAAGAATCCGGGCTTTACCCTCATTGCGATTCTGACGCTAGCGCTGGGCATCGGCGCGAATACGGCGATCTTTTCCCTGCTCAATCAAGTGTTGTTGCGGCGGCTGCCGGTTCGGAATCCGGGCGAACTGGTTATTCTGAAGTCGCCTGGACCGAAACGCGGGCACGTGTGGAGCGATGGCGACGATTCGGAGATTTTTTCATACCCGCTCTATAAAGGGTTGGCGAAGAACGCAGCGGTTTTCGATGGAGTAATCGCGCGGTATCAATTCGCGGCCAGCATCGCGAGTCACGGGCAGACGGAGCGCGGCTCCGGGGAATTGGTGACTGGAAATTATTTCGATGTACTCGGTGTGAGGCCGGATCTGGGCCGAGTGCTGTCGCCAACAGACGATGACGTGCAGGGGGCACATCCCGTAGTTGTGCTGAGCCATTCCTACTGGATACGGCATTTCGGCGGGGATGCGGGAGTGTTGAATCAAGCGATTCTGGTGAACAACACGGAAATGACGATTGTGGGGGTTGCTCAGGCAGGATTCAGCGGCGTCCAGGTGGGACAGGCGCCGGACATTTTTGTGCCCATGACCATGAAGGGGCAGATGACGCCGATCCGCAATGGATTGGATGACTGGAATGATTCGTTTTTGGCGGTGCTAGCGCGGCGGAAGCCGGGCGCCACCGTGGAGCAGTCGCAAGCGGGGATCAACGTCGACTACCCGGGGCTGCTGGAACAGCAGGCGGCAACTCTCAAATTTCGCAAGGGTGGAAAAGACGAAAAGGAGTTTCTAAGCAAGAAGATTGTGCTGGCTCCCGGGGCGCAGGGGAGGACGGTATTGCAGCGCGATTCGAGGCCGGCGCTGATGGCGTTGTTTGCGATGGTGGCGCTGGTTCTGCTGATTGCGTGTACGAACGTTGCGAACTTGCTGTTGGCCAAGGCGGCGGCACGGCAGCGCGAGTTTGCGATTCGCTCAGCGCTGGGAGCTTCGCCAGGACGGATGATGCAACAACTGCTCGTGGAAAGCTTCCTGTGCGCGCTGGGGGGAGGGGCTCTGGGGGTGATTTTGGGCACCTGGACAATGAACATTTTGACGCAAGCGGTCGTTTCTGAAGGTGGAGTCCAAGGGATCACCAGCCGAGTGGATGGGAGTGTATTGGGATTTGCCGCCGCAGCGACGGTAGTTTCGGCGCTGCTATTCGGGCTGATTCCAGCGTGGCGGGCGACAAGAGCGGGCGTTTCGCAGATGCTGAAGGACCAAGGGTCAACGACGTCCGCGGGACCGGGGCATGTGCGATTCCGGAAGTACCTGGTTGCAGGACAGGTGGCGTTCACGCTGCTATTGCTGACAGGAGGGGCGCTGTTTGCGCGGACGCTGTGGAACCTGCGGAAGCAAAATCTGGGGCTGAGCACGGAGAACCTGATCACATTCTCGATTGCGCCGCAGCTGAGCGGGTATAACGAAGCCAAGACGGTGGCGCTGGTCGATCAGTTGAGGGAAAAGCTGGCGGGGCTTCCCGGAGTGCTGGGCGTGGGGTCGTCGCAGATTCCAATACTGGTCGGAACCGATATGGGCACGAACATCACCGTGGAGGGGCGTCAAAACCTGGATACCGACGACCGGCATGTGAATTATGACGCGGTGAGCCCAAATTATTTTTCGACCATGCGAGTGCCGTTGCTGGCCGGACGCGAATTCAACGCTGGAGATACGGCCACGAGCACGAGAGTGGCGATCATCAATGAGGCCATGGCAAAGGAGTTTTTTGCGAATAGAAACCCGATTGGGGTACACCTGGCCATGGGCTCGGGGAACGACATCAAGTTCGACATAGAAATCGTGGGTGTGGTGAAGAACTGGAAACAGGAACATGTCCGGACGGCGGACCGGCCTTATTTCTTTCGGCCGTATTCGCAGTTTGGAAAACTCTTTGGCATGAGTTTTTACGTGCGAAGCCAGCAAGACCCGCTGCTGATTGCGAATACCATGCGGGAAACGGTTCGGGGAACGGATGCGAACTTGCCGGTGTACGACCTGAAAACGGTACAGCGCGTGCTCGATGAAGATTTGTTTGCAGAGCGCGTGATCGCAGGGCTTTCCGCGGCGTTCGGCGGGCTTGCCGCGCTGTTGGCTGCGCTGGGAATTTACGGAGTGCTGGCGTACTTGGTGGTGCAGCGGACGCGAGAGATTGGAATTCGACTGGCGCTGGGAGCAGCGGCGGGGCACGTGAGAGGCCTGGTGTTCAAGGAGGTTGGATGGATGGTGCTGGCGGGCGCGCTGGCAGGATTGCCTGCGGCGTACGGGCTGGCACGGCTGAGCGAGTCGCTGCTGTATGGAGTGCACGCAGGAGATGCAGCTGTGTATGTGGCATCGATGGGGATTATCTGCCTGGTGGCGTTTGTCGCGTGCTACATTCCATCGCGGAGAGCGACGCGGATCGATCCTATCGTAGCGCTGCGCTACGAATAGGCGCGGATGAGAATTTGTTTGTGAAGGCAAGGAGTTGGTGCAAGTAACCGAGTTTCCGAGATCGAAAACGAGAAGGAGAGCCAATGACCGACAATTCAACACTCATTAAAATGGACAGCGTGAAGAAAGTTTTCTACACCGATGAGGTCGAGACACACGCCTTGTCCGAGATTCACCTGGAGATCAAGAAGGGGCAGTACATTTCGATCGCCGGGCCGTCGGGCTGCGGTAAGTCGACGTTACTCTCCATTCTCGGGCTGCTCGATTCGCCGACGGGCGGCGAATACACCCTGAACGGGCAGCCAGTCGCGAATCTTTCGATCAGCGAGCGCACGCGGATCCGCAACCGCGAGATCGGATTTATTTTCCAGGCGTTCAATTTGATCGGCGATTTGACGGTGTATGAAAACGTGGAGCTGCCACTGACGTACCGCGGCACGAGCGCGGCAGAGAGAAAGCAGAAAGTGCAGCACGCGCTGGAGCGCGTGGGAATGGCTCACCGGCTGCGCCACTATCCGTCGCAACTTTCCGGCGGTCAGCAGCAGCGTGTCGCTGTGGCGCGCGCGCTGGTCGGCGATCCGCTGATCCTAATGGCTGACGAGCCTACTGGAAACCTCGACTCGAAGAACGGTGAAGCGGTCATGGAACTGCTGCGCGATTTGCACCGCAACGGCGCGACCGTTTGCATGGTCACACACGACCAGCGCTACGCGAATTTCGCCGAGCGCACGATTCATTTGTTCGACGGTCGCATCGTCGAGGAAACGCAGGAAGCGCGCGTCGGAGCGTAACGCCGAGGCGGCTCATGGAAACATTCTGGCAGGACGTACGATTCGCCGCGCGAATGCTGGCGAAGAGCCCTGGATTCACTCTAGTCGCGGTTTTGACTTTGGCGCTCGGTATCGGCGCGAACACGGCGATTTTCAGCGTCGTGGATGCAGTTTTACTCCGCCGTCTTCCCGTTGACTCACCAGACCGCCTGGTTGCGGTGCATAACCGGCTTCCGAAAGTCAATCTTCCACGGACGGAGATTTCTGCCCTGCAATTCCGTGACTACGCCGATCGCACCGACGTATTCGAATCGGCCGCGGCCATTACTTTTCCTAATTACAATCTTACCGGCACCGACCAGCCCCTGCGCTTACGAGGCATGCGAACCACGGCGGGCCTGTTTCCCGTCCTTGGGGTTCGCCCAGTTGCAGGGCGTGTGTTCACGGCGGCAGAGGATTCATACGGGGCGCAGCATGTGGTCCTTTTGAGCCAGAACGCGTCGGAGCGCATGTATGGCTCGGATCAAGGGAGTATCGGCAAGCGTCTTCAGCTCGACGGAGAAAGTTACGAAATCATCGGCGTGATGCCCAGAACGCTGGAAGTGATTTACCCGGACGTTGAATTGTGGACGCCGATGGCATTCACGCCGCGGGAATTGAACGAGGAGCGGCGCTGGTCGCTGACGTTTGAGATGCTGGGACGGTTGCGCTCAGGTGTGAGCCTCGCTGCCGCGCGGGCCGCCATGGCAACAATGGCCGCACGAATGAACGGGTCAATGGATTCTTCCATTGGAACTTTCGGGATTGAGGTACGGCCATTTGTCGAAGAACATGTAGGAGACGTGCGCCAACCGTTGTATGTCCTTCTTGGAGCGGTGTCGCTGGTCCTGCTGATCGCTTGCGCAAACATTGCGAACCTGATGCTGGCTCGCGGCACGGCGAGGTCGCGGGAGATGGCCATCCGTGCAGCGATGGGGGCGGCGCGCGGCCGGATCGTCACGCAGCTCCTAACGGAAAGTTTGCTTCTCGCGGTTCTTGGCGGGGCACTAGGGTTGTTGATTGCGGAATGGGGATGTCAACTACTGATCCGCATGGCACCTGCGGACCTGCTCCACGCCACCGCTATAGGCCTGAACCCTGTAGTTCTCCTCTTCACGCTTGCCGTGTCTATCGGTGTGGGCGTCTTATTCGGACTCGCACCGGCTCTGGAGGCGGCGCGCAAGGATTTGGCGGGCACCCTGAAGGAGGGAGGGCGAAGCAGCCAGGAGGCTTCCGGAAGACAAAACCTTCGCAAAACACTGGTCATTTCCGAAGTTGCACTTGCGATTGTCCTATTAATTTGCTCCGGGCTTCTGCTGCGCAGCTTTGAAAAGCTATTGGAGGTCAGGCCAGGATTCGACCCGGCGAATGTGCTGACGGCGCAAGTATCTCTTCCCAGAACCAAGTATACGGATGAAGCGAAGCTGGCATCGTTTTCGGACGCGCTGCTCGCGCGCGTCTCTTCGCTGCCAGGGGTGCTTCACGCGGCAATGGCGGACCAGCCGCCTCTGACGCCCGGAACAGACAATTCCGTCTTTTCCATTCGCAATTATCATCCGGGTCCCAAGGATCCCCAGCCGCACGCGGACACGATCTACACCACGCCGGATTATTTCGTCGCCATGCGTATTCCGTTGCTGCAAGGCCGTACCTATTTAGAATCGGAAATGCGACCTAACAGGGGTCCCATCGGTGAAGGATCTGTGGTGGTGATTGACGAGGCGCTGGCCAAAATATTCTGGGGCCGGGAGAGTGCGCTCGGGAAACAATTAGGATGGGGGGACAAAGGGCCGTGGGCAACCATCGTGGGCGTCGTCGGCACGGTACGCACCGACGATCTTGCGGAGGAGTCCAAAGGCGCGATTTATTTTCCCTACCATGCCCCAGGAATGACGCTGGTGGTCCGCACGGCTTCTGATCCCAGGCCGTTTGTGGCGGCTATCCGCCAACAGGTTCAAGGTGTGGATCCCGACCAACCGATATACGACGTAAAGACAATGGAAGAGCGAGTAGCAGCTTGCGTAGAACGGAGGCGATTTTCGGCGACGCTGCTCGGTTTGTTCGCGGGCTTGGCGTTTGCGCTCGCATTGATCGGGTTGAACGGCGTGATTAGCTACTTGGTTGCGCAGCGAACACACGAAATCGGCGTCCGCATGGCATTGGGCGCCCGACCCGCTGGAGTGTTACGGCTCGTCCTGGCGCAGGCTTTAGGAATGGCTGCCGCCGGAGTTGTCACGGGATTGATTGTGGCGTTCTTTGCAACTCGCTTGCTCGCGAATCAGCTATACGGTGTTGAGCCCGTCGACCCTACGACCTTTCTGGCGGTTCCCACAATGCTGACGGCAGCCGCGTTGGCGGCTTCCAGCATTCCTGCCTTGCGGGCGATGCGCGTCGATCCGCTAGTTGCCTTGCGCTATGAATGAAGCGGATCATGTCCCCTTGAGGTTGACGGCAAAAGGAACGAGAATTATTAGCGGGAGCTCAAGGAGATGACGTGGAGCCATTAATACGGTTGCGGAATTTGGAGAAGGTGATCGAGGCAGGGCCAAATAAATTTTGGCTATTGCGCAGAATCAATTTAGATATTCAGGCGGGCGAATTTGTGACCATCATGGGCCCGTCCGGCGCAGGAAAGTCCACGCTGCTGAGCATCATCGGGATGCTGGATGGCGCGTGGAGCGGGGACTTCTACTTTTTGGGCGAAGCGGTTCACAAACTGAACGTCAAAAAGCGGAACGAACTGCACAAAGCGAACATTGGGTTTGTGTTTCAGAGCTATCACCTGATCGACAATTTGACGGTCTTCGAAAATCTGGAAGTGCCGCTCTCGTACAAGAACGTGCCGCACAAAGAGCGCGTCAGCCTGGTCTGCGACACCCTTGACCGGTTCCACATCGTGGGCAAGAAAGATTTGTTCCCCAATCAGCTCTCCGGAGGCCAGCAGCAACTTGTTGGAGTGGCGCGCGCAGTGATCCTTAGCCCGAAGCTGATCTTGGCCGATGAGCCGACCGGGAATCTGCATTCCGCACAAGGCGAAGAGATCATGCAGCTTTTCAAGAGGCTGAATGACGGCGGGACGACCATCATCCAGGTCACGCACTCGGAGAGAAACGCTTCGTATGGTAGCCGCATTATTCAATTGAAGGACGGATGGGTTGTGGGAGACAACGCCACAGCCGGCGCGCCAGTCGGCGCCGCACAACCCGCGTGAGTGGACGCTTGCCAAGTGCGAAGCGGTACCTCGATCGCTTCACACCGTGCTTGAACAACAGCAGTAGGATAAACTTCGCAAAACCATTCGAATGAAGACGACTAGCCCGCACCCTTATCGAGTTCTTTTGGCGGACGACCAGGCGGACATCCGCGATGCTTTGCGCTTGCTTTTGAAGCGCGAGGGCTATGAAACGCAGGGCGTGGCTTCCCCGGCGGAGGCGCTGAGGGCCATCGAATCGCGGGAATTTGACGCCGTACTGATGGACCTCAATTACGCGCGAGATACGACATCGGGGCAGGAGGGGCTCGACCTGCTCACGCGCATTCAAATGCTCGACAGCACGCTGCCGGTGATCGTGATGACGGCCTGGAGCAGCATCGAAGTGGCGGTAGAGGCGATGCGCCGGGGCGCGCGCGATTTTGTTCAGAAGCCCTGGGAAAATACGCGCCTGCTCGCCATTCTGCGAACGCAAATCGATTTGCGGCAGGCGCTGAGACAGGCATCGCGCCTGGAAGCGGAAAATCGCATCTTGCGCGCCGAATCGCGCCCCACATTTTTGGCGAAATCCGCGGCAATGGTGCCAGTGCTGGAGCTGATTGGACAAATCGGACCGTCGGACGCAAACGTTTTAATTACTGGAGAACACGGCACCGGGAAAGAAGTGGTTGCGAGAACGCTTCATGCTCTGTCGGGGCGCGCGACCAAGCCGATGGTGACGGTGAATGCGGGCGGGCTGTCCGAAGGTGTGTTCGAGAGCGAACTCTTTGGCCACGTGAAAGGCGCGTTCACAGATGCGCGAGCCGACCGCGTTGGACGATTTGAACTCGCGGACGGCAGCACACTGTTTCTGGACGAAATTGCGAACGTTCCCCTGAACCTTCAGGCGAAACTTCTTCGCGTTCTGGAAACAGGTGACCTCGAGCGTGTCGGCTCGTCCGCAACGCGGCGCGTGAACGTGCGTGTGCTCGCGGCAACCAACGCCGACGTGAACGCCGAAGCCGCTGCCGGCCGTTTCCGCCAAGACTTGCTGTTTCGACTAAACACCATCGAGATACACGTCCCTCCGTTGCGTGACCGCAAGGAGGATGTCGATCTCTTGGCGCATCATTTTCTGCACGGGTACGCCCAGCGTTATCGCAAGAATATTTCCGCTTTTGACCCCGCCGCCATCAAGGCCCTGCATGAGCACGCCTGGCCAGGCAACGTTCGCGAGCTGGATCACGCGGTGGAGCGGGGCGTACTCCTCTCACCCGGACCTGCCGTGCGCGCGGCCGATCTCGGCTTGCGCGCGCAGGCCGCCGGCGGAGCGGCCAAGCTGGAGGAGATGAGCCTCGACGAAGTGGAGCGGTACCTCATCCAGCGCACTCTTTCCCGACACGAGGGGAACGTCAGTCAGGCAGCCAAGGCCCTGGGACTCAGTCGCAGCGCAATGTATCGCCGGCTGCAAAAACATGGACTGGAATGAGGGAATTGTCCTATGAGCGCCGGGTCCAGCTCCTCGCGCTAGCAGCGGGTCTTCCAGGTTCGCTGATCGCCATGATTCTCTTGTGGCACGGAAGTTATTCTTCCGGTACGGTCTGGACGCTGGCCTTCCTCATTTTTACCCTGTGGCTTGGCTTCGCATTTTCGCTGCGGCATCGCGTCGTTTTTTCCTTGCAAACACTTTCGAATCTGCTGGCGGCCCTGCGGGAAGAAGACTTTTCGTTGCGCGCTCGTGGGGCACGAAGCGACGATGCCATGGGTGAAGTGATGATTGAAGTGAATGCCCTCGGCGAGGTCCTTCGGCAGCAGCGCTTGGGCGCATTGGAAGCTAATGCGCTCCTGCGAACCGTGATGGAGGAGATCGACCTGGCCGTCTTCACCTTCGACAACAACGCGAAACTGCGGCTGGTCAATCGCGCGGGCGAGCGCTTGCTGGGCCGACAGGAAGAGCGCCTGCTAGGGTTTACGGCGGAAGAACTTGGGCTCGGAGCGTGCCTCGAAGGCGAAGCCGCGCACACGATGGAATTGGCTTTTCCAGGCGGCTCGGGACGCTGGGGGATGCGTCGCGGGACTTTTCGACAGGGAGGCTTGCCTCATCACCTCGTCGTCCTAACGGATTTGAGCCGCACGCTTCGCGACGAAGAGCGCAAAGCGTGGCAGCGGCTTATTCGCGTGCTTGGACATGAATTGAACAATTCGCTGGCGCCGATTCAGTCTGTCGCTCAGGGTTTGGAAAGCGGACTGCTGAACGCCTCCAAGTCTTCGGAGCTGCAGGGTGAAGCGTCTGCTTCCATTCTGGATGATTTGCGGCAGGGTCTGGGCATCATTCGTTCGCGCACCGAGGCGCTTGGGCGGTTCATGGCCGCGTACGCGCAACTTGCGCGTCTGCCACAGCCGAAGCTGCTGCCTGTAAACGTCCCGGAATGGATCGGCCGGTCCGTGAAACTTGAGACGCGCGTGAAGGTCAACGTCACGAAAGGTCCCGAGGTGGTGATTTCGGCCGACGCCGACCAACTGGAGCAGTTGCTGATTAACCTGGTTCGGAATGCGGCGGACGCGACACTCGAAACCGGCGGCTGCGTTCAGGTGGGCTGGTCCCGAAAAGGCGCTCACCTTGATGTTTGGGTTGTCGATGATGGCCTGGGACTGCCCAATACGTCGAACCTGTTCGTTCCTTTCTTTACAACCAAGCCGGGCGGGTCCGGGATTGGATTGGTTCTGAGCCGACAGATCGCCGAAGCTCATGGCGGTGAGCTGACTCTAAAGAACCGCTCTGACGCGCGCGGGTGCAGGGCATTGCTTCGGCTCCCCGTTTAATGCGCATTTCGCTTACTGGAAGCACGTGACGAGAGTACATTCCGACATTGCAGGAGGGAACTCCCTTATGCCCCCGCAGGACTTTGAAGACTGCCTTTCAATTCCAGCTCGATTTCCACCGAGTGATTAACCCTGAGGAAGAAGTTGCTCGGATTCTTGAGGCCCCAATCGATGAATGGAACCTTAAACTTCGCGGTGCCCGTCCAATGATCTCCCTCGAATTCCGCATGGACGGGCACAGTCAGTTCGTGCTCGCGTCCATGCAATAGAAAAACTCCGTGGACCTGAACGGTGAAGACTCCTTGCGGAGCGATTTTTCCTTCCACATGGTCAGGCCGGAAAATGATTTCCGAATATTTGCCGCTTTCGAGAACGTCTTTGTGCATTTTCCTGTCGCGTCCATCATTGCCGCTGTTACCGCTCGCCGCGTCCACGATGATTTCACCGCTGGCCTTTCCTGTCGACGTATCCAGTTGGAGATTCCCTCTCTTGAACGCGAATGATCCGTGGACAGTGTGAACGGTACTCTCAAGCGTCCAGTGGACTTTGCTCTGAGATGGATCGATCTCGAGAACAATTTCATTGGCGGGAGGCTGGGGCGCAGCGTGCTGCGGCAGAGCGCCGAGCACTACCAGAGCTACGGGCGCTGCCGCCAGATAATGGAAGGCCATCATGAGACGGCTTCGGGAGCGATTCATCTTTCATCCTCTCGGTTCACGCCGTCAGGAATTGCCAACCAAGGCGCAGGCTTGTTGCTGCCAAAAACTCGGGGGAAGACTCTCCCAGGTGCACTGCCAGCAAGCGCGAGAAAAGTCCCGGCTCGCAGGCCAGACATCGCAGCGTTCGCGCTCGTAAGGACGGGTAGCGATCCAGCAAGAGAAGCAGGCGGCTCATGGTATTCGGACGCCTTGCTAGTTGGCAGTGCGCCCGCTGATAACGCTCAAGGTTTCCGCTGCCCAGTGCATCGGCCAGCGCTATCGCTTGCTGAAAACTCAGGCAAAGTCCTTCCCCCGTGATTGCGTCGACACTTCCAGACGCGTCTCCAATCAGTGCGATATTCCCGCGGTAGACTTGATTCAGTCTGCGCGTCACGGTCACAGCGCCTCGCTCCAGGGTGCTTGGCTCCGCATAATGCAAGTGGCCAGCCAACCTGGGAAACTCCTTCCAAGCATCCTGATCCTGCAGTCGCATTCGCGGATCGCGCGAAATCAAAGCGACGCAAGTCTCGTCGTTGCCGAGCGGCGTGACATACACTTGTGCCCTTCGGCCCCAATGAACTTCCATGCAATCGGTCCACACTTTCCCGCGAAAGTGCTGCCTCTGCGCAAACCGTGTTTCTCGGCGCGTTGACCGATCCAATCCGATCCAACGCCTCACGCGGGAGTGGATTCCATCGGCGCCGATGATCCATTTTGCCTTGAAGATCGCATTGCCAAGGACGACGCCGTCGGTGCGCAGACCAGTGACTGGCGTGTTCCAGAGGAGTCTGACTCCGCACTCTTGCGCCCGGTCGATCATTCTTTGGTGGAGGACTGTTCGACGCACTCCGAATCCGCTGGCACCCGAAAAGCTAGCTTCCACCGAAGTTGCAGCATCTACAAATCGGACTGCGCGAAAAACCCGGCCATCGTGTGGCCGAATCCCCACGCCAAGCTGGCGCAGCGCCGCCACTGTGCCCGGCATGAGTCCTTCACCGCAAGCTTTGTCAATGGGAGGTTTTGCTCCGTCTGCAACCGTAACAGTAAAACTCTTCATTCGCGCGGCGATGGCCGCCGCCAATCCTGCCGGGCCCCCGCCAATGACCAGCACACCAGTGCTTTCCCCCATGTCATCTCCCTGGATCTTTCCGCTCTGCACAATTGAACGTGCATTGGTTAGATGTTAGGAACCTACAGAAGATTGTCCGCTAGCGCCACAATTTATCGCCCGGCCGGGAGTTGAACGATATGTTGTGAGCTGAAGTTGCATAAACTGAATTTATTTCATTTAGCATAAGTATTAATTTGACTCATTGACTTCCCTGCCCCATCCTGCTACTTTGGATGGCGAAGACATATGCTTTGCCTATCCATCACAAACCTCCGGATTTTTTCAAGGCATGGGAACGCTCGAATTGTAGACTCGATTGTTGTACGAATTATTCCCGTCCCCGAAGAGGGGCAATAGGCGGATGATGGCGGCCTAGCACAGCATCACAGAAGCTTTCAAGGCCATCATCCAGTCCTGGTTGATGGTTTTTGTTTTTTTGGGTTGCAACTTTTGTTGTGGGAGCGATGGATGATCGTGGAAAGGACTCCGCAGTGAGCGACTCTTTGCCCAAACCGCGCAGCCGGGCTCTAGTTGATGGCGCGAACCGCGCGGGCGCGCGCGCCATGCTTCGCGCCTGCGGCCTCCAAGATGATGACTTCAAAAAGCCGCTCATCGGTGTGGCGAATACCTGGATCGAGATTGGTCCCTGCAACTATCATCTCCGCGAACTCGCGCAGCACGTAAAAGAGGGCATTCGCGCCGCCGGCGGAACGCCTCTGGAATTCAACACGGTCTCCATTTCCGACGGCATCACCATGGGCACGGAAGGCATGCGCGCATCCCTTGTGAGCCGCGAAGTCATCGCTGATTCCATCGAACTTGTTACCCGCGGAAATCTCTTCGATGCGCTGGTTGTTCTTGTTGGCTGCGACAAGACGATTCCGGGCGGCATCATGGCCCTGGCCCGGCTGAATATTCCGGGACTCATTCTATATGGCGGCTCCATTGCCCCTGGTCAGTTTGAGGGCCACGCCGTCACGATTCAGGACGTCTATGAAGCCATAGGCAAACACGCGCGCGGCGGAATGACAGATGCTCAGCTCAAGTCCCTTGAGGTTTCCGCATGTCCGGGAGCCGGCGCCTGTGGCGGACAGTTCACCGCGAACACGATGGCGCTGGTCTGCGAATTCCTGGGGATTGCGCCGATGGGACTCTCCAGCGTTCCTGCGACAAATGCGGGAAAAGCTGCCGCTGGCCGCCGTGCTGGTGAGTTTGTGCTCGAACTTCTCCGCCGCGACATCACTCCTTCAAAGATCATCACGAAAGCGGCGATTGAAAACGCCATCACCGGAGTTGCTGCAACCGGCGGCTCCACAAACTCTGTGCTGCATCTTCTGGCTATCGCCAACGAAGCGAAAATTTCCCTTTCCATTGATGATTTTGACCGCGTCAGTTCGCGCGTGCCAATCATTGCCGATCTCAAACCTGGAGGACGTTTTGTCGCAACCGATCTCTACGCGGCAGGCGGCACTGCGCTCGTCGCAAAGCGCTTGCTTGAAGCTGGATTGCTCCGCGGAGATGCCATCACCGTCACGGGAAGCACTCTCGCCGAAGAAGCAGCCAAAGCTAAGGAAACGCCGTCGCAAGAAGTCGTACGCAAACTCAACGCGCCCCTCAAGCCCACTGGTGGCCTCGTTATCTTGAAGGGAAATATCGCGCCCGAAGGCTGCGTCATCAAAGTGGCGGGCCACAATCTGCAGAATTTCCGAGGCCCCGCGCGAGTATTCGACAACGAAGAGGCGGCCTTCGCCGCCGTCGAGCAAGGCGCCATCAAGGCCGGGGATGTAATCGTCATTCGCTATGAGGGACCAAAAGGCGGCCCTGGCATGCGCGAAATGCTGGCGGTAACCGCCGCGCTGGTCGGCGCGGGTCTGGGCGATTCGGTCGCGTTGCTCACGGACGGAAGATTTTCCGGGGCCACACATGGTTTCATGGCCGGGCACGTCGCTCCCGAAGCCGCCAGTGGTGGGCCGATCGCGGCTATCGCTGACGGCGACACCATCATCTTCGACATCCCCAAGCGTCAACTGAGCCTGGATGTTAGCGCAGCGGAGATTCAGAAACGTCTTGCCGCGTGGAAACCGCCGCAACCGCGCTTTACGAGCGGGGTCATGGCCAAGTACGCATTGCTTGTTTCTTCTTCGTCTCTTGGCGCGGTTACCGCCGTGCCCGCCGCTTTTTCAGCGCCAGCCGCGTCTGGCTCGTTTGCGAGGACTTCATGAAGCTTACCGGTGCAGAAATTCTTTGCGAATCGCTCACGCGTCTCGGTGTGCGCGAGATTTTCGGGTATCCCGGCGGCGCGATTCTGCCGGTCTATGACGCACTCGGCAAGTCGAAGCTGCATCATGTCCTCGTGCGCCACGAACAGGGCGCCACGCACATGGCCGATGGCTATGCGCGCGCCAGCGGCGGAATCGGCGTGGCCATGGCTACATCCGGTCCCGGCGCAACGAACATGGTTACGGGAATTGCTACCGCCATGATGGACTCCTCTCCGGTCGTCTGCATTACAGGCCAGGTCAGCAGCAAAGTCCTGGGCTCAGACGCCTTTCAGGAGATCGATATCACGGGCATCACCATGCCCATCACCAAACACAACGTGGTGATCACGAAGGCGGAGGACATTGCCCGGACCATTCGTGAAGCCTTCCTGATCGCCAACAGCGGGCGGCCAGGCCCAGTGCTTGTCGACATCACCAAAGACGCGCAGCAGGCTTCCGCTGAGTTCAATTGGGAAGCGTCTGAGCCAAAACTTCCGCCGAAACGCGTGCGCAATAATCACGATCAGGCTGAATTCGACCGCGCCGTCGAAATGTTGAACACTGCCAAGCGCCCCATCATTCTCGCAGGCCACGGCATCATGGTTTCCGGCGCGATGCGCGCCTTTGAGCAGTTCGTCCGTGCCGGCAATTATCCCGTCGCCATGACGCTCCTCGGCATCGGCTGCTTCCCTGCCAATGATCCGCTGAACCTTGGCATGATGGGCATGCATGGCGAAGCTTGGGTGAATAATGCCATTCAGGAAGCTGACCTCCTCATTGCTGTCGGCATGCGTTTTGACGACCGCGTCACCGGAGACTTGCGCGCGTACGCCAAGAGCGCCCGCAAGATCCACATTGAGATCGACCGCGCGGAAATCAACAAGAACGTAAAAGTCGATGCCGCCCTCGTGGGCGACGCGCGTGAGGTACTCGAAAGACTTACGCCTCACATTCAGACCCGCGACCACAGCCCGTGGATTCGTCATATCGCTGAACTGAAGGGCGATTCTGCGGTACGCGATATTCAGAGCTTGCCTGACAACGGGCACCTCTACGCCGCGCACGTCATCAACGATATCTGGAAAGAGACGCGCGGCGATGCCATTGTCGTCACCGACGTTGGCCAGCATCAAATGTGGGAAGCGCAGTATTACCATCACAATCAGCCCCGTACGCTGATTACTTCGGGCGGACTCGGCACCATGGGCTTTGCTCTTCCTGCCGCCATCGGCGCGAAGTTCGCGAAACCCGGCTCCGAAGTCTGGGTCGTTGTGGGTGACGGCGGATTCCAGATGACCATGAGCGAACTGGCTACCATCGTCCAGGAAAAGATCAGCATCAAGATTGCTATCATCAACAACGGCTATCTCGGCATGGTCCGCCAGTGGCAGGAGTTTTTCTATGACAAGCGCTACGTGGCTACTCCGCTGGTCGCGCCGGATTTTGCCGCGCTCGCCAATGCCTTCGGCATCCGCGGTGAACGCGTCACCAAGCGCGCTGAAGTGGTGCCTATCATACGCTCCGCGCGCGAATCGAACGAAACCGTGCTGATCGATTTCCGCGTCGAGCAGGAAGATTCCGTATATCCCATGGTTGCAGCGGGCGCTTCCTTGAGCGATATGATTCGCCGCCCGAACAATCCACTTGTCGAGACGGCGACCGAGCCATAGGAGAAACGGAGAAAGAACATGCAAACACTTGTCGCCTACGTCGAAAACAAGCCCGGCGTGCTCAATCGCGTGGCTTCCCTGGCGCGGCGTCTGGCCATCAATATTGACTCGCTCACGGTGGGTCCAACGGAGAATGAAGAAATCGCCCGCATGACCATCGTGGCTCATACAGATGAACGGGGCGCGCATCGCCTCGAAGCCAGCCTGGAAAAACTCGTCGATGTTCTGCTCGCGGAAAATATTTCCACCCGCGCGCTACTTGAGCGAGACTTGGCCTTGATCAAAGTTGCTGCCGATCAGCAGAATCGTCCCCATCTGATGGAATTGATCAAAGTCTTCCGTGCGCGCGTCGTGGACGTCGCTCCAGAATCGCTCATCATCGAAGTTTCGGGCACTGTCGACAAGATTGATGGCTTGCTCGAAGTCCTTCGGCCTTTCGGCGTGCTGGAGATGGCCCGCACCGGGCGGATTTCCATGACGCGCGGCGGCGATTTGTTGCAACCACCGCCCGCCACACAATCCGAATCGCTCGAAACAGCGGAGGCGAAGTCAAAGTAGGACAGGCATTCCTGCCTGTCTTCTGTGAGTGCTGGCGCACACTAACAGGCATCAAAGTACTTCCAAAATAAATCGTCTTACGACCACAAACGCGTCACGAGAGGAAGCAAATGGCAAATCTCTACTACGACAATTCCGCTGACATTTCGCTGATTCAGGCAAAGAAAGTTGCCATCATTGGCTACGGCTCGCAAGGGCATGCACATGCGCTCAATCTCCGTGATAGCGGCGTTTCCGTGCGCGTCGGCCTCCATGAAGGGAGCACCTCACGCGCCAAAGCGGAGAAGGCAGGCTTGACCGTCAACACGCCCGCGGAAGCTGCTGCTTGGGCGGACGTCATCATGATTCTGGTTCCGGACACCAAGCAGCCGAAGCTGTATCGCGATGCCATCGAGTCCAATCTCAAACTGGGCAAGACATTGATGTTCGCGCACGGCTTCAACATTCGATTCGGCACGATCAAACCGCCCGCCGCCGTCGATGTCTCCATGATCGCTCCGAAAGCGCCCGGCCATCGCGTCCGCGAAGTTTTCACCGAGGGTGGCGGCACTCCCGCGCTCCTGGCTGTCGAACAGGATGCCAGCGGTTCGGCGAAAGCTCTGGCTCTCGCTTATGCCAAGGGACTCGGCTGTACGCGTGCCGGCGTTCTGGAAACCACTTTTACGGAAGAAACGGAAACCGATCTCTTTGGCGAACAGGCCGTGTTGTGCGGCGGCGTAAGTGAATTGATCAAGGCGGGCTTCGAGACGCTCACGGAAGCGGGCTACCAGCCCGAAGTCGCCTATTTCGAATGCCTCCACGAACTCAAGCTCATTGTTGACCTGATTTATCGAGGCGGCCTCAGCTACATGCGTTACTCCGTCAGCGATACTGCCGAGCAAGGCGATTATTCCGCCGGGCCGCGCATCATCACAAAACAGACGCGCGAAGAGATGCGCAAAATCCTCGCGGAGATCCGCAACGGCAGTTTCGCGAAGGCATGGATCGCCGAGAATGAAAAAGGATGCCCCAACTTTCTCGCCACGCGCCAGCGAGAACAGCAGAACCCGATCGAGCAACTCGGTCCCAAACTTCGCGCTATGATGCCTTTCCTCCAGCCGGTCATCGCGCCTGGACTCGAGAGCAAAGCGGCAGCCTCGAAAAAATAGAGGTCCGACGGGTTGTTCGTGCTTCGTTGACCCGACTCTCGAAACCTCATCGCACTATTCGGGCCTCATCTCTTCCGGACTCGGATATCATGACGTCTCAATATGATTGGACGTTAAACCCCGAAAAGGAAATGCTTGCGTGCCTAGTGACCGGAATCAACCCTTGCTTAGTTCGAATGAATCTCAGCCTTTTCACATTAGCGGCCGACCAGAAATCTCCGCAGTTCTTGCAGTGCTTCTTTTAGTTTTGACTTGGCTCTTGCCGCCGCCAGCCCGTGCGCAATCCGAGCCCACTCTGGCAGAACGCATCCAGAAGGTCATAGGCCGCCCCGAATTTGCTCACGCCAACTTCGGCATCGAGTTTTATTCGCCCGACGCTGGTAAAGTCGTTTATGCGCTCAACCCTGATAAATTATTTGTGCCCGCTTCGACCACGAAAATTCTCACCGAAGGTACCCTCCTTGCGACACTTGGCGCAGGCTACCGCTTTCATACTCGCGTCTACTGCACTGGCCCAACCGACAAGCACGGCACACTTAAAGGCGATCTAATCCTCGTCGCCAGCGGCGATCCGAATCTTTCGAACCGCATTCAACCTGACGGCACCCTCGCCTTTGTAGACGAAGACCATTCTTACCAAGGCCCTGCTCTTCCCGGCGATCCTCTCTCAGTCATCAAACAACTTGCGAAAGACGTCGCTGCCAAGGGCATTCACAAGATCGAAGGGCGTGTGCTGATCGACACGACGCTCTTCCCTGACGGCCCTCGCGAGGGGGGCACCAACGTCGTGATGTCCTCCATCATGGTCAATGACAATGTCATCGATCTCATCGGTTCTCCCGGCGCGAAAATAGGAGATCCTGTCGATCTCAAGTCTTCGCCTCAGACTTCCTACATCAAATTCGTGAATCACTTGCTCACCTCTCCCGCCGGCACGCGGCCGATGTTTGAGTCGCCCGATTTCGCCACAAATCCGGACGGTTCCGTCTCGGTTACACTTTCCGGCAGCCTATCGCTCGGTATCACTCCCCAAACCGCTTCGGTCGCGGTCCCTTCCCCGACAAGATTTGCAGAAACGGTATTCCGCGAAGCGCTGTCGGCCGCGGGCATCCAAATTAAAAATGTTTCGGCGCCCAGCGTCACTGATTTTTCTCCTTACACGCGTTTCTATACGGCGGAGAATCAGGTAGCCGAGCACGTTTCTCCTCCCCTCTCGGAAGAAATCAAAATCACGCTCAAGGTCAGCCAAAATCTGCATGCCGGCATGGGACCGTACCTTCTCGGCGCTCTTGCCGCGAAAGACACAAAGAATCCGCTCGACGCCGGCTTCAAGATCGAGCGTGATTTTCTCCAATCAGCGAAGCTCGATCTGTCCGGCGCCGCGCAGGGCGATGGAGCAGGCGGCGATTGGGCCGACCTTTTCAGCCCGGACTTCATGGTCCACTACCTCACGTATTGGTCCACGCGTCCTGACTATCAGGGTTTTTTCAAGGCTCTGCCAATTCTTGGCAAAGACGGCACGCTTGCGAAAATTCAGACCAATTCTCCCGGCGCAGGCCATGTCTTCGCAAAAACCGGCACGTTTGGCTCCGAAGACAAACTGGGCGGCAAGATGATGCTCAACGGCAAAGGCCTTGCCGGCTATGTCCTCACCAAAGACGGCAAGAGACTGGCGTTCGCCGCTTACGTCAATCACGTCTCACTCGATCCTAATCCGGAGGCCGCGCAGCAGGTGGCCGGTCAAGCACTGGGAGAAATCGCGGCTGCCGCTTACAACGCGAATCTGGATACTGCCGCGAATGCAGGCAACTACGATCTCATCATTCGCAACGGCCACGTCATCGACGGCACGGGAAATCCATGGTTCGCCGCGGATGTTGCTGTCACAGGTGATCGCGTCGCTGGCATAGGCGATTTGCGCGAAGCGCATGCCAAACGCGAAATCGATGCCAAGGGCCGCGTCGTCGCTCCGGGCTTCATTGACATGCTCGGCCAGTCGGAAGTCTCGCTTCTCCTGGACAATCGTTCGCTGAGCAAACTTTCCCAGGGAATCACGACGGAAATTACCGGCGAAGGCGGGTCCATCGCTCCGCAAAATGAAAAAACCATCGAGCCTCAAAAACCGTTTCTCGAAAAGTACAAACTCACGATCGATTGGACTACGCTCGACGGCTATTTCCGCCGTCTCGAAAAGCAAGGCACGCCGCTCAATATCGGCACTTACGTCGGCTCAGCCCAAGTCCGCGAAGCTGTGATTGGCGACGACGATCGCGCTCCCACCCCTGCCGAACTCGATCAGATGAAATCCCTCGTCGAGCAGGCTATGAAAGATGGGGCTCTCGGTGTTTCCAGCGCCCTCATCTATCCGCCGAACATTTACGCGAAGACCGACGAGCTCATCGCGCTTGCGAAAGTTGCCTCAAAATACGGCGGCCTTTATGCCACGCACATGCGCAGCGAAGGCGCTTCGGAAATGTCCGCGCTTGCCGAAGCCATTCGAATCGGCCGCGAAGCCAATTTGCCCGTTGAAATCTTTCACCTCAAAGTGAGCGGCAAACCCCGCTGGGGCGGCATGAAGAACGTTGTCGCAGCCATTCAGCTCGCTCGCGATTCCGGCCTCGACATTGCTGCGGACATGTATCCTTACACTGCCGGCGCTACGGCGCTGGCTTCGTCTCTTCCGCCGTGGGTCGCCGATGGCGGCGTCCAGAAATTGCTCGAGCGCCTGAAAGACCCGGCCATACGCGTGCGCGTTAAGAAGGATTTGGCCGGGGACCATCCGGATTGGGAAAATCTTTTTTACGATTGCGGCGGCGCTGCGGGTATTCTCATCGCCTCCGCCGAGAATCCCGATCTCAAGCAATTCGCGGGAAAAACTCTGGACGACGTTGCCAAGGCCTGGAAGAAATCGCCGGAAGACACTCTCATGGATTTCGTCCTCGCCGACAAAGCGCAATCCGGCGCGATCTATTTCATGGCCAGCGAAGAAGATCTGCGGACCGGCCTAAGCCAGCCTTGGACAAGTATCGGCCTCGACGCCGGCGAAATGTCTCTCGACGGACCCACTTACGAAGCGCACACGCATCCTCGGGCAATGGGCTCCATGCCGCGCTTCCTCGGCCACTATGTTCGCGGCGAGCATCTCATGCCCTTGGAAGCGGCGATTCGAAAGATCACTTCGCTTCCCGCTCAGCGCGAACACCTCGAAGGCCGCGGGCTCCTCAAGACCGGCTACTTCGCCGACATCACCATCTTCGACCCCGCAACCATCATTGACCATGCCACATTTACGAAGCCCGATCAGCTCTCCGACGGCATCGACTACACCATCGTCAACGGGCAGGTCGAATACGATCAGGGAAAATTGACCGGCGCGACAGCCGGCCGGGTTTTGCGCGGCCGTGGGTGGCAAGCAGCGACCAACTGAAAGGGAGGAATGTCACTAGTCTAATTTAGACTAGTTCTATTTACTGTACGGTACTGCCATAACTCTTGATACAAGCCTTTAGCTTGTGCGCAGCAGGAATTAGCTCAGCGCCGTTTTTCCCATCTCGGCGACGCGCCGCTCGTAGGTCATTTCCACCAGGCCGTGCTTTCCGTAATATCGCAGCACGATTTTATGGCCCGGCTCAATCTTCGCGCGTGTCTTGATCAGGGAATCCGAAAGCTCCACCCACTGCCCATTCACCAGATAACTTCCTTCCCAACCACGCAGTTCGAAATGTCCGTCGTTTTTTAGAATGAGTGGCGCCGCCTTGCACGGAATCACCTTCCCGCGCATCTTGGCCTGAGCGCACTGGTAACGGCCGGAAACGTCCACAGTCTGCGCCTTGCTTTGCGGTGTAAGGAAAAGTACGAGGGCTGCAGTCGCGATGCAACGCGCCAGCGCCAAACCCACCCGGGCATGCCCCATTGGAATCTCCACTCCAGGTCGCGTAGCTGCGGGCAGCGGTCCCTGGCCATTGGTACAGGTGCAATTCGCCAACCAACGAGTCGTACCGTAACGCTTTTATTTAGAATAGCTTACAAGCTGGCTGTTCGGCCATGAATGCCCCTAAGGAGTAGAATTCTTCCTCTCTTACCCCCTGAAAGGAACTCTCTTGCACCTCAAAATGGGCACTTTGGCAGATAAATCCTACCGAAACCTCATTCAAAGGGCAGTTCCGCCACTGCTTGCCCGTCCTTCCTGGGGTCTGAGGCCCCATAATTCACGCGCGCCGCAGAATCCCTCATAACCGCCTGGCCCCCACCCATGCCGCTGGAATATGAACCTTTGAGGTCGATTTTGTGGCCCTTGTTCGTCAATTCATTTCGCACGTTTTGTCCAAAGCGATTCTCCATCATCACGTCACACCCGCCGAACGTATGCTTGCTGAACCTAGGAGCCTCCAGAGCCGCTTGAATGTTCATTTTGAAGTCCACCAGGTTCGCGACGAATTGCGCGTGCGCTTGGGACTGGTTCCACCCACCCATAATCCCAAACGCCACGCGCACATCTCCTTTTTGAGCGAACGCCGGAATAATTGTGTGCAACGGCCTCTTTCTCCCCGCCAGCGCATTAGGCGAATTTCGCTCCATGCTGAAGAGTCCGCCCCGATCGTGCAGCGCAAATCCTGTTCCGGCAGCAACGATGCCCGACCCGAAAGCCTCGTAGTTGCTCTGGATTAGCGACACCATGTTTCCGTCGCGGTCGACGACGCTCAGATAAGTCGTATCGTTTCCAACCGGGATTTCCCCCGCAGCCGCATCGCAGTTGGCTTTGTCTGCGTCAATTAATTTGGCTCTTTGCGCCGCCCATTCTTTCGAAAGCAGCGCCGCAACTGGTAATTTTTGTTTCCTCGGGTCGCCGATATACTTTGCAAGGTCCGCATACGCCAACTTTTTTGCTTCAATCATGGCATGCAGCACTTTCGTCGAGCCGAATCCCCAATCCTTCTGCCCCAGCGGAAACGTCTCCATGATATTCAGCATTTCCAGTGCTGCGAGGCCCTGCACGTTGGGGGGCAACTCGTAAATCGTCCAATCGCGGTACGTCGTCGAGATGGGCTCCACGAATTCGCTAGAAAACTCGGCCAGGTCTTGCGCGGTCATCGGCCCGTTGTGCCGCTTCATCGATTCCAGAATCTTCGTGGCGATTTCGCCTTTGTAAAATGCTTCTCTGCCATGCTGTGCTATCCGCTCGAGCGACCACGCGAGATCAGGATTGCGAAATACCTCGCCTACTTTCGGTGGGCGGTCTCCCGGAAGATAAGTCTTCGTTGCCGCTTCATCGGTCCGAAGATAATCCACTTCGCTTGCCCAGTACGCAGCGGTCCATTCCGGAACCGGGAATCCGTCCTGCGCCGTTCGAATCGCCGCCGCCAGATCCTCCCCCAGCTTCTTTCTTCCAAACTTGTCCGCAAGCTTTTGCCAGCCATCCACCGCGCCCGGCACTGTTATCGCGTTTACTCCCTGCTGCGGCATGCTGCGAATTCCTTGCTTTTGCAAATACTCGATCGTCAATCCCTTGGGCGCCCATCCGCTCGCATTTATCCCGTACAACTTGTCCGCCTTCGCGTCATACACAATCGCGAACAAGTCTCCGCCGATGCCGTTCATCATCGGCTCGACCACTCCCATCATCGCGTTTGTCGCAATCGCCGCATCCACGGCATTCCCGCCACGTTCGAGAATGCGCACACCTGCCTCCGCCGCCAATGGCGACTCCGCCGCAACAATCCCATTCCGCGAAATAACCATTGATCGTCCCTGTGAACGATCTTGCGCATCAACATTTTGTCCGGCCGTCAAAATCACGATGGAGAGATACAGGAATACCCGCAACATCGAAGAGATTTTCATGGTTCGTAATCGCGTTTATTGAGTCTTCTGGTCCTTTTGAACTTCTTTGTCTTTCGCGGTCAAAAGGCTAACTACGCGCCTTCGGGCTTTGATCGAAAGACTCTCGTAGAGGGAAACAATCTTTTGTATCGCCTCTTTTTCCGTGCTGGGCCGGGCGGCGGTTAGACTATTCTTGCGGTGCGCCAGACGCTTATGCGAAGGCAGATAGCTCTGGCTGAATATTCCTCCGCAGATGTCGCATGTGACTGTCGCCATTCGTACCCCCGCACCGCGCCATAATAATTGCAAAACGCTTGTCGCGGAAGCGAATCCTCGTCTTAAGGACCCCCTTGTGTGCGATCTCTTGCGGAAATGTTGTCCACCACATTTCCACAGATATGTTGCGGTGTCAGATTCCCCACTTTACATCCATGTGGAAAATGATTTTCAGAGTCATCATATGCAGATTTACAGCTCTACACTCATGGGTGGGCAGGAGAGGGAAAGAAAATGTGTGAGGAATGCCTAGAGAAGTGTTAGTTTTTCGATTTTTCCGCCTCCGGATAGGCTCTGCACTCATGGAGCATTGTATGCTGACGAGGGCGGGTGTACGTTATCGGTCGGGCCGAGAAGTCAAATTGGAAATTCCGGCTTCATTTTTTCCGGCGGCCGGTCAGCAGGGTCTGGTGATGTTGACTTTCGCATAAAGGAGGGCCAAACCGTATGTCGCTGAAGGGCAAGTACGCCTTGATCACGGGATCTTCTCGGGGGATTGGCAGGGCCATAGCGCTGAAGTTGGCAGAAGGCGGCGCGAAGATTGGCGTTCACTACTATAAGAACATTGACGCCGCGAATGACACGCTCGCAAAAGTACGGGAGCGCCGCTCTGACGGGTTCATTGTTCAAGCGGATGTAAACCGGACCGATGACAT
>Ga0209350_1000261_pt1 | contig 33271 bp, 43 predicted proteins | sample GraSoi013_2_20cm_2_FD_185822 | JGI IMG/M metagenome (GOLD analysis project Ga0209350, IMG submission 185822) | Grasslands soil microbial communities from the Angelo Coastal Reserve, California, USA - Sample 09_27_2013_2_20cm (SPAdes) (version 2) | ecosystem: Environmental > Terrestrial > Soil >...
TCCATTCGGTAATCGATTCGGGGTAATTGAGAATCCTCACTTCAGAGCGAGTGCTGTACGGTGACGCGGTCTAACCCTCGGTTGGAGCGGACCGTGATAGGTGGGTGGTGGCGCGCCGCGAGCGCGCCTCGCTATTGTGCGCTCGCCTCGCGCTGGACGCGTCTGCGCGCGGCCCCTCAACTTCACCGTTAGCAGTCACGCATGGCGCCAACCGTTGTGCTTCTACCAGGGATGGACGGCACCGGTGACTTGTTTGCACCTGTCGTAGCAGCACTAGGCCCAGATGTTCCCACCATCACCGTGCGGTACCCTAACCAACCTCTCGACTACGCGGCGCATGAGGAGATCGCTCGTGCGGCGCTGCCTGTGGGGCGACCATTCATTTTGCTCGGTGAGTCTTTTTCAGGCCCGATCGCGGTTTCGATCGCGGCTGGCGCGCCGCCCGGTCTTCTGGGGTACGTTCTGTGTTGCTCCTTCGTCACGTCCCCGCGCCCGCTCCTCTGGGTGCTCCTACCATTCTTGGCTCTCTTGCCGCCGCGACGCGTTCCCGCCTCGGTTGCCACGTACTTTCTGATGGGTCGTTTCGCCAGCCCGGAACTTCGTCAGATGCACGCTGAAACGCTGCGCCGCGTCTCAGCACGTGCGCTAGTCGCGCGCCTTGATGCTATCGCGAGGGTTGACGCGCGGAGCACCTTACGACACGTGGGCCTGCCGGCCCTTTATCTGCGGGCTACAGAGGATCGGCTAGTGCCAAGATCGGCCGCGACGGAGTTTGCTCGACTATCGTCAAATGCGCGTGTGGTGGACATTGAAGGTCCTCACCTCTTGCTTCAGTCTAGGCCGGCCGCGGCGGCGCATGCGATTCACGAGTTCGTGGGGCAGATTGCGTGACTGCTAACAATCGTTCGAGGGGGCCGTGATGCGTGGTCGGTTTGGCGCCGCGGGCGCGGGGGAGATTGTGTGCCCGCGGCGCTTAAGCGAGCGCTTCTGGCCGGCCGCTCAACTTCACCGTTAGGCCGCACTTATCCATGCGCGAATACCTCAAGTCTATGTGGGTAAGGGTGGGGCTAGTCTTACTTGTCATCGGCGCAGCTCCGCTCCTAACCATCATTTTCGCCGCCGCCGTGGGGTTGTGGCCTGATCCAAACCCGAACCCGGTTGGGGCGGGTTTGCTGTTTGCCTTAACGTTCTGGCCGGCGATTATCTGCATCGTCGTGGGAGTCATCCGTGTCCGCAATCGCCGCGCGGCCTAACCCTCGGTTGGAGCGGGCCGTGGCGGGTGGGGATTGGCGCGCCGCGAGCGCGCTTCGGAATTTTGCGCTCGCGTCGCGCTGGTCGCGCCTGCGTCCGGCCGCTCAACCTCACCGTTAGGTGCCGAGCTTGAGCGACCGGGTCGCAGTTCGCGTCTTTGCCGCCGCGGTGCTCACGGCAGTTGCGCTCGTTGTTTGTGTTTATCTCTTGAATCCGCTGCGAACGGCCTCGAAGGACCCCCGACTTCGTGTAGTGGGCTACAACGTGTTCAGGATGCCGTCGCGCTCGATGCAACCCACAATTCGTAAAGATGACATCTTTGTCGTATCGGCTTGGCCCTACCGCAGCGCGGATCCAAAGCCCGGCGATGTCGTGTTGTTCCAATTCCCCGTGGACCCGTCGGTGGTCTTCGCGAAGCGGGTAATTGCGGACGGTGACTCGACGGTCGAGATCGTTAACGGCGTTACTGTAGTTAATGGGAAGCCACTCGAAGAGCCTTATGTGGATCCGCGAAACAATGTCAGGGAATACTCTCGCAGCATGTCAAGGGTTCGCGTGCCAGCTAACGCGTTCTTCGTGATGGGCGACAACCGCGATGACAGTGACGACAGTCGATTTTGGGGATTTGTGCCCCGCAGTCACATACTCGGAAAGGTCGACTAGGATGTCGGCACCTAACAATCGTTGGAGGGGGCCGTGAACGTCCAGTGGGTCCGCGCCGCGGGCGCGGGAAGACAGCGTGCGCCCGCGGCGCTTGGTGGGTGCTTCTGGGCGACCCCTCAACTTCACCGTTAGGCGCTTTTTGGACACGTCATCTCTTCTTTGGGGGTTGCTGTTCGGCTCAATCGGGCTTGGCTTTTTCGTGTACGGCAGACGGCAGAAGAGGGTCGTGCCACTGGCCTGCGGCGTTGCCCTAATGGTCTTCCCGTATTTCGTTTCCAACACTATTCTGCTCGTCATACTCGGACTAGCGCTTATTGCTATCCCATACTTTGTCAGAATGTGACCGTCCTAGACATCCTTGTTACGGTGGGGGCCCATGGGCATATCTATCCGGCCGAGCCGTGCACTCTTCGCGGCAGTGATGATCGGCCTGGGCATCATCGGTTTGATTTACGGAAATTCTGCTTTGATCTGGGAGCCGATCCCCAAGACCCTGCCCGACCGGCCCGTCATAATCTATCTCTGTGCTGTCATAGAGATCGGGACCGGCATCGGCCTGCTGCTGCGTCCGTCCGTGATCCTCGCCTGCCGCGTCCTGTTCCCCTTCCTGCTGCTGTGGATGGCCTTGCTCAAGCTCCCGGGACTGTTTCTGGCCCCCCATGTCATGGTGAGCTGGGAGGCGTTCGGCGAGATCGCCGCCACCTCGGCCGGGGCTGGTGCCTGTTCGCCGCCCACGCGGGCGCCTGGGAACAGTGGCATCTCAAGTTCGCCATCGGCGAGAGCGGGATCCGCGCCGCCCGGCTGCTGCTCGTCGCGGCATTGCCCATGATCGGGTTGAGTCATTTCGTGTACCACGACCTGACTGCGAGTCTCGTGCCAAATGGATGCGCTTCCCCCTCGGCTGGACTTACCTGACGGGCGCCGGCAGCTTGGCGGCCGCGGCGGGGATGCTGTTCGGCGTCTATCCGGGTCTCGCGGCGAACCTCGAGGCCGCGATGCTCTGGATCATCACCCTGCTCGTCTGGGTACCGCGGGTCGCCTCCATGCCCAGGGATCAGGGGGATTGGACGGAGTTCTTCATTTCCTCCGCGATCGCGACCGGCACCTGGGTGGTGGCCGATACCTACCGCAGCGTCCCTTGGCTGGCCAGCGGTAAAGCGGCGCACGCGGTGTCCCCCGACTGAGGGCCGGTTCCGTGCTCCCGCCATAGAGGTCTCAGCGCCTTTAGGCCGGCCCCACACTCTCGACCTTGAGTTGGTCCGGCTTACGGCGTCATCATTACCACGGAAGATCTGTCCGACAAGGCTGTCAGGTGAGTTTCGGGCATGCTGTCTAACAATCGTTGGAGGGGCCGTGATGCGTGAGCGGTTTGATGCGGCGGGTGCCGGGCGACATTGTGCGCCCGCGGCACTCATCCGGCGTCGTCGTCCGGCCCCTCAACTTCACCGTTAGAGAGATCTCCATATGCGCCTCGCTCCGGCTATTCCAGCACTTCGACGGTGGCGCCTCTGGGTCGGGGCGATCATCGTTGCAGAGGTCTGCTGGTTCGCACTCATGCATCCGCGGCTCGCTGGAAACTTTCACGCGATTCTTATGTTGGCGCTGGATCCTCTAGCGGTCGTTGGGTACGTCTACCTGATGGCAGCCGTTTCCGCGTACCTTGCTGAGCGAGAGTGGGATTTTAGGCTTCGCCAGATGATTGTCATAATGCTCGGGCTCAGCGCTGGGTGCTTCGTGTTCGCGCTACTGTGGCTCGCTAAGGTGCATTTTGAAGGCGAGCTTGGCTGAAGGTATGCGACGTGAGAGCAGTTCACGGGCATGCTGGTGCGTAAGTGCAAGGCCAGAATCACAGTGATATCTGTGCTGAAGCACTCGGACCAGGTCGTCGGAGAGTTCACGGGCGAGTTTGTTGCGGTTGGGACGGCCGCGAAGGCTTAGGCGTCCAAGACGTGCCGAGTAAGGTCTTGGTCGCGGTCGTGGGGTTGTTGCTAATTGGCCTGGGAGTCAATGGTGTTCGCACCGGCAGTGTGCTTGGGCGCATCGGCAGCGTGGAGCGTGCTAATAACCCGGCGTGGTTCTGGTTTCGCGTTGCGCTCTATTTGGGGCTGGGGACGCTTGCATTGTGCTACGTGTGGCAGTGAAGCGTCTGACAGTCGTTGGGAGCGGGCTGTGATCCGTTGCGCCCACGGCGCTGATCGGCGCTTGGCGGCGCCGAGCCTAAAGCTCACCTTCAGGTCGTGAGAATCAACGCCTCGACCCCAATCCTGGAAACGCCACGCTTGCAGGCGCGGAGGGTGGCATTGTCGGATGGCTCATTCTTCCTCAGGCTGCTCAACGATCCGTCGTGGCTGGAGAACATCGGCGACCGTGGGGTTCACTCTGATGCGGATGCCGAGAGCTACATCAAGAACAGCATCTGGGCGCACTACCACATCTACGGGTACGGTATGTACGCGGTGCAGCTCAAATCAACATCGTTGCCGATTGGAATCTGCGGCCTCGTCAAGCGCGATTTTCTCTCTGCACCGGATCTGGGCTTCGCGCTATTGCCAGATTACGTCGGGCAAGGCTTTGCCTCGGAGGCTGCTCGCGGTTTGATGTTGCACGCGCAGAACAAGCTGGGCATCGGGCGGCTGTACGCGATCGCCAGGCGCGGTAATTATCGGTCTGTCAGGCTGCTCGATCGACTTGGGTTTCGCTATGAAGGGCCGTATGCGACGCCAGAAGGAGAGCAAGTGGAGCTGTATGCCACGTTGTCTGAGGGAGAGGGACTAACATGAGGCTGCTAAGGAGCCTGGCGATCGTCGCGGTTCTCACGACCGCTTCGGCTCAAGGCTCGAATGCGGAAACGCCCGAGGGAGCGGCGGAGGCCGCAGCACGAGTCTGGCTCGGTTTGGTTGACGCCGGAGACTATGCAAAGAGCTGGGTTACGGGGGCTGAGTATTTTAGGAATTTGGTCCTGCAGGCGCAGTGGGTGACCTCCGTCGCCCGAGTCCGGGGTTCCCTCGGGGGCCTGAAGTCGCGCCGCCTGGTCTCGGCGAAGTACACGCGCTCCCTGCCTGGTGCTCCGGACGGCGAGTACGTTGTCATTCAGTTCGCCACAAGCTTCGAGAAGAGAGCGCAAGCGACCGAGACGGTGACACCCATGAAGGATCGCGACGGGCGTTGGCGGGTCAGCGGTTACTATATAAGGTGAGAACGCCTGATGATCGCGGGAGGGGCCCCGAAAGCCACGGGGTATCACGCCGTTCCTGGTCTCGCTGGCGCCGCTGGTCCCGCTCGTCGCCGCGCTGGCTCGGCCGGTTGCTTCAAGGGGCGAACGTGAGGCTACATCCTATCGCGCGTCGACGGGGTTCGTCCTGGCCAAGGACGCACGGGGGTCGGGGTTTGCATCGGAGGCTCTTACCGCCATGGTTCGCATGGCTGCAGCCGTGCGGGTGCAACGGGTCTACGCGCTCTGCCACGTGAGACACGAGAAGTCCGTACGAGTGCTCGAGCGCTGTGAATTCCCTCGGGAGGGCATTCTCCGCGGGTACCAGGTATTTCCGAACCTCGGTGTGCCGGATCCACAGGACGTGTACTGTTACGCTCACATCAGGTGAGGACCCTGCTGGCCACAACCCGGAGGTCACGGTGATTTCGAGACACTGGCGCGGCCTGGCGCGGGCAAGCCAGGCGGAAACCTACATACGACACCTTCGCACGGAGACCTTCCCGGCGCTGCGAAAACTCCCGGGCTTCGTCCGCGCTTCGATCCTGTCCCGCCCGCTCGGTGCGGGCGTCGAGTTCCTCATCGTCACGCTGTGGGAGTCGCTCGACGCCATTGCCGGGTTCGCGGGTGCAGATCCCGAGGCCGCGGTAGTGCCCGCCGAGGTCGCCGGGATGATGATCGAGTATGACCGCCGCGTCAGGCACTTCGAGGTGATCGAGTGACCCGAGCCGCGCAGGCCGTACCCAGCGCACCCTGTCACTGCGGGTCGGTCCGCATTCGTGTGCGGCGAGCGCCCCGCACGGTGACCCGTTGCAATTGCTCGATCTGCCGTCGATACGGCGCGCTTTGGGCGTATTACGGGGCGAGCGCGGTTCAGATTGAGGCGCCGAAGGGCGGCCTGTCGAGTCGTGGCGCCGCAAGGTTCGCGCCTTCTTTCGCTGCAAGAGATGCGGTTGCATCACGCACTACAAGTACCGGAAGAAATGGGGTAGCGGCACCATCGCTATCAATGCCACCAACTTCGCGCCCGAGGTGCTCGGGGGAGTCCGCGTTCGCGAGCTCGATGGCGCCTCCACATGGACCTGGAAATACTCGACATGAGCGCCCGTTTGCGCAGCTGCTCGAGCCGCGCCCGGGCTGGTGCTCGGATCGCGGTCTGCGCGCTGCGGCTATTCACCGCGCTTCGCTCGCGAAGCCCCTAACGGAGAACCTCCCATGGCTCCCACACTCGCCAACGGAAAGATCTGCTATCTCGAGTTGCCGGCCGTCGACATCACGAGGTCGGCCGCCTTCTACACCGAGGTGTTCCGCTGGTCCATGCGCAAGCGGGGCGACGGCGCCACCGCGTTCGATGACACTACGGGTGAGGTGAGCGGCGCGTTCGTGACCGGACGCGAGGCCAGCCCGCCGGGCGTGCTCTTCTACATCATGGTCGACAGCGTCGAGGCAACCTGCAGGGCCGTCGAGGCGCACGGGGGCTCGATCGTCCAGCCGATCGGCGCCGACCGCCCCGAGGTCACCGCGCGTTTCCGCGATCCCGGTGGCAACATCATCGGCTTATATCAACAGCCGAATGACGCCACGCGCTGACTTCTCTGATCCCGCCCGATCCATGCTGTGGCGCGCAATCCTCGCGTTCTTCGCCCTGCCGGGCATGGTGGCCTTCGCGGTGCCGCTCTGGCTCGCCTGGTCGGAGCGCGCGCGCCGCGGCGCAGCGCTCTGGCCCGCCGCCTGGCTCGTCGTACTCGCCGGCGCCTCGCTTCTCCTGTGGTGCGTGCGCGAGTTCTACGTTGCAGGCCGCGGCACCCTCGCGCCGTGGGCACCGCCGCGCAGCCTCGTGGCCAGCGGGCCGTACCGCTTATCGCGCAATCCGATGTACATTGGCGTCATCCTCGTGCTGCTCGGGTGGGCGGCGCTCTTCCGGTCGCGAACCCTGCTCGTGTACGCCCTCGCGGTTGCGATCGCGTTCCACCTGCGGGTCGTCGTGAGCGAGGAGCCCTGGGCGCGGCGTACGTTCGGTGCGGACTGGGAGAACTATCGGGCCCGGGTGCCGCGTTGGCTCCTGCGATTGAGGAAGAGTTGAATGCGCATCTCCGGGAGCTGCCACTGCGGCAACATCACGTTCAGTCTCGACTGGAGGCCTGAGCCCGCGGAAATTCCGGCGCGCGCCTGCAGCTGCTCGTTCTGTCTGAAGCACGGCGGCCTCTGGACTTCCTGCCCCATGGGGTCGCTCAGGATCACGATCCGCCAGCCCGCGCTCGTTTCCCGGTACTCCTTCGGCACCCGGACGGCCGAGTTCCACGTCTGCTCGCGCTGCGGCGTCGTCCCGGTGGTCACGAGCCGGATCGACGGCCGTATTTATGCGGTGGTCAGCGTGAACGCCTTCCAGGACGTCGACCCGGCGCTTCTGAAGCGCGCCGCGGCCAGGTACGACGGCGAGAGCGAGAGCGCACGCCTCGCGCGGCGCAAGCTCAACTGGATCGCCGACGTCGAGGTCCAAGCAGGCAACGGTTAGAGAGGAGACGCGAATGCCCCTCGTCACGGTCACCACGCGGAAAGGCAAATCCGCCCAGTTCAAGTCCGCCGTGCTCGGCGCCGTGCACGGCGCGCTCGTCGCCTCGGGAGTGCCCGAGAAGGACCGCTTTCAACGCGTTCTCGAGCTTTCGTCCGATGACTTCCGGTTCGATCCGGACTACCCGGACTTGAGTGCGAAGCGCTCGGAGGATTTCGTACTGATCGAGATCCTGTTTTCGGTGGGTCGCAGCGTCAAAGTGAAGAAGAAGATCCTCGGCGACGTGATGGCGAGTCTCGCGAAGGAACCGGGGCTGAATGCCGAGAACGTGATGGTGGTCTTCAAGGAAACGCTGTGGGAAAACTGGTCGTTCGGCGGCGGCCGGTTGATCCATACCTGAGCCGGGCACCCTGGCGTGCTCCCTCCGGCTCAGCGCCCGGAACGAGCATCCGGAGTGCGGCGCGATCCCGAGCACCGCCCCTGCGTCGGGATCCACGGGCCTAATCGGCCTCCGCCTTGATCGGCCGGGTCATGAGCGAGCGCACCGCCTCCTTCGCAGGCAGATCCTGGTAGAGCACGCGATACACCATCTCGCAGAGCGGCATCTCCACTGCCGCCGCGGCCGCGACCTCATGGATGGCGTGCGCCGCGGCGTAGCCCTCGACCGCCTGGCCGATCTCCGCGAGCGCCGAGGCGGCGCTACGGCCGGCCGCAAGCAGGAGTCCGAAGCGGCGGTTGCGTGACTGATCGTCGGTGCAGGTCAGCACCAGGTCGCCGAGGCCGGCGAGCCCCATGAAGGTATCGCGCTGCGCGCCGAGCGCGACGCCGAGCCGCGTCATCTCCTTGAGTCCCCGGGTGATGAGCGCGACGCGAGTGTTGGCGCCGAAGCCGAGCCCGTCCGAGAGCCCGGCGCCGACGGCGAGCGCGTTCTTCACCGCGCCGCCGATCTCGACGCCCATGATGTCGGTCGTGGTGTAGGCGCGAAAGTTCTCCGACGACAGCTCCTGCGCGAGCGCCCGCGCATAGGATGCATCGGGAGAGGCCACGGTCATGGCGGTCGGCAGCCCGGCTCCGACTTCGCGCGCGAAGGTGGGGCCTGAGAGCACCGCGACGCGACGCTCGGCGCCGAGCACCTCGCGCGCGATCTGGTGCGGGAGCTTGAGGCTCCCCTGCTCGAAGCCCTTGGTGGCCCACACCACGTGAGGCTCGGGCGCGAGCTGCGGTGCCAGCAGCCTCAGCAGAGGGCGGAACGCGTGGCTCGGCACGACGATGAGCACATCGCGCGCGCCGCAGAGCGATCGCGGGAGATCGGGCTCCACCTGGAGCGATTCCGGGAAGCCGGCGCTCGGCAGATAGCGCTCATTGCGGCGGCTCGCGGCCATCTCGGCGAGCTGCGCACGGTCGCGTCCCCAGAGCCGCACCGGCCGGCCGCCGTGGGCGAACTGAATGGCGAGCGCCGTGCCCCAGGAGCCGGCACCCAGCACGGCGACCGGCGCCTCACGCAGGGCTCGTGCGCTCACGCTGCTCACGGGCCTTGAGCTCTCGCGCGCGGGGAGTACCGGTCAGTTGGCCTGACCCGGCGGCTGCGCCTGGTTGGCCGCGTACAGGGCGTCGAAGTTGACCGGCGGCAACAGGAACTGCGGGAAGCCGCCCTGGCTCACGAGCTGCGAGACTGCCGCGCGCGCGTAGGGGAAGAGGATCCCGGGACAGACGGTGCTGATCGCGCGCTTGAGATCGCCGTCTCCGAGATTGCGGATGACGAACAGGCCCGCCTGCTTGATCTCGACCAGGAAGATGGTCACGTCGCCGATCTTGGCCGACACGGTGACGGTGAGCACCACTTCGCGCACGTCGGGCCCGAGCGCGGTGGAGCCGGTCTGCAGATCGAGGCTGATCTGCGGGTTCCAGTTGCCATCGACGCGCGGGCCGTTGGGCGACTCGTAGGAGCAGTCCTTGAGATACACGCTCTGTAGCGCGAGGACGGCTGCGTCGGGCGGGATGGACTGCCCCGGCTCGGCGCCGGCTGTTTCGTTGGTCATTGAGTGTGCTCCATGAATTCGAACGGCTCCGCCTATTTCAGGAGCGGATCCAGGCCGCCGGCCGCATCGAGCGCACACAGATCGTCGGATCCGCCGATGTGCCGGTCGCCGATGAATATCTGCGGGACGCTCGCGCAGCCGCCGCTGCGCGCGATCATCTCTTCGCGCGCGCCGGGCACCGCCTCGACGTCGATCTCCTCGAACGCGACCCCCTTCTCGACGAGGAGCGCGCGGGCGCGGCTGCAGTACGAACACCCCTCGACAGCGTACATCACGACTCGCGGCGTCCCCATGACTTTCAAGCCGCCCGCGCCGCTTCAGGCGCGCGAGAGCGGCAGGTTGTCGGCACGCCAGGCGGCGAGCCCCCCGCGCAGCGTGACCGCCCGCGTGAACCCCTGGGCGGCGAGCTGGCGTACGGCGGCAGCGGCGAGGGAGCCTGAATCGTCGTAGACCACGACCGCTTTTTCCTTGTGCTTCTTCAAGGTGTCGCCCGCCTTCAGGATCTGGTCGCCGCCCATCTGCCGCGCCCCCGCGAGGTGGCCCGCCTGGTATTGCTCGGGGGGGCGGAGGTCCAGGACCAGGGCGCCCTGGTTCATCAGCCGGATCAGCTCCTGGGGGGTGACCGAGAGCAGGCTTTCCGAGCGGGCGCGCATCTCGTATACAACGACGAGGGCCGCCACGACGGCGGTTGCGGTGCTGAGCCAGGGGTGGTGACTGAGGTATTCGAGGAAACGGTCCATGGGGGCAGCCGGCATGCCGGGGCCGAAAAAGGCCGCGCATTATAGCGTCCCCGTCCCGGGGGGCACGCCCGGCGGGCTCCGCCTGGGGCGACCGCGCTCGCGCGCGCAGGGTGGGGCGTGGGCGGCGCGCGGGGCGCTGCTCCTCGCCGGTGCCCTGGCGCTGGTCATCTGGGTGAGCCCCTCCCCGGGAGCCCCCGCCGGGCGCCCGGAGGCCGATGCCAGGAAGGCGGAAGCGGAGCTGCAGTCGGTCAAGGCCGAGATCGAGAGGATCACCCGAGAGGTGAGCGCCGAGCAGGTCGAACGCGACCAGCTCACCACCGAGCTCAAGAGTGCCGAGCTCTCGGTCGGCAAGGTGCGCGCGGCGCTCGCCGAGGTGCGCCGCGAGCGCGCCGAGCGCGCCGCACGGCGCGCGGAGCTCGCCGCCGAGAAGCACCAGCGCGAGGGCGAGGTGCGCGAGAAGCGCGCGGCGCTCGCCGGGCAGCTGCGCGCCGCCTACACCATCGGCCGGCAGGAGCCGCTGAAGCTGCTCCTCAACCAGAAGGACCCCGCGCTCGCCGGCCGCATCTTCGCCTACTACGGCTACTTCGGCCGCGCGCGCGCCGCGCAGATCCGGCTCATCGAGGAGGACGTCCAGCGCATTGCCGAGCTCGAGGGGCAGCTCGATGCCGAGGATCAGCAGCTCGCCGAGCTCGAGAGGCAGCAGCGCGCACAGCTGCACCAGCTGGAGCTCTCGCGCGTCGAGCGCAGCCACGTGCTCGCGAGCCTCGAGGCACAATCCCACACGCGGGCGCAGAATCTCGAGCGGCTGCGCTCCCAGCAGGCGGGGCTCGAGAAGCTGCTGCGCGAGCTGCGCGCCGCGGTGGAGCGCTTTCCGATCGAGGGCAACGATGTCTTCGCGCGGCTGCGCGGCAGGCTCGCCTGGCCGGTGAGCGGGCGCGTAGTCGCGCGTTTCGGGGATTCGCGCGCGGGTGGGGTGCGCTGGGACGGCGTGCTGGTGGCGACCGAGCGTGGAGCGCCGGTCAAGGCGGTCTGCCAGGGGCGCGTCATCTATGCCGACTGGCTTCCGGGGCTCGGGCTCCTCACCATCGTCGACCACGGGGACGGGTATCTGAGCCTCTACGGGCACAACGAGCGGCTCTACAAGGCGGCCGGCGAGCCGGTCGCAACGGGCGACACCATCGCGGCCGCCGGCGACAGCGGGGGCAGCAGCCGTCCGGAGCTCTACTTCGAGATCCGCAAAGGCGGCAGGCCGGTCGACCCCCGCCCCTGGTTCAAGGCCCCCGATCCCTAGCCCTCGAAGGCCGGCCTCCCCGCACCGCTCACGACCTGAGGATGTGACTCGGGTCAATGTTTACCGGTGCGCCCGGGCGGCGGGTCGGGTCGCGGGCCCGATTCGCCAACTCGCGCAAGGACCTGCAGGCGCCATCCGCGCGATCGTGCGCCGTGACGCTTTACAGAACTGCCTATTTCGACGCCGAACCGTGAACTCCCCACCCCAAATCGATCAATTGCCGGGCCGGCCGGGCGAGCGGTTCGAGCCGTACGTGCGCCTGGTGCGCTGCCTGATGCCGCGCACGAGCTGCGTGGCGATGTTCGGGCCCGCGGGCGAGCTCGCCTGGTCGAGCGAGTCCATGCTGGGCCCCGACCTCGACCTCACCAGTCTCGTCGACGAGGCGCTCCTCGCCGGCCGCTCGAACCCCGACAGCGCCGGCCAGGTGCGGGTGCTGCCCGGATCCGTGCCGGTGTACCTGTGCTCGCTGCGCGACGAGACCCGCCGGCTCCTCGCCATCCTCGCGATTGTGTGCCGCCCGCCGGATGGGCGGGACACGCGGACCTAGGACTTCTCGTTCGCGTATGCGCTGCTGTCGCCGGTGCTCGAATGCCTGCGCCGCGAGCTCGTCTCGCGCGCCACCATCGAGGAGCTCACCCACACCGTGGGCGGGCTCGACAAGGACCTGAACCTGCTGCTGGCTCAGACCAGCCCCGATTCCTCCGGGGTGGCGCCTGATGACGCGAGCGAGCTGCAGGCGCTGCTGCAACAGACCGTCGAGCACCTGCGGGCCCGCACCGGTGCGTTGCACGTCCCCGAGCGCAGCGTGACGCTCGTGCGCTCGGGCAGCGCCGCGCCGCCCGATGCCCAGTTCCTGATGCGCGCCCACCGGCGGCTGCTCGCGATGGCCCAGTCGCAGCACACACCGGCGATCAGCAACGACACCCGCTCGGCCGAGAACCCCGAGGCCTTCCCCTACCGGGTGCTCTGCTGCGCGCTGCGCTCGCGCGCCGGACGCTTCATCGGCCTGCTGGTGCTGTTGCGCGAAGCGGGCGCTGAGCCCTTCACGCTGCGCGACGCGCACATCGCCGAGATCCTCGGGCGCAAGGCACTCGGCGTCATCGAGAGCAGCTACGACGCCCTGAGCGGCCTCTACACCCGGCCCGCCTTCGAGCAGCGCGTGCGCGGGGTGGTCACGGGAGGGGAGAGGTCGCAGGCCTGGAGCGCGCTCTACGTCGACGTCGATCAGCTGCACGCCATCAACGAGAACGCCGGCATGCACGTCGGCGATGCGGTGCTCGCGCAGCTCGGCGAGCTGCTGCGGAACCGCCTGCCGCCCGGGGCCTTCGGGTCCCGCATCTCCGGCGATCGCTTCGTGGTGATGTTGCCGGCCGAGGTCCACGATGCGGAGAACTTCGCCGAGTCGCTGCGCGCCGGCGCCGAGCAGCTCGCGATGACCAACGCTCACGCCCACGGGGTATCGATCAGCGTCGGGGTGGCACTCTTCGACGGGGGCGTCGACGAGCTGGCACACGTGCTGGCCGCGGCCGAGACCGCCTGCAAGGCCGCCAAGGACCGCGGCCGCAACCGCGTCGAGGTCTACCAGCAGAGCGATCTGTCCATCGTGCGCCGCTACGCGGACATCGGCGTCGCGGGGCAGCTGCGCGAGGCGATCGACGCCGGCAGGCTTCACCTCGACGCGCAGCTCATCCTGCCGCTCGCCGCGGCCGAGACGGCCCGCCCGCACTACGAGCTGCTGCTGCGCATGACGGACGAGGCCGGTCGCACCATGGGGCCGGACAGCTTCCTCTCGGCGGCGACGCGCTATCAGTTGATGCCGGTCATCGACCGCTGGGTCGTCGGGCACGTGATCGACGCGCTCAAGCCGCGCGCCGGCGTGCTCGAGGGCAGGGCGCTCGGCTTCACGATCAACTTCTCCGGCCAGTCGCTCAACGACGAGGCCTTCGCGGACCTCCTGATCGAGCAGGTCGAGAGCAGTGGCCTCGATCCCGCGCTCTTCGTCTTCGAGCTGACCGAGAACGCGACGGTGGCGAACCTCGTGCGCGCGGAGGCGTTGATGCGGCGACTCCGAGCGCTCGGGTGCGGCGTGGCGCTCGATGATTTCGGCACGGGACTCTCCTCGCTCTCGTGCCTGCGCCAGCTCCCCGTCACCATGCTCAAGATCGACGGCAGCTTCGTGCGCGAGGTGCTCACCGATGCGCGCGCCGAATCGATGGTGCGCGCCATCGCGCAGCTCGCGCGCGGCATGTCGATCATCACCGTCGCGGAGTACATCGAGACCGAGGCCATCTGCGCTCGCATCGCGGAGCTCGGCGTGGACTACGGCCAGGGCTTTGCGATCGGCCGGCCCATCCCGCTCGCCGAGGTGCTGCTCGAGCTGCCGCTTCCGAGCGAGCCTGCGACCGGGCCCGCGGACACGCACGACGGGCGCGAGGCCAGGCATTCGCGGCTCGTCGGCTAATGCCTATGCACCCGAGGGAGCCCCGGTGATCAGAGTGACACTTTCCCGTCCGTCCTTCCCTCGCATTCGTACCTCGAACAGGAGATCCTTTCGCATGTCGAGCCGTCCACGCACGCTGGTTGCCCTGGCCGCAGGGGCGATTCTCGGTTTCTGCGGGGCGCTCACCAGCGGCGTGCTGGCCGATCGTCCGAGCGAGGCCGCCCATTCCGGCCACGCCTCGCGCCCGGTCGATGGCACGGCGCTGCCGTGGCAGGAGGCGAGCCTCTTCGCTGAGGTTTACGAGCGCATCAAGCGCGACTACGTGGACGACGTCGATGATCACGGCCTGATGGAGAAGGCGCTGCGCGGCATGGTCGCGGCGCTCGATCCGCACTCGGCCTATCTCGACAGCGAGGAGTTCGAAGAGATCCGCCTCTCCACGATGGGCTCCTATCCCGGCGTCGGCATCGAGGTCGTCGCCGAGGACGGGGTCGTGAAGGTGCTGCGGCCGATCGAAGGATCCCCTGCGCAACAGGCCGGACTCCTGCCGGGGGATGAGCTCGTCAGAATCGACGGCAACGAGATCGGCGCCGATCTCGCGGGCGCCATCGCCCGCATGCGGGGGGCCTCCGGGAGCCTCGTGAGCCTCACCATCCGGCGCGCCGGCGGCGAGGCGCTCACGGACTACACCCTTCGCCGGGCCCAGGTCGAGGTGCACAGCGTCATGCAGCAGACCCTCGAGCCGGGCTACGGCTACCTCCGCGTTACCACCTTCAGCGAGACCACACCTGTGGACGTCGGCCGGGCCATTGGCCGCCTCAAACGAGACAATCCAAGCGGCTTGAAGGGGCTCGTGCTCGACCTGAGAAACAATCCAGGCGGCGTTCTCGAGGCGGGTGTCGCGGTCGCCGACGATTTCCTCGACAGTGGGGTCATCGTGACGGCCGACGGGCGCACCGCCGAGGCACGCTTTCGCATGGACGCAACGCCGGGGGATCTCATCGACGGCGCCCCGCTCGTGGTGCTCGTCAACGGGGGCTCAGCCTCGGCCTCGGAGATCGTTGCGGGCGCCCTCAAGGATCACGGCCGGGCGCTCCTCATCGGGCGGCGCACCTACGGCAAGGGCTCGGTGCAGACCGTCATGCCGCTCAACCACGGCGGCGCGGTGAAGCTCACGACGTCCCGCTACTTCACCCCATCCGGCACCTCGATTCACGGCAAGGGCATCATTCCGGACCTCGTCGAGGAGGGCCCGGGAATTGCGCCCGCGGAGCTCCTGACCGCCAGAGGCTCGCCTGCGCTCGCCGATCGCGACGGGGACGTGCGCGTCGCGCTCGATGCCCTGAAGACGGGCCACGGCTTTGCACAGGCCTCTACCCTTCCCGTGGCCATGCGCGCGTTGGTGCCCTGAAAAGCAGCCCGCTCTTACCGCGGACGCGGGCTTCCCGATATCCTGCCGCGCCATGCTGGCGTGGCTGATCGATCTCGTCCTGCATCTCGACCGGCACCTGGTCGAGCTGCTCGTGCGCTACGAGCTGTGGATCTATCCGATCCTCTTCGCGGTGATCTTCGCGGAGACAGGGCTCGTCGTGACACCGTTCCTCCCCGGTGACTCGCTGCTCTTCGCCGTAGGGGCGCTCGCGGCCGTCGACCGGAGCGGAACGCTGCAGGCGCCGCTTGCGAGCGTCACGCTGGGTGCCGCGGCCGTGCTCGGCAACACCGTCAACTACAGCATCGGACGCGCCATCGGACCGCCTGCCTTCAGCGGCCGATATCGACTTCTCAAGGTCGAATATCTCCGACGCACCGAGGAGTTCTTCCTTCGCCATGGCGCCATGGCGATCCTGCTGTCGCGCTTCGTGCCGATCATCCGCACCTGCGCGCCCTTCGTCGCCGGGGTCGGGCGCATGCCCTACCGGCGCTTCCTCGTCTACAACTTCGCGGGAGGATTTGCGTGGGTGCTGCTGTTCGTGTGGGGCGGGTATCTCTTCGGCAACATCCCGCTCGTCAAGCAGAACTTCGGCCTCGTCACGCTCGCCATCATCGCCGCATCGCTCGTGCCGCTCGCCATCGCTCTGCGCAGGCGCGCGGCACCCGGAGCCTGACTCAACCGCGAGCGCCGAGCGCGACGAGCGCGCCGATGATCGCCCCGATGAGCAATGTCACGTTGGGGAGGGCGCTCAGCATGAATCCGAGATGACGGCCCTGCGCCGAGCGCACGTAGCCCGTGAAATAGAGCGCCCGACCGATCACAAACACCGCCCCGAGAGCGGCCGCAGCGTATGCGTTGACGTAGCGGGCGAACAGCACGATCGACGGCACGAAGACGATGAGCTGCTCGAGGGTGTTCATCTGCACGCGGAAATAGCGCTCGAACACCTCGTGACCGGTAGTGGCGGGAGCGGCGACGCCAAACCGGACGCGTGCCCGGGCGACCGCCCACATGAAGAAGAAGAACTCCGCCAGGGCGAGACCGATCACCAGGTGAACGAGGGGCATCGGGGCTCCGTTTCCCGGTCAGAATGGCACAATGCCCTCATGGGCGACAAGGAACGCGGCTACGCACATCGCATCGACGTGCGCGCGGGAGCCGAGGAAGTCTGGCGGGCTCTCACCGACACGGAGCTGCTCGGTCGCTGGTGCTCACCCGGCGCGGAGATCCGCGCCCGGCCGGGAGGCCTCTTCCGCGCGAGCGTCGACCGCCTCACCGAGCTCGAGGCGCACATCGACGCGTTCGAGCCCGGCCGGCGGCTGCGGCTGATCTATCTGAAATCGGCCGCGCTGCCGCCGGCGGACACCGTGATGGTCGATGATTTCATGCTCGAGCCCGTGCCCGGGGGCACCATCGTGAGGCTCCTCGGCTCGGGGGTGCCGGCGACGCCGGCGTGGGACACCCAGTACCTCCGGCTGCGCACCGGATGGCAGCAGGCCATGACGCGTCTCAAGGTGGTGGTCGAGGCCGAGGCTCAAAAAGGAGCGGCCGGATGAGGGGATTTCTGCTGCGGGCGGTGATCACGGCGCTCGGGCTGTGGCTCGCGAGCGCGTGGGTGAGCGGCGTGCGGATCCACGGCCCCGGCACGCTCATCCTCGCGGCGCTGGTCCTCGGCGTCGTGAATGCGGTGGTGCGGCCCATTGCCTTCGTCCTGACACTGCCGCTCACCCTGCTGACGCTCGGGCTGTTTCTCCTCGTGCTGAATGCGGCGATGGTCGCCCTCGTCGCGGCGATCCTGCCGGGCTTTCATCTCGGGAGCTTCCGGGCGGCGCTCTTCACCTGGATCATCGTGTGGCTCACCGGCTGGGTCGCCTCGGCGCTCATCGGCCATCAGGGGATCGAGCGCCTCGAGCGGCGCTGACGAAACCGGCGGCGGGATGTCGGGGCACAGGATGTCGGTCGGTGTTACTGCAGGTCGTAACGGCTACGCAGCCGAGAGGGCGCGCCCCACCCAGCGGTAGAGCGCGTAGATCACCAGCACGAAGGCGACGCCGCCGAGCCACTCCGAAGCGGTGGCGAACGAGTCTCCCACCACGCCGATGGGAAATTGGTTGTTGGTCAAGGCGACCAGAGCCGTGAAGATCACCGCGAGCACGCTCTCGCCGACGATCAGACCGGAAGCGAGCAGCACTCCCAGTTGCTTCGTGGCGTCTGGTTTCGCGGTCCTGTCGGCGCCTCTGTCAAACCACCAACCGACCAGCGCGCCCACGGTGACCATCAGCGTCGATGCCGTGGGAAGGTAGATGCCGAGGCCCACGGCGAGCGGCGGCACACGCATGGAGCGGGTGGTCTTCGAGAGCAGCCAGTCGAGCGTGATGATGCCTGCCCCTATGAGGACGCCCCAACCCATCAATTGCCATTTCTCCGGGTCGTTTTGGATCACCGCCTGGCCGAGGGCAGAGATGAGGCCCGCCTGGGGCGCGGGCAGTGCATGGGCTGACGCGCCGGGGGCGCCCGCAAAACCGTAAGCCTTGTTGACCAGGTCCAGCACTGGCGGGATCACCAGCGCGCTGGCTATTACGCCGATCACCAACGCCCACTGTTGTTTCGAGGGCGTGGATTCCACCAGCTGGCCGGTCTTCAGATCCTGCAGGTTGTTGTTGGCAATGGCCGCCACGTTGAATACCACAGCAGTGACGAACAGCGCGTAGGCCACGAGCGCCTTGCCCATCTCCGGCGGCAGCGAGGACTTGACGCTCACCACCAGGAACAGCGCCGTGATGGCCACCACCAGGATGCCGATGCCCGAGAGCGGGCTGTTGGAGGCGCCGATCAGCCCCGCCATATAGCCGCAAACGGTCGAAACCAGGAAGCCGACGACCACCACGATGAAGATGCCGCCGACGGTGAGCAGCAGCGCATGCTCGCCCAGGCCCGCGCTCCTCGCGAAATTCCACAGCAGCCAGCAGATGGGCAGGATGCACATCAACGACACCAAGCCCACCTGATCCACCGGAATATCGTGCTCGGTGCGCGCCAGCGTGTCCCCTTTGCCGGCCTTGCGTGCCCGGGAGGAAGCGATGGCGCTTTTCAGGCCACCGATCACCGGCTTCACGAGCTTGATGAGTGTCCAGATGGCGGACACGGCGATGGCGCCGGCGCCCACGTAACGCACATAGTGGCTCCAGGTGGCATGCGCGAACTCTCCCGCATCGCCTGCGGCCGCGTGCAGTGCGCTGTAGTGCGGCACCCCGAAGCCCCAGCCGATGAGGGCGCCCACGAACATGGCGATGCCGCAGCTGATGCCCACCAGGTGGCCAATGCCGAACAGTGCAAAGGAGAGCTGGAAATCGAAGCCGGTGACCGGCGCCCGTGGGTCATGACCCAAGCGGAAGCTGTGAGCTACGTCCCCCAGGAACAGCCGCGCCTGCACCATCACCAGGAACAGGGCGGAGACCAGCGAACCCACCAGCACCGCTTTCAGGCCCTTGCCGCTGGATTCCACCGAATCCTTGTCCGTGACATCGCCGGAGCCGACCTTGATGACCTCGGCGCAGGCGGTACCCTCGGGATAGGGCAGATCCGACTGCGTCACCAGCGCGCGGCGCAGTGGGATGGAATACATGACTCCGAGGATGCCGCCCGTAGCGCAGATGGCTACCGACTGCCAATAGGGAAAGCCGCTCCACCACCCGATCATGATGAAGCCGGGCAGCACGAAGATGATGGAGGAGAGCGTGCCGGCGGTGGAAGCCACCGTCTGCACGATGTTGTTCTCCTGGGCGGAGGTGTTACCGAGCCAGCGCAACATCGCCATGGAGATCACCACCGCCGGGATGGAGGTGGAGAAAGTGAGCCCAGCCTTCAGCCCGAAGTAGACGTTGGCGGCGGTGAAAACCACGGTGAGCACCACGCCCAGGACTAGTCCGCGCAGCGTCAGCTCGACGCGCGATTCCGTCTTCGTACTGCGCAGCGTCAGCTCGGCGCTCGATTCCGTCTTCATAGGCTCACCCCCAAGCGTTGGTGTTATATCCGGCGCTTCAGGTGCGCGCGCGGAGCGCCTCCTCGAGCGCGCTGGTCAGCGGCTTGAGGAAGAAGGACTCCTCCGGCATGAGGCGCGCGCTCACGCCGTGGCGCGAGAGCGCATCCGCTACCACCGGGCCGACTGCCGCGACGAGGGTGCGTTCGAGCGCCGCGCGCACGCGTGCGGCGGGCGCAACCGCGAAGAGCCGCTCGACCTGCGGCGTGCTGGTGAAGGCGATGGCGTCCACCGAGCCGCTCTCGAGGCGCGCGAGGAGCCCCAGCACCTCCGCATCGTCGGCCCCATCGGCGTACACGTAGGGCGCGACCGTGCTCACGACGGCGCCGGCACGCTCGAGAAACTCCGTGAGCGGACGGTTCGGCTCCGTGCCGTAGAGCTGCACGCCCACACGGCGCCCCTTCAAGTCGAGTCCCGTGAGGCTCGCGATGATGCCCTCGGTGGTGGGACGCGCGGCGGCGATGTCGGGCTTCATGCCGAGCTCGCGCAGCGCGCGCGCGGGCTTGGGTCCCCGGGTGATCTTGCGCACGCGCCCGAGCGCGGCGAGGAAAGCTGCCCGAAGCTCTGGCTCGTGCCGCTCGATGCAGCCGAGGATGCGGCGCAGCCCCTCGCCGGTCGTGAGAACGACGTCGTCGAAGGCTTCCTGCGCGAAGGCGCGGGCGAAGGCGAGGACCGGCGCGGGATCCGGGGCGTCGCGGATCGCGACCAACGGGCAGCGGAGCACCCTCGCGCCGCGCCGCTCGAGCATGGCGGCGAACACCTCGAGCTCTCGCGTCTCGGGCACCGCGATGGTGCGACCGGCGAGCGGCGGCGATTCCATAGTCCGGCCATCTTAGCCGAACCAACCTGCTCAGCCGAAACAACCCGCGCGTGCCGCGCGCGTTATGCTAGCGAGTATGCTCAAGGTACTCCTCGGACTCCTCGGCCTCCTCGTGCTCGTCGCCGGCGGGCTTGCCGGGTTCGCCTGGTTGACGCTGCACTGGGCGTACTCGGACGGCGAGCGCGCCGGCTACGTGCAAAAGCTCTCCCGCAAGGGCTGGCTGTGCAAGACCTGGGAGGGTGAGATGGCGATGGTGACCATGCCCGGCACGGTGTCCGAGAAGTTCGCGTTCACGGTGCCTGACGGCGCCGTCGCGGCGAAGATCAACGCCAGCGTCGGCAAGCGCATGGCGCTGCACTACGAGCAGCATCGGTGGGTCCCGACGTCCTGCTTCGGCGACACCGAGTACTTCGTGACCGCCGTGCGCGTGGTCGAATAGCGCCGCCGGCAACTGTCGCCGGCTCCGGCGACCCGAGTCCGCCGCTCGGCAGGCCTGGCAGCAGGACCGGGCGACGCCGCGCCGCTCGCCCTACCAGCCGCACTGCCGGCCCTTGTTCTCCTCGCTCAGCCACTCCATCAGCGGCTGGAAGTACTCGATGATCGGCGCGGCATCGATGCGCCGGGTGCCGGTCAGCTTCTCGAGAGCATCCTGCCAGGGCTCGGAGGCCCCGAGCCGGAGCATATCGACGTAGCGCCGGCCCGCTTCCGGACTCCCATAGTTCGAGCACTCGTAGAGCGGCGCCTTACTTGCGGCGGCGGCGCAGAGCGCCTTGTGGAACTGGAACTGCAGGATGTATGAGAGAAAGTAGCGCGTGTACGGGGTGTTGGACGGGATGTGGTACTTCGCCCCTGGGTCGAAGTCGGCTTCCGAACGCGGCACCGGGGGCGCGAGGCCCTGGTAGCGCCGCCGCAGCTCCCACCAGCTGCTGTTGTAATTGGCGGGCGTGATCTCCCCCGAGAACACCTTCCAGCGCCACTCATCGATCAGCCGCCCGAAGGGCAGGAAGGCGATCTTCTCGAGCGCCATCTTCATCTGCTGGTTGATGAGCGCCTCGTGGCTCGCCGCGACGGCGTGGATGAGCCCGATCCGCGCGAGGTAGGCCGGGGTCACCGAGAGATTGATGGTATCGCCGATGGCCTCGTGGAAGCCGTCATTGGCGCCGTCGCGGAACAGGAACGGCTGGCTCGAGTAGCTGATGAAGTAGTAGACGTGCCCGAGCTCGTGGTAGACGGTGTAGAGATCCTCCTCGGTGGGGACGAGGCACGCCTTGATGCGCACATCGCCTCCGCTCGCCATGTCCCAGGCGCTCGCGTGGCAGACCACCTCGCGATCGCGCGGGCGCGAGAGCATCGAGCGCTCCCAGAAGGTCTTCGGCAGCTGCGGAAACCCGAGCGAGGTGTAGAAGCTCTCCGCCGAGTGAGTCATGCGCGCCGCATCCCACTGCTGCGCCTTGAGGAGCGCATCCGCCGTCTCGAGGCTGGCGGTCGGGTAGGGCCTGAGGATATCGGGGTAGATCTTGTTCCACTGCTGCGCCCACATGTTGCCGAGGAGCTGCGCCGGGATCGGCTTGCCGGCGGGCACCTGGTCCTCGCCGTAGCGCCGTGCGAGCCGGGCGCGCGCATAGCAGTGCAGCCCGTCGTAGAGCGGCTTCACCTGCTGCCACAACCGCTCGGACTCGGCGTCGAACTCCTCGGGCGTCATGTCATAGCCGGCGCGCCACATGACTCCCAGGTTCTTGAAGCCGAGCTCGCGCGCGCCCTCGTTCGCAAGCCGCACGAACTCGCCGTACTCCTCGCGCATGCCGGCGCCGACGGCGTGCCAGCCCTTCCAGGCGTTGGTGAGCTCGGCGTAGTTGCGGCTCCTGGCGAGGATCTCCGAGAGCTGGTCGAGATTCATGCAGGAACCGGGTCCCTTCGGACAGTACTTGCCCTCGCCGTACTTGGCTTCGAGCTGCGCCTCGAGCTGCGTGAGGCGCGCGCGCTTCGCCGCATCGTCGGGCGCGGGAGCGGCGACGTTCAGGCGCAGCTTCATGAGCGCCCGCCTGGTTGCGGGCGAGAGCTCCTGTCCGTCGTAGCGCTTGGCTTCCGCGACCGCCTTGCTGAGGTAGGCGAGGTAGCGGTCGTTGGCCCGGGCGTTGAGGAGCTGCGTGTCGGTAGTGATGTAGGTGTCGAGCGTGTAGCCCGCGGCCTGCGCCTCCTGGGCGAGCGCGTTGAGCTCGCGATTGACGCGCGCGACGAACTCATCCGCGCTCTCCTTCGCAGCGGCTCCGGGGGGCGTGGGCGCGGGAGGGCCGCTCTCGCGCGGCGCGCAGCCGGTCAGGAGCGCGCAGCCGGTCAGGAGGATGAGGGGCAGCGTGCCTGCCGCGCAGGCTCCGGGTCTCGTCTCCGTCATGGTTACCTCACTCCCGCCATCATTCGCCGGGCGAAGGGGGTCAGGATGAGCATCACGAGGCCGCCGATCGCTCCGTACCAGAAGATCTTCAGGAACAGGCCGGGGAGGGACTCGAGGTGGCCCGCGTCGTACTGGCCGGAGAGCTGGCCGGCGAGGTTGCTGCCGAGCGCCATCGACAGGAACCACATGCCCATCACCTGTCCGACGAAGCGCGGCGGCGCGAGCTTCGTCATGTAGGAGAGTCCCACGGGCGAGAGGCTCAGCTCCCCGAAGGTGTGCAGGAGGTAGGCGAGGATCAGCCAGGTAGGCAGCACCTGGGCGCCGCCGAGCACGCGGAGCGAGGCGAAATACATCGCGATGAACCCGAGGCCGAGGAGGATCAAGCCGGCGCCGAACTTGGCGGCCGCATTCAGATCCCGGCCGCGCCGCCCGAGCGCGATCCACAGGGCGGCGAACACCGGCGCGAACGCGATGATGAAGAGCGGGTTCACGGCCTGCAGCCACGCGGCCGGCATCTCCCAGCCGAAGACGTGCCGATCGGTATAGCGGTCGGCGAAGAGATTCATCGAGGCGCCGGTCTGCTCGTAGCCGGCCCAGAAGGTCACCGACGCCGCGACCAGCGCCACCATCACCAGCACGCGCTGGCGCTCGACCGCGGTGAGCCCCGCGAAGAAGAGCAGATACACGAAGTAGCCGACGCCGAGCACCAGCATCGCCCAGGAAGCCCCGGCCGCCATGGCGACGGCGTCGATTTTGAGCACGCCCGCCATGACGAGCGCCGCAGCGAGCGCGACGGCCGCGGCGATCGCCACCACGACCTTCCAGGCGCCCGGCTGCTCGCCCGCCGCGGCGACGCCCGCGTTGCCGAGGTAGTGGCGCGTCCACACGAACTGGGCGAGACCTGCCGCCATGCCGAGCGCTGGAACTGCGAAACCCCAGCGCCAGCCGTAGCGGTCCGCGAACCAGCCGACGATCAGCGGCCCGATGAGCGCGCCGAGGTTGATGCCCATGTAGAACACCGAGAAACCGGCATCGCGCCGGGAGCCGCCTTCCGGGTAGAGCGCCGCCACCATGGCGCTGGCGTTAGGCTTCAGCAGCCCGACGCCGATCGTGATGACGAGGAGTCCCAGGAAGAAGACGTCCGTGCTCCCGAGCGCCAGCATGAGGTTGCCGCCAGCGATCAACACCCCGCCCGCCACGACCGCGCGCTGCGCGCCGATAAGACGGTCGGCGATCCACCCGCCGAGGAGGCCGAAGAGATAGGTGCCGCCGATGTACATGCCGTAGATCGCGCTCGCGGTCTTGTCGTCCAGGCCGAGCCCACCGTGGGAAACGGCGGCCACCATGAACAGAATGAGCACGCCGCGCATTCCGTAGTAGGTGAAGCGCTCCCACATCTCGGTGAGGAAGAGCGTCGCAAGTCCGCGCGGCTGGCCGAAGATCGTCCGGGCTGGCGCGGCGGCCGCGGCGGTGGCGTCGGCGACCTGGTTCATAATCGGGCCCTTGAGAGTTTGTTGAGCGCAAGCCGCTCGCGCGAGTCTGACCCAGCCTGCGGGTCGGGCGCAAACGCCGCGGGCGCTGCGGCGCGGATGCCGCGGGGATGCGCGCCGGACGCGTGGCGCTGACTGTCAGCGCGCGCAGGGCCGCGGCGGTGGATTTCGGTGGCGGGTGCGGCGAGGAGTAGTATCGGCGGCCACTCGCGAACAAACCACGCGTCAGGGGGAACGGTCATGACACTGAATCGCCGCGGCTTCGTCGCGTCTGTCGGCTGGTCATTCCTCGCGAGCGCCGCGGCGCGCGGCGACGCGCCCAAGCCCGCCGCAGCGGCGGGGGCTGAGCGCTTCTCCGACTGGTCCCAGGTGCGCGCACAGTTCGACCTGTCGCCCGAGTGGCTGCACTTCTCGCAGTTCTACATCGTGTCGCACCCGCGCCCGGTGCGCGAAGCGATCGAGCGCTACCGACGCATGCTCGACGCCAATCCTTTCGCCACCGTCGAGCACGGCATGGGGTTCGCGGCCTTCCTCGGGCAGCAGTCGCAGGATGTTGCCTTTCCGGTGCGGGTGCAGCAGGCGGCCGCGCAGTATCTCGGCGGGCGGCCGGACGAGGTTGCGCTCACCGACAGCACGACGACGGGTCTCGCCCTGATCTACAACGGCCTCACCCTCACTCCCGGCGACGAGATCCTCACCACGACTCATGACCATTACGTGCATCACGAGGCGATCCGCCTGGCCGCCGAGCGCAATGGCGCCAGCTGGCGGCGCATCGCGCTCTACGATGCGCCGGAAGGGGCGGCGGCGGAACAGATGGTGGAACGCCTGCGCGGCGCCATCGGCGCGCGCACGCGCGTCGTCGGGCTCACGTGGGTGCACTCCGGCACCGGCGTCAAGCTGCCGATGCGCGCGCTGACGCAGGCCGTCGCCGAGGCAAACCGCAACCGCGGCGAGCACGAGCGCGTGCTCGTGGTGCTGGACGCGGTGCATGGATTCGGGAACCAGGATGTGCCGCTCGCCGGGCTGGGCGTCGACTTCGCCGCCGCGGGCACGCACAAGTGGATTTTTGCGCCGCGCGGCACCGGCATCATCTGGGCGCCGGAGAAGAACTGGGCGCTGCTGCGCCCGACGATCCCGAGCTTCTACAGTTCCGAGCCGTTTGCGGCCTGGGAGGATGGCCATCCTCCGCAGACTCCGACCCGCGCGGCCTGGGTCTCTCCGGGCGGCTTCAAGGCCTACGAGCACCAGTGGGCGATGGCCGAAGCGTTCGAGTTCCACCGCCGCATCGGACGAGCGCGCATCGCCGCGCGCATCGCGGCTCTCAACACGCAGTGCAAGGAGGCCCTGGCAGCCATCCCCAGGGTGAAAGTGCTCACGCCGCGCGATGCGGCGCTGTCGGCCGGCATCATCTGCTTCGAGGTGCAGGGGCGCACGCCGGAGGAGACGGTGCAGCGATTGCTCGAGCGCAAAGTGATCGCCTCGACCTCGCCCTACAAGGTCACCCACGCGCGGCTGGCGCCGAGTCTGGTCAACGACGAGCGCCAGGTGGAGGCGGCGGCGCGCGCCGTGTACGAGATCGCCTGAAGGCACCGCGCCGTCAGTTCTCGTTGGCTTCCTGCGCGCTCGGGGCGCTGCGGCTGCGCGACAGCACGCGCGCCATGAGGATCCCGCCTTCGTAGAGCAGGTACATCGGTATGGCGAGCGAGCACTGCGAGATCGCATCGGGGGGTGTGAGGAGCGCCGCGAGGATGAAGATGCCGACCAGCACGTAGCCGCGGTGCTCCTTGAGCTTCTCGATGCGCACGATGCCCATCAACACCAGCAGCACCACCGCGACCGGCACCTCGAACGCGAGGCCGAAGCAGAAGAACATGGTGAGCACGAAATCGAGGTAGTTGTTGATGTCGGTCATCATCGCCACGCCCTTCGGCGTGGTGCCGGCGAAGAACTGGAACATCACCGGAAAGACGAGGTAGTAGGCGAAGGCCATGCCGACGTAGAAGAGCAGGATCGAGGAGACGAGCAGCGGCACGGCGAAGCGGCGCTCGTGGCGATAGAGTCCCGGGGCGACGAACGCCCAGATCTGATAGATGACGTAGGGCATGGCGAGAAAGAGCGCGACGAAGAACGACAGCTTGAAGGGCGTCGTGAAAGGCGACATCACCCCGGTGGCGATGAGACTGCTGCCCTTGGGAAGCTTGGCGAGGATCGGCTGCGCGACGAAGGTGAAGAGGTCGTTCGAATAGTAGACGCACGGCCCGAGCGCGATCCCGATGCCGATCAGCGCGCGCAGGAGCCGGTCCCGCAGCTCGAGCAGATGCGAGATCAGCGTGCCTTCGGCGAGCTTCTCAGGTTCCTCGCTCATCGGCGCTCGACGCGGCGCCGGCCCGGACCGCCGAGGGGTCGGCGCCGGTGGCGTCCGTGGCGTGGGCGTGGGAGAAAGTGTCGGGGTGGGTCGGCTGCTCCGCGGCCGCCGCACCCGCGGGCGGCGCCGTTACGGGCGACGCGCCGCCCGCCGCGGCGCCCGGTGCCGACGTGCCCAGCGTGCCTGGGTCAGCCGTGCCCGGTGCAGGCGTGCCCGGTGCTGCCGTACCCGGTGCCGCCGTGCCGGCCGCCGCCGCGCTCCCGGCTGAGTTCGCCTTGCGCGCCTGCTCGAGCTGCACCTCCTCCTCGAGCTGCTCGCGGAACTGGCGCGCCATGGCGCGCGCGCGCCCCATCCAGCGGCCGATCTCGGTAACCACGCGCGGCAGCTTCTCCGGTCCCAGCACGATCAGCGCCAGGACGAAGATGATCAGCAACTCCGAGAATCGGCCCTCGAACAGATCACGCGCTCCGTTCGGTCTTCGGGTCGCTCTTCTTCGCGGCGACGTCCGGGAACTCCGCGTCCGTGCCCTCGGAGCGGATCTGCTTCGGCGGAGCGCTCTGCTCCTCCTCGCCCTCGCTCATGGCCTTCTTGAATCCGCGCACGGCGGCGCCGAGATCGGAGCCGACGCTGCGCAGCTTCTTCGCGCCGAACACGACGAGCACGACGAGCAGGATCACCACGAGCTCGCGCATCCCTAAACCACCCATGACTGGCGACTCCGCTGACCTCTCCGCCCGTACGGAGAAAAGAACTGGATGATAGGTCAAATGAGCCCCCGGAACCCCAGAAGTTCGCGAATTCCGGAACGCGGGCCTCGGGGCCCATTCAGGGGGTCTCTAGCCAGAACGTCACGGGCCCCTCGTTGACCAGCGATACCTGCATATCGGCGCCAAATACACCCGCCGAAACAGGGGCATAGGCGGCCTGCGCCTGCCTCCGCAGATGTTCGAACAGGCGCCGCGCCTGCTCCGGGGCGGCCGCCAGGCTGAACCCCGCGCGGGTGCCCTTGTGAGTGTCGGCGGCGAGGGTGAACTGCGGCACGAGGAGGAGTCCCCCGCCCACCTCGCGCAGCGACCGATTCATCCGCCCGTCGGCGTCCGGGAAGATGCGATAGGAGAGCACGCGCTCGAGCAGCCGCTCGGCCGCGGCGTCGGTGTCCGCGTGGCGCACGCCGATCAGGGCCAGGATCCCGGCGTCGATCGCGCCGACCACTTCGCCGCCGACACGCACCTCGGCCCGGCTGACACGCTGGATGAGAGCGATCATCAGGGCTCCTCTGGCTCCTCGCGCGGATGGTAGCGCCGCTCTCGCGCCTCCGCGGCCTGATCGTGTGGTAATTGGGCCGGCCAGTCCGTAAGATTCGGGGCCGTTTTTTCGTGGCGGAGGGGCGGATGAAGGGGCGTGGGCGGGAATCTTGCCAGCACGCAGTTTCGATCGCCGTGATCGCAGCGCTCGCGGCAGCGGCGCTGACCGGCGCCGCCGCGCAGGAGTCCGCCGCTCCGGCTCACGCCAGTGCCGCGCACGGCAAGGCGATCTCCTACACCTGCCTCGGCTGCCACGGCATCGACGACTACAAGAACGCCTACCCGATGTACAGCGTGCCGAAGCTCGAGGGACAGAATCCCGAGTACCTGGCGGCGGCGCTGCACGGCTATCGCGACGGCGACCGCTCGCACCTCACCATGCACTCCCAGGCCTCGACGCTCTCCGACAAGGACATGGAGGACATCGCGGCTTACTTCGCGGGCAAACCGCTCGCGCCCACCGGCAAGGCGCAGGGGAGCGTGCCGCAGACCGCGACGCTCTGCGTCTCGTGCCACGGTCAGGACGGGGTCGCGATTGCGCCCATTTATCCCTCGCTCGCCGGGCAGCACGAGGACTATCTCGTGCGCGCGCTCGAGGAGTACCGGAAGGGCGGGCGCAACAACCCCGTGATGAAGGGCTTCGCCGCGACCCTCAAGGACGAGGACATCCACGTCATCGCCCGGTACTTCAGCCACCTCAAGCCCTCGCTCAGCACCGAGTCGCGTCCCTACACCTGGCTCACGGCGCGCTGAGCGGCTCACCGTCCTCTGGAAGCCGCGTTCCCCGCTGAGCGGGGCCGGCCGGGCTCACACAGGGAATGCGCTGCAGCGCGCACCCGCGCGGAACACTCCCGCTCGACCGGCAGGCGCGGAGCCTCGCCCCGTTCACGCAACCGTCATCGACGCTCGGCAAGCTCTGCCGGCGTAATCCCGGCCCCTGCTGAAAGGTACCGCTATGAAGAATCCTGGATCGAGCCCCACGGGGCTTGCCGCGGCGATGGCTCTGGCCTTGATCCCCTGCAGTGCTCAGACCGCGCGCGCCGATGCGGACAGCGCTCGCGCCCGCCATGTGATCGTGATCTCGGTCGACGGCCTGCACGAGAGCGATCTCGAAGCCTATATCGCAAGTCACGCCACCTCGACGCTGGCGAAGTTCGTCAACGAAGGCGTGTCCTATTCGAATGCGCACACACCGTTCCCGTCGGATTCCTTCCCCGGGCTCACCGCGATCATGACGGGGGCCCATCCGCGATCCGCCGGGGTCTACTACGACGACAGCTGGAACCGCTCGCTGCTGCCGGCCGGCACCACGAGCTGCGCCGGCGTGGCGCCGGGCGTCGAAGTGACTTACTTCGAGCAGCTCGATATCGATCTCAACTCGATCGATGCGGGCTCCGGCGTCGGCGACCTGTCGACCTTCGCGGCCATCAGGCAGAACATCTACAAGATGTCGCAGCAGGCGCGGGATGCGATCGACCCCAAGCAGCTCCCGGTCGACCCCGCCACCTGCCAGCCGGTGTATCCGCACACCTACCTGCGCGTGAACACCATCTTCGAGGTGGCGAAAGCGCATGGGCTCCATACCGCGTGGTCCGACAAGCACGTGGCGTACGACCTGGTGAACGGTCCCTCGGGCACGGGCGTCGACGACCTGTTCGCTCCCGAGATCAACAGCCTGGTTCCGACCGACACGCTCGATGGCCTGCCGACTCCGTACGGTGCGGGCGACGACTGGACCAAGGACAACCTCTACACGCAGTTCTACGACTCGCTCAAGGTGCAGGCGGTCCTCAACTGGGCGCATGGCGGCGACCACGACGGCACGCCGAACCCGGCCGGTGCGCCCGCGATCTACGGCATGAACTTCCAGACGGTGTCGACCGCGCAGAAGCTCAACTTCTCACATTTCGTCGGTGACGCCGGCATGACGGGGCTCGGTGGTTACGTCAACAACGGCGCCGCGGCGGGGGTGGTGCTCGAGGGAGCGCTGGGCTTCATCGACACGCAACTCGAACGTATCGCCGCCGCGGTCGATCCGAGCGACACGATGATCGTCGTGTCGGCGAAGCACGGCCAGTCGCCGTTCGATCGCAGCCAGCTGCGGCTGATCGATGATGGCGAGGTCATCGGCGCGGTGAATGCCGCCTGGGCGGCGGCGAATCCGACGGGCGTCAATCCGCTCGTCGTGTTCGGGATCGACGACGACGGGATGCTCCTGTGGCTCGCGGATCGCTCGGAAAAGGCGACGAGCTTCGTCAAGAGCTTCCTCTGGCGCTACACGCCGCAGAAGGCCGGCGGCTCGGATGGCAACGGCCACTTCGTCGATTGCAGCGGCACCGTGCTGCACTCGGGGCTCCGGCAGATCTACGCGGGCGCCGCCGCGGCGGAGCTCATCGGCGTGCCGGCGAGCGACGATCGCGTGCCGGACATCCTCGGTATCGCGGCGATCGGCACCGTGTACTCGAACCCGGCCAAGATCAAGAAGATCGCCGAGCACGGCGGCAACGCGCCGCAGGATCGGCACGTTCCGATCGTCCTCTGGGGTGCCGGTGTGAATCGCGTACGTGTCGATGAAGCGGTCGAGACGGCCCAGATTGCGCCGACGGTGCTCGAGGCGCTCGGGCTCCCGGCGCAGGAGCTCAAGGGTGTGAAGCTCGAGCACACGCAGGCCCTGCCGGGCGCCGGCGAGGATTAGCAGCCCGCACCGTGCGGATCGGAACCGCGCGGCGCGGGTGCGGCGCGCTCAGCCTCAGCGGGGAAGTGCGCTGATCTGATCGTCGCACTTGTGCTGGCGCCGCTCCTCTTCGGTACAGGCGATGGCATACCAGCCGGCCGGATGGGCCGCGGCGGTGGTCGGCCAGAGGTAGGTCGCGGGCGGCATTGTCGGAACGGGCCCGGGCCCGGGTCTGGGTCTGGGCTTGGGTCTCGGCGGCAGCGGCCTCATGGCGGTCCGGGCCGCGGACCGTGGCTGACTGGCGCTCTGGATGTGACTTGCCGATGTGGCATCAGCCCGGGATGCGCCCGAGTGGGCGCCGCCGGCGCCCGAGGCGCTGGCATGGGCGCCTGATCCACCCGATGCCGCCGCGTGGCCGCCGCCCCCGCCGCCCCCTCCGCCGTGGGAGCCGCCCGCAACCGCTATCGAGGACACCAGGATCAGGATTGCACCGACGGCGTTCCTCATGAGCCACCCCTCGAGTGCGCGAGCTCAACGCGCCGAAGGGAACTTACTCCTGCCGGCTGCTGTATTCCATAAACGCGAGACCGGAAGGCTGAGCCCTCCCTTAAGGCTCCCATAAGCCGGTTTCCCTATGATATGCATCAAGACCACAGCTTTGACGGACGGAGCTAGGTAATGAACCTGTTCGAGCTCATCAGGAAGCCGCTCGTTGCGGCAATTCTCGGCGCGGCCACCATCGCCGTGCCGGTCAGCGCGCTCTACGCGGTCGCAGAGAGCCGCGCGGTCGCGACCGCCGCAGCCGCGGCGCCCGCCGCCGCAGCCACGGGCGCGAGCCCGGTCACGCCGGCGCCCGGCTCGCCTACTCCCACCGTGACGCTCCCGGACTTCAGCGCCATGGTGCAGAAGTACGGCCCGGCCGTGGTCAACATCAGCGTCGTCACCAAGGTGCCGACGTCCTTCAACTCGCAGGGGGACGAGAACCCCGACGAGAACGAGGGTCCGAGCGAGAACGATCCCTTCGGTCCCAACAGCCCGTTCGCGCCTTTCTTCCGCGGCATGCCGCCGTTCGGCTTCCAGATGCCCGCGCCGCAGCCGATACGCGGTGAGGGATCCGGGTTCATCATCCGTCCCGACGGCGTGATCATGACCAACGCGCACGTCGTGAACGGGGCGAGCGAGGTGACCGTGCGCCTCACCGACCGGCGCGAATACACCGCCAAGGTCGTCGGCGTCGATCCCAAGTCCGACATCGCGATCCTGAAGATCTCCGCCAGGGACCTGCCGACGGTGAGGCTGGGCGAATCGCGCTCGCTCAGGGTCGGTGAGTGGGTGCTCGCGATCGGCGCGCCGTTCGGCTTCGAGAACAGCGCCACCGCGGGCATCGTCAGCGCCAAGGGTCGCACGCTCGGCGGAGGCTACGTGCCCTTCATCCAGACCGACGTGCCGATCAACCCCGGCAACTCCGGCGGCCCGCTGTTCAACATGCGCGGCGAGGTCGTCGGCATCAACTCGCAGATCTACAGCCGCAGCGGCGGCTACATGGGCGTGTCTTTCTCCATCCCGATCGATGTGGCGATGCAGGTCGGCGAGCAGCTGCAGGCCACCGGTCACGCGACGCGCGGCAAGCTCGGCGTGCTGATCCAGCCGGTCACGCAGGGCCTGGCCGATTCCTTCGGACTGCCGCAGCCCGCAGGGGCGCTCGTGTCGAGCGTCGAGAAGGGCGGACCGGCCGAGAAGGCCGGAGTCGAGGCGGGCGACGTGATCCTCAAGCTCAACGGCCGGACGATCGAGGACTCGAGCGAGCTACCGGTGCAGATCGCGAGCCTCGCGCCGGGCACGGCGGTGAATCTCGAGGTTTGGCGCGCTCACGCTCCGCGCGAGTTGAGCGTGAAGCTCGGCACGATGGAGGAGAAGGGGACCACCGCCCGGAACGGCTCGCACAAGGAGAGCGGAAAGCTCGGCCTCGCGGTCCGTCCACTCACCCCGGATGAGCAGAAAAACGGCAACGTGAAGGGCGGACTCCTGGTCGAGCGCGTCACCGGTCCCGCCGCCGAGGCGGGCATCCAGCCGGGCGACGTGGTGATCGCCGCGAACGGCTCCAACGTGACGAGCGCCGAGCAGCTCAAGAGCGCAGTGGAGAAATCGAAGGGGCACATCGCGCTCCTGATCCAGCGCGGGGAGACGCGGATATTCGTGCCGGTGAGGGTGGGTTAGCCGGCGACAGTATCGATGCAGGCTCGCCGGTAGCGCGTCAGCTCTTCCGGCGAGCTTGCACCTTTCTCGGCGACCAACTTCTCGAGCGCCGCCAGCCAGTGACGGTAATAGGTGTCGCCGAGGTCGGGATCGCCTGAAGTCTGCGCCGCGCTGATCTCAACCGCGAGCGCCTCCGCCCACTCGGGCCAGGTGAAGAGACCTCGCTCATAGAGAGCGAGCGTCATCGCAAAGGCCTGCGCCTCCCACGGCTCGCGGAAGATCGGCCCGCTCTCGTCTCGCGGCTCACCCGGCGGCGCCGCAAGCGCCTGCTTCATGGCGCGATCTCCAGATACGGCTCCCAGGCATCGATCGATACACCGAGACCCGGTGCGCAATCGTCCCCCCAGAG
>Ga0209350_1000262_pt1 | contig 33021 bp, 17 predicted proteins | sample GraSoi013_2_20cm_2_FD_185822 | JGI IMG/M metagenome (GOLD analysis project Ga0209350, IMG submission 185822) | Grasslands soil microbial communities from the Angelo Coastal Reserve, California, USA - Sample 09_27_2013_2_20cm (SPAdes) (version 2) | ecosystem: Environmental > Terrestrial > Soil >...
AACTCAACGCGTCCGCCGCAAACGCCAGCGGCTTCCTCCTAGTCTCCTTATCGAAAACGCCTCGGGTGTAAGCTCTCGTCTTCCAGAGAACTCCTTGGCCGAGGCGTTTCCGATCAAGGCTAGCGACCAACCGGGAGTTATTGCCGGTGGCTTCAATTAGGATCCGGAAATCATATTGCGCCAAAGTGATCGGATCGTATTGTTGCAAGTTGGAGAAAAAAGGGTCAGCGCGACGTCACTAAACGCGTTTAGCTTTTCGCTTTCGACGACAATTGTACCAGCCAGGTCAGAAGTGAGGCGCTGTAGCCTAGTGTGGCGGGATTGTCGCAGTATCAGGCGCAAAATGACCCAGAAACTCTTTAATATCAAGCGAGAAATTGAGGGCGTTGCATTGCCGACCCGTGACTGGCTCCTTCGATCGTTTTGAACTGCAAGTTTGGGAAGCGACTTTTTGCTTTCGCATAAAACGCCGCGTGATCGTTGCCACCGTAAATCACGAGAGTGGGCACCGAAATCGCCCTTAGCTGGTTGTCGTCTACCCACAAGCCCTCGTGGCTCACAGTTTCGGCGCCCAGAGCAATCGAATCTTGACCAGCGTCCCTTCTCTTCATCATTTCACGTTGCTGTGACGCTGGCTTCGGCCAATCGGGAGGGGCGCTAGCTATCATGGCTTCCGAAAGCGGCATCCCGCTCAAAAGGTTCGGTCCAAATAGTGGCACCTCATGTGCTCGGATTCGTACTTCGTGAAACCAAGACTGCCACCGATGACGGCCATCCGAATCCGGTCCGGATGCTCTGTCAGCATTTTCATCCCGATAGAACCACCCATCGAGTAGCCAATAATGATGGACTTCTTGATCCCGAGATGGTCCATTAGGCGGACCACGTCGTTCACCATTTCGATCCCGTATTGCTTCGGGTCATGCGGCTTTTCGCTTTTGCCATCGCGATGAGTTGATAGTCTTGCGAGAGATCTTTGACTAACGGTTCCCAGATTTCTGCGCTGGTTGCAAAGGGATGAATGAGGATGATCGGCTCTCCGCTACCTGCCACAATGTATCTGATCTTCACGCCGTTGGAATCGAAGAATTGGTCAGCAGCTTCAGCGCTACAAGGGAGTAGAAAGAGCAAGCTGGAGATCACAACAAGAGTCGTACGTTTCATGTCCGCACCAGCTCGAAGAGACGAACTCTATCGTCTCAACTCTTTTCTCTTCGCGTAGCAATGCTTTGTTGAATCGGCGATGAAACGCACCGATCAAGTAAGACTCCAAATCAGATATTGCTACGCGATGATCTTGCTTTCGCTGGCGTGTTCTGGAGACCGAACGAAGTACTCGTTCCCATATTTGAGCCGCTAACGACGCGCTATCAGGCCCAAGACTCCGTTGATGAAACTCTTTCTGCGCGTGTGCCCGGACATGAGGCCATGCCTCACGAGCAGCGGAGACCAATTCCTCATCGGGAGAAACATCGCTCTTAGTTTCCCCCTGCGGATTAGGGGAGCAGGTCAGTCAGACATAGCCAAAGTTCTGCTACTGTGGTGTCCAGCTCGCAAGACGCGCAGGATCGGGCGGGGCCACCGGTCAGCCCGCGAAGATCCAGGCAACTTGCTTGATAGATTGGTGTCCTCGAGCTCGTCTCAGTTCACTACCTGTGCCACCGTTCCAGAGCTGCCGGAGATGTTAGCAGTCCCGCTGTAAGTTGCCGTGATCGTGTTCGTGCCTCGAGGTAGAGTCGTAGCCGCGAGACTTGCTCTACCGCCTGCCAAGTTCACCGTACCGAGCACTGTGGCTCCGGAACTGAACGTTACCGTTCCTGTGGGCGTCACTGTCGCCGAGGTCACGGTTGCGGTGAACCGAACGGATTGCCCAAAGTTCGACGGGTTACGGGAGGAGACTACCCGCGTTGTCGTAGTGGCCAGATTCATGATTTGGCCCAGCGGTGCGGACGTGCTGACAGCCGAGGAGGCATCTCCATTGTAGGTTGCCGTAATCGAGAGAGTGCCGGAAGTCAAGTTTGTACGAGTCAGAGTGGCTATTCCGCTTGTCAGCGTAACTGTCCCCATCCCTGTCGATCCATTTCGGAATGTCACCGTGCCGGTCGCAGAATTCGGGTTCGTCGAACTTACTGTGGCGCTCAGGGTCACAGATTGACCGTAGATCGAGGGATTCAGACTCGATGTCAGTGCTGTTGAAGTCGGATATTTTGCAACCACCTGTGCCAAGGCTGGTGCGGAAGTGCTGGCGTTGAATGTCGCATCGCCGCCATAGTTCGCATTGAGGTTATGCGTCCCGACCGTCAGCGAAGACGTGGTGAACGATGCTGTACCACCTAACATCGGTACGCTGGCGAGAACTGTGGTCCCCTGCCTGAAATTGATCACTTCCCCGTCTGGGGGAGTCCCGCCAGACGAGGTGACGGTCGCCGTTAGCTTGACTGCCTGTCCAATATATGAAGGATTCACAGACGAAGCCACCGTGGTTGTCGTCGCAAGCTTTGCCACTACTGACTCGCTGAGCGCCGGCGAAGCGCTCCCCGTGTCGTTCGTGTCGCCTGCATACTGCGCCGTAATGGAGCGCGTTCCCGCTGTCGCAAATGAGGTAGTCAGGCTCGCCTGATTGCCGCTGACCGCGACTGTGCCCAGAGTTGAAGCACCTGCCTTAAAGACAACCGAACCGCTCACCGCGCCGCCGAATTGGCCGCTGATGGCTGCTGTGAACGTAATCGGTTGGCCGATCAGTTGCGGATTCTTCGAGGATGTCACGCTCGTGGTCGTGGACGCTTTGTTGACCGTCTCAATGAGCGCGGACGAAGTGCTGGAGGTATGAGTGGCATCCCCGCCATAAATGGCTGTGATCGAATAGGGCCCCACGGTGGGAAATGCGACGGAGCTGGTGCCCACCCCATTCGTGAGGATGGCCGAACCGATAAGGGCACTGCCAGCGTAGAAGGAGACAGTTCCCGCGGGAGTTCCGGAACTGGAGCCTACAGTGGCAGTGAAATTTACAGGTTGAAGATAGACTGCCGGGTTGGCGGAAGAAATCAGCGACGTTGCGGTAGAAAATTGGGCGGCAGCGAAGTTCGCGGTCACATTCCTTGGCGCCGACATCACAAGAGTCTGCGGATTCGTGCTGCCTGAAAGGTCGCCCGTGAAGCCCGTGAAAGTGAAACCGGAGTTTGCCGTCGCTGTGATCGTCACGGAAGCACCTGAATTGAACCACCCGCCGGCGGTGACCGAACCTCCCCCTGTCGGACTGGCCGTAGTGGTCAGTTGATGCTGAATGCCAAACGAAGCGGTGTAATTGGCCGCGCCTATGATCGTCACTTGGTGCGATTGTGCTCCGCCATCGCTCCATTGTGCGAACAAATATCGCGTTCCGCCGGTTCCTTGCAGGCTGGTGGTTACAATCGAATGGACAGAACCGGTTGGCCATTGGAAACTCTGTTGTGCGGTGTAGTTGATACCGTCCACCATGAATGTGAGCCCGCCTGGCGCGGTGTTCATCGTAATGAGATTAGTTGTTCCATTCGGAATCACGGAGTAGTTTTCAGTCAGTGGGAAAGGTGGAGTTGCGGTGAAACCCGCTGTTGGCAAGGTTAGATATCCCGGAGCAGAAACATAAGCAAAGCTTGCGCCGCCGTCCACCTTGAACCCGCTCACTGCTGCTTCCATGAAGTGCGAACTGTCCACAGCATAAGCACCAAGCGTAGCGGTTAATACGTGGATGGTATTAGCGAGACCTCCCTCGGCGGAAATCAGCGACGAATCGGGGTAGAAACTGACGGTCGCGCCCACGACTCCCTGCTGCGTACTGGCGTCGGTTACGGTGCCCTGCAGGATCGTGCCTCCGGTTAGCAAGCTGGCGTCCAGCTGCGTGGGAACGGAAGAGATGGTGAACGACTGAAGGTTGGCGTAGTAGCCTTGCAATTGGAACAGCAGTCCGCCACTCGAACTAGTCGCCTGAGCACCGCTCAAGGAATAGTGACCGCTGCCATCGGTTGTCGCCACAAAGCTGCACGAGCCCCCATACAACAAGGTGGTTGCCGGCACGCACAGTTTCACACTGACCCCCGCTAGTGCCGTCCCAGTGCCTCTATCTGTTACTGTGCCCTGAAGAGCTGTAGCACCGGTGGGAATCAGCGAGTAGTTCTGCGCGATTGGGTAGGGCGGGCTGGCTAGGAAGCCGCCTGCTGGCAACGTGAGATACCCTGGCGCAGTAGCAGATGTGCCGTCCACTTTGAACCCGCCCGCTGCTGCCTCCATGAAGTGCGAGCTGTCCACAGCATAAGCGCCAAGCGCGCCAGTTAGCACCTGGATCGTGAAACCACCATCGGCAGAGGTGAGAGATGAATCGGGTGAGAGACTTACCGTCGCACCTACGATTCCCTGCTGTGTGCTGGCGTCGGTCACAGTACCCTGCAAGATCGTCCCACCGACCAACAAGCTGGCATCCAGCTGCGTTGGAAGGGAGGTGATGGTGAAAGATTGAAGGTTGGCGTAATAGCTTGGTAACTGGAACAGTAGCCCGCCACTCGCGCTGGTCGCCTGGGCACCGCTCAAGGAATAGTGTCCGTTGGCATCAGTGGTGGTCAGCGAGCTGCAGGAACCTCCGTACAACAAGATGCTCGCCGGCACGCATAGCTTTACACGAACTCCTGCGAGCATTGCGCCAGTGCTTCTATCGGTTACTGTTCCTTGAAGGGCAGTAGCGCCGGAGGGAATCAGCGAGTAGTTCTGTACGGTTGGGAAAGGTGGGCTGGCAGTCAAGCCCGCTGTTGGCAACGTGAGATATCCTGGAGCGGAGACGTAAGCATAGAGTGCTCCGCTGTCCATCTTGAACCCACCCGCTGCTGCCTCCATGAAGTGGGAGCTGTCTACAGTGTAGGCGCCGACCGCCCCGGTCAGGACCTGGATTGAGAAACCGCCGTCAGCGGATGTGAGGGATGAATCGGGATAGAAACTAACCGTGGCACCCACGATCCCTTGCTGCGTGCTGGCATCCGTCACGCTGCCCTGCAGGATCGTGCCGCCAAGCAACAGGCTGGCATCCACTTGCGTTGGAACGGAGACGATGGTGTACGGCTGAAGGTTGGCATAGTAGCCCTGTCCTTGAAACAGAAGACCGCCACTCGAACTTGTCACCAGGGTGCCACTCAAGGAATAAGTTCCGCTGGCATCGGTGGTAGTTAGAAAAGTGCATAAGCCTCCGTACAACATGATATTCGCCGGGACGCACAGCCTCACACTCACGCCCGCCAGCGGCTGGCCACTTCCTCGATCGGTCACGACGCCATAGAGGAAGGCTCCGGATGGAACGGTTACGACGCTCTGGTAGAGCGTCGGGGAGGTGCTGGACGAGTGCCCGGCGTCGCCGCCGTAATTCGCCGAAATGCTGTGAGTGCCTTGTGATAACGAAGCAGTTGAGAAGACGGCTTGACCGCTGGCATTGAGGCCTGCCGTACCAATCGCAACTCCGTTGTCATAAAACTGGATATTACCGGTCGCTGTTACAATCGCAGTAAATATCACCAGTTGTCCGGCGTTTGAAGGATTGGGGGATGAAGTGAGCGTCACCTGGGTCGAAACCAGCGTTGACGTAACAATCTGGGCCAGACTTGGCCCATTGTGCGGATTGAAATTCGGATCGCCGGAATAAGACGAAATAATAGTGTGCGTCCCAACTGATAGGCTGGAAAGCGTCAGCGACGCTGCCCCATTCAAAATGGAGACCGTGCCGAGAAACACAGTTCCGTCGTAAAAGCTGATGGTCCCGGTGGCAGTGAGGTTTTTCGCGATGCTAGCTGTTACGGTCGTGGTAAATGTAACCGGAAGTCCAGCGATCGAAGGGCTTCCCGAAGTTACAGTGGTCAAAAAGGTTCCGCCGCGATTGTAGAAAATCGCCAGGTTGCCGCCGTTATCGGGCTGAACGATATCGGGCGCACCGTCGTTGTTTAAGTCGGCGACGGCGAGGACCACGTTCGTGGGTTCTGCAAGTCCGCCGTAAATGACCGGCGGCTGGAAGGTCCCGTCGCCCTTTCCTCGGGCCACCATCACTCCACCCGCTGTGGATGCAATTAGGTCCAGATTTCCATCGCCATCGACGTCCACGAGACTTGCCGAGATAAGATTTCCATCGGTCACCACGGTCTCTTGTACTTGCTGGAACGTACCGTCGCCATTTCCCAGCAAGACGCCCATGGACCCGTTGGAACAGCCAGCGTCGTTTTGAATGGGCGCCTCGCAGCCATTGGCTACGACCACGTCCAAGTTTCCATCGTGGTTGATATCGCCTGTCACCGCGATTACGGCCCTCACGCCGTTCGGTGTAGCAGCGCCGCCCGTATCGTAGCTTCCAGCAACCCGCAATGTGCCATCGCCGTTGCTCAGCAGAATCGTTGCAAACTCCGCATACGGATTATTGATCGAAGCGTTTGTGTTCCCCACCACGACGTCGCTCTTTCCGTCACGGTCGAAATCACCCGCGGCGATGGAAACCGCAACGCCGGAGCCGATGCCGGTGGTCGCTGCATTCTGAAAAGTCCCATCTCCGTTTCCGAGAAGGATGGACACGGTCCCCTGCGTACAGGAACTAGAGTCGCACTGGGTTGCTACAGCGATGTCGAGTTTCATGTCACCATTGAAATCTCCGGTGACAATCCCAACAGGCGTAGAACCTCCAAGCGGATAGGTCACAGGAGGTTGAAACGTGCCATCTCCAGTGCCTAACAAAATGCTTACCGAAGGAGAATTGCAACTCGTCGGTGAGTCGCACGCGTTGAGGATTGCAAGGTCCGGTTTGCCATCACCGTTGAAATCCGCCGAGAGGGAATACTGGGATGACTGGCCACTGCTCTGCGCTACGGTGGGCGACTGGTAGGTACTGTCGGGCTTGCCCAGAAGAACTCCAGCCCCACATTGCGCGGGGTAGCTTCCCGGGACGCAGGCCTGAGAAACAAACAGATCGGGAATTTCATCACCGTTAAAATCAGCAGTGCCCGCAGAAAAGACACCGACCCCGCCGCCTGGCGAAGTTACAACAACGGGCCCTTGAAACGTGCCGTCACCACTGCCGGGCAAAACGACTATGCTTCCATCTGGGCAACCGTGTACCGGGCTTTCCGAACAGCCGCTAGCCATTACGACGTCGGGTTTTCCATCGCCGTTGAAGTCTGCTACGACGATCGGCGCATACTGCCAGCCGCCTATTGGGTAGGCCTGTCCAACTATAAAGTTTCCGGTGCTGTCATTCAGGAGCACAAGCACGCCGTTCACGTTTGAGCCCGCAAACCCGCCGCTGACGACTAAGTCGGGCTTCCCATCGCCGTTCAAATCGACAATTGTAATCGTATTCCCGTTGGTCACAGGGAATGCAAGACCGATCGGTGTTCCGACGGGCGCCTGAAACGTTCCATCGCCATTGCCGGAAAGTATTTGCAGTGTGACGCCGTAGGAGATGGTTGCAAGGTCGAGCTTGCCATCGGAATTGAAATCGCCAACGACAAGCGTACCCAAACCACCAAAGGGCAAGGCAGTGACGGACTCCACAAACGTGCCGCCGCCATTTCCCAGAAGAACCGTAAGGCTGGAATGGGAATTGTCTCCTGGCGCATAGGGAGCCCCGGCGATCACGTCCAGTTTCCCGTCGCCGTTGAAATCCCCCACAACGGGATAAAGCGCGCCATTTCCTACAGTTGGGTAGATTCCGGAAGCTGCTAGAGTGCCGTCGCCATTGCCCAGAAAAATAGCAACCGCTCCGACGGAGCACCCATTTACCGGGAGGTTGTAGCACGCGATTCCCGCTACAAGGTCGAGCTTGCCATCGCCATTGAAGTCGCCGACCGCAAGAGTCCCTGCTTGGCTTGCAATCCCGTTCAGCGGGTATTGGGCCGACTGCGTCAGGGTGCCGTCGCCATTTCCGAGCAGAACGGTGATGGTCCCAGAGGAGCAGTCCTGGCTGGATAGGCAATCCGAGGCTACAGCGACATCCGGTTTGCCATCTCCGTTTAAGTCCCCCACGATGATCGACCGAATAGCCGGCGGCATGGAACCATTAAGAATAGGCGGTTGAATAGTGCTATCACCATTACTCAAGTAGACCGCGACAGCATATCCATTCGGGCATGCTGCAGCGAAATAGATGCTGCAACCGGCTGCCACTACGACGTCGAGCTTGCCATCACCATTGAAGTCCGCCGTATGGATCTCATTGGGGATAACCCCCCCGAGGAGATATCCCGTATTAGTTGGCACCGTTGGCGCGCCTGCGGGGTAGTTCACACCTCCAACAAAAGTTCCCCTGTTCTGCGCTTGGGACCCGGGAACTAATCCAAACAGGGCCAAAATGCAGATTACAAACAGCACGGCTGGGCGGCACGCGGGCATGGGCTGGACTCCTCTATTCAACACTCGCTGTGGAATCCCTCGGGAATAGCTCGCCGTTCTCACGTCCAGGGATCGGAGGGCTGAGTGTTTGGCGGAATCTGCGCCATGAACCGGAAGAAGTCAATCACCTCGGAGCCAATTTCACATCACCATCGAATCCGTTGATTTACTTGAATTTAGACCAGTGATGAACTAAATTAAACTTGGCCCTGAGTGTTCCGTGTGGTAGGTTTGTTGCCACTTTTGCACCTTGGAAGTAAAGTTGAGCCCACCTAGCCCCGGCCCGGTCCTGCGTTTCGCCTCATTCGAGCTCAATCTCGAAGTGGGCGAGCTTCGGCGTCACGGATATCGGATCAAGCTGCAGGAAAAACCATTCCAGATTCTCGTGGCCCTCTTGGAACGCCCGGGGGGACTGGTAACGCGCGAAGAGCTGCACCACCGCTTATGGCAGGATAACACGTTTGTTGACTTCGACCACAACCTGAACAACGCCATCAACAAGTTGCGCGATGCCTTGAACGACTCTGCCGAAAAACCCAGGTTCATTGAGACAGTACCCCGCCGGGGTTATCGTTTCACCGCGGAAGTGGCGCACAAGGCGGATGACCTGAGGAGATCTATTTGGCCAAACCCAGTTCAAGGCATCAGGCATGCGGGGGAACCGCCAAATAGTCTTGATGTTTCCGAATCACCGCAGTCCACTTTGTCGTTGCCGCATTTGACTGCGCCTTCCGGACTTGAAGCTCGACCACGCGCCGGAGAGCTGTACCCAAAACGGTGGCGTGCTCTGGCGGCTGCGGTCGCCAGCGTCCTAAGCCTTATCTTCGTCCTGATTGTGTTTTCTCTGCCATCAAAGCCGGTGTTATCCAGCACCGACCTTGTGCTCATCTCCGACGCATTAAACTCCACCGGCGATGCGGTGTTTGATGACAGTCTAAGACAGGCGATTTCTGTGGACCTTACACAATCTCCCTACCTAAATGTACTGGCGGAGACAAGAATCAACGCATTACTGGAACTGATGACCAAGCCGGCCAACAGCAAGTTGACTCCGGCAGTGTCGCGGGATCTCTGCCAGCGTGCTGGCGCTAAAGCTTACATCACAGTGTCGATCGCAGATCTTGGCGGGAAGTACGTCATTGGACTCAATGCCATCAATTGCCAGACGGGCGAGTCGCTTGCCCGGGAGCAAGCGGCAGCGGCGAACAAGGGACAAATTTTGAATGCGCTCGACAGAGCGGCCGCAAGGTTTCGCAAGAAATTGGGTGAATCGCTTGCATCGGTGCAGAGATTCGGCTTTCCGCTCGAGCAGGCAACGACATCGTCCCTCGAAGCGTTGAAGTCTTATTCTCTGGGGAACAACACTCGATCAGACGCAGAGGCAATTCCGCTATTCAAGCGGGCGCTAGAGCTTGACGCGAACTTCGCTCTTGCCTACGACGGGCTGGGAATCTCCTATTCAAATATCAACGAGCCAGGACTCGCCGCCGAAAATGTTGCGAAAGCGTACCAACTTCGTGACCACGCGAGCGAGCGAGAACGGTTCAGGATCACGGCGGACTACCATCAGGTTGTTACGGGCGAATTGGAAAAGGCAAACCAGACCTGCGAACTCTGGGCCCAAATCTATCCCCGGGATCACTATCCGCGTAACCTCTTGGGTGTCAATTACGAATTTCTCGGAAAATATGAAAAAGCTGTCGCAGAAACTCTTGAGGCCATCCGGTTGAATCCGGATAGTTCCTTTCTATATTCCAATTTGATGGAGGATTACGCTGCTCTCGGCCGGATTGAGGAAGCGAAAGCCGCCTACGGACAAGCGTTCGCCCTGAAGCGCGACCAGGTGTTCTTGCATGCAGATCGCTACGGCATTGCCTTTCTGGAAGGTGATACGGCTGAGATGGCTCGGCAGGTTTCATGGTCTATAGGCAGGCCCGGCGCGGAGGACTGGCTTCTCTCCAATGAATCCGATACCAACGCCTCGTCTGGGTACCTCAACAAAGCGCGTGAGTTTTCGCAACGCGCCGCCGATTCCGCCCTTCACAGCAACGAAACGGAAGTGGCGGCTCTATGGCAGATGAATGCGGCCCTACGAGAGGCTGAATTCGGGAATATCACGCGAGCCCGCAAAGAGTCCATCGCTGCACTGAGAATTGCCTCAACTCGGGACGTACGAATTCTTGCGGCGCTTGCCTTTGCTCGGTCACGAGATATCGCGACTGCGGAGAAAATGGCCAGCGACTTAGCCAATCAATTTCCCCTAAACACGGTGATCAATTCTTATTGGCTGCCCACGATTCGTGCCTCCATAGAATTGAATCGAGGTCACGGCGCGGTGGCCGTCGATATTCTCAGGAACGCAACCAACTATGAATGGGGCGGCCCCAATCCGGAAATCGAAGCGGGAAGATTTCTTTATCCAATCTATGTGCGCGGCCAGTCCTACCTGCAGCTTCATAAAGGAAGCGATGCCGAATCCGAATTTAAAAAAATGCTCGATCACCGCGGCATTATTCAGAACTGCCCTCTCGGCACTCTCGCACATCTAGGCCTCGCACGAGCCTTCGCCCTCCAAGGCGAAACAGCGAAGGCAATTACCCAGTATCAGGAATTCTTGAACACTTGGAAGAACGCCGATTCAGACATCCCCATTCTGCGAGACGCGAAGGCCGAGTACGCCAAGATCCATCAATCAGCCGTGGCACAATAAGATCACTGAACAAGGATCAAATCGTCTGACAGGAATGCGAAAATTGGCAGGGGCGGCGGGGATTGCTTTTATCAAGTCGCAGAATTTAAACTGCCGTGATCCATGCGATGGCATCGCTCCCGGAACCCGAACGCGTGAAATTCTGGCACAAGCAATTCGCGCCTCTCGCGGCCGAGGAGCACGCGCTGCGCGAGAAGCTGCGCGTCGTCGGACAGGGAACGCCGGCCGGCGGAAGAGTTCAATAGGGCCGCAATAAGTTCCCCCAAAACCGCAAGCAGTTCCTCGTCGTTCGTTTTTCCTCCAAACAGTTTGCGTTAGTCTGCGCCAGGGTGTCGTTTTACTTTTGGTGAGTTAGAGATATAACATAAAAGTGCAATGACTGTACGCAGAGAGCCGAAGCCCGCGTGGCTGCTGCTGGCGTTTACCCTGCCCACAAAGCGCGCCAGCCAAAGAGTAGAGATTTGGCGAAAGCTGCAGCGGTACGGGACCGTGCCACTTGGAAACTCGGGCTACCTGCTCCCGAACAATCCCAGCAATGAAGAGAGATTTCAGTGGCTCGCGACAGCAATTCGGAAATACGGAGGGGACGCATCGGTGGTCCACGTGGAATCCATCGACAATCTTTCAAGGCCTCAGCTGATTGGCCGTTTCGCCGAAGCTCGCGCGCGCGAGTATCAGGAGCTGATCCGCGAGCTGCAGACGTTTTCCTCCACGCGCGTCGAAGGAAAAGGCGCGGGCCGCCTTAGCCGGCTTCGGAATCGATTCCAGGAGATCGTCGAGGTCGATTTCTTCGACAGCCCGTTGCAGAAGCGCGTTCAGGAATTACTGGAACAGGCAACGAGGTCGCGCGCGGCCAAATCAGGGGCCGCTAACAGCAAGATCAATCCGAAGGACCACAAGGGCAGAGTGTGGGTGACGAGGCCGCGGCCGGGTGTTGATCGCTGCGCGTCCGCCTGGCTGATTCGCCGTTTTATTGACCGGAAGGCACGGTTTGCCTTCGCACCCGAAGACCGTGTGCCGGCGGGCGCGGTACGCTACGACATGTTCCACGAGGAAGGGTTCGGACATCGCGGCGACGATTGCACATTTGAAACCCTAACCAAACAGTTTCACGTCCGCGACCCAAAGGTTGGCCTGATCGGACAAATCATTCACGACGCGGATCTCCTCGACGACCGGTTCGGCCGCAAGGAGGGCTACGGAGTGGACGAAATCTTGAAAGGGTGGGCGCAGCAAGGAATTCCGGACGATAAACTTCTGGAGCGCGGGATGGAACTCATCGAAGGACTCTACCACGCACCACGGAAGTGAATTGAGGAGCAGACGGACGTGTTCGCAAAACATCGAAGGTATTGGAAAACGGCGACCAGCGTAGTTTTGCTCTTGGCGTTGGGACGGCCGGTGCTGGGGCAGTCCGACCAGCAAAAGACGAGAGCATTCACGCTCGAAGAAGCGGTGGACTTTGCTCTCAAGAATTACCCGACTGTGCGTGCTTCGCTGGAACGAGTCCGGGCCGCGGAAGGAGGCGTGGGACTGGCGCGAACCAGCTACTTGCCTCGAACCGATGTCCTCTGGCAGTCGAATAGAGGTACGGACAACAACATTACCGGGCTGACCCTACCCAACTCCGTAATTGCTCCGATTAGCGGACCAGTCCTGCTGTCGACATCGAACCGCAGCGCCTGGGGAAGCGCAGGTGGACTGTTATTCTCCTGGGAGCCTCTCGACTTCGGGTATCGCGGCGCGAGGGTCGATGCAGCACGCGCCGTTCAGAGCAGGGCCGGGGCGGAAGTGTCTCTGACACGCCTCGATGTGAGCGTCGCAACGGTGAACGCCTACCTGACACTACTGGCGGCCGAGCAAACCGTGCTCGCCGCGCAGGCGGACGTGGAGCGGCGCGAGACCTTAACGAAGTCCGTGCACGTCCTCGTGGACAATCAGCTCCGCGCGGGCGCGGATGCTTCAAGGGCGGACGCGGAACTCGCCCGCGCGCGCGTGAACCTGGCAAGAGCGCAGCAGCAGGAAGCCGTAAGCCGCGCGCAACTCGCGGATATCCTCGGCATTGCCGATGCGGTGGTCGAAGTTCGAGAGAGCACCTTGCTCGCTAGGCCGCCCGCGGCTGCGCCGCCACTCACTCCTGTCTCGAATAATCCAGTTGCGGAAGTGCAACGAGCGCGTGTCCAAGAGTCGCAGTCGCTCGTGCACGCGCTCGATCGTTCGTATTACCCGAAGCTGTATCTGCAGTCGGTGATCATGGGACGCGGAAGTGGCGTTGACCCGACGGGCAAATTTCTCGGAGGTACGGAGGGCTTGGGGCCGGATCGTGCGAACTGGGCAGCCGGGCTGATGGTGACATTCCCAGTATTCGACATCTTTTCAATCAAGTCTAAAAAGGCAGTGGAAGCGGCGAACGAACGCACGGAGGAAGCGCGCTACGACCAGGCGTTGCAAGACCTGACAGGGCAACTGCGCAAAGCACAAGCCTTGCTCGATGGCGCGCGAAAAGTCGCAGAGAACACACCCGTCGAACTCGAAGCCGCGCGCACAACAGAAACCCAGGAGCGTGCGCGCTATCAAGCTGGGCTTGCGACGCTGGTGGATGTTTCTGACGCGCAGAGCTTTCTCGTGCAAGCGGAAATCGATGACGCGTTGGCCCGACTGGCGGTCTGGCAGAACCTCGCTTCGGTCGCGGCGGCCCAAGGCGATCTTGCGCCGTTTCTCCAAGCGCTACGTACCGACCCACAAGGAGCACGATAGTCATGTGGCTCTTGCGCAGCGCATTGCGGAATCCGATGTCCGTGGTTGTTCTCGTGATCGGTGTGGCCTTGTGCTCGATTCTCGCTCTTCTGCGCATGCCCATCGATATCTTCCCGAACCTGAATCTGCCGGTGATCTATGTCGCGCAGCCGTACGGGGGAATGTCTCCGGCGCAGATGGAAGGGTATCTCGTTTATTACTACGAGTATCACTTCCTCTACATTACCGGCATTGAGTCCGTGGAATCGAAATCCATCCAAAACGTGGGACTGCTGAAACTCACGTTTCATCCGGGCACGGACATGAGCCAGGCGATGGCACAAACCGTGGGATACGTGGACCGGGCGCGTGCGTTCATGCCTCCCGGAACCGTCGCGCCGTTCATCATGCGTTTTGACGCTGGAAGCGTTCCGGTCGGCTACCTCGTTTTTTCAAGCACAACGAAGAGTGTCGCCGAAATTCAAGACCTGGCGCTAAACCGCGTGCGCCCACTTTTCGCAACTCTGCCGGGAGTCTCAGCTCCTCCTCCATTCGGAGGGGCCGCGCGAACGATTGTCGTGAGCGTCGACCCGGATCGTCTCCGCGCTTACCGGATGGCCCCAGAGGAAGTGATCCAAGCGCTGAACACCGGGAACACGATAGTGCCTGCGGGGAATGTGCGCACCGGAGATTTGCTGCGTCTCGCGCCCATCAATTCGGTGGTCACGAATATCAAGGACCTGCAAAACCTTCCGATTCGCACAGGAGCGGGCCCGACTGTTTTTCTGCGGGACGTCGGCACGATTGAAGATTCGAGCGACATCATCACTGGCTTTGCCGAAGTCAATGGACGCCGCACGGTCTATATTCCCGTAACGAAGCGCGCCGACGCCTCGACGCTGAGCGTCGTCAACGAAGTGAAAGCCAGCCTCGCGCAATTCCAGTCCGTCGTTCCAGAAGACATCAAGATCGATTACGAATTCGACCAATCCTCCTACGTTCGGAACTCGCTGCTCTCTGTCGTGAAGGAAGGGCTCTTGGGCGCGGTCTTGACGGGCGTGATGGTATTGCTCTTTTTGCGCGATTGGCGGAGTTCTCTCATCGTGGTCGCGACGATTCCGTTTGCCTTGCTGACCGCAGTCGTTGCCTTGTGGGGCGCGGGTCAAACGGTCAACATCATGACCTTGGGCGGCCTGGCGCTGGCGGTCGGAATTCTTGTCGACGAATCGACGGTGGTGATGGAGAACATTCACAGTCACCTGGGACAAGGACGAGGGCGTGCGGTGGCGGTTCTCGAAGCGAGCAAGGAAGTACAGACTCCGAGGCTGCTGGCGATGCTGTGCATTCTCGCGGTGTTTGTTCCTTCCTTTTTCATGACCGGAGTCTCGCACTCGCTCTTCGTGCCGCTTTCTCTGGCAGTTGGTTTCGCGATGGCCGCCTCGTATTTGTTGTCCAGCACTCTTGTGCCGGTGTTATCCACGTGGATCCTGCGTGAGCATGCGCCGGAAGCGGAGGACGCTCCTTCGCTGCTGCATCGGGTTCGAGACAGACTCGGCCGCATCCTCGACCGCCTCACGGCAAACCGCTGGCTCACGATCTCGGCGTATGTTCTGGGTTCCCTTTTGGTGATTGCTCTGCTCGGGCCGTATCTCGGACGAGAAATCTTTCCGCGGGTTTCCTCGGGGCAACTTCTCCTGAGGTTCCGCGCGCCCATCGGCACGCGAGTGGAAACAACGGAAAGACTCACTCTCGGCGTTCTGCATGCAATTCAAGAGGCGGCCGGGGCAGGAAACGTCAGCGTTACGCTGAGCTACGTTGGCGCGCCGCCTCCCAACTATCCGATCAACACGATTTATCTCTGGACTAGCGGTCAGCATGAAGCTGTATTGCGCGTGGCGCTGAACCCGGACGCCGATATTCGGGTGGATGAGTTCGAAGAGCGTCTGCGAAAGCTCTTGCCGGACAAATTTCCGGGCTGTCAGTTTTCCTTCGAAGCCGGGGACATCGTTACACAGATCATGAATTTCGGCGCTCCGACGCCCGTCGAAATCAATGTGGGCGGACCCGATCTCGCGGCGGATCGTGCCTTTGCCGCGAAGCTCCGTTCAGAAGTAAACAAGATTACTGCGCTTCGCGATCTTCAATACGATGAACCGCTCGACTATCCGAGCATTAACATCGACGTGGACCGGGAACGTGCCGGTCAGTTGGGAGTGACAACCGCTGGCGTGGGCCGTTCGTTCCTGGCGGCAACGTCCTCGAGCCGCTTCGTGACGCCGAACTACTGGGCCGATCCGAAATCAGGAGTCGGATATCAAGTCCAGGTGCAGGTGCCGCAGTCCGACGTTACCTCGATCCAGGATGTGGAACACATTCCGGTGACGCAGGGCGGCGCTTCCCATCCGCTGATGGGCGACGTCGCGCAAGTGGGGTATGGAAGTGTTGTCGGGGAGTATCACCGGCTGAACGGACAGCGCATGGTCACTCTCACTGCGAACGTCGCGGGGGAGGACCTCGGTCGAATTTCGGGTGAGCTGGATAGCGCGATCAAGCGCGCGGGCGAGATTCCTCGCGGAGTAAAGGTGACCATCCGCGGGCAAATCGGCCCGATGAAGCAGACGCTGACGAACCTGGGCATCGGACTCCTGCTTGCGGTCCTGGTGATTTACCTGCTGCTGGCCGCGAACTTTCAATCGTTGAGGCTCGCGTTCGTGGTGCTCTCGACGGTGCCGGCAGTTATCTGCGGAGTGCTCTTCGTTCTGTTTCTTACGGGCACGAGTTTGAATATTCAGTCGTTCATGGGCGCGATCATGGCGATCGGGGTCGCGGTGGCAAACGCGATTTTGCTGGTGACATTTGCGGAGGAATATCGTCGGCAAGGAAATGCGTCCACTGCTGCTGCGATTCATGGAGCGAGAACCCGTATGAGGCCGATTTTGATGACCAGCATGGCGATGATTGCTGGAATGGTTCCCATGGCTCTCGGAATCGGCGAAGGAAGCCAGCAGACGGCTCCTCTTGGGCGTGCGGTCATCGGAGGTTTGCTGTTTGCGACGGCAGCCACCCTGCTGATTCTTCCGCTGGTATTTTCCCTGGTTCAGCAACGCGCGGGAGTGCACTCGCCTTCGCTCGATCCCGATGACCCTGCGAGTGCGTTCGCGCGAAGGACAACCTCTTTGCCTGGAGAAACGGCATGAAACGATTCCGAATTTCGTCGATCTTGGCTCTTATCGTGACAAATTACTGGTGCACGTCATGCGGTTCGAACGCAAACTCCAGCGCGAAGGCTCAGGCCTCCGCCCCGACCGCTCCCACTGTCGAAGTTACAAAGGTTGCGTCGAAGAAGCTGTCCATCACCACACGTCTGCCCGGAGAGTTGCAAGCGTACGAAGCTGTGGCCGTCTTTCCAAAGGTTACGGCTTACGTTGATGCGATCAGCGTGGATCGCGGGTCGCGCGTGATGACTGGACAGTTGATGGCCCGCCTGGTTGCGCCAGAAGTCGCGGCACAGCGAGCTGAAGCACAATCCAAACTCCAGGCCGCCGAGGCGCAGCGTGCCGAGGCGGAAGCCAAGCTCGCCTCCGACCAGAGCACCTACGAACGCTTGAAGAGCGCCTCCGCTACACCCGGAGTGATTGCCGGAAATGACTTGGAGATCGCCCAGAAGGGCGCCGAAGCAGACCGTGCGCGACTCGAAGCGCTCCGCGAGGGCGCGGAAGCGGCGAAATCGGCACTAAAGTCAGTCACAGAAATCGAAGGGTACCTCCAGGTGCGGGCTCCTTTCGACGGCATTGTGACGGAACGGAACGTACATCCGGGATCTCTTGCGGGGCCTGCAACAAGTAGCTCGGGAGCAGCCATGCCGATGCTACGCGTCGAAAAGACCGCTAGGCTCCGACTCGTTGTTCCTGTCCCAGAGAAATATGCGACGGGCATCAACGTCGGAAGCAAGGTTGAGTTCAGCGTTCCTGCCTTCCCCAGTCAGACATTCGCGGGGACGATTGCCCGTGTTGCTCATTCCGTGGACGTGAAAACGCGAACCATGCCGGTCGAACTAGACGTCAACAATTCGGACGGGCGTTTGAGTTCCGGGATGTTTCCTGAAGTCCTTTGGCCGGTGCGGCGGACCGAACCTACTCTCTTCGTTCCAACGTCTGCCGTTGCCAGAACCACAGAGGCTACGTTTGTCATCCGCATTCGAGGGGGAAACACCGAGTGGGTAAACGTCCAAACTGGCGAACCGGACGGCAAGTCCATCGAAGTATTTGGCGGTCTACATGAAGGTGACGAAGTGGCGGTGCGGGGTACCGACGAACTGCGCGCCGGGACTCATGTCGTGACAAAGCAAGTTACTGAGGCCGCCGCGGGGAAGTAGGGCAGGGACAAATTTCACCAGCCAATGAACACAGGAGGTGTTTGATGTTAGGAATCATGAAACGTACGACGCTTGCCATGCTGGCTTGTCTTGTTTTTTGGTCAGTATCTGGGTATGCGCAGGAAATTCCGAGCGACTACCAGGAAGTTCTGAAATCCCTCGACCGCAAAGGGGATTTCAAGGACGGGGTCTTGAAGGTCAATATTCCCCGCAACGATCTCAAGATGACCGTCCAAGGGATATCGACACCAACTCCGTTCGGGTTTGGCGGATGGGTTGCGTTTACAAAGACAACGGATGGCAACGAAGTGATGATGGGCGACTTGGTTTTGCTTCAGGATGAGGTAAATCCCGTGATGTCCGCCCTCCTCGACAACGGAATCGACGTGACGGCCCTGCACAATCATTTCTTCTGGGATGAGCCGCACGTGTTCTATATGCACGTGCACGGAATGGGAAAAGCGGCGGACCTGGCGCGTCGAGCGAAGCCGGCTTTCGATTTAATGGGCCACGTGAAGCGTGTTGCTGTAACCCCGGCCGCGACGGGTGGTGCGGCGATTGACACCGCGAAGATCGCTCAAATTGTGGGGCACGCTGGTGAGCAATCGGGCGCAGTTTACAAAATCACGGTTGGACGGAACGACATTGCGATGAAGGACCACGGCGCCGCGATCAACGCCCGCATGGGCCTGAACACGTGGGCTGCGTTCTATGGCACACAAGAAGATGCCGTAGTTGCAGGCGACATAGCCATGCTCGAAGGCGAGCTGACTCCCGTCCTAAAAACACTGCGGAAAAATGGCATCGATGTAGTAGCGATTCATCATCACATGACGGAAGAGAAGCCCTTGGTGATCTTCCTGCACTACTGGGGTCGTGGTCCCGCGGATAAACTCGCGAATTCCTTTAAGGCCGCTCTCGATGAACTGGGCAAGGGTGCGTCTTCGCATTGATGTAAGAGGAGAGTAAACGATGCAATCGCGAAAATTGTTTTGGCGACTTGCAGCTCTGACGGTACTTGTCCTGCCTTCCGTTTTCGCGACGGAGGCATCCGGTCAGACGCTGAAACAGGTAACGAAGTTCGACCTCCCGGGACCAGGAGGAAAGCGATTCGACTACCTGACGATTGATGCAGATGACCGCTACTTGATCTCCGCGCATCTCGCCGCCGATCAGACCTACGTGATCGACCTAGCCACGAACAGGGTGGTCGCAACCGTTACGGATACGCCCGGAGCCGAAGGTGTCGAGTACGTTCCGGAACTGAAGAAGTTCTATACCTCGAACGCCCATGACAACACGATTGGCGTAGTTGACCTGAAGCAGATGAAGGTCATCAAGAAACTGAAAACAGAATCGAAGCCGGACGGCAGTGCCTACGCCGCTCCCTTTCACAAACTGTACGTTTCAGACGAGCGCGGGAAAGCGGAAGCCATCGTCGATGTAACCAAGGACGAGATCGTGAAGACTCTGCACTTCGACAGCGAAACGGGGATGCCGCAATACGATCCCGTGGCACGGAAGGTCTACGTGAACCTCCAGGACCAGAACATTTTTGCCGTCATTGATCCCGCAACGGACCAGGTCGTCGGCCGGTACCCGGTCGGGAAATGCAAGGGAAATCACGGCATGGCGCTTGACTCGGAGCGCCACCGCGCGTTCCTTTCCTGCGAAGGAAACGAGCTAATGACCGTTTTCGATTTGGACAAGAACGTTCCAATCGCGTTTCTCCCACTCGCCGGTGGACCGGACGTCATCAAATTCGATCCGGGTCTCCGGCGCATCTACGTTGCCTGCTACAGCGGAGCGATCTCCGTCTTTCATCAGGACGACGCGGATCACTACAGCAAGCGAGAAGACTTTCGCGTGCAGCACGCGGTACACACGGTCGCCGTGGATTTGAAAACGCACCGGCTCTACACGCCCGAGCAGGAAGAGGATGGCAAGCCGGTCGCGCGGATGGTGGTGTACGAGGCAGTGGGTGAGCGCTAAGTGCAGCGGGCATTATAAGAAGGCAATGGGAGAAGGCTTCCGCCGCAGTGCCCTATGTCGATGATGGATCTCATTCCGGTTTCGCTTCGCGCGTTGCCGCGGGACGCCGTAATACTGTTCTTCACGCGGTTCGCACGCCTTTTCGCGTACGGCGCGCTGTCCGTTGTGCTCGTGTTCTATTTGGTGAGTCTCGGCCTGACGGAAACCCAGGTGGGATTGCTTCTGACGCTGACGCTCGCTGGCGACATGGCGATTTCTCTTCTGCTCACCACTCAAGCCGACCGAATTGGACGACGGCGCATGCTGATCGTTGGAGCCACTCTCATGGCCGGCGCGGGCGTCGCATTCGCATCAACAAAGAATCTTCTCTTCCTGATCGTCGCGGGGACCATCGGCGTAATCAGTCCTAGCGGTCATGAAGTCGGGCCGTTCCTTTCGATCGAACAAGCCGCGCTCTCCCACGTGGTTCCTGCCCGCAGCCGCACGGAAGTATTCGCGTGGTACACGCTGGCAGGTTCGCTTGCAACGGCTCTCGGCGCCTTCTGCGGCGGCGCAGCTGCGGGGGTTGTGCAGAAGGCATCCCTCTCTACCTCCGACAGCTACCGTGTAGTAGTCCTTCTCTACGCCGCCCTTGGAGTGGCGCTCGCGTTCTTATTCACACGCTTGTCGCCCTCCGCGGAAGCCGATATGTCCGCGACGCCAGCCAGTGGAGTGTCCGCAAGAGATTTTCTCGGTGTTGGTCGTTCTCGCTCGATTGTTTTGAAGTTATCGAGTCTGTTCGCCCTCGACTCCTTCGGTGGTGGTTTTGTAGTGCAAAGCTTTGCCGCATATTGGTTCTATCTGCGATTTGGGGTTGCTCCGGTGAAGCTCGGCCTCATTTTCTTCTGGGCTAATGTCCTGGCGGGAATCTCCGCTCTGCTCGCATCGCGCTTGGCGACACGTATCGGGCTGGTGCGGACGATGGTGGTGACGCATTTGCCGTCGAATGTTTTGCTCATCCTTGTGCCGCTTATGCCGAACCTTACTCTCGCGGTGCTGGTGCTGCTCGTCCGATTCACCATCAGCCAGATGGACGTGCCGACGAGGCAGTCCTATACCATGGCCGTAGTGCGGCCTGAAGAACGCTCGGCGGCCGGTGGAATTACAGGAGTCGCGAGGACAGCAGGAGCCGCGATCAGCCCTATTTTTGCTGGCTTCCTGTTCTCTCGTCCTGCGCTGATTGATATTCCGTTCTTCATTGCCGGGACGCTCAAAATCGCTTACGACCTTGTGCTGTACCGGGAGTTCGCGGCGATCCGGCCACCGGAAGAGGCCGATTAACTCAGGACATTGCCGACTCAGGAAGAGTGGGCTTTTCGTTTGCGGTCGGCGAACGCCAAGGTTCAGACCGTGCGCAGGGGGACCGTGGTCAGCAGAATCCACAAGTGGGACTGCATTCGCGGAACATTCTTGGCCACAGCGTTATGCATCGCTGGCCGCGCCGATACGCTCCCGCAACGTGAGTCAGCAAGTCAGGTGGAAACGCGAGCGGCAGACGTTGCGCAGGCCTTTCGCGTCGATCACGCTCCGAAGCTCGACGGGACGTTAAACGACCCACTCTGGCAATCGGCGAAACCGATTACGGAGTTTCGCCAACAGGAACCGTACGAAGGACAACCGGCGACGGAACGAACGGAAGTACGCATTTTGCACACGCGTCATGCCGTCTATTTCGGGATTCACTGCTTCGATTCCGAACCGTCGCGGATTATCGCGAGCGAACTGCGGCGCGACGTAAGCCAGAACCTTGACGATCACTTTGAAGTTCTTATCGATTCGAATCACAACCGGCGCGGCGCGTACGTTTTTCAGATCAATCCGTTAGGCACGCAAATCGACGGTCTCATTGTTGAAGAGCAAAGAGACAACTCCGCCGTTGACTTCGATTCCGGTTGGGATGGGGTTTGGACCTCGGCCGCACAGATCGGAGCCGATGGCTGGACCGCCACGGTCGAAATTCCATTTACCACGCTGAATTTCACACATTCCTCGGACGTGCTGTGGGGCGTGAATTTCAAGCGGTTCATCCGCAGAAAGAACGAGGCCGACCTGTGGAAAGCGTACCGGCGGACATTTGGGATAACAAAGGTATCGCAGGCGGGGAACCTCGAAGGCATCAAGGACATCGGCAGCGGAAGACTTTTTGTTGTGAAGCCCTATGGGCTCGCGCGCTATGACAAACAAACGGGCCAGGACCTGAAATTCCCGCTCACCGGCGGCGTCGATGTGAAATACGGTCTCAGTTCCAACCTGGTCTTGAATCTCACGGGCAACACCGATTTTGCTGACACGGAAGTGGATCTTGAGCCATTCAATATTACGCCGTTCAAAGTTTTCATTCCCGAGAAACGTCAGTTCTTCCTTGAAAATGCCGGGGTCTTCAATTTCTCGCTGGGCGGCCAGGACCAGTTGTTTTTCAGTCGTCAGATCGGAATTGACCCCATCACTGGAAATCAGGTTCCGATCAACGGAGGTGGCAAGTTAACGGGACGTATCGGACGGCTCGAACTCGGCGTGATGGATGTGGACACTCGTTCGATTGGCCCCAACCCATACTCAAACTTCGCGGTCGTTCGGCTGAAGGAGTCCCTATGGGCCGGTTCCTATTTCGGCGTGATGGGCATCGATAAGCGATCGGGAGACGTTCTCGACAGCTTCAACCAAACGGGCGGGTTGGACACACGGCTTGTTTTCTTAAAGGACTGGCTTGTTGACGCGCACATGGCGGGAACGCAGTCGCCGGGAAATCTCAGTGGGAACAGCGACCTGGGAGCTGCGCTCACGTACCGGTCGAATTGGGTCGAAGGAATCGTGCGGCGTCGAAAAACCGGGCCGAATTTCAATCCGGAAGTTGGCTTCGTGGAACGTCCCGATTCAAACGAGACGTATGGCGACCTGACCTTCAAGGTGCGGCCAAACATCCCCGGTATCCGAGAATTGCAATTTGAGGGCTTTCTTCTTCACGCGCCGGATACGGTCGGCCAGGTTTCGACGCAGGAGTGGCAGAACACCTTTCGCGCCGAGTTTCACAACGGCGGCTACACCGACGACGACATCGTCGACGTGTTCACGCAGCGAATTACGGCGCCCTTCCACATTTACAAGAGCGTTTTTATTCCGAACGGTCTGTACCACTTCACGCGCCACCAGCTCACGTATGGTTCGGGGCAAGACCGGAAGTTCACGTACAACTTCTTCGAGCGCTTCGGCGGCTACTATGCTGGAACGCTGAATGAATTTCGCGTGCGCGCGAACTACCGTCCGACCGCAAAATTCTCCGTCTCCGCTTCGGAAACCTGGGACCGGCTTCGCTTGCCGCTGCCCAATGGCAATTTTTCTGTCCTGCTGGCAAGCCTTCAGGGAAATTACTCCTTCAACCGTTTCCTGACTTTCACCAGCCTCGTTCAGATGGACACCTCAAACGCCCAAGCAGTCAGCGCGAATCTTAGGCTGCGCTACAACTATCGTCCCGACAGCGACCTCTACATTATCTATAACGTGGGAACGCAGTTCGCGAGTATCGCTCCGGCAAACCCGCCGCAAGTTCGGGAAACGCGCTTTGCAATCAAATGCACGTATTCGTGGCAGCGATAAGGGATATGCTGCTGACGTAGGGCAGGTAAACTCCATGTCGAACTCGAAATCGGATGCCACACTGCACCTTGCGAGGCTATCCGAAAATCGACTCAAGGCAAGACAGGACGAGATGCCGATAAGCTGCATCGATATCTTTTGGTGAGACAGGATTCTTGGAATTTAGCCATCACGTCAGCACAGAAGTGTATGCGGACACCAGGAAGTGGGTCAGAGTTCAGGTGAGACGCTGGTCGTAGTTATCGGACTTGTCGTGGTGCACGGAATTCTTTTCCACTTTCTGCGGCATTCGAGCACGTCACACGTTGCGGTCTCGGGCGTGGTCCTCCTAATAATCGCCAAGCATCTGGGCTTATTCGTTGCGTTGCTTCGCTACTGGTACGGCCTTTTTAAGCGTCGATCTTGAAGCTGAAGGTCAGCACGAGCCGAAAAGCTCAGCTCCGAACTCCGCGCCCCGGCATTTTTTGGGCGCAGCGAGGCCCACGCCTCTCATGGACGGATCACTCCCGCACCGAAGCCGCAGTCAAGGGCGACCATCGGGAGTCGCGTCAGCGGGCCTGCCCCTTGACGGCTGCGAGAGAGAAGGGAACCGCTCGGTGTACACCGGAAAGGTAAATGCGAACGGTTCTCGCCTCCTAGAGTCCGCGAGTGGATTTTTCTTGCTGTTTCATTTCGCTGCGCAGTTTATGGCCGAAAACATTCTTTAGCCACTCGGGAGAAGTGTGCGTCGTTTTCACTAACTCGCCGGCGATGAAACGTGACACCAGCCGATGCCCCTCCCATTCGGCGTGTTGTCGTAGACAAGAAGGTCGTCGGCATGCGTTCGCGCATCAGGCAGGCTGTGCGACAAGAGTCGCGGGGACTACTTGTCCTGATGGGGCGACTTCCACGGTTCTTTTTGGATCGTGGTCGTACTCATAGTGCGTGCCATCCAGAAAGCCATCTTTCGGGCCTTGGCGGGGCACCTTTGGTAGCGGGTTCCTGCGGGGGGCATCCTCGGCGGCAGTTTGCGTGAGCTACCATCCTCGCAGCGTCCTAATGGCGCGGGACCCTTACTCTTCTTACTAGAGTCATCGCAGCCAGAATCGGTAGGCGAGCATCTCCCGTCTGAGGGAGAACCGTTGGCGCTGTTCGGCGGGGACATGTCACAAAGTGGATCTCGCAAACAGTCGTCAAAGTTTTTGGCTGCGCCGTACCATCGCGCGCCCGCCTCGACTCCCTGATCCCAGCCGTAATCAGCACCCTTGAAGAACTGTTGCCGAAATGATTTTCGACGGTATGCGCACAAGTGGGCATGGACGGAAGCAACACCGAGAAAGCGGTAAGACAAAGCGAGCTTCGCTTGTCACGTTTCAGGGGTTTTAACCGGACGGCTAATGCAGGGTTCGCCCCGATTGCGCATCGGCCATCGGTCTGTTTTATCCGTGGGAGCGACGAGAGTGGTTCCGGGAATTACTCTCATTAGGCGCTAGAGAATCGCCGCAACGTGTCCCAAAGGAGGTTCCAAAAATGGGAGACGGATACGTAATTCGATGGTGGATAGCCCTGTGCTTTCTGGCCATGGCCGTCACGCGCTCGTTTGCCCAGGTCGATATTGGCACCATTTCTGGAACAGTTGTAGACGGGACCGATTCAGTCGTTCCCGGAGTAAGGATCACGGTGCAGAACGAAGGCAACCGGACGACTCAGGTAACCACCACGAACAGTTCGGGATACTACGTCTTTCCAAGTCTAATGGTCGGAGATTACACCGTCATAGTTGAAATGAAGGGCTTCCAAAAATTTGTCCAAACCGGAATCCGTCTTAATGCAGCGGACCATCTGAGTCTTCCGGTCCTTCTGTCGCTAGGTGAGGTGGCACAGTCCGTACAAGTCAGTGGAGATGCGCCACAGGCGCTCGCCTTGGAACCGTCTACGGGCGGCACGGTGACTTCATCCCAAATGCAGCAACTTGAGGTCAACGGGCGCAATCCGGTTTATCTCGCGGGACTCGAACCGGGAGTCACGGGAACGAACATCGGTACATTCGACCCCGACAGCGTCAGCAGTGGCGCGTTCAGCATAAACGGCGCTCGAACCGATGCCTATACCGTTTACGTCGATGGCGCGGTCGCGACCCGGACAAGATCATCGGGGTCCATGCTCGGCGCTCAAGACATGAGTTCAGTTCAGGAGTTGCAGGTTCTTACCGGTTATTTTGATGCTGAATACGGTCGCTCCAACGGAGGCCAGATACGCTTTGTCACTAAAAGCGGCACAAACAAGTATCACGGCGAGGCGTATGAGGTCGTGCGCAACGCCGTGTTCGATGCCAACACATGGTCGCGCAATGCCAGTCCGTTAGCCCAACAAAGCTCCAAGCCTCCCAAGCAGAACTACAACGACTTCGGCTTCACTTTCGGTGGCCCCGTCTATATTCCGAACAAATTCAACACGGACAAGAGCAAGATGTTCTTCTTCGTGGCGGAGGAGTGGGTGAAGCGTCGGTATGACACGGAGGCGACAGGAACGGTTCCGACAGCCGCTATGCGGACAGGGGATTTGAGTGAGCTACTATCGCCGACCAATCGTTTCTTCGGAAAGGCCCGTGTTGCCACGGACCCCAGCACGGGCCAGCCCTTCCCCAACAATGTCATCCGCGCAGACCGCTTGAGCAGCCTCGGCGTGGCTCTGTTGAATGAATACCCTCTACCCACACCGGGATTTCAGCGGGGCAGTGCAAACTGGATTCAGACATTCGCGGTTTCCTCTAACCTGAATAAGACGACGTTCAAGGTCGATTATTTACCCAACAGCAAGAACCACTTGTACGTTCGGGGCACAATCATTCCGTGGACGTTCAACGGCCCTCTTGAAGGGACGTTTGGCGTTTTTCAATCGCTCTGGTCTCGGCCCAACCGAACCGCCACGATCGATCTGACCACGACTTTCTCTGCCACGTTAGTGAATGATTTCTCGATTTCAGGAAACTCAGATGGTAAAGGCACCATCGAGCCAGACCCGCGCTGCGGTGCCTACTGTAATCGCAGCGCTTACGGCATCAACTATCCGTACCTCTATCCGAGAACGAAATTGCTTGATTCCAAGTTGCCGACTCTAGCCGTCACTGGCCTAACCACTATCGATAACGGACCGTATCCCGGCTCTTGGGCAGGGTTCGTTTATGATCTAGCCGATAATGTGACAAAAGTTTGGGGCAACCATACCATCAAATTCGGCGGGGTCGTGGAGCGTGCAGGCCAGAACGATCACATCCAACTGACAACGGCGAGTGCGCCGCAAACAACAAATCAGAACGGCCAATTTCGTTTTCTCGACACTGGCGGGGCTAACACGAGCGGACTTGGCATCGCCAATGTGCTGCTCGGTAATTTCAACGACTACTCTGAATTCGGAGCTAAGCCTCAAACGCCGTGGGTCGCCAATTCGTTTGAACTATTTGCGCAAGACATCTGGCAGGTACGCCGCAAGCTGACGCTTCACTATGGACTACGTTATTCGCTGTGGCCTACATGGTACACAACCAATGGCACGATTGCGCAGTTTGAACCAACTTTCTACGATCCGACGCAAGCTGCCACAGTCGATCCCAAAACGGGCTACATCACCGCTGGTTCGCCTTACAACGGAATCGTACTGCCCGGCAGCGGCCCCTCCAGTAGTGCGTTGAAACAGTTTCCATTCCTGAGCCAACCACAATACCAGGCGATGTATCACAACTTGCCCGGTGGATTCGCGCCAACACAGTGGGGTTTGTTCCAGCCGCGCGTGGGCATCGCCTACCAGATCACTCGCAATACGGTGGTCCGCTCTGGTGGGGGATATTTTGCCGACCGTACTGCGATCAATCGCGACACTGCATTGGGAGGCAACCCTCCCTTCATGCCGCAGACCACACTGATAAACGGTAATGTTGCTAATCTATCTGGCGCGGCATCAGCAGTTCTTCCATTCACAATGACCGTACAGAGTCTGACAAACATTTGGCCTGGGACTTGGCAATACAACGCCATTGTCGAGCGGGAGTTCGCCAGAGGTGTGACTGTTTCTGCGGGTTTCGTAGGGAATCGGGGTTTGCACCTACAACGAAAGCGCAATATCAACCAAATCCTGACACCGGGAACAACATACGCCAATCCTTCGGTGAACCCCAACGCACTGCGGCCCTACCTCGGAGCCGGAATTATCGACATCTCGGAAAACTCCGGGTTGTCAAAATATGACTCCTTTCAGGCCACTGTGCGGAAGATCACCGGAGCGCTGACGTTCGGGACGTCCTACACTTATTCGCGTTCTCTGGACAACACGTCATCGCTGACGGATGTGCTACCTAACTCATACAGTGATGCGAATTATTGGGGGCCTTCTGATTTCAGTGTGCCGCAGGCATTGACGATCAGCTACACCTACAACTTGCCGATGCATAGTGGTGGAGCCTTCACGAAGATGGTGATCGGTGGATGGGCAATTTCCGGGATAAATCAGTTTGATTCCGGCATGCCGTTTTCGGTTCGCACGAACATCGACTATGCGGGCATTGGATCGGGTGGCGGAAATCAGTTCTGGATCGTGAGCGGCAATCCAAATGGTTGCTCTACGCCCTTTGCCGGAATCGGTGCGACGGTTTACTGCAAGAACGCATTCACCGCGCCTGCGCAGGGCACATTCGCGCCGGGCGACACGAGAAATATGTTCAGCAATCCGGGGTTCTGGCAGTGGAACTTCGCGGCATACAAGTCATTCCCGCTCAGGGAATCTTTGCACTTTCAATTTCGCGCTGAGGCCTTTAATTTGACGAACCATCCGAACTGGGCAACGGTTAACTCAAACCCTCTGAGTTCAACGTTCATGATGGTCACGTCGAAGTTGGGTAGCAGAAATCTGCAGTTTGAAACGAGACTCACGTTCTGAGTTTTTACAGTTTGACCGCAAGAGTTTTTTGAAAGGAGATGGGTGTGACTCTCTCTCGGAGAGACTTTACGAAGCTGATGGCCGCAGCAACTGTCGCGCCACCGTTTTCACAGCAAGCCCGATCAGGTCGAACGATTGGAATCCAAGTGGGCGCAGTTTCGTTTCTCGATGAAGGCGTCGATCCGGTTCTGGATCGCTTTCAGCGCGATGCGAACGTTAATGCCCTATTCATCGCAACGTTTACCTACGGACGGGGAATCGCCGGGAGGCAGGTTCCCGGCCAGCCGTTACCGGATCATGGCAAGCAGGAATACGACGCTGACTTCCACGGCGGCAATTTTGCAGAAACACACGAGCAGTTCTACGCGGCAACTTCACTAAGGCAAATTCAAGCACCCGATCATCCGGGTTTCGACGTTCTCGTGGAGGTTCTCCCACGCGCTCAGTCCCGGCGCATGAAAACTTTCTGCTGGTATGAAGATGTGTTTCGCCGTGACCTGGAGGGCATTGACCGTTTGCAGGAGGTCACGCTGTCCGGTAAGAAAGCAAATACGCTCTGCTTCCACAATCCCGAAGTGCAGGCATTTTGGCAGGCTCTTACTGAAGATTATGTTCGCAGCTATCCAATAGATGGTGTGATGTGGGGAAGCGAACGTCAGGGGCCTTTCGGAAACGCAATCGGCGCATCGCACGGTGGAGCGGGAGCCGATCCCTTCGAGGTCAAGTGTTTCTGCAATTTTTGCAGAAGTGCGGCGAAGTCTCGTGGGATCGATATGAACAGAGCCGTGGAAGGGTACAAGAAGCTGGCGGCGCTGGTGCGTGACTCACGAGCATCGTTGCGGCCCCTTGATGGCTACTTCGTTTCTTACTGGCGGCTGCTGGTGAAGTATCCCGAAATTCTTGCGTGGGAAACACTGTGGAATGATGGCCAGCAAAGCGCGTACGCAAACATCTACAAGCTGGCAAAATCGATCCGGCCGGAGATTGCCGTTGGCTGGCACATTTGGCACAACAATTCGTTCAGCCCCTTCTATCGCGCCGAGCAGGATTATGCAGATTTCTGCCAATACTCTGACTTCCTCAAAGTGGTCATGTACAACAACTGCGGTGGACCCCGGCTCGCGTCCTACGCGAATAGTGTGAGCCACACGATTCTGGCTGACTTCTCTCCAGAACAAGTGCTGGACTTCACATACAAGACCCAGAACTACGAAGAAGCGAATCTTGCTGAACTTCCAAGCAAAGGACTTTCCGCCAATTATGTCAGACGAGAAACGAGACGAGCGGTGAATGGTGTTACTAGTGCAGTAAAGATTTGGCCGGGAATCGATATCGATATTCCCACCAGCAAGGGCGAAAAGAAAACTGAGCCACAAGATGTGCGCGAAGCCGTGCAAGCCGCCCTTGACGCTGACGCAGACGGAGTGATCCTTTCACGCAAGTATTCGGAGATGCGCCTATCGAATCTGCAGGCCGTTGGAGGGGCATTGCGCGTATGACCATGAACAGACGCTCTTTCATCGCACTTACAGCCGTTTCAGTTGCTACACCCAGCAATCTTTTCCAGCCAAGCGGCAACAGCCGTGAGGCAAACGTTCCCTGGTACAGCGTGATGCGGCGATGCGGACAGATCAATTTCAACGAGCGCGATCCGCTGACACTCGACACAGAAGCGTGGGCCGAATATTGGGCGTCACTCAAGGTCGATGCTGTACTTCTGAACGGCGGCGGTATTGTCGCCTTCTATCCAACACAAGTGCCTTACCACCATCGGAGCGAATTCCTCGGCACCCGCGATCTGTTCGGTGAAATGGTGGCAGCGACGAAGCGGCGCAGTGCTCGTGTGGTTGCCAGAATGGATTGCAACCTTGCCTATGAGGACGCTTTGAACGCGCATCCCGAATGGTTCGAGCGGAACCAGGATGGTTCGCCAAGGCCGCACAGTGAATCACCTCGGCTATTAGCAACGTGCATGTTCAGCCCCTACTTTTCCGAACAGATGCCAGCGATCTACCGCGAGATCAATCAGCATTATCCCATCGACGGTTTCTTCACCAATGGCTGGCCATCCACTGGTCCACTACATGTGTGCTACTGCGAAGCCTGTCGACGCCTATACGACAAGTTGGGCGGAACGCCCCCCGCAGACACCGACGCCTCAAATACGCTTTACCGCAAATACTACCAAGCGTACATGGACCGTGTGCTGGAAATTTGGCGTCTATGGGATGGCATTGCGCGTGAGAAGGACCCGCAATCCGTGTACGTTGGCAATCTTGGGGGTGGGATCGACACAGTCAAGGATATAAAGGAGATTAGCCAAGCAGCGGCTTGGTTTAACGCCGACCACCAGGGCCGAGCAGGTGAAACGCCGATATGGAACTGTGCGCAACAGGGCCGCGTTGCACAATCTGTTATGGCAGGCCGCACTATCACGAATGTCTCAGGCGCATACAGCAATACACAACCAGTTTGGAGGCACTGCTCGAAGGCCCCTGCCGAACTGAATCTATGGCTGGCGCAAACTACAGCCAGCGGGATGGTGCCGTGGTTTCACTGGCTGGGCGGTTCGCCCGAGGACAATCGCTGGCGCGAGGTCGGTCGATCCTTCTTCGATTGGCACGCAGGCAACGAGCCGCATTTCCGTAATCGGGGTTCGCTTGCTGATCTGGCCGTCCTATATCCACAGCGCACCGTTGCTTTTTATTTCCGAGGCCGCGGGTCAAGCCGTTATCGCGGTGGACCTGTCGATCATCTGCAAGGACTTTACTACGCGCTACTCGAAGGGCGTTTCGTTTTCGACTTCGTACACGAAGGGAATCTCGACGCAGCGAATTTGCAAAAATACCGTGCGCTTCTTATTCCAAATGCAGCTTTCCTCAGCGATGCTCAGTGTGAAGCCATTCGACAGTACGTCAAGAATGGAGGCTCGCTTCTCGCGACGTTTGAAACGTCCCGCTACAACGAATGGGGCGAACCACGTGCCGACTTTCAACTGGCCGATGTGTTCGGCGCTCATGTGGCAGGTGAGGTCATTGGACCTCAAGGAAACACTTACTCCCGCGTTGAAACGCAACATCCGGTTCTTAGAGGTTTCGATGGCACGGCGTTGCTGCCAGGAGCCGAAGCCCACATTCCCGTAAAGGCCGAAGCTCCACTCGTGTTGAGCGTTGTTCCTTGGTATCCAGCATTTCCACCAGAAATGGTCTATCCACGCACGCCACGGACAACGGAGCACGCTGCAGTGTTCAGAGAAACAGGCAAGTCGAGAATCGCGTTTTTTCCAAGTGATGTTGACCGTACGTGCTGGCGATCCGGCAATGCGGACCTGAGCCAGTTGATACAAAACGCCGTCAAGTGGGTCCGAGGCGATGACCCGGCCATTTCCATCAGCGGTGATGGCATCATTGAAGTGTTCGCCTGGAAAACAGAACCGGGTTACGCATTACACCTGCTCAACTACACAAACCCGAACATGACCCACGGCGCGATACGGCGCATTTATCCTCTCGGGCGTCAACAAGTACGCTTCCGCGTTCAGGATCGTGCAATCAAGGCGGTGCGTGCGTTGCGATTGGGCGCTCGTCTCGTTTTTAAGCAGCAAGGCCGAACGGTAAGTTTTGATGTGCCCAGTGTCACCGATTATGAAGTTATAGCGCTTGTGTAATGACATGGCACTCTACGAGTCTCACCATTTTTTCCAGGGTCGCCGTCATCAACCAAGATTTTCGTTTTGGGCTGATCGTTCATCGGGGAAACTTCGTGCGAATCACTTATCAAAGACCATTCCCATTCGCTCTAGCGCCAAGACGCCGAGTAACAAACCAAAATCACGCAACGCTATGTCGTAGTATCCAGAAGGACCAGCAAGTTGATGATGGTACAGAGCAACCACAACGCAACGAGGCCTGATCGCCACCAAAATACCGGCAACGATTTCGACTACACCCACGGCGAGCATGAAATTGTGCACGGATATCGGCAGGATCCTAGCCATAGCGGGAGCGACGTACGAGTCCCAATTTGTTAAAAGATGAAGTTATCGGTCACATGGGCTGAGATTTATGGCCGAGAAAGATCAGCCAGTCTTCCTTTTCCTTCCTCCAGGCCGACTTATCCTTGGCGGCGATGGGTTTTCCTCGCACCCCCGGAGCACTCGGCCATTTGAAATCGCGCGACGATTCGAGTAGTTCCTTCCCTTCGTAACCATGGGGATAGGTTCTCCCTTTCCGTGCCAGTATCCAAACGGAGCTCGCCTGTGAGTTGAGAAATGGCGGAC
>Ga0209350_1000263_pt1 | contig 33007 bp, 24 predicted proteins | sample GraSoi013_2_20cm_2_FD_185822 | JGI IMG/M metagenome (GOLD analysis project Ga0209350, IMG submission 185822) | Grasslands soil microbial communities from the Angelo Coastal Reserve, California, USA - Sample 09_27_2013_2_20cm (SPAdes) (version 2) | ecosystem: Environmental > Terrestrial > Soil >...
CTCGCCCCGCTGCACCCGCCCCTTTACGCGCACCTGCTCCCGCTCCGTTGGGACTCGCTCCATTCGTGTGCGCCCACGGAATCCGCGCCTTCACCGCACCTGCCACCTCTTGCAGCAAAACTTTGCGCGGATCTTGTGCACCTGTCTCTTGCCACCGCGCCGATCCCAGCACCCAAACCACGGACATGGCAAAAGCCAGAAACGTGCCCAGAAACATGATTACCAGGCGATGCGGGAACGATTTCCTTTCCGGAATTTTTGCCGGATCGAGCACTTTGACGCTTGGTGTTTCTTTTGCTTCTTGCACTTTGGCGAGCTCATATTGCTCGGTCAGCAGTTCGTAGACCGTTTCCTGGATTTTCGCGCGGCGATAAAAGTCGGCGTATTTTGCTCCGAGCAGCGGAAAACTCTTGATGGTGGGATAAGGCAGCCCACCCCCGGCCTTCGCCGCGGATGGATCGCTTGCCTGGTCAGTGGATGCTGTGCCGTTTGTGCCGGTCGCGCCATTGCCCTGTGTACCACCGAGCTTTTCGAGTTGCTTGCGAAGTTCACCAACGCGAGCGTTCAAAGAACGCACGCGGGAATTGTTGTCGGTATAGATTTGGCGGAGCCCTTCGAGCTGCGACTGCGCAGCGATCATCTCCCCCGCAATGCTTCCCGCCGCGTCCAGCATCGCTTTTCCTTCTTGCTGGATGTCGAGCGTGTTGTTCGTGCTGGAGAATTGAGCGAGTTGGTTGGAGGCATCATCCAACTCTCGCTTCGCGACCTTGAGGCGCTCCTCGAGAAACTCCCGTTCACGGTGAGCGGAAGAAGTCGACAGCTCGGAAGCACGCGAGTTCAGCTCGTCGACGTACGCGTTCGCGAGCGCAGCGGCCCGCTGCGGACTGTGGTCCGTCACGCTGATGGTGATGATGCCGCTCTTCTTGTCTTCCGAGATCGAAGTATTTTCGTCGAGTCTCATCCGTGCATCTATGGAAAGGCGGGCGCTGTAAACTCTTTTCAAATCAAACTGCTCGACGAGCCGATCCTGAGAAGTCTCGCTTCTCAAGACGCCAATAAACAAGGCGCCCGAACTCTTCAGCCCGAGCAAGTCGCCCGCCACACCCGCCAAGCCTCCTCCGCCTTTCGCCGCCATCGCGGCCATCATGGCCATGCCGGAAGTGGATTGCGGATCGGGCGGCATAAGCTGCGTGGTCGACGTATAGGATTTCGGTATCAGGAACGCGACCAGAGTCGAAACGACCAGGCCAGCTGCCACAGCCCGGAAAAAGAACCGGCGACGTCCCCAAAGCAGACGTAGCTGCTCCGCTTGCCACTCGCGCGAATCCTCAAGCGGCATTTCCGGCAGGGAAATCTCTCCCGTGATCGGCGACAAGGTTGCCTCAGGCTGCTGTTTGGTGGCCGTTTGTGTCACTTCTTAGCCTGCCTCCACATTGTCTTTTCACTCGTTGACCCATGCTTACTTCCACGAACGAGGCCAAAACGTGAACTGGATGGAAGTCGTCACGTTCGATTTTGGCAGCGGGTCTAACACCGGACAATTCCACTTTTCATACTGCACAGAACCAGACAGCATCACTGTCGTGCTCAAAGAAAAATCGGCCCTCACTCCTCCGTCATTCAACGTTCCACCCTGTGGAAGATAGAAAGTGTCGATTTTCTGATGCCGGTAATTGAATTGAATCTTGTTCCGCGAGGTGAGCCAATACGTGCTCCAGGCTTGTCCGCCCTGGCCGGCTCGCCCTAACCAGCTTCCAAGAAGGTTGCCGAGATTCACGTAAGACCCATCCGGGTAATGACCATTCACGTAAAAGCATCCATTGCAGCCAGGAAAATCCGGAGGCACCGTCGACCCACCTTCGAGCCGAAGGTCCAACTTGGGCACGCCCGGAATTCGAGGCATGTAAATTCCCCCTCTAAACGCGCTCTTGCGGGGATAATTCAATGGAGAGAATTCATCTTCCGTAAAGGCGTCGCCGTAAAATGTGAGCCAATTTCGCAGTCCGGGTACTCTGTAGCTGAAGTCCACGCCTGAGCGCCGGTCTCCTGGATCTTCCGCGCTACCTTGGTGGAAGGTATTCCCAACGGAGTAACTTCGCAAAAAGGCGTGCCAAGTCAGCGAAGTCGGGCCACCTGCGAAAACAGTGGTGGTTGAAACGCTAAACTCAAAGTTCGGTGTGGGCTTCAAGCTAATTTTTTGTCCTTGCAGGAATGGCTGCCGACGTAACGGACGGCCGAATTGCCCCGTCACGCCGGTGTTGGTTAGAAATACAAACTCATGGCCATCCACCTGCCCGAGAAACCACTCCACGCGGATCGGCCCTAGCCAACCCAAAATGCTCGGTAGTTTGAACGGCGAAACACGATTGATTCGGAACATGTCCAGCGGTTCCGCGTTGTCGCTGAACATCAACGGCCCACCTTGGGTGGGGCTCCACCACAGGCTTTGTTTTCCGAAAGAAACCTGCCAATTCTCAAAGTTCATACCGACATAGGCATCAAGCAATCGGAGCCGATTGACGGTAGAAAACGGCGTAGCGGACGGAACACCGGGAATGTTGTCGACCGAAGCAATAAATTGCCGTGCACTATTCGGTTGAGCCGGAGCGGATGGGGAATGCTGGTATTCCGCACGAACATAGCCGACCCAACGTCCAGATGTGGTCCACGCGGAAATGCCATCGACGGAGTTGAACCCTTCCTGGTTCGGCCTGCCAAAATCATTAATCACCGTCTGCCCGAAGTGATTGCCGTCTGTGAGTGGCTCTCCGGAAATTCCCGTCACTCTCGCGTACACAGATTCGACGCGTCCGTGAAATCGTCCGTCGCCACCTGTTCCTTCGAACTCGTCGCGGAATTCTGTTTCGAGCAGGCGATATATCTTCTCCGCCTCCGGCCCACCGCGGCCTTCTCCAACTACCATCTCGGAAGCCTCTTGCAAGAGGCGAACGCACTCATGGCGCGTCCAGGGCTTCATTCCAGCAAATCCACTGTCGATCAGACCCATGGCTGCCAGGCGGTCGAGGGCCGGATATATCCAGCTATCGAGTGGAACATAGGGCGAACCGTGGTTCGCAGGAGAAGAGCTTCCATCGCCACGAAAGATTTGGCTGATCGATCGCCATTCTGCGCCGCCGAGATCAGGATCATGACGGCGGTTATAGATGTTCTGTGCGACGAGGTTGCCGATCATGGCACCAACGACCACGTCGGAGGGAAAATGCTGTTGGGCGCGCACGCGCGAAATGTCGACCAAAGAAGCCAAACCGTAAGCCATGATTTTAGTAAGCGGGGCAGGATATTCGTGTGCGATGACTCCGGCAACTGACCATGCTGCGGCGGCGTGCTCAGACGGAAACGAAGTGCCGCCACTCTGGAAGAACGGCCCGCTGCCATCGCCTTGATAAGGCCGCTGGCGCCGCAGGGTATACTTGAAGGACTCGACCGCTAGCAAGCTGTTCAACGCCGCTTCGCCAGCCAGAAAGCCAGTCTCGCTCCAGTGTTCGTGGTGGCTGACGTGACCCAACAACCACATTCCGCCAGCTCCTCCGATCAGGGCTCCGACTCCAGCGTTAGAGAGCGTCTTGTAGTGGCTGATCGTCGAAGGATTCTGAGAAAGGTGCTTGCTGAAATCGTGGTCCGTCACGAAAAGTCCGGCCGAAATTCCACTGAGCGGAACAAGCCACTCCGTATCGGAGAACCGGAGTTTTGCAGGGCTCTTCCAGATCTGTTCCTGGTCCCCGAGGAAATCTCTCGCTAAGCCATGAAACCCACGTCCAAATCCCGCGGTGGGGTAGACTCCCGGGAGATCGCCCGCGTCTTTCGGCTTTTCCGTCTTGATTTCACGAGTCGTGTCGGCGGGTTTGCTGGTTGACCGGGCATCCTCGTCCTTCGCGTCGACCGAGCGTTGCTCCTGTGCCTGCGGAGACGCAGGAACGGAAGAGGGCGCTGTCAGCGTCAGACTTGACGCCGCGCTAAACACGAACACGATGAGTCTCATCTGCATCAAAATCATCCTTCGTCATGGATGGATGTACGCCACCGCCAAAGCCACCGACGAAGCCAGTTGCGCCGATTGCATGATCTGCGCCCAGTTCCGGCCGCCGATCTTGGGCGCTTTTTCGGGAACAACGATCATGTCTCCAGCGCGCAAGGTCGTGCTCATCGGATCGCCTCCCCACCAGCCACTGCTGTTGTTTTTCGCGGCGACTACCGACCCGTCGGCGCGGACCACAAAGACCGCCTTCTTGTCCGCAAGTTGCGTCACTCCGCCAGCCTGGCTGAGGTACCACTTGGCGCTGCGGCCCGGACGGAAACTGACGGCTGTCGGGTTGAAGACTTGGCCGTTCACCATCACGTAGCCCGCTTTCTTCGGAACAAAAAGAGCGTCGCCATTGCGGACCTGCACATCCGCCGCCGTGTTTTGCCAAGCCTTCATATCCGGCGAAATATGCATCACCAGGCGGCCGATTGGAGCGCTAGCTTGCAATTGAACGAGTGTTGCTTCTGTCTGACTGATGACGGTTAACTTAGCGTTTTTCTGGTCATTGTCTGATTCCGGCAGCGCTCTGAGCGTTGCCTGTTGCGCTTTGACCCGCTCTACAAGTTCCATGTGAGACTTCATCTCCAACTCGCGCACTTCGCGCCTGATCAGCACGGCCCCGTAAGGATAAGCTTCCGGACCAAACCCTCCACTTCGCGCCAGAACAGAGCTCAGGCGTTCTCCAGGTGCAATGCCATATGTACCGGCGTGCAAAACCTCCCCGCGTACCGTCATGGTCGCGCCGATGTCGGTCCAGCGCGGAAGCTGCCGAATCGTCAAAATGTCGCCGTCGCGCAACGGGACGTCAGTCTTTGGGTCTCCATTCATAGCAGCTGTCAAGTTGACCTCAAGCCGATCGCCCGGGCCCTTCTGCGAGCCATTCATCTCGAAACGGGCCAGATCAGCGCTTTCCGTGTAGGCGCTTCTTTTTAATCCCCCGGCTATGCGAATCAAATCCTCGACACGCATGTTCGTTGTGAGGGGATAGCGCCCCGGTTTGGTCACTTCACCCTTGATGTAAACCGTCGGCGGATCAACACGGGTCGGATTGCGGTGCACCAGTAAGCGGTCACGTGGTTGGATCACGATGTTGTCCACCGGATTCCCCGCGAGGGCTTCGCGGAGATCAACACTCAGAATTTTCATGCTCCCGTCGGGCAGCGTGCGGAAAAGCTGAACAGAGTCGAGAGAAGCATCTTGTGTGACACCGCCTGCCTGATAGACCACGTCTCTCAAGTGCGCTTGGCCGGAAGTCCGGTATTTCCCCGGTTCTCGGACTTCCCCGCCGATCCAAACTTCCGGCGCGGGCTCAAAATCGTAGCGGCTGAATACGCGAACGGTATCAAGCGGCTGAAGCTTGGGCGCTGAGGCTGGATTCGCCAGAGCGGCGGTTAAGTCGAAACTTTCGACGCTCGGATGAAAGTCCGGCGGATTCAACCTGACGATTTCTGCGTAGTGCGCCGCAGGTTCCGGGAGTAAATCTTTATATGACCCAATCAGGTCAGACAGGCTCATCCCTTGCTTGTAGGAATATCGCCCGGGCCGGAGCACATGTCCTTGAATGTAGATGGTGTCTTCGTTGTAAGGAGCAATCGGAAAAATGTGAATTTCGTCGCCGTCATTGACCTTGAAGGCTTCGAGCTGCTTGTTGGCGGAATCCGCTTCCCTACCAGGCGAGAGATCGAGCGTGAGCATGGTGCGCTTCTCGTGCGCCTCGACGCGCTGGACTTCAATGTGGCGTAGCGTTGCGGTCGGAAGGATTCCCCCTGCCAGTTCAAGCACATCCGCAAGGGAACTCTCACCGTGCAGCTCGTAAATGGCCGGCCGGCGAACCATTCCGTCCACCGTCACTTGAGGTCCTAAAGAGGGGACGAGCAGGGTGTCGCCATTTTCCAACCGGCGCATATCAGAGCGCACTCCGTGAAGCAGCAAATCGTAGGCGTCTACTTCTTCCACAAGTTGCTTGCCACGATAGTGTTTGAGTGCGCGCAGTGAACCGCGAGGGGTTACGCCACCCGCAGCAAACAATGCGTTCAAGGGGGTGGAGAGCGAGCTGATGTCGTAAGCGCCTGGCTCCGCTACGTCACCCACCACGTACACACGAACCGTTCTCAGCCTCGAGAGAGAAACATCGGCTGAGATATCGCGATACTGAGTTCTCAGGACCTGCTGTACGGCCTGCTGCGCGTCACCCAAATTTCGTCCCCCGACGAGAAGTGGTCCGGTTTCGGGGAGCGACACGCGTCCTTCACGATCGACGACGCGGAACAGGCGCTGTGAAACTCCACCCCAGAGATCGATCTCGAGGCCGTCGCCGGGACCGATCACGTAGTCAGGGCCGACCGGAAGATCCATAGGAATGGCTTGCGGGTCATTAGCAGTGTTACGGAAGACCTCCATGCCAAAACGTTCATTTGGCCGCTGATGCGCAGATGCTTGCACGTACATGTCGTAAAGCGATGGGATATCCGAGTAAGGATTCGCCCGGTGGACCATTCTCACCGGCGTTACGTCTTCCTCTCTGGCCATTCCTCGTGTGTACCTTGCGCCCGAGGGCGATTCCGTTCCGCTCTTGCCCGAAAAGACTTCCGTGGGGCCACTACGCGCAAGTGGCATGGAAGGCAAGTTCCTCCCCGTCGGCAACCCATCGAGTGCGCCCTGATCCAAAGAGGGGGACCCTGCCAACGGATTGGTATCACGCCTGGTAGAACTGGAAGTCAATTCGAGGTTCAGCGACGAATCAGCACCAGTGACACCGTCCAGGGGCCTCGCGGCCTGTGGCAATCCGTCCGCTCGCAGAATGCGCGAAGGGCTCTGTGAAGGTTGCTCTGGGGCTCCTTGAGGGTTTGTTTCCGGTGAAGATTTCCCGCCGGGTGCGCGGGTCCTTTGGCGGCGGTCTGCCGGCAATTGTTGCGGGCAATCTTCGTCGCGACGTGGATCGCAGGTTGTGGTGCGTTCGAGATCTCGATCGTTTCTCTCTGGCCGAAGCGATTCTGAATCTTCCTGCGACTCAATTTGAACAAGGCGCCGGGCCCGCTCTTTGAGCACTAATTCTTTTTCTTTTGCAAAGTCCGAATCCGGGTTCGGCTTCGGCGTTAGGTAGCCGTATCGTTGCAGGAGTCGAGTCGCCACGGATCGAAACGCGACGTCCCGCTCCAAACGTTCGAAGATAGCTTGGTCCGACAGATTGGAATCCTCAACGACCTGGCCGCTATCGGACGCTTCCTTCGCCACCCAACGCTTTAATTCCACCATCAGCCCTTCATCTCTAACCAACACGCTTCCAATCTGTCCTGCCGAAGCTGCCACCCTGCCCAGGTTTTCCTGGGTCAAACCGGATGATTGTTCATCGCCATACTCGTTCCGGCTTTGTTCGCTCGTCTTGCGCTGCCTGTCGCCTTGCTGCTGGGCGAAAGCAGAGGCGCAAAATAAGAAAGTCAAAGCCAGACAAGAAATACTTTCTTTCAATTTGTTTTGGAACATGGTTTCACCCTTCTTGCCGGGCTTGAAATCCCTTCAAATTGCTCCATTCGCGACCATTCTGCTTCGCATCGCGTTCAAAATTCCTTCTTCAGAAGCTTCAATATCGTTGGAATGAATATTGAGAGAAGCCCAGTAATAAACGATGGAGTTCTTCTCCGGCGCAACCGCGATGACTCGCACCTCCGGATGCTCACGGAGCAGCACGTCACAAATGGCCGGCCTTTTGCCGGGCTGGTCAAGCGCGATGACCACGAAATTTGGCAGAGTCCTCTTTACGCTCTCAGAGATCTCCGACTCTTCGCCGACTTCCCCGACAATCTCGATGTCAGGCTGATCGGCAAACGTCGTGAGAATGAGCTCTCGCATGAGACGAGGACGATTCGCCACGAGGACCCTGATAGCTTTTTGCATTGCGTACTCCGTGCACGGCTAGTTCGGTCCACCCAGGGGCCGGTCGGTAAGTGTCCATTTTTTCAGCTAGTTAGGGGAGATTCAAAAAATGGCTATCCGCGACTATTAGTACGCCTTGGGTCATGTACCAAGGTGAATTTGAGGGATACCAAGAATGACCCAATCAGCCATACCCGGCTCCCATTGAGGAACTGTCAGCCAAACGTTACAGTGGTCCCGTGGTTTAACGTATTCAAGCTGGCAATTAGATTTTTCGAGGCAATTAGCATCAAGACACTGCAACAAATATGTACAAATAGATGGCCTGCAACATAAAGGTAAACTTTGCACTATCTTTTCTCAAACGACTATGGCGACTCGATTAATTTAACTTGACAGAGTAAGGCACGAAGTCTACTTTATCGCCTACCGACTATGACTGGGTCATTTGGCTTTTTCGTGACCGGGCCATCGTTCTAGGTCGGAACCCCAGCAGCCGAGCAGAAAATGGAACCCGTGAGCGAAAGCGTCCCCTTTTCCTCGATTCGTGTATTTTTGATGATGGAGAATCGTCTGCTACGCGAAGCGCTGATTCGTCTGCTCCGCAAGCGCTCCGATATTGTCGTTGTCAGTCACGACGGGCCAGCCGATGCGATGGCGTTCTCAGTACATGAAACGCAATTCGACGTGCTGCTCATTGACTCGCTTCAAACGACATGGCCTGCCGCAAAGATTGCCCACGAGAATGGGGGACATGGCGCCTACAAGGCTGTACTCATAGGAATGGAACCTGACGAAGAACTGTTCATGGCGGCCGTTCGTTCCGGAGTCATGGGCTATCTGCTGAAAGATGCATCTGCTTCCGAGCTTGTTGCTGCTGTGCGCGCCGTCCACCGAGGGGAAGCCGTCTGCCCTCCTGAACTTTGTTCCACGCTATTCCGCTTCGTTGCTCATGTGATCGAAGAGGGCCCTGTGAAGCGATCGGCGCCAAAACCTGATCTTACGATGCGTCAGCAGCAATTGATGGCTCTCGTCGCCAAAGGTCTCACAAACAAGGAAATCGCTTCTCGCCTGAATCTTTCCGAATTTACAGTGAGGAACCACATCCATCGAGTTCTGAAGCAACTGGATGCCGCAAGTCGAAGCGAAGCCGTTGAAGCCATCCGTGCCTACGGCTACGCGATCAGTTCATAATTGTTCCGCGCGTCATTCTCGCAAAACAAAAACCTTTGAATCTCCGGAGCAGACCCAATCGGCGTTCCACCTCATGATTTTTCGTTTGACTGGTGCAGCCCAACCTTTGCTTATTAGGCAGTATGACACTTCGCCAGCGCGAATTGATTGACGGTCCTTCCATCGGCTGCGACCATGAAATAGGCTTTGCGTTCTGCGCGTTGGCGTGGAACGAGCCTGCATACAGGGGTTTTTCGTTCAGCGCAAATGACGGTTCCCATCGCCAAATTGAGTTTTTGGGGCGTGCGCGGGTCTACGCCGACAGTAGACCCGGCGACGTGGCGCTACGGCGGCAACACGCCCTGCCTGGAGCTGATTGCGCCGGACGGCACGCAAATCATTCTGGATTGCGGCACGGGGCTGCGCATGCTGGGGAGCCGATGGGCCGCGCCGAACGGCGGAAAAACCCTGGAGACGCACATCCTGGTGACGCATTATCACTGGGACCACATCCAGGGAATTCCTTTTTTTTCGCCGTTTTATGTGGAGAACAACGAGTTTCAGTTTTACAGCTTCCGGTCAAAATTCCTCGGGCGCGACAGCCTGAAACAAGTCTTCGAAGCGCAGATGGCGCTTCCATATTTTCCCGTGGACATGTCGGCGATGAGCGCGAAGCGAAAGTTCAAAGAGCTTGATGGAGGCGATTCGTTCAAGGTTGGCGAGAACAAAGTCACGGCGTACTGGCTGAATCATCCGCAAGGCTGTCTGGGATTTCGAATCGAGACGCCCGCAGGGATCGTGGCATACGCCACAGACAACGAGCCGGGGGACGCAAAACTGGACGAGAGCCTGCGCGAACTAGCCGCCGGAGCCGATATCTTAATTAACGACGCGCAATTTACGCCGGAACAACTCGGGACGACGAGAAAAGGCTGGGGGCATTCTTCGTGGCTGGAAGGGGCGAAATTGGCGCGGCAAGTGGAGGCGAAAACCCTGGTGCTCTTCCATCACGATCCGGATTCCACGGATCGCATGGTGGATTCGATCCTGCGGCAGGCACGCGACGAATTTGATTCGGTGTTCGCGGCGAGCGAAGGGATGGTGGTGACACTCGGAGCACCGGGAGACCGCGTACAGGCGGACATGCCGGGAACGCGGACCGCGCTGCGCCGCGAAGCGCAATTCCATGCTAAGGTTTGCGGCGTAACCGAAGGCGGGAAAGATTTCGAGGAAGAGACCGTGGTCCGGGACATTTCTCTACAGGGAGCGCTGATTTCGCTGAAGCACATGCCGCGGCTGCAGTCGGAACTGCAAGTGACGATGGAGGCGCCAGGATCGGATGGTTTGCAATCGATGAAGCTGCGAGGGTATGTGGTGCGGATCGACGCGGGAACAGAGAAAGGGCGAAGCTCGGTGGGCGTGGTTTTTACGGACTGATTCAGAGATTCAAGGTCAATTGATATTCTACATGGGGCGTTTGCTTCGGCGGCGCCCCTACTGTTTTCTTGGCATGGCCACGGCGGTCCTGTAGGCTGACGTGAACACCTATGGCTGAAAAAAAGACGAATTTCGTTCCTGTCAGTGCGCTGGATAAGCGGCCGCCCTCGAAGCGCGACTTGTTGCACGGGCTGGTGCGGCAAGCGCCGTTTGTGGCGAAGAATTTTCAGCTTTATTTTCGTAACGCGTGGCGCCGGCGCGTATTGCGGACCAAAGTGGTAGCGCTGTACGCGGTTACGTTCTACGTCACGCACAAATGCAATCTAGCCTGCAGCTACTGCACGCAAAAAGAGCCGGACGTGTTCAGCGACGAATTGCCGACGCGACAGACGATCCACCTGCTGAAACGCATTCGAAAAGAGACGGACTCCATCGTGATAACCGGCGGTGAACCGACGCTGCGAGCCGACATCGAAGAATTGACGGAGGCGGCGCAGTTCGAATGCAAGTACCGTTCGCTGCTGCTGATCACCAACGGCACGCTGCTGGATCGCAAGCCGCGAATCCTGCGAGCGGTGACGGGACTGGTGGTGAGCCTGGATGCGCTGGCGGCTGACCCGACCAATCCGCTCTCGAAACCCGCGGCGCTCCCGAAAGTGCTGGAAAACCTGGAGCTAGCGAAGGAACTGCTGGGCAGCCCGCGGCGGATCACCATCAGCACGGTGATCGAGCAATGGAATATCGGTGAAGTGGAAAAATTGCTGGATTGGTGCGGGGAACAAGGCTTTGTGTTTGCGGCGCAGTCCGCGCAGATGGAGAAAATGCCAAACTTGGCGCTGCTGCAAAATCCACAGTATCAGGCGCTGGTAGACAAAATCATTGAGCGGAGGCGCAAAGGCGCTCAGCCCATCAACGGCACACCTCGAACGATTGAGACGCTGCTTCGATTCGGCAGCTTCGAGTGCTACCCGACGATGTTTCCGCGGGTGTATCCGAACGGCGATGTGTTTTATCCCTGCGAGCCTCTGCGCAAGGTCGCAGGCAATTTGCTTCGGGACGGTTCGCTGAAGAAAATCTTCGCGCGCGGAAAGAAGATTTATGGAGACATCCCGCCTTGCCAGGGGATCTGCTATTTGTTCGGAAACGTACTGTCGCATTACTACGTGAATGACTTTTGGGGGCTGGCGGGAGATTTCATTCGGTAGTGTAGAAATTTCTTGGAGAGTCTTTAGTTGAGGTCGGCGATTTTTTTGTCGAGGTGGGCGAGGGCGGCTTCGAGCGACTTGCGATGGTTGGGGTGGGTGGCGGACGCGAGGTCGTTGGCGATGCGGATGCGCGATAACTGAAGATCCTTGCGCGATTGCTCGCGCATGAGTTGTTCCGGAGTTTTCTGTCCTGCAGCCCCTTTTTGCTTGGGCTCTTCCGTCTCGGCAACCTGTGCTTCGACGTCCTTGCTTTCCCAACCCCGTGCCATGCCTATAGTTTGCCACACTTTGCCCAAGCCGTGCGCGATTCAAGCAAGAAAATTACCAAAGACGAATCATGCGCCCGCCGCGCGGCGTTGGGGAAGAACAGGAAGAGCGGGGCGCATCACGCTGCGAATGGTGGTCTCGGCGACGCGCGCGAGGTGTTCGCCGAAAGCTCCGCGATAGGCAAAGACGGCTGTCCTGTTCGCCCAATTGACGCGCAGGAACCAGCGGCCATGGGATTCTTCGGCTTGCACGGAGGTGATTTCGGCGACGACGATTTCCAGAAAAGATTCGAGCCGGGCATTGCGCACGGAAATAAGTTTGTCACCGACGAAAAGCTGCGCGGCAAAGGAAGGCGCATTCCCCAGCTTGAAGCGGCCGCCATTGACGACTACCAGCGCGCCCAATTCGCGAGCCTTGTCACCGGCGATGACATCTGGCCTGGCGGGAGGCAGAAGAATGGCGCTGATAAACATGGCCAGACCAACGATGGCCGGAACGAAGCTGCTGCCGAGACCGAGCGGGAGAAGCACCAGGGCGGCTCCGACGATTCCCAGGAAAACCCGGAAGAACATCCAAGAGCGCGGGTTGCGGCGCAAGTGCATGATTCTCGGCACGATCAAAACGAGAGCAAAGAGCCCTCCTGTCGCAGCGTTGCGCAACCTGCCACCGGATACTTGAGGTTGCGATTGCGGGCGTGAAGTAGCGCTCATGGATGGTCAATCATTCAGGGATGCAAACTTTTGATTTCGCGCATGCGTGCAAAAGCGCGCCGCACGTGGGGAATGGTGATGGAGCCGCCGACGATCAACGCGACGTTGAGCGCGTCAATCACTTCATCGCGTTTCCAGCCTTCTTCTCCGCAGCGGACCAGGTGATAGGTGATGCAATCGTCGCAGCGCAATACGGCGGAGGCGACTAAGCCGAGTAATTCTTTTGTTTTGGTGCCAAGCGGGCCGGGCTCGTAGGCCTGGTGATCAAGAGCGAAGAAACGCTTCATCCCCAGGTGGCCGCAACCGAGAATTTCCTCGTTCAGGTCAGCGCGAAATTTCTGAAAATCTTCCAGGCGATCGGCCATGATTCCTCCGGAGAATAAATGCCGGCGCACCAACCGTGCCCGCTATTATGAACCAACTCGGAGCCAGGTGTTAACGCACATAACTAGGTGCACGAAACTCACGGCGTATAGCCGGGGCCGCGGAGCACTTTCCCTGGAAGAGCGCCGGTCATCATGGTCTGGTCGATGACCGGCACGCCGTTCACGAGCACATAATCCATCCCTTGCGACAGTTGGTTGGGATATTCGAAAGTCGCGACGTCGTGAATCGCTACCGGATCGAAGATGACGATGTCCGCGCACATTCCCGCCTTCAAGACGCCGCGGTCCGTGAAGCGCATGCGTTGCGCCGGCAAGGCAGTGAATTTGCGGATGGCGTCTTCCAGGGTGAGCTTGTGTTCCTCGCGGACATATTTCCGAAGGATGCGTGGGAACGTGCCGTAGGCGCGTGGGTGGGGATGTTCGCGCCCCAGGATGCCCTCGGGTGAAGTACCGGAGGAGTCGTTGTCGACGGAGACCCAGGGCTGCTGGAGCGCCAGGGAAACGTCCGGCTCGGACATGCCGAAGACGGCCACGGAAGTGAGTCCATGGTCTTCAATGAGAAGGTCGAAGAGCGCATCCATCGGCTCCTTGTTCCAGGTTTTCGCGATCTCGGCGAGCGTTTTGCCTTGCAGCGGAAGCAATTGGGAATTGTGCACGACGCCCACGAGGACCGCTTCGGGGCCGGGAATCTCCTGCCATTCGTTGTCCCATTTATCGGAAGGTGTGAGCATGTCTGTGCGGATGCGGGCGCGCGTTGCAGGATCCTTCAAACGCTCGATGAGCTTGGTGTTGCCGCCGTTGTGCGCCCACGCAGGAATGAAAGCGGAAAAGTCGTTGAACCATGCGGTGTAGGCATAGGTGTCCGCGGTGACGTCGAGTCCTTGCGCCCGGGCGGCGTTGATCTTCGCAACGACTTCCGGCATGTGTCCCCAGCTTGGTTTGCCGCCGACTTTCAAATGCCAAATTTCCACGGGGATGCGGGCTTCGCGACCGATGCGCAGTGCCTCGTCGATCGCTGCCAAAATGCCGGTGCCTTCATTGCGCATATGCGTGGCGTAAATGCCGCCGAACCTGGAAGCCTCCGCGGCGAGAGCGATCAGCTCTTCGGTCTTGGCGTACGGGGCCGGAGCGTATTCGAGAGAAGTGGAAACGCCCACGGCGCCGTCGCGCATGGCCTGGCGCACGATTCCCCTCATTTGCTCCAGTTGCGCGAGTGTAGGCTGCACGTCGTTGTCGCCGAGTACCATGCGCCGGACGCGCGTGGCGCCGACATAGCTGGCAATGTTGATCCCGGCATGCTGCTTTTCGAGGCGGGAAAAGTATTCGCGAAGAGTGCGCCAGTCGACGTGAAGGCGATAGTGATCGTACTGCTCCTGATCGGCTTTGAGAATGGCGTCATTCAGTGGGGCGATCGATTCGCCCTCGCCGGTGATTTCCGTGGTAATGCCCTGATAGATCTTGGAGGGGAGACGCGGATCGGCAAGGATGGTGTACTCCGACTGGCCGAGCATGTCGATGAAACCCGGAGCGACGACCTGGCCGCGCGCGTCGATGGTGCGGGAGCGCGGCGCGTCATGAAGATTCCCGATGGCGGCAATCTTTCCGTCGCGAATTGCTAGATCGCCCGAATACCAGGGCGAGCCTGTGCCGTCGATGATGTGGCCGTTGGTGATAACGATGTCGTAAGGCTGCTCGGTACCCTTGGATTCGACGGGAACGATGCCGAAGAGCAAGACCACGGATAAGAAGATGGACTTCCCTCGATGAAAATTGCCGTTCGTCATCGGTTGCTCCTTGAGATCACTTTGAGTCGGCTTGAAAGACCAGACGCCCGCCTACAATGGTCTTGACGACCTTTGTGGCGGCAATCTTATGCGGGTCGATGTCGAAGATATTCTGCGAAAGAATGATGAGGTCTGCAAGCTTGCCGATTTCCAGTGAGCCTTCTGTTTTTTCACGGCGCCCGGCAAACGCCGCTCCGAGCGTGTAGCCGTCAATCGCTTGCGCCACGGTGAGCCGCTGCTCGGGGACGAAACCGCCTTCCGGTTTGCCTTCCAACGTTTGGCGCGTGACCGCAGTTTGAACTCCTTGCCACGGGTCGAGAGTCACGACCGGCCAATCGCTGCCGAAGGCCAGGTGGCCTCCTGCATCCGCGATGCTTTTCCAGACCCACGCGCGGGAAGCACGCTCGGGCCCGGTATTCCGCGCCCAAACGTCCAGCGTGTCGGCGTCCGGATAAGAATGGAGCGGCTGCATGCTGGCGATCACGCCGAGCTTGCCGAATCGTAGAATGTCGGCCTGCGTGATCGTTTCAATGTGCTCGATGCGTGGCCGGCGATCGTCCGTGTGGTTGCGCGCTTCGGCATTTTCGTAAGCGTCAAGCGCGGTGCGCACGCCGTAGTCGCCAATCGCATGCGTGAAAAGCTGCAAGCCGCGCTTGTCCAATTCTGCGACTGCCGAATTGTAGTTCGCCGGCTCCCAGAAGAGCTTACCTTTCAGGGAAGGATCGTCGCTGTACGGCTCGAGCATCGCCGCGGTGTGCGATTCGATAACTCCGTCCACCATGAATTTGACGGCGCTGGCGTCAATCCAATCGTCGTGGAATTTTTTGCGGGCTTGTTCGATGGCTTTAAGATCCTGCGGGCGGAGCTGGGGAGGATTTAGAAAGTATGCGATGTACATGCGGACGCTGAGATCGCCGCGGCGTCGCATTTCGTCAAAAAGATCGAGCACTTCAAAATCGCCGCCGGCGCTGTGCACACGAGTGACGCCGTGCTCGTTTGCCCACTTCATGCCCGTGCGCAGCGCCAAAAGTTTCTCGGCACGAGACGGCTTTGGAACGACTTTAGCGACCAGATCCTGAGCGGACTCCTTTAACGCGCCCGTGGCCTCACCGGTTTGCGCGTCGCGCACAATCGCGCCATTCGGAGGGTCGGGAGTTTCCTTTGTAATTCCGGCCAACGTGAGAGCTTTCGAATTGGCCCAATAGGTATGCCCGTCAAACCCGTCGATGAAAACCGGGCGATCGGGAAAAATTTCGTCCAGATATTTCTTGTGCGGAAGCGCCTCCGCACCGAACATCGCGTAATTCCAGCCACGGCCGAGGACCCAGTCATTGCCAGGATGCCCAGAGGCATATTCGCGCAGGCGTTTTTGAATCTCGGCGGGATCCTTTGCGCCTTCGAGATTCACTCGGCCGAGGTTAAGCGAGCCTTCGATAAAATGGATGTGGCAATCGACGAAACCCGGGAGCACCAAGTTTCCGCCTGCGTCGATTACTTTTGTGCCCGCCCCGCGCATGCGTTCGACTAGAGCGTCGTCACCGACAGCAACGATCTTGCCGCGGTGAATGGCCACGGCCTGGGCCCAGGGCTGCCGGGGATTTTCCGTGTAAACGCGGCCGTGAACGACGATGATGTCCGCCGGTTCAACGAGCCGGCCTTGCGCGCACACGATCAAGGCAGCGCAGAGCAGCATCGAGAGCGATTGAAGTACTCCGCGAAGACGACGCATTGTCATTGGCACACTATTCTGAAAATCAGAATGTTGGCGGCGTGTTGATCCACAGCAGCCAGGTTTCCTTCCGACCGGGATTCTTCCAGCGGTGCGGAGTCGAACTCTCGAAATAAAGACTGTCGCCGGGCTTTAGATGATAATGCTCCTTGGTGTCGAGCCAGATCTCAAAATCTCCGCGCAGGACGTGCAGGAATTCCTCCCCTTCGTGCGAGTAGGATTCGCCGCTGCCGCCACCGGGTTTGATGCGGAAAAGATGAGGTTCCATCGCCGTGTTTCCCCAGGCAAGAAGTTCCATGCGCACGTCCGGCGTCGTCTCCAGGACTTTTCGCTGATTCGGGCGCACCAGGCGCGGATTATCGCCGGCAGTTTCGAAGAGGGAAAGAATGTTCGTGCGGTAAAAGCGCGCGATGCGGCGCAGCGTGGCGATCGAGGAGCGCATCTGGCCGCGCTCGAGAGCGCTGAGAAATCCGACAGACACGCCGGTGGCGCGAGCTACCTGAGCCAGCGAAAGGCCGCGCCGCGTTCGCAAGCGCCGGAAACGCTGCCCGGGATGAAGCGAATTCTCCGCAGGAGCAGTGACAACTCCCTGGCGCTTGAGTACGTGGACGATGGCAGCAGGATTGAGACCGCGGGCGCGGCGCAGAAAAATCGCGCGCTGCAGCAAGCGCACATCGGACTCAGTGAAGAGACGGTAGCGGCTCTGCGTGCGCTGCGGCGAGACGAGGCCCAGGGCTTCCCAGGCGCGCAACGCGGACGAAGATATGCCCACGCGGCGGGCCACTTCACTGATGAGCAGCAAGCGCCGGCCGTCTTGCTTCGCCGATGCTTTGGATGAATTCTTTCTGCTTGACACGGTCCCGGTCTTTCTCTAAGTTTACAGGATTATAGTAAGGTTTCAGGGGTACAGCAACCACGAAGAATTGGTCCTCAAAGAATTCTTCGCGGCAAGGGGTGAGTTCATGAAGGTTCACGCACGATTCCGGCAGCATTCGGCGTGTCGTCGCAGCATCTTATTCGCAATGGTGTTGGCGATGGCAGTGTGCCTCGCGGCGCCACTTGCGGGCGCGCAGAGCACCGGCGGCCGCATCCGCGGCACGGTGATGGATACGAGCGGCGCGGCGATCGCATCTGCGAAAGTCACATTGATCAACGAAGCCACGAACGTCACGCGCGAACTTCAGTCAGGTTCCAACGGCGAATACATATTCCTCGAAGTGCCGGTGGGGACTTACGAGATCGACGCCACCAGCCAGGGCTTCAAGAAATCGACGCGCAAGGGCATCGTCCTCAATCTCAACGAAGTCGTAAGCGTTGACTTCACGCTGCAAGTTGGCGGCTCCACGGATGTGGTTGAAGTCACCGGCGCGCCGCCGGTAGTCGATACGACATCAACCCAACTCGGCGCTGTCGTCAACGAGCGTTCTTCGACGCAGCTGCCACTGAACACGCGCGATGTCTATCAGTTGCTGCAACTGCAGCCCGGCGTGCAGTCGCAAATTGGAAACAACTTATTTTATGGGACGGACAAACCCGGCGTCGTTACCGTAAATGGCGGACGCGGCCGCTCGAACAATTACTCGGTGAACGGCGGAGATGGTAACGATCTGTTTGCCAACCTGCCCGCAGTGCAGCCCTCGCCGGATAGCATCGAAGAGTTTCGCGTAATCACCAATTCCTTTGACGCGGAATACGGGCGCAATTCGGGAGCGGTAGTCAATGTGGTCACCAAATCGGGATCGAACGATCTACACGGCAGCGTCTACGAGTTTTTGCGCAATGACGTCCTCAACGCCCACGGATTCACGTTTCAGCCCACGCCGAAGGCGCCCTTCAAGCAAAACCAGTTTGGCGGAACGCTGGGCGGCCCCATTAAGAGGGACAAGTCCTTCTTTTTTGGCTCCTACGAAGGCCGTCGCATCGTGCGAGGTATCGTTTCGCAGCAGGTACCAGTGCCGACCGCGGGCGACCTCGCGGGCAACTTTGGAGCCGGCGCGTTTTCTGGCACGTTGAACGATCCTACTGTTGCTAACATCTTTGAAAACCGGACGGGATGCAGACCAGGTCTCACTTCTTCCGGCCAAACCGCACTGGACGCAGCAGCTGCGGGCACTCCCCAGCTTTATAGCGATATATTCGCGGGCAGCGTGGTGCCCACCCAATGCTTCGACCCCGTTGCGGCCAGCCTGGTAAAGTTCTTGCCCGGATCGGGGGGTAACAACTCCCAGACTCAGGACGTGGTGAAATCCACGGATCGCGCGGATCAATTTCAGCTTCGCTTCGACCAGATCCTGAATAAGGATCAGAAGCTCTCTCTCTATTATTACTACAACAATGACAACACACTAGACCCGTTCGCCATTTTCCAGTTGGCGGGCGGGTCACTCGGTAATTTTCCCGGCAGGATTATCACTCACGCGCAACAAATTAACGCCAGCCATTCCTGGACGATCGGATCAACTGCAGTGAATGAATTCCGATTCACGCTGTTCCGGGAAGCGCAGCCGCAGTTTTACACCCCCACAGTGACGAACGCGGTGACAGCGTCTTGCGGCAGCGCCGTTTCCGCTGCGCTCTGCTTTGGTGGAAGCACGGACACGCCGCTTGTCGATGCCAACGGGAATCCGCTCGGCACGGCGGCCAATCCCAATACTCCCGTTTGTCCAGGCTTTGGATGCGGGATTCATCCGGGGCTCGGCTCGAAGTTCGAAGGAGTGCCGTATGTGACCTTGAACGGCACGCTCGGTCTTTTCGGAAACAATTTTGAAGGCCAGTTGCCCCAGACCGGTAACACATTTCAGTTCAACGACAACTACAGCAAGATCATCGGCAAGCACAGCTTCAAATTTGGCGGTGATGCCCGTTACCAGAAATTCGACCAGAAGCTCTACTTCAACGTAAATGGCGAATACATCTTCGGCCCGGGCGGCGCCAACGACACGGGAGCTGCGGATCCGTTTGCCAACTACCTCCTCGGTCTTCCCTTGTCCTACTCGCAAGGCTCCGCCAATACGGAACTGGTGCGCAGCACTTCCGTCTATCTCTTCGCGCAAGATAGTTGGAAGCTCAAATCCAACGTAACTCTGAACTATGGCCTTCGCTGGGAGACGAACACGCCTTTAACCGACATTGGTCAGAAAGTTCAGCGGTTCAACCCCGGACAGAACTCGACGATCTTCCCATGCGATCTCTCGACGGGCTTCCCGAGCTCGAGTGTCTCTTTCTTCCAGTCGGCTGCCAATCCGACGCCGACTTGCGCGAATACCGGAACCACTCCGACGGGGCTCGTTGTACCTGGAGACAAAGGCGTTCCTGGCGGCCTTACAGGTACCTATTACAAAGCATTCGCGCCTCGGCTCGGCCTGAATTGGAGTCCCGGCTGGAAAGATGGAACCCTCTCGAAGCTTACGGGCGGCCCGAACAAAACCACCGTCAGCATGGGATGGGGTCTCTTCTACAATCCCATCGAACAATTGGTTCTCGAGCAGTTCAGCGCGGAGCCTCCTTTCGGCATCAGTAACGGCGTGTCGAACCCGCTCTTTAGCACGCCGTTTGTGACTCAAGAGGGTGCAACTTTTCCCAATGTTTCTGACGCGTTCCTGAATCCTCCGCGGAACAAGCCGGTAGATTGGGCGCTGTATCGTCCGATTCTGCTCTTCGGACAATTTCCCACCAAACTCCGCACGCAGTATTCCGCGCAGTACAATTTGACGATTAAGCGCGAACTGCCCGGCAACATTCTTCTGCAGGTCGGCTACGTCGGCTCGCAGGGGCACCGGTTGCTCGCCATTCACGATCAGAATGCGGCGAATGCCCAGACCTGCCTTGACCTGGCAAACCTTGGACAGGGCTGCGGGCCTTTTTCCGAAGATAGCCAATATCAGTTCACGCTTGGACCAGGCCAGGTCTTACACATGCCCTACATCGGAGGTTCCACGCCCGGTGGCGCGAACATCCCTTGCCCGATCGTGGGCACGACGCCAGCGTGCACCATTACGGGCGCGCCCGGGACCGGCACGCCGATCAACCTAGTTGGCTTACGTCCTTACGCTTCCCCCAACTGCAATCCAACCAGCACCAATCCCGTGACTAGTGGATGCCCCGCCGACGGGACCGAAGTTTTTAATAGCATCTTTTCCGAAGATACCGCGGCGCATTCCAACTACAACTCTCTGCAAGCGCTATTCGAGAAGCGTTTCTCGCACGGCCTGCAGTTCCAGGCCTCCTACACCTACAGCAAATCGCTCGACAACGCCTCCAGCTTCGAGGAGATTCTGAACCCAACAAATTTTAATGCAACCTATGGACCATCTCTCTTCGATGCGCGCCACCGCTTCGTCTTTAACTACGTCTGGGAGCTTCCGGTTCCCAAGTACGAGGGATTTAAGGGGAAAGCGCTGAATGGCTGGCAAGTTTCCGGCATCTACACGTATCAGAGCGGCTTCCCGATCTTGATCAACAACTGCGATGATGCCGAATTGGAAGGGAGCACACTTGGCTTCGAATGTCCTGGAAAACCGGATATGCTCGGCCCATTCAAGACTCACAACCCGCGCATCGACGGTTTGGTCTTCGATCCCACCAATTTTGCCGACAGCGCGTTGGGAACCTTCGGCAACACTCCGCGCACTCTCTGCTGCAACCCCCCGATTAACAATTGGGATATGGGATTGTTTAAAGATACTGCGATTGGAGAAAAGACGCGTCTGGAATTCCGGACGGAAATCTTCAACATCTTCAATCACGCCCAATTCTATGGAGTGGATGGCGGGTCCGCCAACCCAACCTTCGGCCAGCCGCAAAAGGTGCGTGACCCGCGATTGTTCCAGTTCGCACTGAAACTGTTTTTTTAGGGCGCTGAGGGAAAGGCGCTAGGTATCTTTCAGAAAGCTTCAAGAGGCGCCCCGGGCAGGCCGAGCGCCTTCTTTCGTCTGTTAAAATGAGATTAGTCCAGGACCAGGCCCAGCGATTTTTTCGCATACACTGACCGCAGGGAACAGACCTGCTATGACGGAGCACTCCAATGCACGACGCACTACAAAAAGAAATCGCCACGTACGAAAAGCGCACGCCGAAATCCGCTGCTGCCCACAAGCGCGCCCTGGAACGCATTCCGCTTGGCGTTGCCAGCAATTATCGCCACTACGAACCCTATCCGCTCTTCGTGAAGGATGGAAAGGGCAGCCGCATTCACGACGTCGACGGCAACGAATACATCGATCACAACCTTTGTTTCGGCGCGCTAATGGCGGGACATTGCCATCCCGCTGTCGTGAATGCCGTCGAACAAAAGCTGCACGAAGGAACCACCTTCGGCATGCCCCATGACCAGGAATGGGAACTCGCGGAGGAAATTTGCAAGCGCTATCCGGTAGAAATGGTGCGCTTCGGCTCCAGCGGGACGGAAGTCACCATGCACGCCTGCCGCGTCGCCCGCGCCGCAACCGGCCGAGACAAGATCCTGAAGTTCGAAGGCTGCTATCACGGCTTGCATGACACTGCACTGGTCAGCGTCAAGCCCAAGGCGGAAGACTATGGCGATCCGGACGCACCCAATTCTGTTCCCGGCGGTGGTGGCGTGCCGAAAGCCTCCCTCGCCAACGTCGTCGTCGCTGCTTTCAACAATCTCTCGAGCGTCGAGCGCCGCTTCAAGGAGAATCCCGGCCAAATCGCGGCTATCATTCTCGAGCCCATTATGATGAACGTCGGACTGTGCATGCCGCAGCCCGGGTTCCTGCAAGCGTTGCGCGACATCTGCACGAAGAACGGCGCGCTGCTGATCTTCGACGAAGTGAAAACCGGCGCCAAACTCGCCTGGGGAGGCGCCACCGAATTCTTTGGCGTGAAGCCGGACATGATTTGCCTTGCCAAATCCATAGGCGGCGGCTTGCCGCTGGGCGCCTTCGGCGCGAGCCGCACGGTGATGGATTTGATTTCACAGCACAAGGTTTTTCACGGCGGCACCTACAACACCAACCGCGTCGCCATGTCTGCCGGTCTCGCGACGTTCCGTGAAGTCCTCACGCGCGAAAACTACGCGCAGGTGGACAAACTCAGCAAAAAACTGACCGAAGGCTACCGCGCCATCATCAAGAAGTCCGGCCTGCAAGCCTACGTCGCCAGCGCCGGAGTCAATGGCGCACTGATGCTTTATCCGCAGGAGATTCGCAATTACCGTGAATGGACCAAGATTGACGTCGATCTGTGGCGGCACTACTGGTTCGGCATGGTCAATCGCGGCGTGCTGGCTCAGCCGTATTGGTGGGATGAACAGTGGACCATCTCCGTTCAACACACGGAAGCGGACATTGACAAGCATCTTGCCGTTCTCGAGGAAGTCGCACCTGCGCTTGCAAGAGCACAGCAGCAGCGCGGCGCGGCATTTGTGGGCGCGGCTGGGCACTAGTCTGGCGCGTCCTGTCGTTCATGGAGAAAACGCCATTGGCGAACGAGGTCATCGCCGCGCCGTCGGCACCCGTGGCACAAGAAGCGCCACACCTGCGCCGCGTGCTGGGCCGGTGGGACCTCGTTCTGCTTTTCGTCGTTGCCGTTTTCAATCTGAACGTCGTTCCGTCCATCGCCGCCAATGGTGGCGTAACGGTGTGGCTGTGGATTATTTCACTCGCGCTTTTCTTCTGGCCGCAGGGCATCGCCGTGGTTGAGCTTGCGCATCGCTACCCCGGCGAAGGCGGCGTGTACCTCTGGGCTAAGGAAATTTTTGGAGACTTCCACGGTTTTCTTTCCGGCTGGTGCTACTGGACCAACAACATGATGTACGTTCCCACCATCATGTTGTACTTCGTCGGCGTGTTCGTATTTGTTCTCGGAGCCGGCCATGAATCGCTCGCTGAGAACAAATCCTTCACGTTAGCGGCTTCCTTGATTTTGTTGTTGCTGCTGGTGGTGCTGAATATTGTTGGCCTCGGCGTGGGGAAGTGGGTGAACAATCTCGGCGCGATCGGCACTTTTGTCGCCGCGGCTGTCCTGATCGACTTGGGAATCGTAATCTGGCTGCGATTTGGCACGTCAGTAACGACAGCGGATTTCCGCGTTCCTGCAGACCCTCGTTTCGTTTTGAATTCCTTCGGCGTGATCTGTTTCGGCCTCGTCGGTCTGGAACTCGCTTCGGTGATGGGCGATGAAATTGAGAGCCCGCAAAAAACTCTTCCCGGAGCTGTCGCCTGGGGCGGCCTTCTATCCGGTTTGCTTTACATCGGGGCGACATTGACGCTGCTCATCGCCGTAACGAAGGGCGACATCAGCGTGCTGCAAGGCATCGTGCAGGCTGTAGGCCACATGGCCAGCCGGGTCGGAGCCGGATGGATCGTTGCGCCCTTCGCATTCCTCCTCAGCATCTCGATCGCGGGAATTGGCTCCGCGTGGCTCGGTGGCTCGGCGCGTATTCCTTTTGTTGCCGGCCTCGATTCCTATATGCCCGCCTGGATGGCCAAAATTCACCCGAAGTATGCCACGCCGTATGCGGCATTGATTGTTCACGCCGCCGTATCGCTGGTTCTGGTGGTGATTAACTTCTCGCTTTCTGGCGCGGGAGTGCAGGAGACGTTTCAGAAACTGCTCTCGCTTGCCGTTGTGCTTCAATTGATCCCCTTTCTATACATGTTCGGCGGGCTGATGAAAATTGCTTCCAGCGATTCTTTCGTAAAGGGCCGTTACGGCAAGACCACGCTGATCCTTGCTGGCTTCAGTGGATTCACCACCACGGGCTTGGGAATTGCCCTGGCGTTTTTTCCAGCGCAGCAGATTAAGTCGCTCTTGTCTTACGAGGTCTGGATGTTTGGAGGCACGCTCTTATTCGTCGGTCTCGCGGCGTTTTTCTTTTTCATTTACGGCAGGCGCAAGGCCGCGCGCAAGTTGGCGGCGGCGCCTGCGCCGGTGTTGTGAACGAATTCGGGAGGCAGTTATGTCGAGCACTGCGAAAACAATCATTCGAACTTACGACAACTACATCAACGGTCAGTGGGTCAAAAGTTCTTCCGGCGAAATGTTTCCCGTTTACGATCCTTCCACCGAAGAAGTGATCGCCCAGGTTTCATCGGGCACAGCCGCCGATGTCGATAGTGCTGTCAAGGCCGCGCGCGCCGCGTTTGATTCAGGTCCCTGGGGCCAAACCACTGCCGCCGATCGCGGCCGCATTCTTTACAAGCTGGCGGAGAAGATTCGCGGGAACGCCGCGCAGCTTGCCGAACTGGAATGCCGCAATTCCGGCAAGCCCATCGTCGAAGCCGAATACGACATCGCCGACGCCGCAACCTGTTTTGAATACTACGCCGGCCTCGCGAACAAGGTTCTCGGCCACGTCAATCCCGTTCCCGCGAATGCACTGAGTTTCACTTTGCGCGAACCTGTAGGCGTCGCCGGACAAATCATTCCCTGGAATTACCCGCTAGTAATGGCTTCTTGGAAGCTCGCCCCCGCCATCGCTGCAGGCTGCACCTGTGTCCTCAAGCCCGCGGAGCAAACGCCGCTTACAGTGATGGAAGTCGCCGGTTGGTTTGAAGAATTGGGCCTCCCTCCCGGCGTCGTCAACATCGTGAACGGCTTTGGCGAAACGGCGGGAGCCGCGCTCGTGGCGCATCCCGGCGTGGACAAGATCGCCTTCACGGGCAGCGCGGCCGTCGGAAAAACCATCGTCAAGAGCGCCGCGGACACACTCAAGCGCGTCACACTCGAACTCGGCGGCAAATCCCCCAACATTTTCTTTGATGGCGCGGATTGGGAAGCCGCCGTCGATGGCGCCCTCTTCGGCGTGTTTATCAATCAAGGCGAAGTTTGCTCCGCAGGCAGCCGCATTCTCGTCGAAAAGAAAATCTACTCGAAATTCCTCGAAGCTCTGACCGAAAAAGCCAAGCGCATCAAGCTCGGCGCGCCGCTCGAACGCGAAACCAAGATGGGTCCGCTGGTCAGCAAGGAGCAATACGACCGCGTCACCTCCTACGTCGAACTCGGCAAGAAGGAAGCGAAAGTGGCCATCGGCGGCGAGCGCTCGAAACAATTCAGTAAGGGCTTCTACGTTGAGCCGACTATTTTCTACGACGCGGACAATTCAGCTCGCATCTCCCGCGAAGAAATTTTCGGCCCTGTCGCTTCTGTGATTCCATTCGAAGGCGAGCCGGACGCCATTCGCATCGCCAACGACACGCCCTATGGCCTGGCCGCTGCAGTGTGGACCCGCGACATTTACAAAGCTTTCCGCGTTGTCAAGTCGCTCCGCGCCGGCATCGTCTGGGTCAATCACATGCAACCGACGTACGTTGAAGCGCCCTGGGGCGGCTACAAGCAGTCCGGCTTTGGCCGCGAGCTGGGCCCCTGGGGCCTCGAAGAATACCTCGAAACCAAACAGGTGTTCGTCAATCTCGACGAAACGCCGATCGGCTGGTATTAGACTCAGTATCAAGGAAAACAAAAATGTCTACGATTCAGATTCACACTGAAATCCCCGGACCCAAGTCGCGCGCACTGATGGCGCGCCGCGAAGCCGCCATTCCGCGCGGCCCTTCAAACGCCACGCCGGTTTTCGCCGCGTGCGCCGAAGGCGCCGTCATCGAGGACGTCGACGGCAATCGCTATCTCGATTTCGCTGGCGGCATTGGCTGCCTCAATATTGGCCATCGCTCTCCTCGCGTGCTCTCCGCGATCCGCGAGCAACTCGAGAAATACTTGCATCTCTGTTTCGCCGTCACTCCCTATGAGGGCTACGTGGCCGTCGCGGAAAAACTCAACGCGCTTGCCCCTGGCAATTTCCCGAAGAAAACCATCCTCGTGAACTCCGGAGCCGAGGCCATCGAAAACTCCATCAAGATCGCGCGCGCCTACACCAAGCGTCCGGCCGTCATTTGTTTCGAAGACGCCTTCCACGGCCGCACGCTCCTCACAATGACTCTCACGAGCAAAACGCATCCTTATAAAGCCGGCTTCGCGCCGTTCGCCAGCGACATTTACCGCATTCCTTTCGCTTATCCTTATCGCGGCGAAAAAGGTGCCACCGCCGAAACTTTCGCGCACCACCTCGAAGACGCCTTCAAGCGTGTCGTCGCTCCGGAATCCGTCGCCGCCGTCATCGCCGAACCTGTTCTTGGCGAAGGCGGCTTCATCGTTCCTCCGCGCGGCTACTTCAAGCTGCTGCAAAACATTTGCCGCAAGAACGGCATTCTCTTCATCGCTGACGAAGTGCAATCCGGTTTCGCGCGCACCGGCAAGTGGTTTGCCTCAGAACATTTCGGCATCGAGCCTGATTTGATCACCATGGCGAAATCCCTCGGCGGTGGCATGCCCATCGCCGCGGTCACCGGCCGCGCGGAAATCATGGACGCCCCCGGCGTTGGCTCTCTCGGCGGCACGTATTGCGGACATCCTCTTTCATGCGCCGCCGCGCTCGCCGCCATCGAAACCATAGAGAAGGACGGTCTGCTCGCGCGCTCCACGGCTATCGGCAAACGTTTTGAAGAGCGCGCTCTGGCCTGGCAGAAAAAATGGCCGTTGATTGGCGACGTTCGGGGTCTCGGCGGCATGTGCGCCATCGAATTGGTGCGCGACGTACAGACCCGCCAGCCCGCGGATACGGAAACCAAAGCCATCGCCATGTATTGCTACGAGCACGGCCTCATCACCATTACCGCCGGCACTTTCAACAATGTGATTCGCATCCTCGTTCCGCTGGTAGTCACCGACGGGCAGTTCGACGAAGGCCTCGGAGTGATCGAAGCCGCGCTCGCCTCCGTCGTGGAGCAGAAACATCCCGCGCTTTCCCACGCCTAGGGCGACGCTTAGAGTGGGACAAGCATTCTTGCCTGTCCCTGTTAGAACTTTGGAGCTTGAACATGCAGACCACAGCCACAAAATCGCAAAGCCCAGCTTCCCAGCTCAAAGACCCCCGGCTTTTCCGCGAAGCTTGCTACATCGACGGCCAGTGGGTCCAGGCATCGTCGGGCCAAACGCTCAAAGTGGACAATCCCGCCACTGGCGAAATCATCGGCACCGTCCCAAAACTCACCGGCGCCGAAACCCGCCAAGCCATCGAAGCCGCCAATCGCGCCTTCCCCGCCTGGAGCAAGAAAACCGCCAAGGAGCGCGCCGCCGTTCTTCGCCGCTGGTTCGACCTCATGATGGAAAATCAAGACGATCTGGCCCGCCTCATGACCCTTGAGCAGGGCAAGCCCCTCAGCGAATCGAAAGGTGAAGTCGCTTACGCCGCTGCGTTCCTCGAATGGTTTGGCGAGGAAGCCAAGCGCATTTACGGCGACACCATTCCGCAGCATCAGGCGGACAAGCGCATCGTCGTCATCAAGCAGCCCATCGGCGTGGTCGCGTGCATCACTCCGTGGAATTTTCCCCTCGCGATGATCACTCGAAAGGCCGGGCCCGCCATCGGCGCGGGTTGCACCGTCGTGTTGAAGCCCGCTTCGCAAACTCCGTTTTCGGCACTCGCCCTTGCGGAGCTGGCCGAGCGCGCCGGTGTTCCCAAGGGTGTGCTCAACATCATCACCGGCTCCGCAACGGAGATTGGCGCCGAACTCACCTCCAATCCCATCGTCCGCAAGCTCTCCTTCACCGGCTCAACCGAAATTGGAAAAGTCCTCATGGCCCAGTGCGCGGGCACCGTCAAAAAACTTTCCCTGGAACTCGGCGGCAACGCGCCCTTCATCGTCTTTGACGACGCTGACCTGGATGCCGCGGTCGAAGGCGCCATCGCCTCCAAGTATCGCAATACCGGCCAGACTTGCGTGTGCACGAATCGCTTGCTGGTTCAGGACTCCGTCTACGACGTTTTCGCTGCCAAGCTCGCCGTGGCCGTCAAAGCGTTGAAGGCCGCTCCTGGCCTCGAACCTGGCGCCACCCAGGGACCGCTCATTGACGACGCCGCCATCCAAAAAGTCGAAAGCCACATTCGCGACGCCCAGTCCAAAGGAGCAAAAGTCCTCGTCGGTGGCCATCGCCACGCTCTTGGCGGCCGCTTCTTCGAGCCTACCGTGCTCACCGATGCCACTCCGCAAATGGCCGTCGCTCGCGAAGAAACTTTTGGCCCCGTCGCGCCGCTCTTCCGCTTTAAGACCGAAGCGGAAGCCATCACCCTCGCCAACGACACTGAGTTCGGTCTCGCCGCTTATTTCTACGGCCGCGATATCGCCCGCGTCTGGCGCGTCGCCGAAGCCCTCGAATACGGCATCGTCGGCATCAATAGCGGCCTTATCTCCACGGAAGTCGCTCCCTTCGGCGGCGTAAAGGAATCCGGCCTTGGCCGCGAAGGCTCCAAGTACGGTATCGACGAATTCGTCGAAATCAAATACCTCTGCTTCGGCGGCATCACCGCCTAACGCACCAAACCGCAAGCGGCTCGGCCCGTACTCGTCGGATCCAACCACTCGGGCAGGTAGCATCCTTACGATATCTAAGGCGTTTTCGTGGTACGTTTTTGCTATGGTCTCTCGATTTTGTCGGCCGCTTTGGTCGTTTGTCGTTGTACTCGCTGCGTGCTCGTGTGCCACTGCTCAAGAAGGGGCGCTGCGAAGATTCCTTCAGACCTATGTCGGAAGCCCGAGGTCCAATGAAGGCAAGGCGACACGCTACTTCGCCGCATTCGTGCATCTTCGTGACGACAACACCCAGCAGGCGATTGTTTACCTCACAAATGATGGATGGTGCGGCAGCGGCGGATGCACCATGCTGATTTTAGACCCGAAGGGTCCGACTTATAGAGTGATCACGAAGGTTATGACTACGAGGCCACCAATCCGCGTGCTTAGCACGAAAACAAACGGCTGGCACGACCTAGCCGTCCACGTGCAAGGAGGAGGCATTGTGCACGCCTATGAGGCGAAACTTCCGTTCAATGGCAAGTCTTATCCAGTCAGCCCTTCTATGCCTGCGGCCCGACCGCTAGCCACGGAAATCGCGGGAGAAGTAATCGTGCCAATCTCGGTTGCCGGACAGTCCCTCTATCCGTAGCAGACGGCCTTGTCCAATGATCCCATTAACGCGTGAATCGATGAGTGCTTTTCACCTGCCGAGCTAGCAGGCAAATTCCTCAGTCCTGTCCCGCCTACCCCATCCCCGATATCACGCCTCGCATATAACCAAAGCTTTCGATCACTCCCGCCATCGGATCGTCGGCATGAATCTCATACTCCAGATCCACGAAGCCCTTGTACTTGATCGCGCCAAGCGCCTCAAAAATCTTTTTCACCGGCATGATGCCCTCGCCCACCGCCACCTGGCTCTCTTTGCTCTGAAAGTTGGTGAGGTCCTTCATGTGTACGTTAAACAGCCGCGCGCCCACTTCGCGGATCGCCTGCACCACGTCCGTCCCCGCGCGCACCGTATGCCCGACATCGATGCAGCACCCCATCCGCGGATCCATGCCCTTCACCGCTTTCAACACATCCAGCGGCGAATGCCACAATTTATCTTCCGGCCCGTGATTGTGTAGCGCGAAGCGGATGTCGTACTCCTTTACGAACTTCTCAATCCGCGGCAGCGTCTCCGGCGCGGGGTCACCCGCGACGATCACGCCGATCCCCGCCCGCTTGCAGTATTCGAACTTGCTACGGATGTCCGCGTCTTCATCTTTCGGGAAATAAATCGTTCCGGCGGCGTGCAGCTTGATGCCAGCCGCGGCATAGTCCACGAGCGCGGCGGCCTCCGCCTGAGGTTCCATCGGCAGATGATCTTTCGTGTCCTTCGCGTTCAGCACCAGCACGTTGAGTTGTTTCAGGAAGCCGATCATCTGCGCGCGGTTGAAGTTGCGGAACGTGTAGCTCGCCACGCCCAGTTGAATAGCCGATCCTTCGCCAACCGGTGGCCGTCCCGCCGCCGATGCAGCAAATACATCCTTCGAAGCAGCCAGCGCCGCAGCAACCAGCGCGCTGGAGCGCACAAAATCGCGGCGCGAAAAAACGGTTTCTATTTGGGTCTCATCATCAAGCTGGTGCAGGCGCCTCTTAGACATGCGGCGCCCAGCCCTTCTCATACTCGCGCCCCCACATCTTCATCGCTTCCGCGTCGCCCTGGATTTGCCCGTCTTTCGGATCGAGAACCAGCTCCCGCTTGACTTCCCACGCGATGTTCGAAAGCTGCAGCATCGTCACGGCAACGTTTCCCACGGAAATCGGCGCGTTCAGCTTTTCGCCTTTCCGGATTCCCGCGATGAAGTTGGCGAAGTGCCTGTCCGTCATGGAGTCCGCTCCCCGCAAGTCCGCGGACGACGTTGTGCTGCCCACCTTGAACTCCTTCGTCTTGTTCCCTTTGAGGTCGTAGATTTCATAGCCGTCGCGATCCATAACCACCGTCCCCGTGGTTCCCAGGATCGCCGAGCCGCGGTCGCGTCCGTAACACTTCATTCCCTGGCAGCACGTCCCTTCCCAGGTGAGCATTCTGTCCTCGTACACGAAGCTCGTCATCAGCGTGTCATAGAACTGCCAGTCGTCTTTGAAGTGATATCGGCCGCCGGTCGCGGCGACCCGTTTCGGATAATCCACGCCCAGCGCCCAGCGGCACACATCCACTTCGTGCGTTCCATTGTTCAGCGTTTCGCCGGTCCCATAGGTTCTGAACCAGTGCCAGTTGTACGGGTGCACGTTGTCCCGGTAAGGACGGCGCGGCGCCGGGCCCTGCCACAATTCCCAATCCAGTTGCGCTGGTACCGGCGCTTCTTTGCCCGTGCCGATGGACTTCCTCGTGTTGCTGTACCAGGCTTTCGCCAGGTACGGCTTGCCGATGATCCCGGTATGAATCTTTTCCACGATCTCCATGCTGTGCGGCGAGGAGCGCTGCTGCGTGCCCATCTGCACCAGCTTTCCGTATTTCTGCTGCGCCTCCACCAGCATCGCTCCCTCCGCCGGGTTGTGGCTGCAGGGCTTTTCCACGTAGACGTGTTTGCCCGCTTGCAGCCCGGCGATGGCCATCGGCGTATGCCAATGGTCGGGAGTGGCGATGGTGATGGCGTCCACGTCCTTCTGTTCTAAAATCTTGCGAAAGTCCTTCTCCGCCGTCGGAGCCTCGCCCATCTCGCGCTCCGTCGCATCGGCGAATTTTTTCAGGATGTTGCCGTCCACGTCGCAGACGTGCGAGATGCGCGCGGCGCTCTTGTTCGCCTTCAGCGACGACAGATGAGCGAACCCGCGCCCATTCAGCCCGATCACCGCAAAGTTCAGCCGGTCGTTGGCTCCAACGATCCGCTCATAACTCTTCGCCGTCGTTCCCACGGCCAGGCCTGCTGCTCCCACCGCCAGCGTATCCAGAAACTCGCGTCGTGTAACCATCGTCTTCCTTCCTCACTTCTGGCGGCCCTTGGTGTCTCGCCGCCACCGCAAATCATAGCTCGCAAACACCAGCAATTCCAGCCTTCGGCCGCGTCGCCGCGTAACGACACGTCTTTTCTTGATTCTATTTGTCCGACTGGTTGGTTTAGGCGCGCTTCACTTTCGCGTCTGTCATGCGGATGATAAGCCGCTTGCCGACCGCTCTAGCCGCCCGCGCAATCGTATCAAGCGTCACCGAAGCATTCCGGGGATCGAGCAGACGATCCAGCTGTGACCGGCTCGTGTGAATCTGCCTCGCCATCGCTTGCTTGGTCTTCTGCTGTTCTTGCATGGCCCGTTCGAGTTGCCACGCCAGCACCCGTTTGATTGCCACGGCCTCGGCCTGTTCCCGGATTCCTTCCTCTTCGAGGAAGCTATCGAAGGTTGACCCGCTGTGGTCCGTTCTCTTGCGATTTTTTCTTGCGCTCATGGCAGCCCTCTCTGATGTTTGTTCTTGTTGCTCCTCGCCAGTTTCAAATCGTCGTCAGGCGTCTTCTGTGTTTTCTTGATGAATCCGTGGAGCAGGACCATCCGGCCCCTCCTGTCGATATAAAAAAGCACGCGCGCGATTCGGTTCTGGGCCAGGCTCGTCCGCACTTCATGGATGCCGTCGCCCACTGGCCTGCAAATAGGCATCCCAATCGGCCAGCCGAACTCCACGGTCTTGATATCCTCTCCGATGCGTTTCCGGTCATCGGCTGGCAACTCCTTGAGCCATTCTCGCAGCCGCTCTCTGCCCGCTTCAGTGCGATAGAAGATCGCCGGAACCCGCTTGCCCTGTCGTTCAAGGGTCTCAGACTGCAAGCCTGGTCTAGGGAAGGGCTTGGGTTTCTTACCCACGGAAAGGAGTGTACCATATACGGTACATATAAGGAAGTCCGTCTAAGGCGCGTGGATCACCCTCAACGGCGGTGGTCCGGACGATAGATCGTAAGACGAAGTTTGGCTGCCCTGCTCTCGGTCCTATAAAAGGGGATGTCAAGAGAAAACACCTCTCCACTGGCTCAGTGCCAGGAAGATTTCCGGCATCCAGCCCAACTGCTTGAACGTGCACGCTCTCTGTGCGAGTGGTCTTCTTCAGGACCGC
>Ga0209350_1000267_pt1 | contig 32816 bp, 40 predicted proteins | sample GraSoi013_2_20cm_2_FD_185822 | JGI IMG/M metagenome (GOLD analysis project Ga0209350, IMG submission 185822) | Grasslands soil microbial communities from the Angelo Coastal Reserve, California, USA - Sample 09_27_2013_2_20cm (SPAdes) (version 2) | ecosystem: Environmental > Terrestrial > Soil >...
CCATCGGTCAGACCCGCCGTTTCTTGGGCGGCCGGCACCCGTTGTGGGGAATCGGCGTCACGTCCCGGATCGAGCGGATCTGCAAGCCCGCCGTGGCGAGCGCCTGAATCGCCGACTCGCGGCCCGAGCCGGGGCCCTGCACCCGGACGTGCACGCGCCGCACACCCAGGTTCAACGCCTCGCGCGCCGCCTGCTCCGCGGCCACCGTCGCCGCGAACGGCGTGGACTTCTTCGAGCCCTGGAACCCCGCCTTGCCCGAGGAGCCCCACGTGATGACGTTCCCCTGCATGTCGGTGATCGTGATGAGCGTGTTGTTGAACGTGGCGGTGATGTGCGCGATCCCTTCGGCTTCCACCACCTTTTTCGCGCGCTTCGCGCCCGCTGCTTTCGCCTGGGCCATTTACTTTTTCAGGAGGGGCTTCTTTTTGCCCGCGATCGCGCGCCGCGGCCCCTTCTTGGTGCGCGCGTTGGTGTGCGTGCGCTGGCCGCGCACCGGCAAGTTTTTGCGATGCCGCGAGCCGCGATATGTCCCGATGTCCATCAGCCGCTTGATGTTCATCGCGACCTCGGTGCGGAGCGCGCCTTCCACCTTGTAGTCCCGCTCGATCACCTGCCGCAACCGCGCCACCTCGGCGTCCCGCAGATCACGCACCCGCGCGTCCGCGTTGACACCCGTCTCCGCGAGGATTTTCTTCGCGTTGTTGGGGCCGATGCCGTAAATGTACGGGAGGGCGTACTGGATTTTCTTGTCGCGCGGCAGATCCACGCCCGCAATGCGTGCCATGTGCTACCCCTGCCGCTGCTTGTGCTTGGCGCTGCGCTTGCAGATCACGCGGATCACGCCCCGCCGCTTGATCACCCGGCAATGTTCACAGATCGGTTTGACGCTGGTTCGAACCTTCAAGCGGCACGCTCCGGGGGAAAAAATTCCAGTTGAATCTCCAACTATAGACGGGGTCGTAAGTTCGCGCAAGGGGCGGGATTACGGCGCATTCCGCGCATTCCGCAGCTCGGTCAGCAGCCACTCCGACCCCGGCTTTCGAAACCGCAGGTAGATGGTCTCGCGTCGCTCGTCCCGGCCACGACGTAGCGTCGCTCCAGCTCGACATAGCCGTGCCCTGGCTCGACCTCACGCACCGCCCCGACCGCGAGTGCCCGCTCCACCACGCGCTGGAGGTGGCGCCGCAACAGCTCGGCCGCCTGCGCGCGCTCGAGCGGCGCCGACGGATCCGCTCCGGGAATCTGGAGCACGACCCTAGGGCTTTGCCCGACAATCGCTTGCACGTCGTGGGCGAGCCACGCCCGCCGCACCTCGTCCGCCGCCCGCGCGAGCGACTCCTGAGCTGAGGCGGTGGCGGTAACGCAGCCGCTCGCGATCAGCAGCGCCGTCCACACCGGGCCCCTCATAGACTCTCCACCAGCCGCTGGTACACCTGGGCTGGATCCCCGGCCCGCGTCAGGTGCCGGCCCACAACCAGGTGGGTCGCGCCCAAGCGCACGGCCTCGGCGGGCGTGACGCTACGCCGCTGGTCGGCGGTGGCGTCGCTGGGCTCCCTGATCCCCGGGACCACGATCCAAAGATCCGGGCCCAGGGCCGCGCGCAGCAGCGTCAGCTCCCGGCCCGAGGCCACCACGCCGCGCAACCGCGCTGCCACGGCGAGGCGCGCCAGCCGCTCCGCTTCGAACCCCAAGTCCGGCACGCCGCGGCCGAGCACGCGCTCCACCTCTGCGGTGTCATGCGAGGTGAGGATGGTGACGCCGACGAGGGCGATGTTTCCCGCGGCGCCGGCGGCGGCGGCGAGCATCGCGGGTCCTCCGAGCGTGTGCACGGTGGCCATCGCGACGCCCTGCTCGCCCGCCGCGGCGACGGCCTCGGCCACGACGCTCGGAATGTCGTGCCACTTGAGGTCGAGAAACACGCGCAAGCCGCGGGCGACGAACTCCCGTACGATCGCGGGCCCTTCCCTCGTGTAGAGCACGGGGCCGATCTTGGCCCAGCGCAATCCGGGGAGGCGCGCCGCGAGCGCCAGCGCCTCGCGCCCGCTCGACAAGTCGAACGCGACGATGAGCTCAGCCACGCGCCAGCTCTCGGGCGATGCGCTCCGGCACACGTGGGTCGGCGAGCGCGGCGGTGCCGATCCCGATCAGCGACGCGCCGGCGGCGAGGTACTCACGCGCGTCGGCGGCGGTACGGATCCCGCCGACGCCGATCACCGGGATCGCGACCCGGTCGCGCACGCGCCGCGTCGCCAGCACGCCGATTGGGAGCAGGGCCGGCCCGCTCACGCCGCCGGAGCCGTTGCCGAGCCGGCGGTCGAGCGTGCCGGGGATGGTGTTCACCAACGTGACCGCGTCGGCCCCCTCGTCCCGCGCCACCGCGGCCATGGTGGCGATGTCCGGCAGCACGGGCGAGAGCTTGACCGCGAGCGGGCGCGTCGCGACCGCGCGGCAGCGGCGCACCAACGCCCGCAGACTGTCCGCGGTGGCGCCGAACTCGAGGCCGCCGGCGCTGGTGTTGGGACAAGACGCGTTGATCTCGAACGCCGTGACCACCGGCAGGTCGGTGAGCCCGGTGATCACTCGCGCGTAGTCGTCGAGCGTGGCGCCGGCGACGTTGACGAGCACCCGGGCGCGCCGCAGCTCCCGCGCCAGCCAGGGGAGCTCGTGGGCGCGGACCGCGTCGAGGCCGGGGTTGGCCAGTCCCACGGCGTTGAGCATGCCCCCCGCGAATTCGGCCACGCGCGGCGCGGCATGCCCCCGTCGAGCCTCCGGCGTGACGGCCTTGGTGACGATGCCGCCGAGGCCGTCGAGGTCGATCACGCGGCACAGCTCGCGGCCGAAGCCGGCGGTGCCGGAGGCGAGGAGAACGGGGTTTTGAAACGAGACGCCGAACAGCTGGACCGGCGTCACCGGCCGCCCGCCGGCGCCACGACCGCGAGCTTGCGCTCGAATTCGAGCAGGTACGCCACGATCCCGTCGGCGATCGCGCTCGCGAGCTTGTGCTGGCCCAGGCTCGAGGCGAGAAACGCGCCGTCGGTGCGGTTCGTGGCGAAGCCGGTCTCGACCAGAATGGCGGGCCGGCGCGCGGTCGTGAGCACCATGAACCCCGCCTGCTGCACGCCGTGATCGCCGCCCGGATGGATCCGGGCGACGGAGTCCTGGACCAGGGCCGCCAGCTGGGCGGATTCGCGCAGGTATTCGTTCAGCTGCAGGTCGCGCAGGATGAAGCCGAGCGGCCCCGTCGCGGCGCTCGGGGCACCGGTCTCGAACCGGATCACCTCGTTTTCCATCTTGGCCACCCGCTCCTGGTCCTCGGTCTTTGCGTCCGAAAGAAAGTAGGTCTCGGCCCCGCTCGCTCGGTCGGCACGCCGTCCCGCCGGCATGGCGTTTACGTGGATGCTGACGAACAGATCGCACTCCGCCTTGCAGAACGCTCCGCGATCCGCCAGGTCGATGAGGGTATCGGCGGCGCGGGTGAGCAGCGCCCCAATGCCGCGGCGCACGAGCTCGGCCCGCAGCAGGCGCGCGATCGCGAGGGTAATGTCCTTCTCGACGAGACCGTCGGGGAAATAGCGTCCCGGGTTCCCCGGGTCCACGCCCCCGTGCCCCGGATCGATCACGACCAGATGGCGCAGTCGCAACCCGGTGAGGGGGTTCGGCGCCGCCCCGGGCAGCGCCCGGGTGGGAGCCGGAGCGCCGCCCGGCCGTGCGGCCGCCACCGGCCCGGCAACCGGCAGCTCCTGGAGCCGGGGCGGCACCGCGTCCCAGCGATAGCGCGCCGCCAGCGCGCGTGGCACGCAGTCGGCGAGCCAGCTGAGCGGCAGGAACAGGCTGTCCCGCGCCATATACGGCTCGCCCACGAGCGCGCAGACGACCGCGCCGACCCGCACGAAGGGGGCCCCCAGCTGGAACACAAACACCGCTCCCCCAAGCCCGACCGTGGCGCGCGGGCCATCCAGCGCCACCGTCAACTCGAGCGGCGCCGTGAGGCGCGCCGCCGCAACGGCCGCCTGACCACGCTCCGTCGTCACGGGAACACTCGTCTGCCCGCGCGGCGTGGCAATGACGACCGCCTGCGGCGGGGTCGCGAGCGCGACCAGCAGCAGGACGATCATCACGAGCGCTTGCCCTTGATGCCGCGCGCCAGCTCGCGCTCCGCCACCCGCCGCTTCAGATCCTCGCGCTTGTCGTGCAGCTTCTTGGCCTTCGCCAGTGCGATCGCGACTTTGACAGTACCGTCCTTGAAGTACAGCTCGAGCGGGACGAGGGTGAGCCCCTTGCGGCTGGTGCCGCCGATGAGCTTGCGGATCTCGTGTGCGTGGAGCAGCAGCTTACGGGAGCGGGCGGGCGGCGGATTGTTGTAGCTCCCGGGGAGGTAGGCCGAGATGCTCATTCCCTCGAGCCACACCTCGCCGTTGCGGACGTGGGCGTAGGCCTCTCCCAGGCTGGCCTTGCCGGCTCGCAGCGACTTGACTTCCGTTCCCGTGAGCACGAGGCCGGCCTCCCAGGTCTCCAGGAGGTGGTAGTCATGTCGCGCCCGCGGGTTGCGGGCGATTGAGGCTTTGTCCACTCGGGCCAGCGCAAGATAGAAACCGTGGGAGAAGCGGTCAAGCCAAGAGTTGACTTGGGGTTATACCGCGCCTTAGATTCGCCGTTCCGCTCCCTCGCCGAAGTGGTGGAACTGGTAGACGCGCTGGCTTCAGGAGCCAGTGGGCGCAAGCCCGTGGGGGTTCGAGTCCCCCCTTCGGCATCAGTACCGCGGCAACGACGGATCCACATTCACCGCCCACGCATCGATCCCGCCGCGCAGACTTCGCACCTTCGAGAAACCCGCCGCCTTCAGGATCTCGAGCGCCTTCAGCGAGCGCGCGCCGTGATGGCAGTGTGTGACGATCTCGCGGTGGCCGTCGAGCTCGCCCAGACGCGTCGGGAGCTCGGCGAGCGGAATCAGCACCGCACCGTCGATGTTCGCGATCTCGTACTCGTGCGGCTCGCGCACGTCGATCACGAGCAGATCGGGACTCCTGTCCCACTCGGCCTTCAAGTCCTGCGCCGTGATCTCGGCCCCGTCGTACGACGGCTCGGCGCCGATGCCGCAGAACGCTTCGTAGTCGATCAGCTCGGTGATCGTAGGGTGGGTCCCGCACACTGGGCACTCCGGGTCCTTGGCGAGCTTGAGCTCGCGGAACTGCAGTTTCAGCGCGTCGAACAGGACGAGCCGCCCGATCAGGGGCTCGCCGGCCCCCAGAATCAGCTTGATGGTCTCCATCGCCTGAATCGACCCGATGATCCCCGGCAGCACGCCGAGCACGCCGCCTTCGGCGCACGACGGCACCAGCCCCGGAGGCGGCGGCTCCGAGTAGAGGCAGCGGTAGCAGGGACCCTGCTTCGCGTAGAACACCGAGGCCTGGCCCTCGAAGCGAAAGATCGAGCCGTACACATTAGGCTTGCCGAGCAGCACGCACGCATCGTTGACCAGGTAGCGCGTGGGGAAGTTGTCCGTCCCATCCGCGACGATGTCGAAGTCGCGAATGATATCGAGTGCATTCTGCGACGTCAGTCGGGTTGCGAACGGCTCCACGCGGACGTTGGGGTTCAGGTCGTGGATGCGCTCGTTGGCCGACTCGAGCTTGGGCCTGCCGACCGTGGAGGTGCCGTGCAGGACCTGCCGCTGCAGATTCGTCTTGTCGACGACGTCGAAATCCACGATGCCGATGGTGCCCACGCCGGCCGCCGCGAGATACAGCGCCGCCGGTGAGCCCAATCCCCCCGCTCCGACGAGCAGCACGCGCGCGGCCTTGAGCTTCTTCTGCCCCTCGACGCCGACGTCCGGAAGGATCAGGTGGCGCGAATAACGCAGGATTTCCTCGTGCGACAGTTTCGGGAGTGGGGGCGCAGCACGCTGCGCCCCTACATGAACCGCCGTCCCCCCGGCAATGCTGGGAATGATCGACACGGTGTCCCCCGCCTTGACGGGCGTGTCGCGCTGCGCCAGCTGGCGGATGTCGCGATCGTTCACGTACACGTTGACAAAGCTACGCAGGCGGCCGTCCTCCGCGAACAAATGACGCTTGAGCCCGGCGTGCTCGCCGGCAAGCTGCTCCAGCAGCTCGCCCACGTTTCCCGCTTCCAGCTCGAGCACGTCGCGACCGCCCACGTAGGAGCGCAGCGGCGTGGGAATCAATACGGTGACTGCCATACGGCCTTCCGTTCCTCGATGGTGATGGATTCCTCGGCGAACGTCCCGCGATCGTCCGCGAGGACCCAACTCTTGGGATCGCCGGCGCGCCCGGCGCCGACCCCGACGATCACGTACGAGAGCCACGGCCACGCATGCTCGCGATCGAACGCGGACGGTGCAGGCGGATGGTCCGGGTGCGAATGGTACACGCCGATCACCTCCAGCCCGTCGCGATCCAGCCGCTCCTGCGCGCGCCGGAACGACATCGGATCGATCAGGTAGCGGTTGCGCGCCGAGTCAGTCCGCTGATTGGCGAGCGGGACGAGCTGCAGCGCGACCTTGCGGTCGCCCTCGACCGCTCCGCCGATCAGGCCGCACGCCTCGGCCGGGTAGTCCGCCTCGCCGTGGTGGCGGATCGCCGTCAGCTGCCGGGGGTCGAGCACTAGCGTCATCGACGCTCCCCCGCGAGCCGCCCCCGCTCGCTCAAGTAGCGGTCCCCGGAATCGGGCGCGATGACGACGACTACGGCCGTGGAAGGCGGTGGAACGCGGTCGAGGGCGGTGAGAACCCGCTCCGCGGCGACTATGGCCGCGCCCGTCGACCAGCCCACGAACAGGCCCGCCTGCTTCGTCAAACGTCGCACCACCTCCTCGGCCTCCTCCGTGGCGACGAACTCCGTCCGATCCGGTACCCGGGGATCGTAGATGCCCGGTACCAACGCCGTCTCCAGGTGTTTCAAGCCCTCCAGCCCATGAAACGGCCCATCGGGCTGTACCGCGATCAGCTCGATGGCCGGGTTCTGCTCCTGCAAACGCCGACCGGTTCCCATCAGAGTCCCGGCCGTGCCCAGCCCGGCGACGAGGTGAGTGATCCGGCCGCCGGTCTGGCACCAGATCTCCTCGGCGGTCGTGAGGTAATGCGCCCGCGGGTTGGCCGGATGGTTGTATTGATCCGCGTACCAGTAGCGCTCCGGGTGCGCCGCGGCGAGCTCGCGTGCTTTCCGGATCGCCCCGTCCGAGCCGTCGAGCGGATCGGTAAAGATCACGTCGGCGCCGTAGGCCTCGAGCAGCGCCTTGCGCTCGGCACTCGCGTTCGCGGGCACGCACATCGTGACGCCGATCCCCGCCGCGGCCCCGAGCATCGCGTACGCGATGGCCGTGTTGCCGCTGGACGCGTCCAGCAGGCGCTTGGCCGGCAGCTCGCCACGCGCGACGCCGTCGCGCAAGATGAACAGCGCGGGCCGGTCTTTCACCGAGCCGCCGGGGTTGAGCCACTCGGCCTTGAGAAAGACGGGCGGTGGAGGGCGGTGGAGGGCGGTGGAGGGCGGCAGCGGGATCAGCGGCGTGTTGCCCACCAGAGCCCACAACGCGGGCTCGCGGCTGGCCTCCACCGCCTTCCACCGCCCCTCACCGCCCTTCACCGCCGTGGTCATTCTGCTCCCTTGGCGATCGGCGCGCCGACGAGGTTCCCCCACTCCGTCCAGGAGCCGTCGTAGTTTCGCACCTTCTTCACGCCGAGCAGGTACTTGAGGGCGAACCAGGTGTGGCTCGAGCGCTCGCCGATGCGGCAGTACGCGATCACCTCGTCCTTGCCGTCGATCACTTTGGCGCCCTTGTACAGCTGCACCAGCTCGTCGTACGGCTTGAACGTGCCGTCGGTCGCGACCGCCTTGCTCCAGGGAATGTTCTTGGCGCCGGGGATGTGCCCCGCGCGCTGCGCCGTCTCGGTCATCCCCGGGGGCGCGATGATCTCGCCCACGAACTCGGGCGTGGACCGCACGTCCACCAGGGCGATCTTCTTCGCCTTGAGCGCCTTCTCGACATCGGGGCGCTTGGCGCGGATCGCCGCATTCACCTTCTTGGGAACGGGGTAGTTGGTCGCGCGCACGTTCGCCCGCTCCGTGACGAGCGGCCGTCCCTCGGCGACCCACTTCGCCCGCCCGCCGTTCATCAGTTTGACGCTCGTGTGTCCGTACAGCTGCAACAGCCAGAACGCGAAGGCCGCGAACCAGTTGTTGTTGTCACCGTACAGCACGACGATCGTCTTGGGCGTCACGCCTGCGCCCGACAGCAGCTGGGCGAACGCTTGCTTGTCCGGAATGTCGCGGCGTACGGGATCGTTGAGCTGCGACTGCCAGTTCCAGCCAACCGCGCCGGCGATGTGACCCGAGTCGTACGCCGTGGTATCCACGTCGACTTCGATCAGACGAACCCCGGGGTCCGCGCGATGCCCCGCCACCCAGTCGGTGGAAACGAGCACATCGGGATGTGCGTATGCCACGCTTACCTCCAATCGGTTTAAACCCGACAGCGCCAGTCGGGTTTCAGTTCAAAAAAAACGAACGGGAAGGCGGGACTAGTTCCCGGCCAGGACCCCGGCGATGTGGTACAGTTGCGGCTCATCGTGCGTCAGGTCCGCCAGCGAAATACCGGCCAACAGATCGTTGATCCGTTGTTCCAGCATTCGCCACACGGGCCGGATGCTACACGACGCCTCCGGACTACATCGCTGAGGATCGACGGGATGGAGGTCGCAGTTGACTTCGAAGGTGACGTGCTCCGAGGCCTCGATGACGTCTTTCACCGAGATGGCCTGCGGCTCACGGGCGAGGTGGTAGCCGCCTTTGGCGCCGCGCACCGAGTCGACGAGGCCTGCGCGGCGTAGGCGCAGCAGGATCTGCTCGACATAGTCGTGCGGCAGCCGCTCCTGTTCGGCGAGCTCGCGCGCCGCGACGGGGCCCTGCCCCGCACGCTTCGCGAGGTTGAGCGAGACTATCAGCCCGTATTCGGCCCAGGTGGTGACGCGCATGGGTGTAATATAGGGCGGCAACCCTGCCCTGCCCAACCCCTCTACCGCCTTCTACCGCCCGATTCTGGGACTTACGCTCACGCCCCCCTGCACTCCGAAGACGTTTTCTCCCGAGTTGCGCTGGAGCCACAGCAGGCGCGAGCTCAGGTTCCACATGACCCTGCCGCTGTACAGATCGACCCCCAAGCCGCCGTGCGCGCCCTGGGCGATGCCCCGGTCCGAGCCCTGGGAGTAGACACCCGCGAGCAGGAATCCCGCCTCCCCATAGAGCCGTCCCCACGCCGAGCGGACCGATCGTTCGTACCCCGGGGCGAAAAGGATGGCGTTTTCCTCGCATCCCGTGGGCGGACAGGCGGCGGTGATTTTCAAGGGGGCGAAGTCGATCTGGAGCCCGAGGGTGCCCGCTTTCTTGGTCTCGCGTCGAAACCGCGCGCCGACGAACGGCGCACGCGCGCGCAGCGTGCCCGAAATCGGGACGAGGAAGCTCGCCGCGGGTCCCACAGTTCCCTCGAGGAATTCGCCTTTGCGCACGGCGCCGAACGCGATGGACCCATTCGCGAGCGCTTCGAGCGCCTGGATCTGGCTCCCCGGCACCTCGAGGAACCGCCCCGCGACGGTTGCGACGGCGGCGCTACCGACATTCACACGCACACCGAGTCCGAACGCGAGCGCAAGCTGGCTGGTCGGAGACGCAGGGGAGCAGGCGATGATGGAGAGGACGCACAGCGAGTCGACCTCGGTGACCCGTGCAAGGCCCAGGGTCGTCAGCGAGAAGGGCGCGACGACCGCTCGAGTGCCCACTGGATAGTAGTAGGAGTCGAGGGCGAACAGGCTAAGACGGCGGATACCCTTGTCGGTGGATAGGTCGTTATAGCCAGCGATCGAGAGGCCGGCCTCGCCGTCGTCGCCGGTGATGAGGGCAGCCGATCCGCCGAACGACGAGAAGCTGTGGCTCGACCCGGAGCCATCATCCAGGGCGAGCGAGGAGTACGTCGGGCCGATGCGAATCCGCCGCTGTGCGTGCGCGGAGGAGATACCGGCAAGCCACAGCGCGGCGATGAGCCAGCAGGGAGTACGCATGGGGAACGGATAACGAGCGGGAGGGGCCGGATTCGGTGACTCGAATCACGACCCCTCGCGTGACGCGGGTTACTTGACGAACACTCCGACGATGAACCCCGCGACGTTCAGGCGCACGAGCCATGACCAGAAGGTCGCCTTGAGCAGCGGCCGCACTTTGTCGTACCACACACCGTTGCCGAGCGTCGAGAGCGCGATGGTGCACGACCAGAGCATCGTCGCGAACTCCATCCCCGCCAGGGGGCCGCCGCCCTTGGCCCACAGGCCGGGCTTGAGCTGATGATAGAACCACGCCAGCAGCACGCCGAAGACCAGCGCCAGCGCCCCAGTCTTCAACATGGCCGGCAACATCATCTCCTTTTGCGCCTCAGGCGTGGGCGGCATCGTCCCGAAGGCGTGCATCTGCGGCCCGGTGAACACCTTTCCCCACATCACGTAGTCTGCGAAGAACGCGCCGATGCCTGCGATCAGCCCAGCGACGATCCAATGCATACGTGCTCCTCCAGAAATAGAGTGTGCACTGCAGACGGCCGTCCTCGGCTACTTGCGCTGCCCCGGCACTCCCAGTTCGGTCATGGCCAGAAGATCCAGCACTTCCTCGAGATCCTTGCCCTTGAGCACGCCCTTGTCCATCACCAGCTGGCGCACGGTGACGTTCTTCGCCACCGCCTCCTTGGCGAGCTTGGCAGCCTCGGCGTAGCCGATTTTCGGAGCCAGGGCCGTGACGAGCGCCGGGCTGCGCTCGAGCCAGTGCTCGCACTGCGCGCGGTCGGCCTCGATCCCGGCGACACAGCGCTCGGTCAGCACCCGCGAGGCGTTCGTGAGGATCCGGATCGAGAACAGGAGGTTGTGGGCGATCACGGGCATCATCACGTTGAGCTCGAGCTGGCCGGCCTCCGCCGCGGTCCCGACGGTCACGTCGTTCCCCAGCACCTGATAACACACCATGTTCACCATCTCGGGGATCGACGGGTTGACCTTGCCCGGCATGATGCTCGACCCGGGCTGCACCGGCGGCAGCACGATCTCGGCGAGCCCGGTCCGGGGTCCGGACGCGAGCAGCCGCAGGTCGCTCGCGATCTTGCCCAGGTCCATCGCGTAGGTGCGCAGCGCACCGGAGCAGGCAGCCGCATCCCCCATCGACTGCATCAGCTGCACCCGGTCCTTCCCTTCGCGCAGATCGAGCCCAGTGATCGCCCGGAGGTGCCTCACCATGAGCCCCGGGTATACGGGCTCGGCGTTCAGCCCCGTTCCGACGGCGGTGCCGCCGATCCCGAGGTCGCGCAGGGCGTCCGCCGCCTGCGCGACGCGGTCGCGGTTGCGCTCCATCGTGTGTCCGTAGGCGGTGAATTCCTGACCGAGCCGGATCGGCGTGGCGTCCTGCAGGTGTGTCCGCCCGGACTTGAGGATGCGATCGAACGCCTGGCCCTTCGCGAGGAAGCCGGCGGCGAGCCGACCCAGGGCGTCGAGCAGCGGCGGCAGCTCCCCCAGCACCGCCAGCCGGATGGCGGTCGGGATCACGTCGTTCGTCGACTGGGCCATGTTGACGTGATCGTTGGGATGTACCGGCGTGTACGCGCCGCGCGCGCCGCCGAGCAGCTCGTTCGCCCGGTTGGCGAGCACTTCGTTACAGTTCATGTTGTGCGACGTGCCGGCCCCCGCCTGGTAGGGGTCCACGACGAACTGGTCGCGGTGCTGCCCGGCGAGGACTTCGTCCGCCGCCCGCACGATCGCATCGGCGAGCTTGGCATCGAGGCGCTTGGTCTCCTTGTGCGTCAGCGCGGCGGCCTTCTTGATGCGGATAACGGCGTCGACGAACGGAGCCAGGGGCGCGAGCTGGGAGATGGGAAAGTTGTGGCGAGCGCGCTCGGTCTGGATGCCGTACAGCGCGTCGGCCGGCACCGGCAGCTCGCCCAGCGGATCACGCTCGATACGGGTCGCGCTCATCGCCTCGAGTCTCGAACCAGGAATCGCCCATGACGGACGAATAGTACGCATTCTGCACTTACTTCGTCGGCTCCACGCGCAGGCTGTCGTTGAAGCGATTGAAGTACTCCGTCATCCCGATCACCAGCGTGATCTCGACGATCTGGCCCTCGTCCCACGCCGCCCGCAGCCGCGCGTACAGCTCGTCCGTGACCTCGTGTCCCGAGCGGTGGACCACGTCGGCGTATTCGAGCGCCGCCCGCCACCCCGACTCGAGCGCCGCGATCGCCTCGCGGCCACCCCGGTCCTGCACGGCCTCCACCAGGCCGTCGCTCGCTCCCCGCTGTCTTGCCAAGACAGTGTGGGAGTTGAGTCAGTAGCGGCAGCGGTTCAAGTGCGAGATCCGCACCCACAAGAGCTCCTTGAGCAGGGGCGGTACGGTGCCTTCGTTCATGACGGTCCGGAAGTGCGCGATCATGGTGCGCAGGTGTGCCGGACGCAGCGCCACCGTGCGGAACATGTTCGGAACGTTGCCGCGCTCCCGCAGGTAGGTGTCGAAGATGGGCCGCACCTCGGGTGCGGCCTGGTCCGGCGTGAGCGGCGTGATCCGTGGATCGGTCATTGTGCCTCCCTGCGTTTGCCCCAGCCGATCTTGAACACCTCGACCGCCGCCCGATAGCCGATGGACCGCACCAGCGCGTAGACGCCGAGCCCGGTCAAGAGGATGGCCGTGTAAAACCGCCACAGCAACAGCATCGTCACCTGGTGTGGGCCGAAGTCTCCGGCGAAGCCGTTCAAGAAGGCGACCTCGAGGCCGCCGCCGCCGGACGGAAGCGGCACCACGAGCGGCGCGTGGAGCAGCGCGAGGGCGCCGTAGAACATCTGCGCAAACGGGGGCCGGCCCGGCATGCCCCAGGCGAGCGCCGGCAGGATGAGCGCGCGCGCGACGATGCTCACCACGGTGAGGAGCGCGCCGGCGCCCAGCGCCCACCGCGGAGCCCGGCGCACGTGCGCCCAGGCGACGCGCCACTGGCGCCGCACGCGGTGGCGGATGAACCCCGCCCGCGCCAGCCGCTGCAGCAGGTACACGGTGACGAGGACCACGAGCGCGATGATCTCGACGGTGACGAGCTCACCGGCCCGGTGGCGATGCAGCCAGGTTCGGGCGGCGTCCCGCCAGTCGGGCACGTAATAGCCGAACAGCACCGCACCCACCAGCAGGAACACCGGCCATTCACACGCCACCTCGACGCCGATCGCCACGATGCCGGTGACGGGTCGCAAGCGCGCTTCGTTGAGACCGAGGAATCGCGCCGGCTCGCCTCCCAGCCGGTTGGGGGTGAGCTGCGACGCGGCTTCGCCGTACAGATTCAGGCGGAACGCGTGGCTGAACGACAGCCGGCCGCCCGCCGTCCAGGTCGCGAGCTGGATCCGCCAGGCGCGAGCGACGCAGTCCAAGGCCAGAAGCGCCAGGGCAAGGACGTGACTCATTCGAGAGTGCGGAATGCGGAGTGCGGAGTGCGGAATGTCGGGGGGAGGTTCGAGCCACGACATGCGCGTGCGCGATTCCGCATTCCGCACTCCACATTCCGCATTGGTCAGTCGGAGCAGTCGCCCAGCGGGTAGTTGAAGCCGCAGTTCGGGCACGGATTCCTGCAGCCCCATGGCCGGGGCCGGACCTCCGTGCCGCATCGCAGACAGGTCGGACGCGGCGCTCTAGCCGAGCCGATGCGCGCCGGTGAGGAAGGGGTTGGCTCGGCGCTCGCGTCCCACAGTGGTTTCCGGTCCATGCCCGCTGTACACGATGGTCGAATCCGGGAGCGTAAGCAACTCGCGCTCGATGCTCTTCCGCAGCGTCTCGAAGTCGCCGCCGGGCAGGTCGGTCCGCCCGATCGAGCCCTGGAACAGCACGTCCCCGGCGAACGCCATACCGTGTCCCTCGAACACGACGCTGCCGGGCGAGTGGCCCGGGGCGTGCCGCACGTGGAACTCGAGCGCGCCCACTCGCAACCGGTCGCCGTGGGCGAGCGCGCGATCAGGCGGGGGAAGCGGCGCGGCGCGCATGCCGAAGGCACTCGCCTGCTCCGGCACGTGGTCGTACAGCAGCCGGTCGCCGGGGTGGAGGTATACGGGCGCCCCGGTGTCGGCCTTGAGCCGGGGAACGCCGAGCACGTGGTCGATGTGGGCATGGGTCAGCCAGATCGCCACGGGTTTCACGCCCGCATCCGCAACCTTGTGGGCAATCAGGCCCGCCTCCTCGCCCGGATCGATGACGGCGCATTCGCCGCCGGCTTCATCGATGACGAGGTAGCAGTTTTCGACGAATTGGCCGTTCGGGATCGGTACGACCTTCATGAGGCGATGCCCGCTTTCTCCCGCTCCCGCAAGGCCGCGAGATACTTCTCCACCGCGATCGCCGCGGTGGTGGCGTCGCCCACGGCCGTGGTGATCTGGCGGGTGAGCTGGCTACGCACGTCGCCCGCCACGAACAGTCCCGGGATCGAGGTCATCATCCGCTCGTCCGTGATGAAGTACCCGCCGGCGTCGTGTTTGGCGTGCCCCTCGACCAGCCCCGAGTTGGGCTTGAAACCGACGAAGATGAACACGCCCCCGACCGCCAGGGTGACGCGCCCGCCCGTCGCCGTGTCCTCGAGGACGAGGTGATCGGTCCCGCGCTCGGTGCCCTTGATCTCGACGACGCGCTTGTTCCACACCAGCTCGATCTTGGGGTTCGCGAACGCGCGCTCCTGAAGGATCCTCGAGGCGCGCAGCTGGTCGCGCCGGTGCACGATGTATACCTTGGTCGCGTAGCGGGTGAGATAGTCGGCCTCCTCGACGGCGGCGTCGCCGCCGCCCACGACGGCCAGCACTTCACCCTTGAAGAACGCGCCGTCGCACACCGCGCAGTACGAGACGCCTTTCCCCGCGTACTCCTGCTCCCCCGGCACACCGAGCTTCACCGGGGTCCCGCCGGCCGTCAGAATCACGGCGGGCGCGCGATAGATCGTGCCTCGCGTCGTGGCGACGTCGAACCAGCCGTCGTCCGCCTTACGGATCCTTTCCACCGTGTCGGTGACGATCTCTGCCCCGAACTTCTTGGCGTGCTCGGTCATCTTCTGAGCCAGCTCCCAGCCCTTGATGCTTTCGAACCCGATGTAGTCCTCGATCAGGTCCGTGTTCAGGAGCTCGCCGCCGGGCGCTCCTCGCTCGATCGTGAGCGTTTTCAGCATGCCCCGACCGGCGTACATCGCGGCGCACAGGCCCGCAGGCCCCGCACCGACGATGATCACATCGTTCATCGATCCTCGTCCTCCGTCTGCAGCTCCAGTCGCGGCGCCTCGGCTTCACCCGCGAGCGCCCGTTCCAGTTGCGCATGGAACCGCTCGGTTTCGAACTCCACGTCGGACCGCTGGGCGCCGGCCAGCTTCTCCAGCGCTGCCCCGCCCACCACCGCGGCGCCGTGCCGGTTACCCCGGCGCTGATGCAGCAGGGCGGCGGCCGCCTGAATCAGCCCCTGCCAAACGCGTGCCGCATCGCGGTTCCCATCGCTAATAATAGAACGCCACACGGTTTCCAGCGCCTCGTGGGCGGCCCAATAGTCGCCGGCGTTAAAAAGCTCGCGGGCGCGCGTGACGGTCGCCTGACGCTCATCGGGAGTCATGGGCGGCAGAGGGCGGCAGCGGGCGGCAGAGGCGGCACGGGAACGACTACTGCCGCCCCTTGCCGCCCGTTGCCGCCTTTGCCGCCCCGATCCGCAGCAGGTTCACCGCCCCATGGCACGAGCTGATCGTCCCCACCAGCACGGCGGCCGGGGCTCCGGTGTCGCCGGCCGCCCGTACGATCGCGTCCCCGGCCAGCACCGCCTGCACCGCGAAGGTGCCGACGCCGAACACGTGATGGCGGCACGTGAACAACGCCGGCCCGTGGACCGGCTCACCGGCCGCTTGTAGCCGCGCGGCGAGCGCCCGCACGGCGTCACCCATCTCCCAGCTCCGGGTGGCGTCGATCGCCGGACAGATGGCGGGCTCGACGCAGTGGGTGGGGCAGATCCAGTCCGCGAACGACACGTAGCGCGTATGGTCCGGCGCGGGAGCGGTGCGATCGTACGGCGTGCCGAGGCTGTCGGGGACCGGCGCGACGTCGACCGCGCGCCCGGGCCAGCGTGCGCGGGCACGCTCGAGCACCCACTCGAACATGAGATGCGGCATGAGCGGCGACGGCACGATGTAGTCTTCCGGCTCGCCGGCCGGCGCGGGAGCCGCCGCACCGAGGAACTCACGAAAGAAGCTGCTCCAGTCGCGCGCCACGAACGCACGGTCCGGTGCGTCCCCCAGCTCGCGGCGGGCGCGGCACTCGGGCTCCCGATCCACCACCACGACGCGCCGAAACCGGGCTCGACCCCGCGCTTTGGCTTTCGCGAGCTGGGCGGCGTAGAAGCTGCCGTAGCAGCCGCCCCCGACCACGATGACATCCCGCATCACGACGGGATCGCTCAGACGTCGCCTCCAGCCACCGGGAGGATCTCGCCGCTCACCGCCCGCGCCTCGTCGCTCGCGAGGTACAGCACCGCGGCCACCAAGTCGTCGAGCTCCACCCAGCGCACTTTCGCGTCCTTCATCTGCGCGAGGTTGTCAGCGGTGCGCATCGTCCCGGGCGCCACCGCGTTCACGCGGATCCGGTCGGCCGACAGCTCGCGCGCCAGGGCGCGGGTGAGCCCGGCCACGGCGGCCTTGGCCGCGATGTAGACGGCCATCTGACTCTGGGGTTTGAGCACGGCCATCGAGGCAAAGTTCACGATCGCGCCGCCGCCCCGCTCCCGCAGCAGCGGGATGGCCGCCTGCGACACGAAGAAGGTCGTCTTGATGTTGACGGCGAGCTCGCGCTCGACCTGCTCGGGGCCGAGCTCGACCGCCGGCCCGTAGTTGACGAGCCCGCCCGCGACGTTCACCACGACGTCGAGCCCTCCGAAGCGCTCCCGGGCGGTGGCCACGGCGCGGCGCGCCGCCTCGGGTGTCGTCAGGTCGCCCCCCACGGCCTGGACCGCGAACCCCTGAGACGCGAGCTCCCGCGCGCGCTCGGCAACGGCGGTCGCGTTCCGGTCGGCGAGGACGAGCTGTGCGCCGGCGCGGGCGACGCCGGTAGCGACGGCGTACCCGATCTGCCCCACCCGGCCGACGCCCGTGACGAGCGCGACCTTGCCCCGCAGGTCAGGCACTGGCGACGATCTCGTCGACCGGCGGTGCGCCGCGCTGCGCGAACGCGATCCTCCCGTCCCGGCTCACGACGTACACGCTGCGCTGGATCCCCTTGTCATCGTCTTTGAGCGCGTGGTAGGCGCGCGCAATCGCGCGGTCCGGATCGGAGAGCAGCGGGAAATTGAAGCCCAGCTTCCGGACGTAGGCGGCGTGACTCTCCACCCCAGCGGGGTTCACGCCGAACGGTTGGATCGCGGCTGCCTGAAACTTGGCCATCTCGTCGCGCACGGCGGAGAGTTGGCGGTTTCAGCCGGGCGTGTTGTTTCCCGGATAGAAGACGAGCGCGACGTGTTTCATCTTCAGCACGTCCGCCAGCGTGTAGGTCTTGCCGTCGGAGGCAGTCGCGGCGAACGCGGGTGCCTTGCTGCCGACGCTCAGCGGTTCGCTCATGGTGGGGACTCCTTACGGGTCTCCGCGACGATTTCTCGTGACGTCTTTCCGTGACGCTCTTCGAGCTTCTCGAGCCATTCGAGCGGAACGTCCATCTCGCCCAGCCCGGCGTGGGAGTCGCCGAGCTCGATGTCCCCATGCCAGTCCGACCCGCCGCTGATGACGAGCCCCAGGCGCTCGGCGAGCGCGGCCAGGCGCCGCTCGATCGCCTCGGAATGGCTGGGGTGGCGGACCTCGAGCCCGTCGAGGCCGTCGGCTTGAAACTGCCGGATCTGACCCTCGCTGCCGCGGTCGCCCAGATGCGCCGCGACCGCGACGCCGCCCACCGCGTGCACCAGGTCGGTCACCTGGCGCAGCGTGGGCAGGGGCTTCTCCACGTAGGCGGGACGCCCCCGCCCCAGGTAGCGGCCGAACGCGTCGTTGATGTCGCTGCTCACGCCGCGCTCGACCAGGACGCGGGCCACATGGGGGCGGCCGAGCGCGCCGCCGTCCGCCACCGCCATCACGTCCGCCAGCTCGATGGCCACGCCCAGCCGGCGCAGGTGCGCGACGATCTGCTCGGCGCGGCGCTGGCGCGCGGCGCGCGTGGTGGCGAGAAACGCCTCGAGCCGCTCGTGCCCGGGCGGCAGGAAGTAGCCGAGCAGGTGCAGCTCGCCCCAGGGCGCCTTCACGCTGAACTCGCATCCCGAGACGACGCGCACGCCCAGCGCCGCGCCGGCGCGCGTGGCTTCGGGAACGCCGCTGGTCGTGTCGTGATCGGTCAGGGCGATGGCGGCGAGGCCAGCGACGTGGGCGCGCTGCGCGACCTCGGCCGGAGGGTACTCCCCGTCCGACGCCGTGGAATGACAGTGCAGATCAACGTGCGCCGTAGGCACTCTCAGGCGCCGTCCACGCCGGCTGCGACTGGTGGAACAGCTGGACCAGGTCGCGCTCGGACAGCTCGGCGAGCGCCGCGTCGGGGCTGCGGTTGCCGACGGGCGCGAAGCGAGTGAAGCGGCGGCGCCGTTCCGGGCCCGTGCCCTGCTGGAACACGATCCCGAATTGGTCGCGGCCGTACACGGTGACCCGGCCCGACGGATAGACCTCCCACGTGCCGCCGTCCACGACGACCTGGAGCCGTGCCATGGCCCGCGCCTACGCTTCCGCCCCGGCCGCGAGCGACACTTCGGTCCACAGCTCCCAGGCGTCGGCGGCGTACGTGCCAAGGCCCTGCAGGCGCTTCTCGAGCTTGATCTCTTCGGGGAGCCGGGACGCCTGGGCGCGGTGCGACATTTCCGTCTGGCTCTCGGAGAACTCCGTGAACAGCTGCGGATCCTTGGCGTTGCGGAACAGCCAGATGCGCTGGCCGCGGGCGTCGGCGAACTGGCACAGCTCACGCAACGTGGCGAGGTAGTCCGCCTCGTTGGTCGGCGGCACGCGCACGCGCGCGGCCGTGAGCACCTTGGGCATGCTAGATCGCTCCGTCGGGGAAGTTCTCGAGCGTCCGCTTCACGTCGGCGAGGAACCGATCCGCGTCGGCGCCGTCCACGACGCGGTGGTCGTAGGACATGGAGACCATGCCCATCGTGCGGATCGCGATCGTGTCGGTGCCGTCGGGCAGCGTGACGACCTTGGGACGTTTCTCGATCGCGCCCACCCCGAGGATGGCGACCTGGGGCTGATTGATGATGGGCGCCCCGGCGTACGATCCGAACACGCCGGGATTGGTAATGGTGAAGGTGCCGCGCTGGATCTCGTCGGGCGACAGCTTCTTGGTGCGGGCGCGCTCACCCAGATCGCTGATCGCACGCGCGAGCCCCGACAGCGACAGCTCGTCCGCGCGCTTCACCACCGGAACAATCAGCCCCCAGTCGAGCGCCACGGCGATCCCGATGTTCACGTCCTGACGGTAGATGATGGTGTCGCCCGAAACCGCTGCGTTCACGATCCGGTGTTTGCGCAGGTTCTCGGCGCACGCCTTCGCGATGAACGCGAGGTACGTGAGGTTCGCGCCGCGCTCCGCACTGGTCGCCTTATGCTTCCTGCGCAGCTCGGCGACGCGGCTGTAATCGACCTCGAAGAAGCTCGTCACGTGCGCCGACACGCGCCGCGACATGATCATGTGATCGGCCGTGATCTTGCGGATCTTGGAGAACGGCTCGACCCGGTCCCCGGGCCAGGGCTCGACAGCGGGGGCCGCGACAGCCGGGGCTAGGGACTGGGGGCTGGGGGCTCGGGCCACGGCCGGCGCCCCCCGCTCGATCACGCTTAGGATGTCCTGCTTGGTCACGCGACCTGCGAAGCCGGTCCCCGGGATGGTGGCGATGTCCACCTGATGCTCGGCCGCGATCTTGCGAACCAGCGGCGTGGATTTCCGGCGGAGACGCTGCTCGGCGGTCTCGGCACCGTCGCCCTTGGGAGGGACGGGGGACGAGGGACGAGGGACGGGTGGCGCCGCAGCGGGAACGGCGCCTCCCGGAGCAGCGGGCGCCCGCTGGGCTGCTGCGACGGGAGGCGCCGTGACAGCTGCGGCCTTGGGCGCCGTCGCCGCCGCGCCCTTATCGGTTTCGATCACGGCCACGAGCGTCTGCACCGGGACCGTCTGCCCCTCCTGCACTTTGATCTCGGCGAGCACGCCGGCCGTGGGGGCCGGGATCTCCGCGTCCACCTTGTCGGTGGAGATCTCGAAGAGCGGCTCGTCGCGCTTCACTTCGTCGCCCAGCTTCTTGAGCCACTTGGAGAGCGTCCCTTCTGCGATCGACTCTCCCATCTGCGGCATAAACACATCAATCCGAGCCATGCGTTCTCCTCAGTACGCCGCCAGCCAGCGCGCCGCCTTGACGATATCCTCCGTCTGCGGCAGCACGAAGTCTTCGAGCGTCGGCGCATAGGGCAGGGGCACGTCGTGCGCCGTCACGCGCATGATCGGCCCGTCGAGCCACGCGAACGCCTGCTCGTTGATGCGGGCCGCGATCTCGCCGGCCACACCGCCGGTGCGGGTGTCTTCGTGCACGATCAACACCTTATTCGTCTTCTCGACCGTCCGCATGATCGCGGCGTCGTCCATCGGGACCAGGGTCCGGAGGTCGAGCACCTCGATCGACAGCCCGTCGTCTGTGGCGAGCCGCTCGGCAGCCTCGAGCGCCTTCCATACGGTCGCCCCGTAGGTGACGATCGACAGGTCCTTCCCTTCGCGGGCAAGCCGTGCCTCGCCGATCGGCGTGAGCAGATCCTCCCCTTCCGGGAGCTGCTCCTTGATGCGGCGGTACAGCCACTTGTGCTCGAGATAAATGACGGGGTCATCGTCGCGGATCGAGGCCTTGATCAGGCCCTTTGCATCGCGCGCGGTGGCCGGATAGACGATCTTCAGGCCCGGCGTGTGGAAGAACGCGGCCTCCGGGTTCTGCGAGTGGAACGGACCGCCCCGCACATAGCCGCCGCACGGCCCCCGCACCACCATCGGGGTCGCGAGCCCGGCGCGATAGCGCGCGGTCGCCACATAGTTGGTCAACATGTCGTAGGCGCACGAGATGAAGTCGATGAACTGCATCTCCGCCACGGGACGCATTCCCATGTGGGCGGCGCCCGCCGCCGCGCCGACGATGGCCGCTTCGGAGATCGGCGTGTCGATCACCCGCTCCTCGCCGAACTGCTTCGCAAAGCCTTCGGTCACCTTGAAGGCGCCCCCATAGGCGCCGACGTCCTCCCCCAGGATGAAGACGCGCGGATCGCGCTCCATCTCCTCCCACAGCCCCTGGCGCAGCGCCTCCAAATAGGTGACCTCGGTCATCACAGGCTCCGGTACCAGTGTGGCGTCAGGAGGGGCGGATGGGCGTACACGCCCTCCAGGGCCGAGTCGCCGGGCGGCAGGGGCTCATCGACGCACGCGTCCGTCGTCTGGTCGATCTCCGCTTTCGTCTGCTCGTCGATCGCCTGCAACTCGCGCTCCTCGACCCATTCGCTCTGCAGCAGCCGCTTGACGTAGCGGTCCACCGGGTCGTTCTCCTTCGCCCACCAGTCGAGCTCGTCCTTGGGGACGTAGTGCTGGTCGTCGTGCTCGGCGTGGCCCTTGCGACGGTACGTTTTCACCTCGATGACGTGCACGCCGTGGCCGGCGCGCGCCCGCTCGACCGCGAACCTGGTCGCCTCGTACACCGCGAGCACGTCGTTCCCATCCACCGTCACCCCCGGGACACCGTAGGCCTTCACCTTCTCGGCGAGGTCCTTGACCGCGAATTGTTTCTCGGGGGGCGTCGAGTACGCCCAGCGGTTGTATTCCGCGATCACCACCAGGGGCACCCGCTGCACGGCCGCGAAGTTCAGGCCCTCGTGGAAGGTCCCCGTAGAGGTCGCCCCATCCCCGATGTAGACGAGTCCCACCCGCCGTTCGCCGCGCAGCTTGAAGGTCAAGGCGATGCCCGCCATGACGGGGACCATGTCGCCCAGGTGGGAAACCTGGCCGAGATAGCCCCGCTCAAGGTCGTTGAAATGGACGTTCAGCTCGCGCCCGTGCGTCGGGCCCTCGGCCTTGGCCATGTACTGACGCAGGATCTGGATCGGTTGGGCGCCCATCACCAGCATCGAGCCCAGGTTACGGATCAGGGGGGAGAGGATATCCCGGTTGGGCCCGCGGTCGAGGGCATACGCCGAGGCGACCGATTCCCCCTCCTGACCGAGCGAGCGGAACAGGCCCCCGATGACCTTGCTCTGGCGGTACAGGGCCACGAGCCGCTCCTCCAGGGTCCGCGTGAGCCGCAGGTAGCGATAGATGTCGAGCAGCTGGTCGCGCGTGAGGCCGGCCGGGACGGGCGGCGACTGGGTGGTCGGAGCGGCGCGGGATGCCATGACGTAAATTGTAGTGGGCGCCCAACCCCGGGGCCATGCCCCGGGGTTCCGGGGCCATGCCCCAGGGTCACGTGGGAGACCAAATGGCGACGTTGAAACTGCGCGTGAGCGGTATGACGTGCGGGCATTGTCAGGCGAAAGTCGAGCAGGCGCTCAAGCACGCGGGGGGCGTGTATTCCGCCGTCGTGGATCTCCAGGCCGGGGAGGCCGAGGTCGACTTCGACGACGACGCGGCGACCACCGACCAGTTGATTGCGGCTATCGAGCGGGCGGGCTACCACGCACGCGTGGCGGGTTAGTACGCGCCCCGCAGGTCGTGGCCCGGCTCCACCTGCTTGTGCACCTCCGCGAGAAACCGCTTGGCGAGACGATCGAGCTCCGATTCGCCCACCTGATCCGTCGTGACCTGCACCAGCGTATAGTGTCCGCCCTCGGGCCGGGCCGCGACCGTGATGCGGCCCAGCGCGCCGGCGTAGCTGCGCCGCCGGCCGCCCTCGTCGGCCGGCGCTAGGCGACCCCCGAAGAACGCCTTGGCTTGCGCGAGCACGTCATCGGAGCTCAGGCTCGTGCGGTGGAAGTATCTCATGCCCAGGCCGGTTTGAAGCGTCGCAGCGTCAAGCTGTTCAGCACCACGCTCAGGCTCGACCACGCCATCGCCGCACTCGCGACCACGGGCGACAGCAGGACATGGAAGGCGGGATACAGCGCCCCGGCGGCGATCGGAATGCCGATGACGTTGTACACGAACGCCCAGAAGAGATTCAGTTTGATCGTCCGCATGATGCGGCGCGACAGCTGAATCGCCGTGACCACGCCGCGCAGATCGCCCCGGATCAGCGTCACGTCGGACGCCTCCATGGCCACGTCCGTTCCGGTCCCGATCGCGATCCCTACGTCGGCCTGCGCGAGCGCGGGCGCGTCGTTGATGCCGTCGCCCACCATGGCCACGCGCTGGCCCTGGCGCTGGCGCTTGCGCACGATGTCCGCCTTCTGCGACGGCAGGACTTCGGCCACCACCTCGTCGATCCCGACCTCGCGCGCGACCGCATCGGCGCCGCGCCGCGAGTCTCCCGAAATCATGCACACGTCGAGGCCCATCGCTTTCAAGTAGGCGATCGCGTCCTTGGCGGTCGGCTGGATCGGGTCGGACACGGCGATCACGCCATGCACCGTGTTGTTGACGACGACGATCACCGGCGTGCGTCCCTGCGCCGCGAGCCGGTCCGCGTCCGGCCCCAGAGTGCCGAGCTCGAGGCTCCGCTCCCGGGCGTGCCGCAGCGACATCACCTCGATGATACGCCGGTCGACGGTGCCACGCACCCCCCGCCCTTCCATGGCCGCGAACTTCTCGACCGGGAGCACTTCGACCTGGCGGTCCTTGGCCGCTCTGGCGACGGCGACCGCGAGCGGATGCTCCGAGCGCTGCTCTACGGACGCCGCCCATTTCAGCACCTCGGCGGGAGCGAGCGGCGTCCCGTCGGGCCGCTTGGCCGTGATGATGTGCGTGACGGTGGGCCGCCCTGCGGTGATGGTTCCGGTCTTGTCGAGCAGCACGGTGCGCACGCCCGACAGCCGGTCGAGCGCTTCGCCGCTGCGGATGAGAATCCCGTGCTCGGCGGCCTTCCCCGTCCCCACCAGAATCGCGGTGGGCGTCGCCAACCCCAGCGCGCACGGGCACGCGATGATCAGCACGGTCACGAGCGCCACCGTCGCGAACACCAGGGCGGGCTCGGGACCGACATCGAACCAGAGCACGAACGCCGCAATGGCCAGGGCGATGACGACCGGGACGAACACCCCGGCCACCCGGTCCGCGAGTCGCTGAATCGGAGCCTTCGTCGCCTGCGCCTCCTCGACGAGCCGGACGATCTGGCCCAGCGCCGAGTCCTTCCCGACGCGGGTCGCCCGGAACGTGATGCTGCCGGTAGTGTTCAGGGTGGCCCCGATGACCTCGTCGCCGATCTTCTTGGCGACCGGCATCGGCTCACCCGTGAGCATCGACTCGTCCACCGCCGACGCGCCCTCCGTCACCACGCCGTCGACGGCGATTTTCTCCCCCGGCTTGACGATCACGAGGTCGCCGGGCACCAGCGCCTCGACCGCGATCTCGGCCTCCCTGCCGCCGCGCACCACGTGGGCCGTCTTCGCCCGGAGCCCCGCCAGGCGGCGAATCGCCTGCGACGTGCGCCCCTTGGCCCGCGCCTCGAGCAGCCGGCCCAGCAGGATGAGGGCGATGATGGCGCTCACGGATTCGTAGTAGACGTCCGCCTCCCGCCCCGCGCCGGCCAACAGGCCCGGGGCCAAGGTGGCCACCAGCGAATACAGGTACGCCGCTCCGGTGCCGACCCCGATGAGCGTGTTCATGTCGGCGGTCCGGTGCTTGAGTCCGCTCCACGTGCCGCGGTAGAACTGTTGCCCCGACCACACGACGACCGGGAGCGTCAGCGCGGCGAGCGTCAGCTTGATCCAGTACGGTTCGATCGCGCTCACGGCGGGGAGGGCCTCCTGGACCCGCAGCGCCAGCGGCAGCAACAGTCGCCCCAGGAGGTCGACGCTCCGGAGCGTCGCGTCCGCGTGACCGGTCATGAGGAGCATCGATCCGAGCATGGTCACCACCGTGGCAACGGCCGCCACCACGAACTTGCCCGTCAGCGTGCGGACCTCGCGCCGCCGCGCCAGCCGCTCCCGCTCGAGCGGATCCTCGGCCGCGATCGGCGCCGCAACCTGGAACCCGGCCCCCGCCACCGCCCGCTCGAGCTCCTCGGCCGTCGCCGCACCGAGGACGTAGTCCACGGTGACGGTCTCGGTCGCCTGGTTGGCGACCGCACGGACCACGCCTGGCACGCGGCGCAGCGCCTGCTCCAGCGGAGTGACGCTGGGCGCGTAGTGGAGCTGGTCCACGGCGAACGTGACGCTCGCCTTGCCGCAGTCGTAGCCCGCGGCCCGGACGGTCTGGATCAGCTCACCGACGTGGATCCGGGCATCGTCGTAGTCTACGGTCGCCTTGCCGGTGGCGTAGTTCACGGCCGCGCTCGCGACACCGTCCCTGGTGCCGAGCGCTTTCTGCACGGTCGCGGCGCACGCGGCGCAGCTCATGCCCTCGATCGGGAGGAGGATGCGGGCCTTACTCATGGAGTGTGTGGGGTGACGCAGCGGGGCGACGCTCCGCCGTCGCCGGCTCGACGACCAGCAGGCCCTTCAGCATGTTCATGCCGCACCGGAAACGGAATTCGCCCGGCTCGGTCGGCGTGAACTCGATGTCGGTGGTCTGAAACGCGGGCAGCGTGGCGTCGATCCCGAAGTCCTCGAGCACGATCCGCTCCGAGCAGTCCGCGGTCTCGTCGCGGTAGAACTGCAGTCGCACCGGCTTCCCCGCCTGGACCACCACCGTATCGGGCGTATAGCCACCCTTGACCGTGATGCGCACCTCCTGCACGCCGTCGACGCTGGCCGCCGGCGCGGCCGACCCCTTGGACAGCAGGAAATACCACAGGACCGAGACGATGGCGGCGAGCCCGACGGCCGTGACTGCGTACTGCGCGGCGCTCACGCCTTCTCGTAGTATTCGATGCCGAGGTGGGTGATCTGCTCCTCGCCCATGAGCCAGCGGAGGGTGTTCTTCAGTTTGGTCTGCTGGATGAACAGATCGTGCTCGGGGTACAGTCCCGGCGCGGTCTGGGGACTCTTGAAGTAGAACGACAGCCACTCCTGGATGCCCGAGAGCCGCGCCCGCTGCGCCAGATCGAAGAACAGCGCGAGGTCGAGGACGATAGGGGCCGCGAGGATCGAATCGCGGCACAGGAAATCGACCTTGATCTGCATCGGGTAGCCGAGCCACCCGAAAATGTCGATGTTGTCCCAGCCTTCTTTGTTGTCGCCCCGCGGCGGGTAATAGTTGATCCGCACCTTGTGAAACACGTTGCCGTACAGCTCGGGATACTGGTCGGGCTGGAGGATGTACTCGAGCACCCCGAGCTTCGACTCCTCCTTGGTCTTGAACGACTCGGGGTCGTCCAGCACCTCGCCGTCGCGGTTGCCCAGGATGTTGGTCGAGTACCAGCCCGCGAGGCCCAGCATGCGCGCCTTGAACGCGGGCGCCAGCACGGTCTTCATCATCGTCTGGCCGGTCTTGAAGTCCTTGCCGCCGATCGGGAGCCTACGCTCCTCCGCCAGGCGCTGCAGCGCGGGAAGGTCGACGGTGAGATTGGGCGCGCCGTTGGCGAACGGCACGTTCTCCATCAGGGCGGCGTACGCGTACAGCATCGAGGGCGCGATGGCGGGATCGCTCTGCTCCATCGCCTGCTCGAACGCCTGCAGGCTCTGGTGCGCCGGCCCGATGGTGAGAAACACCTCGGTCGAGGCCGCCCAGATCATCACCAGGCGGTCCGCCCCCGAGCGCTTCTTGAAATCGCGGATGTCCTGTCGCAGCTGCTCGGCGAGATCGCGCTTGTTCTTGCCGGTCTTCACGTTGGTGCCGTGCAGCCGCTTGACGTAATGCTGGTCGAAGGCGGCCGGCAGCGGCTTGATCCCCTGCAGGAAGTCTTTGATGGGCTCCAGGTGCTCGTGCCGATCCAGCACGCCCGCCTTCACCGCTGCGGCGTAGGCGTCGTCCGGAATCGGATCCCAGGCCGCGAAGACCAGGTCCTTCAGATCGGCGAGGGGCACGAAGTCCTTGATCTTGGGACTGCGCTTCTCGGTGCGCTTCCCCAGCCGGATGGTTCCCATCTGCGACAGCGATCCGATCGGGATGCCGGTCCCGCGCCGCACGTTCTCGACGCCCGCCACGAACGTCGTCGAGACGGCCCCGAGCCCCACCAGCATGACGCCGAGCTTGCCTCTGGCGGGAGCGATGTCCCGGCCGGACGGCTGTGCCACGATTACGATCCTTTCCGAGTTTGCAGCGCCGGCGCATGCCCGGGCAGCGTCTCGTGCACGCGCGGCGGCCGCGGCATGGCGGGCTCGCGGGCGACGCGCGCCACGTAGAGCATGCGCTGTACCACCGTCACGGTGGTCGCGAGCGCCAGCACCACGACGATCCAGAACAACAACGCGCCGCGGTTCCCGGCGCCGAGAAACAGGGTCGGAGCGCCGAGCAGCAGCACGCGCTCGGCGCGCTGCGCGATCCCCACCTTGACGCTCAGGCCCAGCCCTTCCGCTCGGGCCCGCGTGTACGACACGAGCAGCGAAGCCGTCAGGGCGACGAGGCACGCGGCGACCGCCAGGGTGACGCGCGCCGGGGCGACGCCACCGCGCACGAAATAGATCGCTATCCCCGAGAACAGCGCCGCTTCGCCGACCCGGTCGAGGGTCGAGTCGAAGAACGCGCCGAAGGTCGTAACCATGCCCCCGCGCCGGGCCACGCGGCCGTCCACCATGTCGCACAACCCGGATAAGAGGAGCAGCAGCCCGCCCCAGCGTGCCCGGCCGAGCGCGAACGCGACCGCCGAGGCGACGATCACCAGCGTGCCGATGGTGGTGATGAAGTTGGGCCGAACGTGCAGGCGAATCAGTCGCAGGGCGAGCGGGTCGAGCAGATTCCCAAAGCCGTCACGCACCTTCTGCGGGATCACGATCATGGCCGGGGGAAAGTAGCGGGAGGGGGGCGGAGTCTCAATAGAGCAAGTACTTGGCGCGCAGGCGGCGAAACCGCGCGAGCGCCGGCTCCCAGCGGCGCCACACGGCGTCCGCGGCGCGGGCGCTGAGGATCGCGCGACGCAGCTCGTCACCCTCGGCCAGCCGGTCGAAGCGCGCCGGGTCGAAGCGCAGCGAGTCGCGGTGCGCCGCCTCGATCGCCGTGAGCAGCACCACAGCGGCGCGCGTCGCATCGTAGTGCCGCCGGTCCGTCACCCGCAACCGGATACCCTGCAGTTCGACGCCGTCGTACTTCCCGTCGGTCGGCGCCCTCGGCGTGAACACCACCCCCGATACCTCCACACCGTTCAATCCTTCCTGGGCCCACCGGCCGGCGCCGCGCAGCCTGGGTAACACCGCGCCGGTGTCGAGCCAGGGCGCGCCGATCACCTTGAACGCGAACGCGGTGCCGCGTCCCACCGAGAGATTCGTGCCCTCGAACAGACACATCCCGGGATAATGCAGGGCGCTCTCCAGGTCCGGCATGTTGGGCGACGGCCGCACCCACGGGAGGCCGGTGTCGTCGTAATACATCGCGCGGCGCCACCCCGCCGCCGGCACTACGGTGAGACGGGCATGGAGGTCGAGCCAGTCGTTAGCGAGCCGCACCACCTCCCCCAACGTCATTCCATGGCGCATCGGAACCGGGAGGAAGTCCCCCACGCGCTCCACCGGGCGGACCATCGCCGGCATGGTTCCCTGCACCGCGACGCCGCCGATCGGGTTGGGCCGGTCCAGCACCACCAGCGGCTTGCCGCGGCGCCCGGCCTCCTGCAGCACCAGGACGGCCGTCGTGGGATAGCTGTAGTAGCGGGCGCCGATGTCCTGCAGGTCCACCAGCACGACGTCGACGCTGTCGAGCGCCGCAATCGCGGACAGCGGCGTGCCGCCGTAGAGGCTGTAGATTGGTAGTCCGGAAGCGGAGTCGACCGCGTCGGGGAGCCCGGGGCGGTCCTCCGTGCCGCGCAACCCGTGCTCCGGACTGAGGATCACGAGCAGGCGCACGCCGGGAGTACCGCGCACGAGGTCGATGTCGCGCTGACCCAGGCGGTTCACCCCGGTTTGGTTCGTGAGCAGCGCGACGCGCTTGCCGGCCACGAGCCCGATCGAATCCGAGAGCAGCACCTCGATCCCCGGCCGCACCTGCGCGGCCGCGGGTGCGGCGCACACCAGCCCCAGCAACAGCGAGAGAGAATGCGGGCGCATAGACTCCTGATTCTTACGGCGATGCTCGGCTGTGCCGGCGCCCAAACGATCGGTCGCGCGGCTCAGCCCGTCCCCCGTCCCTCGTCCCCGGTGCCTGCGGCGTCCGTCGATTCGCTGCTCGCCACCCTCACCGTGCGCCAGCGGGTCGGACAGATCGTCGTCCCGTGGCTCTCGGGAAGTTACACCGCATTCGACGATTCGCTTTTCCAAGTCGCGGCGCGCTGGGTCGACTCCCTCGAGGTGGGCGGCCTGATCATCTCGGTCGGGTCGCCGTTCGACATCGCGGCCAAGCTGAACGCCCTGCAACGGCGCTCCCGCCTGCCGCTGCTCGTCTCGGCGGACCTCGAGTGGGGCGCCGCGATGCGGGTGGTGGGCGCCACGGCATTCCCGCAGATCATGGCGGTCGGAGCCACCGGCGACGCGCGGGATGCCTATACGATCGGGGCCGCCGCCGCCACGGAAGGCCGGGCGGTCGGCATCCACGTCAATTTCGCGCCCGACGCGGATGTCAACAACAACCCCGCCAACCCGATCATCAACATCCGCTCGTTCGGGGAGGACCCGCGCACCGTGTCGCGGTTCGTGACCGAGTATGTCCGCGGCCTGCACGACCACGGTATGCTCGCCACGCTCAAGCACTTTCCCGGTCACGGCGACACCCAGATCGACTCGCACATCGGTCTCCCGTTAATTCCGTCGGGGTACGCGCGGCTCGACTCGATCGAGCTCGTGCCGTTCCGCGCGGGGATCGCCGCCGGGGCGGACGTGGTGATGAGCGCCCACATCGCCTTCCCTGCCTTCACCGGCTCGGACGAGCCGGGCACCCTCTCGGCCGCCGTGCTCACGGGCCTGCTGCGCGACTCGCTGCGCTTTCCGGGCCTGGTGGTGACCGACGCGCTGACGATGGGCGCCATCGTGGCGAAGTACGGCGCCGGGGAGGCCACCGTGCGGGCGTTTATCGCGGGCTCCGACCTCCTGCTGATGCCGGCCGATCCCGATTCCGCCCTCGCCGCCATGACGGCGGCGGTGGCGACCGGCCGAATCACGCCGCAACGACTCGAGCAATCGGTGCGCCGAGTGCTCGAGATCAAGCGCCGGCTCGGGCTGTTCCAGGCGCGCACGGTGTCGCTCGATTCGATCATGCTCGTGGTCGGCGCCCGGCGCTTCCAGGACCAGGCGAACGATCTCGCGGTCCGCGCCCTGACCCTGGTGCGCGACGTGGCAGGACGGCTGCACGCGCTGCGCGCGCACCGCAGCCGTCTGGCGCTGATCGCCTACGCGGACGAGAACAACGGGGGCGTGGGGCAGACCATGGCGCAACTGCTGCGCCAGGGCGGTGACACGGTCGAGTATTTCCGCTTGTGGCCCATGTCGGGCACGCTCTCGTACGATTCCGCGCGCGCCGTGATCGCCCGGGTACCAGCGACGGTATTCGCCGCCAACGTGCGCCCGCTTTCCGGCCGCGGCACCATCGCTCTTCCCGACTCGCTCGCGGCCCTGGTCAGCGCCACCGATTCCGCCCACCCGACCGTCCTCGTCTCGCTCGGCAGCCCGTACTTGTTGGGTCAGGCGCCCACGGTGAAGTCGTACCTCGTGGCATGGAGCGGCGTGCGAGCGTCGGAGCGTGCCGCCGCGCTCGCCTTGCTCGGCAAGGTGCCGATCACCGGACACCTCCCGATCCGGATTCCTCCGACGTATCCGCTCGGGTGGGGCGTGATGATCCCCGACGCACAGCCGTGACGGCGCGCGCCGCACTGGCGATCGTCTGGGTCGGAGGGCTCACCGCCGGCTGCCGCGGGTCGGCGGCACCGCCGGTCCCGCTGAGCACCGCCATCCCCGCCGCGTCACCCGGGTCCCTCGGGTTCGACAGCACGCGCCTGGCGGGCGTGATCGGCTATCTCAGAGCCGAGGCCGACAGCGGCGCGTTTCCCGGCGCAGTGCTGGCGGTGGGTCGACACGGCCGCCTGGCGGTGCTCGCGCCCGTGGGGGTGTACGCCGTGAGCGATCGCCGGCCCGTGCATGCGGGCACCATCTACGACCTGGCCTCGCTCACCAAGGTGGTCGGCCTCACCACCGCGTGCACGCTGCTCGTAGACGAGGGGAAGCTCGCGCTCGACGCGCCGGTACAGCGTTACCTGCCGCAGTTCGCGGGGCCGATGAAAGACCAGGTCACCATCCGCCACCTGCTCACCCATTCCGCCGGCCTGGTCGCGGATCTGCCGCTGTACGATTCGACTCGGACACGCGCCGCGGCGCTCCAGGCCGTGGACACGACCACGCTGCTCGCCCCGCCGGGAACGACGTATCGCTACTCGGACCTGAGCGCCATCGTCCTGATGCAAGTGGTCGAGCGGCTCGCCGCGGAGCCGCTCGACAGCTTTCTCGCGAGGCGCGTGTTCGGACCCCTGGGGATGCCCGCGACCCGGTTCCTGCCCCCGCCGGGGTGGCGGGATCGCATCGCGCCGACCGAGAACGACACCGTTTTCCGGCATCGCCTGCTCGTCGGGGAGGTGCACGACGAGAGCGCGGCGCGCCTGGGCGGCGTGTCGGGAAACGCCGGGCTGTTCTCCAACGCCCTCGACCTGTCGCGCTTCGCGGCGCTGCTGTTGAACGGGGGTGCCTGGGACACGCTGCAGCTGATCCGCGCCGAGACCGTCGCCGAGTTCACGCGGCGGCAAAACATCCCCGCAGGCTCCACCCGCGCGCTCGGCTGGGATACGCCCTCGGACTCCGGCTACTCGAGCGCCGGCACCAAGTTGTCGCGCCGCTCGTTCGGCCATACGGGCTACACCGGGACGTCGCTGTGGCTGGACCCGGAGCGCGATCTGTTCATCATCCTGCTGACGAACCGAGTCAACCCCACGCGCGCCAATACGATGATCCTGCACGTCCGGTCGCAGGTCGCGGACCTGGTGGTCGACGCCCTCACCCATCCGGAGCTGTAGCCGGCGCGCTCACTCCACGACCGTACTCCACCCGCGGCGTGACAAGTCGCGGTAGATGACGGCGCCCGCTACGGCGCTGAGCGCGAGCAGCAGCAGACCCGGTACCGTCTCGTGCAGCAGCAGCTTGCCCACGCCGAACAGCGCGCCGTACACCAGCACGCATCCGGCCACCCAGTCGAGCAGGTTGGCGAGCCCGTCGCTGGAGGCCTGCACGTCCGGAGCGCGCGCGGCGACGGGGCCCCACCCCGTACGCGACGGCCGCGTGCGGCGGTAGAACGCGACCAGCGTCGACTCGGATTCGGGACGCGTGAGGAACGTGACCGCCAGCCAGACCACGGTCGTGACCGCCACGGTGATCAGCACGATGTGCGCGAAGTCGAGGGGCCGGTCGCTGTCGAGTCCCCACACGGTCTGCAACAGAACCGACACAACGAACGCGGCGATCATGGCGGAGACTTCGCTCCACGCGTTGATGCGCCACCAGTACCAGCGCAGCAGCAGCACGGCGCCCGTCCCCGCGCCCGTGATGATCAGCAGTTTCCAGGCCCCGCCGATCGATTCGATGCGAAA